>OGYH01000647.1_pt1 | contig 36081 bp, 36 predicted proteins | sample 1576511 | NCBI WGS metagenome assembly OGYH01 (sample SAMEA3541522, study PRJEB24748) | human gut metagenome | biome: human gut; feature: human-associated habitat; material: faeces | place: China | collected 2012
TCATTTCTTTGAATTTCCATGTTGTATTAACATGTAAAAATGGAAATGGTGGTTTTTCTGGATAAAATGCCTTCATTGCAAGATGGAGCATTACCGAGCTGTCCTTTCCTATCGAGTAAAGCATTACCGGCTTTTCACACTCAGCTGCAACTTCACGGATTATGTAAATTGCTTCTGCTTCAAGTGCATCAAGATGTGATAATTTTTCCATTACATTTTTCCTCCATTCACTTAATATTTGTTAGATTCTTTTTTATCTATAATTATTGTTTCTGTGCTTCCGTCTGTTTTATGGATATTCCAGTCAAGGAAATGGTCTCTTGATTTTACCGTCATGCTGCTTCCCATTCCTCCTATATCCGCTCCGAGATAAAGTCCTATGGCATCAAACTGACACTCCTTTATACATGAGCAGCACCCCCAGCAATCCTTAGGATACTTAATAAATGCCTTTCCATCCTCATCTTTTTTGATAAGGCTTCCAGGACAGACCTGCGTACATTTGCCGCATTTTCTGCATTTTTCTTTATCAATTATTATGCTCATAGCTCTCACCCCTTCCCACAAGCTGTCTTGTGATTATCTTTATTTCTCCGTCAACTTTCTTTGAATTGACGTATTTGAGCCATTCATCACTCTTTTCAGGGTAATCAAGATTCTCATCAAAACTGTGCCAGCGTGTCTCTTTTCTCGCTTTAAGATGCTCTATAAGTGTAAGGCATACTGTAAGTCTTTCCTTTAACTCATATGCAAACATAAGCTCATGGCAGTCATCAGCACTGACATTTTCAGCAAGTTCCTGCAATTTCTTTATCTTTTCTTTTGCAAGTTCAAGCTGTTTTTCATTGAACTGATAATGGCTTCCGATACCTCCTGCATAAGCATCCATAACCTTCTGCATGGCATCTTCAAGCTGTTCTGTCGCGTATACACAATCTTTATTATTTAAAATTCTGTTATACTCGTTTACTTTTTCATCAAAAGCTTTATCAATGCCAGATTCATTTACAGGAGCATCTGTTTCCTCATCTAGTTCCTTACACATTGTATTAGCAGCAATCTCACCTTCGACCATTGCACCTGTAACATATTTCTGAGTGGACTCAACAAATGCCTGGACAGCCTCGCGCAGAGGTGTAAACCACTTGCCCTCATAAACAATCTGGGCCAGCTTATCAGCCATGGTCTTTTTCGTCTCCATGGTGGCACGGTCTAATACCAGCTCCTCTAACTGCTGATGGGCCTCCATGAGAATGGTTCCGCCTGGTGTCTCATACACGCCGCGGGACTTCATGCCAACCACGCGGTTCTCTACGATATCGCAGATTCCAATGCCGTGCTTTCCGCCAAGCTCGTTTAACTTGCGGATGATATCGGATACCTTCATCTCTTCCCCATTGATGCTCTTAGGAACTCCCTTTTCAAAGGTCATGGTGACGTACTCGCCCTCATCAGGCGCTTTCTCAGGCGTTACGCCCAATACAAGGAGATGGTCGTAATTTGGCTCGTTTGCCGGATCTTCCAGTTCCAGGCCTTCATGGCTGATGTGCCATAAGTTACGGTCACGGCTGTAGCTGTGGCTTGCGTCGAACGGAAGGTCAATTCCGTGCTGCTTGCAGTACGCAATCTCCTCTTCACGGGAATTCATGGTCCAAACGTCCGTCATTCTCCATGGAGCGATGATCTTAAGATCAGGGGCAAGAGCCTTGATGCCAAGCTCGAAACGAATCTGGTCATTTCCTTTTCCTGTAGCCCCATGACAGATGGCGCTGGCGCCTTCTTTTCTTGCGATCTCAACCAGTTTCTTGGCGATCGCGGGACGCGCCATGGAAGTACCCAGGAGATACTTGTTCTCGTATACAGCGTGTGCCTGTACGCAAGGAACAACATAGTTGTCGCAGAAATCATCGACAATATCTTCTATGTATAGCTTGGATGCGCCGGAAAGTTTAGCCCGCTCTTCCAGCCCGTCTAATTCTTCGCCCTGTCCGCAGTCTACGCAGCAGCAGATGACTTCGTAATCAAAATTTTCCTTCAGCCATGGAATAATGGCCGTGGTATCCAGTCCGCCTGAATATGCTAATACAACTTTCTCTTTCATGTGAAAATCCTCCTAATATAGAATCTTTATTTGACTTTTTTAAAATTCATAACTGCATCATTGTCAATCGCAAAACATACTATACACTATTTTTTATAAATATGCAAGAATAAAATGAAAAAAAGTAAAAAATATACAAAATATGCATATGGGTTGAATATAAAGTGAAAAATATGCAGCCTTTATGAATAAATCTCCAGAAGAAATGTAAAGGCATCGCTTGACATATATCGACTATCTATATATTATATAGATAGTCGATATATAGGTCGTCGATATAAATTTGGAAAGGAGAAACGTTATGGCGATTGATAGAAGCCTGGTGTCCGGAAGCACGTCAACGCTGATATTGAAACTGCTGGAAGGAAAGGATATGTACGGCTATGAGATGATTGAAGCCTTGCGCGAGAAATCGAACAACGTATTTGAATTGAAGGCAGGGACCTTGTACCCGCTTCTGCATGGGATGGAAGAAAAAGGATATCTTGGATCTTACGAGCAGGAGGAGGGAGGGAAGATACGAAAGTATTATAGTATTACGAAAGAAGGGAAGAAGATCCTGAAGCAGAAAAAAGAAGACTGGATGGCATATTCCAAGGCTGTCGCGGACGTATTGAGCGTACAAGGAGGGATGGCATGAAGACGGAAGAATACCTGAAAAAACTGACGGATCAGATCCGTTGCGCGAAAGCCAGGGCGGCGATTGCAGAAGAGATGCGCGGACATATCGACGAGCAGAAGCATGCCTATATGAGCGTTGGGATGGAAGCGGAGGAAGCGGAAGAAGCCGCTGTGAAAGAGATGGGGGATCCGGTGGAGGCGGGGAGCCTGCTGGACGGCATCCACCGGCCCAGGATGGCCTGGGGAATGATTGGCTTGATCGCCGTCCTTAGCATAGCAGGTTTCATAATCCTATATCTGCTGCAAAGAAATTTTAGCGATATGACCTTTGTGACAGGAAGCCCTGTGCATTTTGGGGGCTGGGCAATTGCTGGCTTTGCGGGAATGATAGGGGCGTGCTATTTAGATTACAGCAGGATCGGACGCTGGGCAAAGGAGATTATGCTGGCGGCCTCTGTGGTTCTGCTTGTGGGCATAGAACATTACGGAACATCCATAAATGGCGCGATTGGCTGGATTTATGGATATCAGGTGAATGTGAAGCTGCTGCTTTTCCTTTTCGTTCCCTTGTATGGGGCTGTGTTATACCAATACCGCGGAGAGGGGAAACGAGCAGTCGTAAAAGGCATTCTTTGGATGGCCCCGGCGATTATGACCGCGCTTAAGATCCCAAGTACGGCTACGGTGCTTATCCTGTTTCTGGCATTCATGGCAGTGCTGTCTATTGCAATCTATAAGAACTGGTTCTGCGTGTCCCGCAAGGCAGCGCTTGGGCTTCTGTGGCTATCTGCCTTCTTGCCCGCGATACTGTTCTGCCTGCATATATTTACAAGTGGCCCGCCCTATCAGCGTGCCAGGCTATGGGACATGGTGCATGCGGGGGCGACAGTGGAGAAAAATACCATAGGACAGATCCTGTCTGATAGCCAGCTGATTGGCAGCCCAAATGGGGGACTTGGCAAGGTGGCGCGGCTTCCGGGCGGAAGCGACTATGTGCTTGGCTATATTGCGGCCTGCTATGGGATTCTTATCGCAGTGGCCTTTGCCACATTGATGACGGTCTTGTTCCTGTATTTCCTGAAACTTTCGTTAAAACAGAAGAATCAGCTAGGAATGATCATGGGATGCGGATGTTCTTTGGTACTGTTCTTCCAGCTGCTGGTCTATATCCTTATCAATATAGGCATAATGCCGATAGGAAGCGTCTACTGTCCATTCATTACCTATGGAAGATTCGGGATGCTGGTGACCTATGTTCTTCTGGGACTTCTTCTGAGTATCTACAGATACCAGGACGTGCCTCTTGAAATAGAGAAGTCCGTCCGGAAACGAAGAAAGGGAAAGCCTGTATCAAATTAAAAATCGGTCGAATTCTAAAAAATTACTTGACAAAGAGAAAAACATGAGTAAAATTATTAGAAAATGAGATACTAATGAACGACTATACACAAAAAAGGAGTAGTTATTATGAAAGGTTCGCGCATCATGAATCATGACAGCATCATAAATAACGCATGCTCTACTCTGCCTTCTCTGGACAGTGTTGTTTTTGTGCCGTGCCGCCCCAATCCCCTTGGGGTGTATTTGGCATAAAATTCAATATTGTTTTTGGAAGATAGGATATCGTTGTACTTGTCGCTTTATATTCTGCATAAAAGAAATAAAGGGAAACAGAAGTGTGGCATATGCTTCTGTTTCTTTTTTTGCTCTTTTATACCGATCAAGCAGCAAAAGCGGCAGACACTTATATAAGCAGAGGAGAGAAAAATCATGGACTACAGGCAGGAATTGAAAGATAAGAAAAAGATTGTGATCAAGATAGGAACATCGACCATTACCTATTCGGAGACAGGAAATATCAACCTGGACAAGCTGGAAAAATTCGTAAGGATACTGATCAACCTCAGAAATAAGGGAAAAGAAGTCATCGTGGTGTCATCGGGTGCCGTGGGCATTGGAAGAAATGTACTGGGCTTTTCTGAACGGCCAAAGGAGAAGGCGATCCGCCAGGCCTGCGCGGCGGTAGGACAGGGAAGGCTCATGATGATGTATGAAAAACTCTTTGCAGAGTACAGCCAGCTGACGGCACAGGTACTTTTGACGAAAGAGTCTATTACCAATGAAGAGTGCAAGAAAAATGCGAGGAATACGTTTGATGAACTGGCCGCAATGAGCGTGGTGCCTATCGTAAATGAGAATGACGCGATATCCGTAGACGAGGAATTGTACGGAAACTTTGGGGACAACGATACAATGGCTGCGTATGTGGCGTCTCTGGTAGGTGCGGATCTTTTGATCCTGATGTCGGATATCGAGGGGCTGTATACAGATGATCCAAAGAAGAATCCAAGCGCACGATTTATCCATACGGTAGGGCAGATAGACGGGGAACTGGAAAAGATGGGGAAGGGATCTGGAACCGGACTTGGAACCGGAGGAATGGCAACTAAGATAGAAGCCGCAAAGATCGCGACACGCTCCGGAGCGGATATGGTGATTGCCAATGGAGATAATATCTATACGATCAATGACGTGATGGCAGGAAAGAAAGTAGGGACGCTGTTCCTGTCAAAGGACAGAGGCGATCTGGCAGGAAATGAGATGGCGCCGGTGCGGGAGCAATACCGCAGACAGGCGAAAAGGCGTAAAAAGGAAGGCATAAATAAAGAACTGGCAGGGAATGTTATTGGCAGCCAGATCAGTACAGGAGGACAGGCATATGGATTACATGCAGGAAATTGGTAGGACGGCAAAAGAAACTTCATCTAAGGTTCAGTTCTTAAAGCAGACGCAGAAAAATGAAGGGCTGTGTTCTGTGGCAAGAGAACTGCAGATGCAGACGCCTTTTCTGCTTCGGGAAAATGCGAAAGACGTGGCAAGAGTCAAAGAAGAAGGAATGAAGCCGGCTATGATCGACCGGCTGCTGCTTACGGATCAGAGGATCCATGCCATGGCGGACGGGCTGGAGCAGATAGCGAAGTTAAAAGACCCGATCGGAGAGACTGTCTCTATGGAAGTAAGGCCCAATGGCCTGCAGATTGGCAAAAGAAGGGTGCCTCTTGGGGTAGTGGGGATCATCTATGAATCCAGGCCAAATGTGACGGCAGATGCCTTTGGGCTATGCTTTAAGACAGGGAATGTGGCCATCTTAAGAGGAGGTTCGGATGCAATCCGATCGAATAAGGCAATCATAAAAGTGATTAGGGATGGGCTTAAGAAGGAGCAGCTGCCCCAGGATGCGGTGCTTCTGGTGGAGAATACGGACAGAGATGTGGCCACCCAGATGATGCGGATGAATGAATATATCGATGTGCTCATCCCGCGGGGAGGCAAGGGGCTGATCGCAAACGTGGTGGAAAACAGTACGGTACCCGTGATTGAGACAGGAACAGGCAACTGCCATATCTACGTGGACGCATCGGCGGATCTTGACATGGCGGTATCAATCATTGACAATGCGAAGACGCAGCGGATGGGCGTGTGCAATGCCTGCGAGTCTCTGGTGGTCCATGAAGAGATCGCGCCTGTGGCAATACCTGCAATCTACGAAAGGCTGAGGCAGAAGCAGGTGGAGGTGCGCGCAGATGACAGGGCCTGCCAGATTCAGGAAGGAATGACCCGGGCAGGGGAAGAAGACTGGGGAATGGAATATCTGGACGCAGTCATATCCCTTAAGGTCGTCTCCGGGATTGAGGAAGCCATTTCCCATATCAATCGGTATAATACCGGCCACTCAGAGTCTATTATTACCAGGGACTACGCCAGCGCGCTGAAGTTTCTGGATGAGATTGATGCGGCAGCCGTATATGTCAACGCATCCACGCGGTTTACAGACGGGCATGAGTTTGGCTTCGGGGCTGAGATTGGAATCAGCACCCAGAAACTTCACGCCAGAGGGCCCATGGGGCTGGAGGCGCTTACAACGACAAAATATATTATCTTCGGCAATGGACAGATACGTCCTTAAGCAGCATATTAGAAAACCCCCAAAAAAGTACTTGCATATTATGCATATTAGATGTATAATTATGCAAGTACTTTAATTTGGACCTGTATCTGGACATTTGTAAAAAAGTGGTATAATATTTACAGGTGCATGGTTATAAATACATTCAGGAGGATATAAAATAGATGATTAAAGTAGGAATTATAGGCGCTACAGGCTATGCGGGCGGCGAACTGGCAAGGATATTGATGGGGCACAAGGATGCAGAAATCGTATGGTATGGCTCCAGAAGCTACATAGATAAGAAGTACGCGGATGTATACCAGAACATGTTCCAGATCGTGGACGCCAAATGTCTGGATGACAATATGGAGGAACTGGCGAAGAAGGCAGATGTCATCTTTACCGCCACGCCCCAGGGATTCTGTGCTTCCGTGATCAGCGAAGCCATCCTGGCTGATACGAAGATCGTGGACTTAAGCGCTGACTTTCGCATTAAGGATGTGGCGACTTATGAGAAGTGGTATGGAATCCAGCATAAAAGCCCGCAATTTATAGAAGAAGCCGTGTATGGACTGTGCGAGATCAACCGGGAGGATGTCAAAGGCGCAAGGCTGGTTGCCAACCCGGGCTGCTATACGACTTGCTCGATCCTCACCGCCTATCCGCTGGCAAAAGAAGGGCTGATCGATATGAATACCTTGATCATTGACGCAAAGTCCGGGACCTCCGGCGCGGGAAGAGGCGCCAAGGCAGGAAATCTCTACTGCGAGGTAAACGAGAACATCAAGGCCTATGGAGTGGCAAGCCACAGGCATACGCCGGAGATTGAGGAGCAGCTGGGGTATGCGGCGAAGGAAGATGTGCGGATCAGTTTTACGCCGCATCTGGTTCCCATGAACCGGGGCATTCTGGCAACCGAGTATGCAACGCTTACGAAGCAGGCGACCTATGAAGAAATAAAGGCAGTCTATGATAAATACTATAAGGAAGAGAAGTTCATACGCGTGCTGGAGGAAGGCGTATGTCCGGAGACAAAGTGGGTGGAAGGAAGCAACTACGTGGACATTAACTTTAAGATAGACCCCAGGACGAACCGTATCATCATGATGGGAGCCATTGATAATCTGGTAAAAGGAGCGGCCGGCCAGGCGGTACAGAATATGAACCTGATGTTTGGCCTTCCGGAAAGCGAAGGATTGGAACTTGTTCCAATGTTCCCATAGAGGTGGCTTATGATACGGACAATGACGATTGAAGATTACGATGAAGTATATGCCCTGTGGACCAAGATCCGCGGGTTCGGGCTAAGAAGCGTAGATGACTCCAGAGAAGGGATCGCGCGCTTCCTTAAGAGGAATCCAACAACCAGCGTTGTAGCGGTAGAAGATGGAAAGGTAGTTGGAAGCATTCTCTGCGGGCACGACGGACGAAGGGGCTGCCTGTACCATGTCTGCGTGGATGAAGATTACCGAAGACGGGGAATCGGGAAATCCATGGTGGTAAAGGCTATGGAAGAGTTGAAAATAGAACAGATCAATAAGGTATGCCTCATAGCGTTTACAAAAAATGATGTAGGAAACGCCTTCTGGAACACGATTGGGTGGACGGAGAGGCTGGATCTGAATTATTATGATTTTGTACTGAATGAAAAGAATATTACGGCATTTAATGAACAATAACAGGCCGCATATAAGGAGGAAGAATTATGGAGATCATAAAAGGCGGGGTTACCGCGGCAAAGGGATTTGAAGCAGCAAGTACGGCAGCAGGAATCAAGTATAAGGACCGGACGGATATGGCGCTGATCTACAGCCAGGCGCCTTGCGTGGCCGCCGGCACATTTACGAAGAATGTCGTAAAGGCTGCGCCGGTCAAATGGGATCAGCAGGTAGTCGGAAGCGGCGCCAAGGTTCAGGCGGTCGTGGTTAACTCTGGAATTGCCAATGCATGCACAGGAGCAGAAGGGTTTGGCTATTGCAAGGACACTGCCGTGGCTGCGGCCAAGGCTCTGGATATCTCTGAAGATGGCGTGCTCATAGGCTCTACCGGAGTCATTGGAAAACAGATGCCGATCGATAAGCTGACTGCGGGCATCGATGTACTGGCTGAAAAGAAGAATGATACGCTGGAGAATGGCACAGAGGCAGCCAAGGCGATCATGACAACGGATACCTGCGAGAAAGAGCTGGCAGCTGTCATAGAAGTGGGAGGCAAGAAGGTGACCATCGGCGGCATGGCCAAAGGTTCCGGCATGATTCACCCCAACATGTGCACCATGCTGGCGTTTATTACCACGGATGCCGTGATTGCCAAGGAGACCCTTCAGAAGGCGCTGAGCGGGGACGTGGATGATACCTATAACATGATATCCGTAGATGGGGATACTTCCACCAATGATACGGTGATTCTGCTGGCTAACGGTCTGGCAGGCAATCCGGAGATTGCGTATGGAAGCCCGGAGTACGAGGAATTCGCGCTTGCCCTTCATACCATCAACGAGTATCTGGCCAAGAAGATCGCTGGGGACGGCGAAGGAGCCACGGCTCTGTTCGAAGTAAAGGCCATAGGATGCGAGAGCGTGGAGCAGGCCAAGACTCTTGCAAAATCCATCGTATGCTCCAATCTTACCAAGACGGCAATCGCCGGTCACGACGCTAACTGGGGCAGAATCCTCTGTGCGATGGGATATTCCGGCGCGCAGTTTGATCCGGAGAAGGTAGACCTGTTCTTTGAGAGCAAGGCAGGAAAGATCCAGATCATCGAAAATGGAACGGCAGTGGACTACAGCGAGGCAGAAGCCACGAAGATTCTCTCCGAGCCTGAGGTCACCGCTATCGCGGATGTGAAGATGGGAGCGGAGGAAGCAGCCGCATGGGGATGCGACCTGACCCATGGCTATATCGAGATCAATGCAGACTACAGAAGCTGATGCGAAAAAGAGGGGGCGAAGGAATCATGAATCAATCAATGCAGAAATATCTGGATAAGGCGGAGGTGCTGATCGAAGCCCTGCCCTATATCCAAAGATTCAACCGGAAGATCATTGTCGTGAAGTATGGCGGAAGCGCCATGATCGATGAGGAACTCAAAGAACATGTCATCCAGGATGTGACTCTGCTGAAACTGGTAGGCTTCAAGCCGATCATCGTACACGGCGGCGGCAAGGAGATCAGCAAGTGGGTTGGCAAGGTAGGCATGGAGCCGGAGTTCGTCAACGGACTGCGGGTGACGGATGAAGCGACGATGGAACTGGCCGAGATGGTTCTCGGGAAAGTAAATAAAAGCCTGGTACAGCTGGTGGAAAGCCTGGGCGTGCGCGCGATCGGAATCAGCGGAAAAGACGGCGGATTGCTGAAAGTTGAAAAGAAACTGGCAGACGGCGAGGATATCGGATTCGTGGGGGACGTCAAAGAGGTGAATGCAGATATCCTTTATGACCTTTTGGAGAAGGATTTCCTTCCGATTGTATGCCCGGTGGGACTGGACGATGAATTTAATACATATAATATCAATGCGGATGATGCCGCGTGTGCCATCGCTAGAGCGGTAAAGGCGGAGAAACTAGCATTCCTTACGGATATCGAGGGCGTATATAAGGATCCGAAGGATCCGGATACCTTAATCTCGGAACTGCGGGTATCAGCCGGCAAACAGCTGATGGAGGAAGGCTATATTGGAGGCGGAATGCTCCCGAAACTTCAGAACTGTATTGACGCCATCGAGAACGGCGTTTCCAGGGTGCATATTCTGGATGGAAGAATTCCTCACTGCCTGCTTCTTGAGATATTCACCAACAAAGGAATCGGGACGGCAATTTTAAATGATACTGAGGAAAAATATTATCATGGAGAATAGAAATGAATAAATATATAGAAGAGACAAACAGTGGGCTTGTGCACACTTATAATCGCTTTCCGCTGGTGCTGGACCGGGGGGAAGGAGTCTATCTTTACGATGAAAAAGGCGACAAATATCTGGACTTTGCAGGAGGCATAGCTGTATCCGGCCTGGGATATGGCTGCCAGGAATTAAATGATGCCCTGAAAAGCCAGATAGACAAGATGATTCACAGTTCCAACCTATACTATAATACGACCTGCGGACATGCGGCAGAAGAACTGAAGCGTATCAGCGGGATGGACAGGGTATTCTTTACCAACAGCGGAACAGAGGCCATTGAAGGCGCGCTGAAGGCAGCCAGGAAATACGCGTATAAAAAGCAGACCGGGCGGTATGAATTCATTGCAATGGAGAATTCATTTCATGGCAGGAGCATGGGCGCATTGTCGGTGACGGGAAGCGATGCTTACCGGGAACCCTTCGAGCCATTGGTTCCGGGCGTGTCGTTTGCAGAATTCAATAACCTTGACAGCGTCAAGGCTCTGGTGACCAGTCAGACTTGCGCGATTATCTTAGAGCCTCTCCAGGGAGAAGGCGGAATTAATGTGGCCACAGAAGAATTCATGGCCGGAATCCGAAAACTTTGCGACGATGAAGGCATACTGATGATCTGCGACGAGATTCAGTGCGGCATGGGACGGACCGGCGCTATGTTTGCCTACCAGTCTTATGGAACTAAGCCGGATATTATCGCTATGGCCAAGGCTATCGGAAGCGGCATGCCGGTAGGTGCATTTGCCATGATGGAAGCGGTGGCGGAGTTTTCTCTGGAGCCTGGGGATCATGGAACGACCTATGGGGGAAATCCTCTGGCCTGCATGGCAGTAAGCAAGACGATAGAAATCTTTGAGAAGAAAAATATGATCTCCCATGTGCAGGAAATTGGCGCCTATCTGGCAGAACAGCTGGAGAGGCTGGTGCAGGAAAAAGACTGCGTGATCGCGAGAAAAGGAAAAGGCCTGATTCAGGGAATCGAGATATCAAAGCCCGTAGGAGAAGTAACAAACGCCGCGCTTAAGGAAGGGCTTCTGGTTATCAGCGCCAGGGGAAACGTGATCCGTCTGGTTCCGCCTCTTGTGATAAAGAAGCAGCATGTGGATGAAATGATCGATAAATTGTCAAAAGTGCTATAGACATAAAAAAACAATCATTGGATATACTATCTACAGGAATGTAGGAGGTATATCTGATGATTGGTTTTTTTATTGCGCTTTTATCCGGGGCGCTGATGAGCGTCCAGGGAGTATTTAATACACAGGTTACAAAGACGACAGGCATGTGGGTGAGCAATGCATGGGTGCAGTTAAGCGCATTTGCGCTGTGCCTGGTGGCATGGCTGATCGCGGGGAGGGACAGTGTTACTACCCTGGCAAAAGTAGAGCCGAAATACGTCCTTTTAGGAGGCGTCATCGGGGCAGGCATTACCTGGACCGTAATCAAAAGCATGGAGCAGTTGGGACCTGCCAAAGCGGCGCTTCTCATCGTCATTTCACAGTTGATCGTCGCCTACGTGATAGAGCTTCTTGGTTTGTTCGGCGTGGATAAGGAGCCTTTGGAATGGCGTAAGATAATCGGCATGGTGATTGCGCTGATTGGAGTTGCAATTTTCCAATGGAAATAGTACAATAATTTTATCTAGGCATAATCGGGGTATTTGCAGTTTCGACAGACTGTAAAGGAGTTTTTTATGCATAGAAATAGAATAAAAATGATATGTTTTACTATCGGTTTTACAATGACGGCCCTCCTGGCCGGATGTTCCGGGAAACAGGACGCCAGGACTGTGGAACTGTCGGAGGCAAAAGAAGGCAGCGTTGCCGAAGAAAAAGAAGAAGAGACAGAAGAAAGCGCCATTGAGGAAAACGAAGAGATCTATGTACATGTATGCGGGAAGGTAAATCAGCCGGGCGTATACTGCCTTCCGGCAGGCAGCAGGCTGTATGAGGCGATTGAGGCGGCTGGAGGGCTTAAGGAAGGTGCGGCGGCAGAATCTCTGAACCAGGCACAGGAGGCCCAGGACGGACAGCAGATCTACGTTCCTTCCATAGAAGAGGCGTCCGGGGGTGAAGCATCAGGAGCGGGAGTACCGGCTGAGGCATCCGATGGAAAGATGAATCTTAATACGGCAGCCAAAGAGCAGCTGATGACCTTAACTGGAATCGGAGAGGCCAAAGCAGCGGCGATCATCCGCTACCGGGAAGAGAACGGAGGCTTTCGGAGCATAGAAGAATTAATGGAAGTAGAAGGAATCAAGGAAGGCGTATTTAACAAAATCAAAGACCAGATCAAGATTTAATAAGGGAGATAAGTAATGAGTAGACGTGTATTGGTTGTGGATGATGAAAAACTAATCGTGAAAGGCATCCGTTTCAGCCTGGAGCAGGATGGAATGGAGGTTGACTGCGCTTATGATGGGGAAGAGGCGCTGAAACTGGCGAAAGAGAATGCATATGATATGATTCTTCTGGATATTATGCTGCCAAAGCATGATGGCTTTGAAGTGTGCCAGCAGATCCGGGAATTTTCCGATGTTCCGATAGTAATGCTGACTGCCAGGGGAGATGACATGGATAAGATACTGGGCCTGGAGTACGGGGCGGACGATTACATAACAAAGCCGTTTAACATCCTGGAAGTCAAGGCGCGCATCAAGGCGATCATGCGCCGTACCAGTAAGAGAGATAAAGCCCAGCCCAATGACAAGATTATTATCAAGGGCGATATGAAGATAGACTGCGAAAGCAGAAGGGTATTCATTGGAGAGAAGGAAATTAATCTGACGGCCAAGGAGTTCGACTTGCTGGAACTGCTGGCTATGAATCCGAATAAGGTATACAGCCGGGAGAATCTGCTGAATATCGTATGGGGCTATGAGTATCCGGGAGATGCAAGAACAGTGGACGTACATATCCGGAGGCTGCGGGAGAAGATAGAGACGAATCCAAGCGATCCGAAGTACGTTTATACAAAATGGGGAGTTGGTTATTATTTCAGGGGTTAGGAAGTATTTTAAACACAGGATATTCAAGAGTCTCCGCTTTCGGATTATCCTTCTGGTTATGCTGGCAGGGATTATTCCCGGGATAATCATGAAGGCGGTGATTCTGAACAGTTATGAGAAGAGGGCAGTCGATGTACGGACTGCAGAGATACAGAATCAATGTACAATTCTATGTAACCAGCTGAGTAACTCCAGTTACTTGGACGGTATTACATCCGAAGTGATCAAAAGCGAGCTGGTTCAACTGTCCAATATATACAATGGACGAGTCATGGTCATCGCAAATGATTTCCGAATTGCTGAAGATACATACGATATGGATAAGGGAAAGACCATCGTGTCGGAAGATGTCATCCGGTGCTTCCAGGGAAAGGGCACCAGTAATTATGATGCAAAAAATAAGTATATTGAGGTGACATCGCCAATCCTGGATGGAAATACGGAGGCGGTCACCGGAGTCATGCTGGTCAGCGTTTCTACGGATACCATCGTGGACAGCCTTGCCGTCCTGGATGGAAAGGCGAGCATTGTTGGCATTACCATAGGAGTGGTAATCCTGGTGCTGGCATCTCTTGCGGGGTTTGTGATGGTGAAGCCCTTCCAGCGCATCACGCGTTCCATATCGGCCGTGACGGAAGGATACGATGACAATTATCTCCATGAAAATGCCTATACTGAGACACAGCTGATCTCAGACGCATTCAATAAGATGCTGGGTAGGATGAGGGTTCTGGATGATTCCAGGAATGAATTCGTCTCCAATGTGTCCCATGAACTGAAGACGCCTCTTACTTCCATGAAGGTACTTGCAGATTCCCTTCTGACGCAGGAAGATGTTCCGGCTGAATTGTATAAGGAATTCATGGGAGACTTATCCGAAGAGATCGAGAGAGAGAATAAGATCATCAATGACCTGCTGTCTCTGGTTAAGATGGACAAGACGGCAAATACGCTGAATATTAAGTCGGAGAATATGAACACCCTGGTAGAAAAGATTCTGAAGCGGCTGCGTCCAATCGCGGCAACCCGGAATATTGAAGTGGTATTTGAAAGTTTCAGGCCGGTAACTGCGGAAGTAGATGAGATGAAGCTGTCTCTTGCGATTTCGAATCTGGTGGAAAATGCCATCAAGTACAATAAAGATGATGGCTGGATCCACGTATCTTTGAATGCGGACCATAAGTATTGCTACATCGAGGTGGCGGATTCCGGTATTGGAATTCCGGAAGAATCGGCAGAGCATATCTTCGAGAGATTTTACCGCGTGGACAAGTCTCATTCCAGGGAAATTGGCGGAACCGGACTTGGCCTGGCCATTGCAAGAAGCGCGGTTTTGATGCACAGAGGAGCGATCAAGGTGTACAGCCAGCTGGGCGAGGGAACTACATTTACCATACGTATCCCATTGACATATGTATCATAGTTCGGAGGTAAGAGGTATGAAAAATAAATTTTGGTCCAGCCTGTGCATTGCGCTGTGCGTCCTCCTTCTTGCCGGGTGCGGAAAGGGAAAGGAGCCGGATGGCTCCGGCACATATCTGTACTATGTGAACCAGAAGGGCACCGGGCTGGTTAAGGAATCCTATAAGATCAAAGGCGATTCTGTGGAGGATGAGATTAAAGATGTGCTGAAAACAATGAAGAAAGAGCCAGACTCCATTGATTATAAAAGCGTGTTCCCCAAAGAGGTACGCATCAAGACCTGGACACTGAATGATACTAAGCTGGATCTTCATTTTAATGGGAGTTATAAGGATATGCCGCTGGCATCCGAGGTGCTGCTTCGGGCGGCGGTGGTCCAGACGCTGGTACAGATTGCCGGCGTGGACTATATAGACTTCTTCATAGAGGATGAGCCGCTTACGGACAGGAACGGAAACCTGATCGGATACATGCGGGCCGAAGATTTTATACAGAATACGGGCTCTTCTTTGCATTCTTATCAACAGGGGGAACTGCGCCTTTATTTTGCAAATGACAAGGGCGATAAACTGGTGAGGGAGGATGTAAGCGTCCGGTATAACAGTAATATCTCCATTGAGAAACTGATCGTGGAGCAGTTGATAAAGGGACCTTCATCAGATAAGGGAAAGCCGGTGATCCCGCCGGAGACGAAAGTCCTGGGGGTATCGTTAAAAGACAGCATCTGCTATGTGAACCTGGATGAAGGGTTTCTCAACAATGCCTATGTGCTAAATCCCAGGCTTACGGTGTATTCCATCGTCAATTCGGTGATAGACGGAGGCAATTCCAGCAGGGTACAGATATCCATCAATGGAGAATCCGATATCAAGTATATGGACAGTATTGATCTGAGCAAGCCTTTGTCTAGAGACCTGGATATTGTGGAGGAGAGTGAAAAATGAAAAACAGGCCGCTGTTATGTACATGCCTGATATTGCTGGCGGGGGTCGTCTTAAGCGTTTTCGCGGGAGGCAGCGCGCTGATCCGCCAGCTGCGGCCCTCCCCGCTGGAAATACGCGCGAAGCAGGGAGAGGTGCTTGCCATTACCGGCCAGGCATATAAGATCGAGAAAAGAGAGAAGCATCAGGCAGTCTATCTAAAGAATAATTCTATTTTACAAATTCAAAAAGATCAGAAACAATCGTTTCAAGAATCCAAGTTTATTCTATATACAGATCCCGAAATACAGATACATATCGGCAATGCCATAAGGGCTGCAGGAGAATTGTCCTTTTTCCAAAATGCCCGCAATCCGGGGAATTTTGACCAGAAACTCTATTATCAGAGACAGGACATCCATGGGTCGGCCTGGGCCAAAGAGGTAGAAGTCGTGGACGACTCCATATGGAAGATCAGGGACTGGCTGTCCGAATTCCGCAGCCAGTGGAAGAAGGCACTGATCCAGGCAATGGGGGAAAAGGATGGCAATGTCCTAAGCGCAATGCTGCTGGGAGAAAAGTCCGAGATGGATCCGGACACGAAGGAACTGTATCAGGTGAGCGGAATCGGGCATATCCTGGCCATCTCCGGGCTTCACCTGTCCTTTATCGGTATCGGGGCGTACCGAATCTTTAGAAGGATGACAGGCTCCTATACGGCAGGAGGCATCGCAGGCATCCTGCTTCTGGTCCTATACGTCATGATGATCGGGGTTACGATATCCGCTGTCCGTGCTTTGGTCATGTTCTTATTCCGGGTGGGCGCGGATATGACGGGACGGCATTATGACCCGCCTACGGCACTTGCGGCAGCAGCGGCGGCTGTCCTTTTATGGAGGCCGCTTAGCCTGTATGACGGAGGCTTCTGGCTGTCCTTTGGAGCGGTATTTGCCATGATCATCGTCCTCCCCATCTTCAAGGGGCTGCCAGTGCAAGGCTTCTGGGCAAGCGTGAGCATCAACCTTACGATACTTCCTGTCATGTTATTCTATTTCTTTGAATTTCCGCCCTACTCCCTACTTCTGAACCTGTTCGTAATTCCCTTGATGTCTGCCATGCTGTTTTTGGGCTTGCTGGGAAGCGCTGCGTATGCGGCAGGTATTCCCATAGCCGTCTTTGGGCTTCGAATCTGCAAGGTAATTCTTTGGCTTTATGAGAAATGCTGTGAGATTGGCATGGGCATACCCGGGGCGCGTATGATTGCAGGAAAGCCCCGACTGTGGCAGATCGCGGCTTACTATATCCTGCTGGCGGCAGCCCTGGTATTCCTTAGGCGGCTGCGCCGGAAAGAAATAAAGAAAGCCTCCGGGATGGAAACTGCGGGCAGGATAAGAATCATGCCATTGCTTGCCCTTGCCGCCGGAATTTTCATACTGACATTTCGGTTCGGAGAAGAAGGAAGACTGTCGGTGACGATATTGGATGTAGGGCAGGGAGACGGGATATTCATCCAAGGTCCAGCTGGCGGCACCTATCTGATTGACGGAGGAAGCAGCGATATAAAGAAGGTAGGGCAATACCGGATAGAGCCGTTCCTCAAATCCCGCGGAGTGGGGAGGTTGGACTATGTCCTGATATCCCACGGCGACAGTGACCATATGAACGGCGTGAAAGACCTTATTGAGCGCAGAAAGATCGGCATAGAGATCGGCACCCTGGTACTGCCGATGCAGGAGGCGTGGGATGAGGCCCTTTGCAGCCTTGCCGATATGGCGCGCCAGGCAGGGATACAAGTGGCGGCGATCGGGCCGGGACAAGGCATCCAGGAGAAGGAGGCGGCCTTATCCTGCATCCAGCCGGCAAAAGGGGATGAGATCCAGCCAGGCAATGAAGCGTCCATGGTCCTGGCCCTTTCAAGCGGGGAGTTTGATATGCTGCTTAGCGGGGACGTGGAAGGGAAGGGGGAAGAACTGCTGACTGAACGCCTGACAAAAACGGAGCAGGCCCGGACTTGGGAGGTGCTGAAAGTGGCGCACCATGGGTCCAGAAATTCTACGAGCGAACGCTTCCTTCAGAGTGTTCAGCCGGCATTTGCCATCATATCCGCAGGGGAGCAGAACCGCTATGAACATCCTCATCAGGAGACGCTTGTTCGTCTTAAAGAAAGGGGAATAAAGATCTATTCTACCCAGGACAAAGGCGCGGTTATGATAGAGGTCAAGGATGGAAAAATGACCATCTACTGAAAATTGGAAAATCTGGGGTAGAAAAAATAGTTTTCTTATACCAGACTGGTAGTTGAATTTGAGGGAAAAAAACAGTATACTTCTAAGAAGAGATGAAAACAGACAGATAGGAAAAGAGGGAATTAAAAATGACTTATGAAGAAGTATTAAGCAATGCCAAAACTTGTATGGGAGAATTCTGCAAGGCCTGTCCGGTATGCAATGGCAAGGCGTGCAGCAACAAAGTGCCGGGACCGGGTGCAAAAGGAAGCGGGACGGTGGCAATCCGCAACTATGACAAGTGGCAGGAACTGTGTATTAATATGGATACTATCTGCGAGAATAAACCGGTGGATCTGACCTCTGAGATTTTTGGCAGAACATTCAAGTATCCAATCTTTGCGGCACCGATTGGCGCCATGAAGCTTCATTATGGAGACAAGTATGATGATCTGGAATATAATGATATCCTGGTGTCTTCCTGCGCGGACGCGGGAATTGCGGCATTTACCGGAGACGGAACCAATCCGGCGGTAATGGAAGGCGCGACCAGGGCGATCAAGCAGAAGGACGGAAACGGCATTCCGACCGTAAAGCCATGGGATATCAATACGCTGAAAGAAAAACTTGCGATGATCAAGGATGCAGGATCTTTTGCAGTGGCTATGGATATTGACGCGGCAGGGCTTCCATTCCTCAAGAATCTGACCCCTCCGGCAGGAAGCAAGACAGTGGAAGAACTTCGCGAGATCGTGAAGGAGGCAGAAGTGCCATTTATCATCAAGGGCATCATGACGGTAAAGGGCGCGCTGAAGGCAAAAGAAGCCGGAGCGGCAGCCATCGTCGTATCCAATCATGGCGGGCGCGTGCTTGACCAGTGCCCGGCTACGGCAGAGGTGCTGGCAGAGATCGCCGATGCAGTGGGAAATGATATGAAGATTCTGGTGGACGGCGGCATCCGTTCCGGCGTGGATATCTTTAAGGCATTGGCGCTTGGCGCGGATGCGGTGCTCATTGGACGTCCGTTCGTAACCGCGGTATATGGCGGAGGCGCTGAAGGGGTTGCTGCCTATACGGCAAAACTGGCGGCAGAACTGGAAGACACTATGGCAATGTGCGGCGCGCATAGCCTTTCTGAGATATCCAGAGATATGGTAAGGTAATGAAAAGTTTAAACGAAGATATTAAGACAGGACAATTCAAGCAGGCCTACCTCCTCTATGGGGAGGAGGCCTATTTAAAAAAGCAGTATAAGGATAAGCTTACAAAAGCCATGCTTCCGGAAGGCGACACCGTGAACTATGCTTATTATGAAGGGAAAGGCACGAACCCGGCGGAACTGATTGATCTGGCTGAGACAATGCCGTTTTTTGCGGATCGCAGGCTGATCGTGGTGGAGAATTCTGGCTTCTTTAAGAATGCGACTCCGGAACTTGCGGATTATATTAAGAATATGCCAGAGACGGCATGTTTTCTTTTTGTGGAAAGCGAAGTAGACAAGCGGGGCAAGATGTACAAGTCCGTCAAGGACAAGGGACGGGCCGTGGAGATGGGACGTCAGGACGAAAAGACGCTTCTGTACTGGCTGGCCGGGATGGTTAAGAAGGAAGGAAAGCAGATCAAAGAGTCCACAGCCCGGTATCTGGTGGCCAAGACCGGGACGGATATGGAGAATCTGGAAAAAGAGATGGAAAAACTCTTCTCCTATACGCTGGGACAGACGGAGATTACTGTCCAGGATGTAGATGAGATCTGCACCACGCAGATTACCAATAAGATCTTCGATATGGTGGAAGCAGTAGCCACAAAACAGCAGAAGCGGGCGCTTCATTATTATTATGACCTGCTGGCGCTGAAAGAGCCTCCTATGCGGATTCTGTACCTGCTCTCCCGCCAGTTCAAACTGCTGATGGAAGTGAAGGATCTGTCGGGGCGCGGCTATGAGAAGTCGCAGATCGCGAAGACGGCAGGCCTTCACCCGTTTGTTGCAGGCAAGTATATAAAGCAGTGCCACAGCTTCTCCAAAGAAGAACTAAGAAGCATTATAGAAGATGCAGCGAATATGGAAGAAATGGTGAAGACCGGGCGGCTGAACGACAGGATGAGCGTGGAACTTTTCATTGTAAAATATAGTTCCCCGTGATATACTGGACGCATGGCAGCGGGCAGGACAGGCAGGTGCCTTCATAAGTATGTCCGCTGGAACTTTGAGAAATATACAGCTAAGGGGAAGGATATAAGTGGCAGGAATAGATCAAAGCAGAATTCGTAATTTTTGTATTATCGCGCATATCGATCATGGAAAATCTACGCTGGCAGACAGAATCATAGAGAAGACAGGCCTTCTTACCAGCAGGGAGATGCAGTCCCAGGTACTGGATAACATGGAATTGGAACGAGAGCGGGGCATTACCATCAAGGCCCAGGCCGTTCGTACCGTTTATCAGGCCAAGGATGGGGAGGAGTATATCTTCAATCTTATTGATACGCCGGGACATGTAGACTTTAACTATGAAGTATCGAGAAGCCTGGCAGCCTGCGACGGTGCCATTCTCGTGGTGGACGCGGCCCAGGGGGTGGAGGCTCAGACCCTTGCCAACGTCTATCTGGCGCTGGACCACGATCTGGATGTGATGCCGGTGATCAACAAGGTAGATCTGCCAAGCGCAGAACCAGAGCGCGTTATCGAAGAGATCGAAGACGTGATCGGCATTGAGGCGGCGGATGCGCCGCAGATATCGGCAAAGACAGGACTGAATATAGACCAGGTGCTGGAGCAGATCGTGGAGAAGATCCCTGCGCCCCAGGGAGACCCAAAAGCGCCTCTTAAGGCGCTGATATTTGATTCCCTGTATGATTCCTACAAGGGCGTCATTGTCTTCTGCAGGATTAAGGAAGGCAGCGTAAAGAAAGGCACGCCGATTCAGATGATGGCAACGGGTGCAAAGGCGGAAGTCGTGGAAGTAGGCTACTTCGGAGCCGGACAGTTCATTCCTTGCGACGAGCTGAATGCCGGAATGGTTGGCTATATTACTGCAAGCCTTAAAAATGTGAAGGATACGCGGGTAGGCGATACCATCACAGATGCATCCCGGCCATGCGACAAGCCTCTGCCAGGCTATAAAAAGGTCAATCCTATGGTGTACTGCGGCATGTATCCGGCGGACGGGGCGAAGTACCCGGATCTTAGGGACGCGCTGGAGAAACTGCAGCTCAATGATGCATCCCTGCAGTTTGAACCGGAGACATCCATAGCGCTGGGCTTCGGATTCCGCTGCGGCTTCCTGGGGCTTCTGCATCTGGAGATTATCCAGGAGCGTCTGGAGAGAGAGTATAATCTGGATCTGGTAACCACGGCGCCGGGGGTTATCTATAAAGTATACAAGACCAACGGGGAAGTGATCGAACTGACGAATCCGTCCAATCTTCCTGACCCGTCGGAGATCGAATATATGGAAGAGCCAATGGTAAAGGCAGAGATTATGGTGACTTCCGAGTTCATCGGCGCGATCATGGATCTGTGCCAGGAGCGGCGCGGCATCTATGAAGGAATGGAGTATATTGAAGAAACCCGTGCGGTGCTTCGGTATCATCTGCCCTTGAATGAGATTATCTATGACTTCTTTGATGCACTGAAGTCTCGTTCCAGAGGCTATGCCTCTTTTGATTATGAGATGGACGGCTACGTGCAGTCGAATCTGGTGAAGCTGGATATTCTGATCAACAAGGAGGAGGTAGACGCCCTTTCCTTCATTATTCACGCGGATACGGCTTACGAGCGGGGCCGCAAGATGTGCGAGAAACTGAAGGAAGAGATTCCGAGGCAGCTCTTCGAGATCCCGATCCAGGCGGCGATCGGTAGCAAGATTATAGCAAGAGAGACGGTAAAGGCTATGCGAAAGGACGTGCTTGCCAAGTGCTATGGCGGTGACATCAGCCGGAAGCGAAAACTTCTGGAGAAGCAGAAGGAAGGCAAGAAGCGCATGCGGCAGGTAGGCAACGTGGAGATCCCGCAGAAAGCCTTTATGAGCGTATTAAAGTTGGATGATAAATAATGAGGCCATTAGAATTATATATTCATATTCCATTTTGCATCAGTAAATGTAAATATTGTGATTTCCTGTCCGCGCCCTCGAAAGAGGGGGAGCGGCAGGAGTATGTGAAAAGCCTTTGCAAGCGGATCCGTTCTTACAGGACGCTGGCAGAGGCTTATCATGTTGTAAGCATATTCATAGGAGGAGGGACCCCCTCCCTCCTTGTTCCGGCACAGGTATTCTCCATATTTGATGCGGTACGGGAGACGTTCATGGTGGACAAGGATGCGGAGATCACCATTGAGATGAATCCGGGAACGGTATCCCCGGAGAAGCTGATCGCATATCGCCAGGTGGGAATCAGCCGCCTGAGTATCGGACTGCAGTCCGTCCGAAACGAGGAGTTGAAGGTCCTGGGAAGAATCCATACATTTGAGGATTTTCTTCATACCTACGAGATGGCAAGAAGAGAAGGATTTGGAAATATCAATATTGACCTGATGTCCGGGATACCGTTCCAAACCCTGGACGGATGGAAGGAAAGCCTGGAAAAGGTGGCAGGCCTTGGGCCGGAGCATATATCCGCCTACAGCCTGATCATCGAAGAGGGAACGCCTTTCTATGAGCGCTACCGGGATGCGAGGCATGAGGAAGAACTGCCGGATGAGGAGACAGAACGCCAGATGTATCATTATACCAGGGAGATACTTGGGGCGTATGGCTATCGTAGGTACGAGATATCCAACTACGCAAAAGAAGGCTTTGAATGCAGGCACAATCTTGGCTACTGGAACCGGACCGAATATCTGGGAATCGGAACCGGCGCGGCTTCCCTGATCGGCAGCAGGAGATGGAGCGAAGGAGAAGAGCCGGAGGAATTAAGCCGGGAAAACCAGATGGAAGAGTATATGTTTCTGGGACTTCGCAAGATGGAAGGCGTTACAAAGTCTGGATTCCTGAAAGAATTTGGCTGTACCATGGAGAGCAAGTATAGCCGCGTGCTTAAGCGAATGTATGCCGAAGGCTTAATGGAGGAAGCAGGGGATTATGTAAGGCTTACCGACCAGGGGATTGATATCAGCAATTATGTGATGAGCGAATTCTTATTCTGATCATGAGTGTTATAAGGAGCCGTAAAGGAACATACAAGATAAGGAGACGGACGAATGTATTTTGAATATGGTGATACAGAGATTGAATACCTGAAAAGAAAGGATAAGAAATTAGGAGAAGCCATTGATCATATCGGACACATCTACCGGGAGGTGGACGCAGATATCTTCCAGTCAGTGGTGCACCATATCATAGGCCAGCAGATATCCAATGCGGCGTTGGCTACCGTGTGGGGGCGATTCAGGAATTTGGTGGGAGAAGTGACGGCGGACACGGTCTTAAAATATCAGGCGGAGGAACTAAAAGGTCTGGGAATGTCGCTTAGAAAGGCCGAGTATATCCAAAATTTTGCCCAAAAAGTCTGCCTGGGAGAACTGGATCTGGAGGAGTTGTACCGGATGGATGACCAGAAGGTGATCAAGACCCTGTCATCCCTGAGGGGGATTGGCGTATGGACGGCCGAGATGCTTCTCATCTTCTGCATGCAGAGGCCTGACGTGCTAAGTTATGGGGACGGCGCGATCCTGAAAGGAATGCAGATCCTGTACCATCACCGGAAGATGGATAAAAACCTGTTTGAGAAGTACCGGAAGAGATATAGCCCATATGGGACGGTGGCCAGCCTGTATCTTTGGGCCATTGCCGGCCAAGCCCTGGAGAAATGATAGTGGGAGCGCCGTTAAAAATAAGATTAAGAATAAGAGCCTTCCTGGTTTGAAGACCAGGAAGGCTCTTGCCGTTAAGGTTACATTTTCAGTACGATTCCAATGACCGCTCCGGCCAGGATCCATAAAATGGGATGCAGTTTTCCCAATTTCTTTACCTGCAGAAGCAGGAAGGTTCCGAGGCATATGACGACGCTGGTCACGTTGATATGCAAAGAACCATTCACGGTAGATACCAGGGCGATCTTTAACAGTTCCCATACCGCGTAGCCGATCAGGGCTGCCACGGTAGGGCGGATGCCATAGAATACGGCCTTTACCGTAGGATTCTCGCTGAAATTCTCAAGGAACCTTGCGATGATCACGATGATAATCAGAGCAGGCGCCGTCAGCGCCAGGGTTGCCACCAGCGCGCCAGGGATGCCGGCTACGCTGTATCCAGCAAAGGTAGCCATGTTGATGCCCACCGGGCCGGGGGTACTCTCGCTGATCGCCACCATGTTGGCCAGATCGCTGGCAGTGTACCAGTCGTATTTGGTGGTCAGGTCCATAAGGAATGGCAGGGTGGCCATGCCGCCTCCGATGGAGAACAGGCCGATCTTAAAGAATTCAAATGCCAGTGTCAGATAAATCATGATTCTTTCCGCCCTCCAATCTTTTTGATGACGACTCCCGCGATACCCGCCAGGATGACGATGACAGCGGTGGGAACGGGGGTAAAGCATGCCAGCAGGAATGCTGCGACAAATAACAGGGCGCCCAGCCTATCCACAATTCCTTTCTTTGCCATGGTGACTACGGTATTGAGCATCAGCGCGCAGACGACGATCCGAATGCCCGCCAGAGCATGAAGGACGACAGGAAGATGGATGAAGTTCTGCAGGATGGATGCCACCAGGCAGATGATGACAATGGAGGGGGAGATAACGCCCAGGGTTCCGGATACGCCGCCCAGGAATCCGGCCTGCTTGTAGCCCACATAGGTGGCGGTATTGACGGCGATAATGCCGGGCGTGCACTGTCCAATCGCGTACATATCCAGCAGTTCCTCGTCGGTGCACCATTTTCGGTCTTCCACGACCTCCCTCTGGAGCATGGGAAGCATGGCGAGCCCTCCTCCGAACGTAAGGCCGCCAATTTTAAAGAAACTGATATAGAGTTCAGCCATTTTTTTTAATTTCATAGTAATACCTCGCTGCTTGACTTTTAAAGTAGATGAGACATGATTAAGGCATAGACTTCCTGATTCTTTTTCGCCCAGTTGTTGGCGATCGTCTCAGCCTCGGCCTGTGTGGGAACAGACAGCGTCAGGTCGATCAGAGGAGTATCCTGCTCAATGACCTGGCAACGGACAGAATATTCCATGTTGGAATTTCGGTAATAGTCTGACTTGACGGCCACTTCGTTTTTTAATTCGTATTGCTTTTCCTTCAGGAAAGTATCGATATCTTCCTGAATAGCAGGAGAAATATCATTTTTGAAGAAATGTATCGTCTGTGCCCCTTCTTCCGTGAGGTGGTAGAACGTACGGCTGTGGGTCGATTCCTCATGAATGAAGCCGGATCCGATCAGTTCCGATATTGCCTGCTGGAGTTTAAAGTAGGTGGTATATCCCTCATCCAGAATAAATTCCGATATCTGGGAATTGGTCAGGGGGAAGTCTACCTTGTTCAGCATGTAGAGTATGATTAGTTTATATAGTGTAAAAGATTTGGCCATTGTTACAACTCCTTTCCTTGCCAGATGTCCTGCTTTTTAAAGTATGCCTGCATCTGGTTCAATACCTGGCGCTTATTCCCTGTCCATAAGGGGGCTATCAGGAGTGGCTTGGGACCGTCTCCGGTCAGCCGGTGTATGACGATATCCGGGCTAAGGGCGCACAGGCATTGGCCTAGGATTCCAAAATATTCTTCCATGGAAGGAAGGTAGAATGGATGCTTTTCATAATAGCCTGCAAGGTCCGTATTCTTTAGTATGTGCAGCAGCTGGAACTTCATGCCCTGGATGTCCTGGCAGTTCAGGTACCGCACCGTGCGCAGCATCTTTTCCATATCTTCGCCGGGAAGGCACAGGATTGTATGGACAATTACGTCAATGTTCAGCAGACGCAGGCGGGATACGGCCTGCTCAAATACCGGAAGATCATATCCTCTGCGGATGAAGCGGGCTGTATCAGGATGGATCGTCTGGAGGCCTAATTCAATCCAGACAGGCTTGATCTGGTTTAGTTCATCCAGAAGCTTAAGCACATCCTCTCCAAGGCAATCCGGCCTTGTGGCAATGGAGAGGATCTTTATCTCGGGATGCCTGATGGCCTCCATAAACACATCGCGTAAATAGGCAACTGGCGCATAAGTGTTGGTGTATGCCTGGAAGTAGGCAATATAGGAAGTGCCTGGATGTTTGGCGGCAACCTGCCTTTTCCCCTGCTCGATCTGTTCCGTAATGGATAACTTGCGGTCAGATGCAAAATCGCCAGAACCGCCGGCGCTGCAGAATATGCAGCCCCGGCGTCCCAGCGTGCCGTCACGGTTCGGGCAGGTCATGCCTCCGTCCAGAGAGATCTTATACAGTTTTTCTCCATAAGTATTCTTCAGGTAATGATCCAGAGAGTAGTATCTCTTATCACCCCAGCGTTTGACCATACTAAATCAGTTCCTTTACTGCCTGGCTGACAACATCTGCAACGCGCGGATCAAAGGCTTCCGGCAGAATGTTGTCTTCGTTTAACTCGTCTTCTGGAATCAGCCCGGCAATCGCCTTTGCGGTAGCCAGCTTCATCTCTTCCGTGATCCTGGTGGCGCGTCCTTCCAAAGCACCCTTAAAGATTCCGGGGAATGCCACTACATTGTTGACCTGGTTGGGGAAGTCGGAGCGACCCGTTCCCACAACTTTTGCACCGGCTTCTTTGGCAAGATCCGGCATGATCTCCGGAACTGGATTGGCCATGGCAAAGAGGATGGAATCCTTATTCATGGAAGCCACCATCTCCTTGGTGACAATGTTGGGGGCAGAAACGCCCACGAAGATGTCAGCGCCTTTCAAGGCATCGCTAAGAGTTCCCTTCCTGCCTTCCAGATTGGTTACCTCCACCATCTTTTCCTGCATCCAGTTCAGATGCGGGGATTCCTTGCTGAGGATTCCATTGATATCGCACATGGTGATATGCCTGAAGCCGTAAGTAAGAAGCAGCCTGGTGATGGCAACTCCTGCGGAACCGGCGCCATTTACCACGACCTTGGCCTCTTCCTTGTTCTTGCCTGTGACCTTCATGGCATTGATGATGCCCGCAAGAACCACGATGGCCGTGCCGTGCTGGTCATCATGAAAGACGGGAATATCCAGCAGTTCTTTTAGACGCTCTTCAATCTCGAAGCAGCGGGGAGCGCTGATGTCTTCCAGATTGATGCCGCCGAACGCGGGGGCGATGTTGACGACCGTGCGGATGATCTCTTCCGTATCCTGGGTATCCAGGCAGATGGGAAACGCATTGACCCCGCCAAATTCTTTAAACAGTACGGCCTTTCCCTCCATGACCGGCATAGCGGCATGGGCGCCGATGTTGCCAAGTCCGAGCACCGCGCTCCCGTCGGAGACGACGGCTACCGTGTTTGACTTTATGGTATAGGTATAAGCAGCCTCTTTATCTTTGGCAATGGCCTTGCAGGGCTCCGCAACGCCAGGAGTGTAGGCAATAGACAGATCCTCGCGGGAATGCACATGGGATTTTGCGGTCGTCTCGATCTTTCCATGCCATTCCTCATGCATTTTCAGTGCTTTTTCATTTGTTGTCATAGGATTACCACCTCTTTTATTTTCTTCTTATTAATAAGTTTTATAAGTCCGTATTTTTTATAATAGCATTCCTTTAGCCTCAAATCAATAAAGTTTCAGGAAAGTTTTGAGGAGGGGCAGGTTAAGAAAAGGGGGGCGGCGCAAACAGAAAAATCCGGGATTATGTCGCGATTTTTTATGTTTTGTCATAAAAACTCGGATATAACATGGTTTAAAAGAGGCGAATTATAAAGAAATACTTTTAAAATCAAGATTATTGTAGTATAATACTTTCATATTTCAGATGAGTCAAGTCAGACTGGTGTTCCCGATATAGATAATTTTGGTGAATATGAAAGGAATAAATGATGATGAGAGAAAAGTATGAATCACTGCCTTTAGCTACGTTAAAAGATCTTGCCAAAGCAAGAGGGCTCAAAGGCATATCTACGATGAAGAAGGCAGAGCTTATTGAGCGCATGCTGGAAGAAGATGAAAAGGAAAAGCAGGCTTCCAAGGAGACGGTAAAAGAGATGTCTGCCAATACCGGAGATAAGGAGATCCATGATATTGACAGGCTGGACAGCGGAGTGATCGCTCATGGCATCCTGGAAGTGCTTCCGGACGGATATGGATTCATCAGAAGCGCCAACTATCTGCCGGGAGAGAATGACGTCTATGTATCCCCATCCCAGATACGCAAGTTCAACCTTAAGACGGGAGACATCCTGGAAGGCCATACCAGGATTAAGACGCAGCAGGAGAAGTTCAGCGCCCTGCTCTATCTGACCCGGATCAATGAGATGGACCCGATGAGGGCTATGCGCCGAACCAATTTTGAAGATATGACCCCTATCTTCCCGGATGAAAGGCTGCGGCTGGAGTGTGGAAGGACAAGCACCGCCATGCGGATCGTTGACCTTCTGTCGCCGATCGGAAAGGGACAGAGGGGGATGATCGTATCCCCGCCAAAGGCCGGAAAGACGACGCTTCTGAAGCAGGTAGCCCTGTCTGTCCGTCAGAATAATCCGGAGATTCATCTGCTGATTCTTCTGATTGATGAGCGGCCGGAAGAAGTTACGGATATTAAGGAAGCCATTGAGGGTGAGAATGTGGAAGTCATCTATTCTACGTTCGATGAACTTCCGGAACATCATAAAAGAGTGTCAGAGATGGTGATCGAGCGGGCGAAGCGCCTGGTAGAGCACAAAAAAGACGTCATGATTCTTTTAGACAGCATTACCAGGCTTGCAAGGGCTTACAATCTGACGGTACCGCCATCAGGAAGAACCTTGTCCGGAGGTCTTGACCCTGCGGCCCTCCATATGCCGAAGCGGTTCTTTGGAGCGGCAAGAAATATGCGCGAGGGCGGAAGCCTTACCATATTGGCAACTGCGCTGGTTGATACCGGCAGCAAGATGGATGACGTCGTGTATGAAGAGTTTAAAGGAACGGGCAATATGGAACTGGTGCTTGACCGAAAATTATCCGAGAAGAGAGTATTCCCTGCAATCGATATACCCAAGTCAGGAACCAGAAGAGAGGACCTGCTGCTTAGCAGGGAAGAGCAGGAGGCAGTGGAAACTATGCGCCGGGCGCTGAATGGCATGCGCGCGGATGAAGCCGTGGACAATATCCTGAATATGTTTACCCGGACCCGCAATAATGAGGACCTGATACAATTAGTAAAAAAGACAAAATTTATCTAGACAAGGCCGCGCTTTTATGATACAATAACAACGCTGTTTAGATAACGAACATTTATCGCACATCGTGCATGTGACAAAATAAAGAAGAGGTGAAAATCATGAAAGAAGGAATACATCCAGCATATCATCAGGCAACAGTAACTTGTAACTGTGGCAACACATTCGTAACAGGATCTACAAGCGAAGACATCCACGTAGAAATCTGTTCCAAATGCCATCCGTTCTATACAGGACAGCAGAAAGCTGCTCAGGCTCGTGGCCGTGTTGATAAGTTCAATAAAAAATACGGAATGGACAAATAGTTTCACAAGTATCGGGTTGAGGTTGTATAATCTCAACCCTTTTATGTTGCAGAGGAGTTCTATATGAAGTCATCAAATATTGGCGGACAGGCCGTCTTAGAGGGAATCATGATGAAGCACAAAGATGCCTACTCCGTTGCAGTGCGCAAGCCGGACGGGGAGATTATCGTGCAGAAGGATGAGTACCACAGCATTGTGGGAAAGTGGAAGAAGCTGACTACGATTCCGTTTATCAGGGGAATATTTAATTTTATAGATTCTATGGTGCTTGGCATTAAGACCTTGACTTACTCAGCCAGTTTTTATGAGGAAGAAGAGGAGCAGGAAAAACTTACGGAAGCAGAGGCTTTGAAAAAGGAGAAGCAGGAGAAATGGCTGATGGGCGGAACGGTGGCGTTTTCCGTGGTAGCGGCGGTAGCCATCTTTATGGTGCTGCCTTACGTTCTATCCTCGTTTCTTAAGCCGCTCATTCCATCTTATCACATCCGCACAGTGATCGAAGGCTTTGTGAGAATCGGGATATTCATACTGTATGTGCTTCTGATATCGAGGATGGAAGATATCCAGAGGACATTCATGTACCACGGGGCAGAACATAAGTGCATCAACTGTATCGAGCACGGCCTGCCTCTGACGGTGGAGAATGTAAAGATCAGTTCCAGGCAGCATAAGCGCTGCGGGACCAGTTTCTTGTTCTTTGTCCTTGCGATCAGCATCATTCTCCTGCTGCTTGTACAAGTGGAGTCACCCCTCATGCGGGTGGCAGTCAGGATTGCCCTCCTTCCGGTGATCGCCGGAATCTCCTATGAGATACTCAAACTCGCCGGGAGCAGCGATAACGCGCTGATCAATCTGTTCAGCAAGCCGGGGCTGGCAATTCAGAAACTGACCACCAAAGAGCCGGATGAGGGCATGATCGAAGTGGCCATCCAGGCCGTGGAGGCAGTATTTGATTGGAGAGCATATGAAGAAGAGAACTTTGACGCTTCAGCAGATTTATAGGGAAGGGACTTCCAAGCTTAAAGAGGCTGGCATCCGGGAGGCAGCGCTGGATGCGTGGTATCTGCTGGAATTTGCGACTGGAATTACCAAGGCTTCCTATTATGGCAACCCGGATAAAGAGATAAAGGAAGAAGAGGCGGCCCGGTATCTTGCGTATATAGAGAGCCGGAAGAAACGAATCCCATTGCAGCATATTACGAAGGAGCAGGCGTTCATGGGCTATCCCTTCTATGTGGATGAGCATGTGCTGATCCCAAGGCAGGATACGGAGACGCTGGCTGAAGAAGCGCTCAAGGTATTAAAGCCTGGCATGGAGGTACTGGATCTGTGCACCGGATCCGGGTGTATCCTGATAAGCCTGATGAAGATGTGCGAGGGGCTTTATGGAACCGGAAGCGATATATCCGAAGAAGCGCTGGAAGTAGCCAGGAAGAATGCCTGCAGGCTGGAAGTCAATGCAACATTCATAAGAAGCAGCCTGTTTGAGCATATCAGCGGCAGATACGACCTGATCGTATCCAATCCCCCTTATATCCGCACATCGGTTATTCAGGAACTTCAGGAGGAAGTAAGGCTTCATGATCCATTCATTGCCCTTGACGGCAAGGAAGACGGGCTGTATTTTTACAGGGAGATCATCAAAGCCGGGGGAGGCTATCTCAAGCCGGGAGGTTATCTGATGTTCGAGATCGGGTATGACCAGGGAACGGAAGTGGCAAGCCTTATGGAAAAGCATGGATATAGGAATATAATGGTAAAAAAGGATTTGGCAGGTCTTGACCGTGTGGTTTCAGGCATGTACAATGGAGAATAGTTGTTAGGAAAATGTTAAGGAGGAAATAGTATGTTTGACAAATTAGAGGATTTGCTCATTCGTTTGGAAGAGGTACTTAGCGAACTACAAGAGCCGAATGTGGCTAATGACCAGAACCGGTTCCGCAAGCTTATGAAAGAACAGAATGAACTGACTCCTATTGTTGAGGCATATAAGGAATATAAGGCCTGCAAGCAGGCGATCGAGGACAGCCTTCAGATGCTGGAGGAAGAGTCCGATGAAGAGATGAGAGAGCTTGCCAAGGAAGAACTGAATGACTCAAAAGCGAGGGTTGAGGAATTAGAGCATGAACTTAAGATTCTGCTTCTGCCCAAGGACCCCAATGATGATAAGAATGTCATAGTCGAGATCCGTGCCGGTGCCGGCGGGGATGAGGCGGCCTTGTTCGCGGCCGAGATCTACCGCATGTATCTCCATTATGCAGAGAGCCAGCGATGGAAAGTAGAACTGGTGGAATGCGAAGAGATCGGTATAGGCGGCATGAAGAATGTGACCTTCATGATCAACGGGAAAGGAGCCTATTCTGTGATGAAATACGAATCCGGGGTACATCGGGTGCAGCGGGTGCCCGAGACAGAGTCCGGCGGACGTATTCATACTTCCACGATTACGGTCGCTGTCATGCCGGAAGCGGAGGATGTAGATATCCAGATAGATGAAAAAGATATCCGTATTGACGTCATGCGGGCATCCGGCAACGGCGGACAATGCGTCAATACGACGGATTCGGCAGTGCGCCTGACCCATTATCCGACAGGAATCGTAATCTACAGCCAGACGGAGAAATCCCAGCTGCAGAATAAGGAAAAGGCATTCGCCCTTCTCCGGGCGAAACTGTATGATATGGAATGCCAGAAGCGCCATGACGCAGAAGCTGAGGCGAGAAAGAGCCAGATTGGTACCGGAGACCGTTCTGAAAAGATCCGCACCTATAATTTCCCGCAGGGACGCGTGACGGATCATCGTATCGGCCTGACGTTATATAAACTGGATAAGATCATGAACGGCGACATCCAGGAGATTATTGATGCCTGCATCGCAGCAGACCAGGCGGCAAAACTGGCAAATATGAATGAGTAAGGCAAGACAGGAAAAGGCGCAGCGTGATGAAGAGTCACGCCCTGCGCCTTTGCTATATGAGGAAAAGACTATGAGAGAAAAACTGAAAAAATTATTTGCATATTATAACCCATATAAACCGCTATTTTACAGCGATATGTTCTTTGCAATCCTGGGGGCGGCCGTTACGCTGATTCTTCCACTGATCGTCAGGTATATCACCAACGAGGTGGTTTATTTTAACGGAGCAGATGCCAGACGGGCAATCCTGGTGCTTGGAATCATTATGATCGCTCTGGTGCTGCTGGAGATTTTCTGCAACTTTTACATCGCTTATTTTGGACACATTATGGGAGCGAAGATGGAAGCAGACATGCGCGGGGATATCTTCGGCCATTACCAGAAACTGACTTTTGCCTTCTATGATAACCAGAAGGTGGGACATCTTTTATCCAGGATCACCAGCGACCTGTTTGATATCAGCGAGCTGCTGCATCACGGTCCGGAGGACTTGGTAATATCTATCATCAAGATTATAGGATCATTCATCATCCTGCTGATGGTAAATGTGAAGCTGGCTTTGGTGGCATTCGCGTTTATCCCGGTGATGGCACTATTTGCCTTCTACTACAACGGGAAGATGAAAAGCGCTTTTAAGAGGAACCGGGAAAAGATTGCAGATATCAACAGCCAGATAGAAGACAGCCTGGCAGGTATCCGGGTAGTAAAGTCTTTTGCCAACGAAAAGGAAGAGATGAAGAAGTTCCAGGCAGGAAATGACAATTTTGTGGCAGCCAAGAAGGTCAGCTACAAATATATGGGCATCTATAATTCCGGATTGGGAGCCATGAGCACGCTGATCACGGTGGTAGTTCTTTTGGCAGGAGTGGGGATGATGCTGGCAGATACGGTAAAACTGACAGACTTGATCACCTTCCTTCTCTACATCAACAACTTTACAGATCCGGTGAAGAAACTGGTATCCTTCACAGAGCAGTTCCAGAATGGATACTCTGGATTTGAGAGATTCCTTGAAATCCTGTCGATCGCGCCGGATATTGCGGACAGACCGGATGCGGTATCCGTAGATCAGGTAAAAGGAGAGATTGAATTCCGGGATGTATCCTTCCGATATGAGGATAATACGGAAAAGGTGCTGAACCATATTGATCTGAAGGTAAACGCAGGAGACTATATGGCCCTGGTGGGGCCTTCTGGAGTGGGCAAGACCACGCTGTGCAGCCTGATTCCGAGATTCTATGAAGTGACTTCCGGCGCGATCCTGATTGACGGGATGGACATAAGGGATATCAAACTGGCTGATCTGCGTAATAATATCGGAATCGTGCAGCAGGACGTGTATCTGTTTGCGGGGACGATTATGGATAATATTCGATACGGCCGGCCGGACGCGACGGATGAAGAAGTAGTCCGGGCAGCCAAGAATGCCAATGCTCATGATTTCATCATGGCTTTCCCGGATGGCTATGATACGGATATCGGGCAGAGAGGCGTCAAACTGTCCGGCGGACAGAAACAGCGGCTGTCGATCGCAAGAGTATTTCTTAAGAACCCGCCCATACTGATCTTCGATGAAGCGACTTCGGCTCTGGATAATGAGAGCGAGCAGGTAGTGCAAAGATCCCTGGAAGGGCTGGCAAAGGACAGGACTACCTTCGTGATCGCCCACAGGCTGACGACGATCCAGAATGCCCAGAAGATACTGGTACTTACAGAGGATGGGATTGCCGAAGAAGGAACCCATGAGGAACTGCTTAAGAAGAAGGGAATCTATGAGTCGTTGTACCACAGGAATTTCGAGGCCTGACATACTTTTGTCATCATATAAAAATATAGTTTAATATAGTTTAACAGCGTAGCGGTTATAGACTGCTACGCTGTTTTTTTGCCATCAAAGGGCATCCTATGTATTCTGCTATTCTTCCTTCCACTCATCCTTGATCAAGTAATCTTTTAATGCCTGTATATCCTTGACGATCAGGTATCCATTTTCTTTTTCTATCAATCCCTCATTCGTAAGCGACAGAAAGATATTCGAGACCGATACGCGGGAAAGGCCTGTCTGATAGGCCATCTCCTGATGCGTGAATTTGATATTCAGCTTGTAGCTGCCGTCTCTTAGACGGACGCCATATAGCTGGATCAGGCTCAGCAGCGAGTGGTAGACCCGGTAATTGGAGTCATTAAAACTCATCTGCTCTAATAGACTTGTGATAAGACGAGTCTTCAGTGACAGCGCCTTTAATAAGGTCATGCAAAAATCTGGATTCTGGCATATCTCTTCAGTGAAACGTTTTTTGGAAATCAGATACAGCGTGGTTTTTGTACAGGTTGTTGCCGTACAGTAATTGCCCAGCTGATCCAGACAGGCAAGCTCGCCAAAGCAGGTGCCCTTGTCCGCGATATAGATGCTTCGCCTCCGGCCATTGATGCCATAGAGATCGAGCACGACCCGGCCTTCCTTGACAAGATAGACGTAAGGAGTGACATCGCCCTGCTGATAGATGACGGTGCTTCTTTCATAGGACTTGACGGAGGAATCCTTAAGAATGGGCTCCCAGTCCTTGTCATCAAGACTTAGCCATGGAGACATGTAGGGTGCAATCAAATCAGATAAATTATTTTTAGTCAATATTAGAACGCTCCTTTTAGTAGTAATAATTACAGAAAATGACCCAATATTCCGACGATTAAAGATTGTTAAATAATAAATCATAAAATTACCGTGGTTTGTAAAGTAGTTTACAGAAAAATTATAGCATGATTACTATAATTGTCAATATGAATCAATTGGCGCAATTGACAGAATATTAAACGAGAAAGGAGATGAGAACATGGCAGAGATTGACCGGTATTCTTTTATCTACGGCATGATTGCGGCCTTTGGAGAATGCGTAGCCCAGGAGGTGAAAAAAGTTGCATTCAGTCCTCCATTTCCCCCTTCTGATTTGAAATTATTGGAGGAAGAGGCCGAGAGGATCATGAGAGAGCAGGGCTTGTCTTACTGTCTGGAAGAAAATCCGGATATTCCGGAGGATGAAAGGGTGTACTGGTGGGTTCTGTACAAATTCCCCGAGGTTCGAAACGAATATGAGAGGCTAAGGCAGAAAGGATTGAATCCAGCATGGGAGTTTGAAGCGTTTAAAGAATTATTGAGTTATGGAACAGCCTGGGGGCCCGGGCATGAGAAGGTGGTCCCGAAAATCAGAAAGGAGGCCAGCCCGATGGATCCGGTGACAAGAATCTTGTTTAAGGACGGCGGATGGCCTGTGAAAAGGAAAGTATAAAGGAGGATATGGTATGAACTCATTTGGCTTTATTGAGACGAAAGGATTTGTAGGCAGCGTGGAGGCGGCGGACGCAATGGTGAAAGCATGCCAACAGCCAGAGCCAGAGCAACAACAGCAACACAAACATTCTTGAGTTTC
>OGYH01000650.1_pt1 | contig 35992 bp, 30 predicted proteins | sample 1576511 | NCBI WGS metagenome assembly OGYH01 (sample SAMEA3541522, study PRJEB24748) | human gut metagenome | biome: human gut; feature: human-associated habitat; material: faeces | place: China | collected 2012
AATAACGGAAATAAAATATTTTATATTTGTGAGTTCATAATCACACATGCAGATGGCGTCCACCGAGTCCCACAGGGTCCCGTCCAGATCAAACAGAAGTCCGTCAAACACGTCCATACCCCCGGTTCCGTCTCACAAAAACGACCACATCCGAAGGGATGCAGCCGATACCAATACCTTGATACTATATCATACCCAAGCCGCCCTTTTCAAGCCTCCCTGTCCCATATTTTGCACAAAAAGCCGGGGCCGCTGGGCGGCCCCGGCTTGGGAGCTGGGTTACAGGGTGAGGGCGCGGTGGAGAATGACGGCCATCTCCGCCCGGTTCAGGGTTCCGGTGGGGTTGAGCTTGCCCTGCTCGTCGCCCTGGATCACGCCGGCCTGGGCCATGGCGGCCATGGCCGTGCGGGCGTAGTCCGCCACGGAGGCCCCATCCGGGAAGCGGCTCAGGTAGCTGTCATAGGCGTTGGGCACAGACCGGTTGACGGCCTGCATGGCCCGCAGGAGGAACACCATGGCGTCCTGCCGGGTGACGGGGTCGTTGGGGCGGAAGCTCCCGTCCGCCTCGGCGGTGGCGATGCCCAGAGCCTTGGCATGGGCCAGGGCCTCGGCGTAGTAGCTGCCGGCGGTCACGTCAGTAAAGTTGCCTGCGGCGGCGGTGCTGCTGAAGCCAAAGGTGCGGTAGAGCATCAGGATATAGTCGCCGCGGGTGAGGGTGGAGGCGGGGCTGAAGGTGGCGCCGTCGCCCGTACCGGTGGTAATGCCGTAGGCGGCCAGGAATTCCACGGAGGCTCCCGCCCAACTGTTATAGCTGCCCATGTCGCTGAAGCGGGAGGAGGCGGAGGGCGTGACCATCACCTGAACGGTGCCGGTATACTCGATGCCGTCGGCATCGGTACCCACATAGGGGATGGTTACAACGCCGCTGTAACCCACCTTGGGCAGGAAGGTGACCTCGCCCAGCAGGTAGACGCCGCCCACGGAGTAGTCCACGGTGGAAACCACCTCGCCGCGGTACTGGGTGGGAGTGTGGAAGTTGTAGTAGAGCTGTCCGCCGGTGGTGTCGGGGGCGGGGAACCGGACGGAGGTCAGGGCCTTGCCGCCCCGGGCCGCGCAGGCGGCGGTAAAGTCGGCGGCGTTGAAGTCCACGGCCAGGCCGGTGGAGGTGTAGGTGATGATAGTGGGCTCACTCAGCGTCACATAGGTCAGCTTGACCTCGCCGTAGAAGGACTTGCCGTTGGCGGCCTCCCCCTCAAAGGGGATGCGCACGGAGCTGCCAGTGCCGCTGCCGGGGACAAAGGAAACCTGGTCCAGCCGGGGAGAGGAGGCGCGGTAATAACGGCCGGAGCCCACCTCAGACTCGCCGGACTCGCCGTGCTGGTAGTACAGATAGCCGCCGCGGCCGGAGTCGTAATCAAAGATCACATAGTTCAGATTGGCGCCGGTCTCCTTCACGCAGGCCTCGTTGAACGCGTCCGTCTGGAAGTTGACGGTGGAACCGTTGCCGGCCTGGAGCTCCACGGTAATGTCGGCGCCGCCGGCATCGCCCACCCGAATGACCAGCTCGCCGGAGAACTTGTCGCCGTCGTCCGCCCTGCCCTCAAAGGGGATGGTGACCGCCCCTTCAAAATTGCGCTTGGGTACGAAGGTCAGGTCGTCGATCTCGTCGTGGCGGATTTCCTCGTCCTCGTCAATCTCCTCCTGGTCCCGCTTGTCATAGTCCCGGTAGAGGGTGCCCTCCCGGGAGGAGGGCAGATCGGTGAACCAGACCCGTCCCACCTCGGTGCCGCTGGTCTCGTCGTAGACGAACTCGTCGAAGTCGTCATAGTCGAAGTCCACCGTGTCGTTGACATCTACCTCATAGGTCACATCACCCTTGGCGGCGCTGCTGTTTCGGCCGCCGCCCACCTCGATGACCAGGTCGCCGTAGAACTTATCCCGGGCGTCCGATCGGCCCTCGAAGGACAGGGTAACCGTCCCCTCATAATTCCGCTTGGGCACAAAGGTCAGGTCGTCGATCTCGTCCCGGTCGAACTCCTCGTCCTTCTCTACTTCGCGTTCACTGGAGTAGCCATAGTCGTAGTAGAGGGTGCCCTTGCTGGAGGAGGGCAGGTCGGTGAAGAAGATGTAATCGACCTCGGTGCCGTCCGACTCGTCGTAGGCATAGTCGTCAAAATCGTCCACGTCCAGATCCACGGCGTCGTTGACATCCACCTCATAGGTCACTTCGCCGTCAGAGGATGAACGCCCTGTGCCATTGACCTCAATATAAAGTGTACCAGAAAAATTCTCACCCTGGTCGGACTCACCGCTAAAACCGATCGTTACGGAACCATCGTAGTCCTCATCTGGCACAAAGGCGAGATCATCTAGGTCTCTGCGGGTAAAGCTCTCTCGCTTTTCGACCTCATATTCGTCTCGGCCGTCATAGTCAAAATATAGCACACCCTTACTGGACGAGGGTAAGTTTGTAAACCAGAGCTCATCCACCTCGGTACCCTGTGACGTTTCGTCATACACAAATTTATCGAAGTCCTCCTTTTCCAAGTAGAGGACCTCATCCGCATCCACCTCGTATTCTACATTTCGGCTCGCCGCCGTGGCCCCGGGTACCAGGCTCGTCAAAAGGGCCAGACTCATACCCGCGGACAGCAGCCGGGCAAGCCCTCTATGGGTTCGCTTCATGTTCATTCTCTCCTTCCAATGCAGGTTTTTTCTTGGTTATATATTCCATTATCCAACATTATAGACGAAATGTCCAGAGCAAGGTTCCCGGTTTTCATTAAAAAAATCTTAAAGTTTGATCAGAACAGCCGGGAGGGAGCCCGCAGGCTCCACTCCCGGCTGCCGCCGTATATGAAATTGCGCTTATGTCTGCCTTACTCGGCGGGGCGGACCAGCACCTCGTCGGTCTCACCCAGCAGGATGGACTTCTCGCTGGGGCGCAGCTCGCCGGTGTTCTCGTCGCGGCCCTGGAGGACAAAGCGGGCATCGGAATCGCCGATGGACTGGGCGGCCTCGGTGGAGCCCTCCCAGATGGGGTCGCTGCCGGGCTTGCGGTAACGGTTGAAGATGACGCCCAGCTCAGTGTCGCCGCTCTCCATCCAGTCGGTCATCATGTTCCAATCGCCAGAGCTGTCGCCGAAGACCATCAGGGGCCCGGCATTGTCGTACTGGGGCGCGATGAAGTTGGTGATAATGGTGCTCTTGCCCTCACCCTGGGTCTGGGCGTACTTGCCCTCGCCGCCCCAGTCGTAGTTATACTCGTTAATGTAGCGGCCGTCCTCGCCCAGCTTGTTGCGCATGGCGTAGACGTGGTCCTCGGGCAGGTTGTAGCCCATGGTCTCATTGGCGGCCAGCACGGTGTCGATGGGGGAGGCGGAGACGATATACACGTCGATGCCGTTGGCCTGGAGGGTGGCATACAGGTCCTTCAGCTCGTCGGTAAAGGTCAGGCCGGTGATAAAGTCAATCGAGACAATGCCGGTCTTGCCGGGCAGCTCCACGGGAGAGGTCCAGGTTTCCTCGGCATAGCGGCCGTAGTCTGCCCAATACTGGTGGGAGGCGGCAGCCAGCTTCTGCACCTCGTCGGGGGTCATGCCGGTGAACAGATAGCCAACCCAGGGGTAAGAGACGGCGTGATCAAAGTAGTCGCCCAGGTTGCCGTACATGAAGCGCAGCTTGGCGGCGAAGTCCTGGTACTGGTTGGACGCGTGGATGTAGTTGAGGTCCTTGTCCCCCTCAAAGCCCTCGTAGTTGGCATAGATCCACTCGTAATCGCTGGTGATGTCGGCCACCAGGGTGGCGGGGGTGATGTTCTTGCCGTCCAGGCTGGTGCCCATGGACTTGTTCAGGTCGGGAATGCCGGTCTCCAGAACGGCCTCCATGTCGGCGGGGTCGATCTTGAATTGCAGGTTCTCAATCTGGTAGATGAGCAGGGCCTCCTGAATGTCGAAGATGACGGAGGTGTTGTCAAAGTCAAAGACCACGTACTTGCCCTGGTTGGCGTTCTCGTCAATCACGGCCTGGATGCGGGCGCGGGTAGCGGGGGCCCAGTTGCCGGTGATGAGCTGGGTGGCGTCGGGCTTGTAGTGGGAGCCGGTGTCGATGGCCGCAGTGTCGGTAGCCTTATCCCAGGTCAGGCCCACGTCCAGCGCGCTGGCGAAATCGCGCAGCTTGTAATAGTTGTTGCCGTTGTCAATATTGTATCCCTCGACAGCGGCCGCCTTACCGTCCACCGTGACCTTGGTGGAGGCGGGCACCAGAGAACTGGCTGCCAGCGCCGCAGGAATGCTCAGGCCCATGGTGAGGGCGAGCCCCAGAGCGATCAGTTTGGATGGCTTATGGGATTTCATTTCATGTTTCCTCCTCTTTTTCTTTCCTTGCGACCGGGAGTCCTCCGGCGCGGAGTCTCCAGTGGTCAGAGCCCCGACCCCGCAAGGTGTTTTGCATGATACCATGAGCATCTTCCAATTGCAACCATGCTCACATTATTCTGCCTTTTGCCCGATTTCAGCCACTCCATTTTGTTTAGATTATATATATTTATCCTCTTATTTGTCATTATTTTTAGTGAGCATGCTCTACAAATGCGGTAAACTCCAATTATTTACCTCCCTTTTACAGCACCATGGTGGCAGTTGGGCTCTGATCCGGCCTACACTGGACGGGAACCGTACCTCCCGCCCCCGCAGAAAGGAGAACCCCCATGCTTCCCTGTCAGAGCCAATGTCCCTCCTACCACAGCGGCTGCCACAAGAGCTGCGCCTGCTGGAAGGCCTTTCAGGAGCGCCAGCGCCTCCAGCGCCAGGCAAAAAAGAAGTATCTGAAGTTCTACGACGCGCTGTGCGCCCAATCCCTCCGCCAGCTCACTGCCGGACAGTCCCGCCGTCCGGCGTGGTGACTGCATGCCCGCGCTCTCCTGTCACGGCGGCGGCAAAGGCCCCTCTCCGCCGGACGGCGGGGAGGGGCCTTCTCTGCCTTGCTTTACTTGCGGCGCTTGCCGGTGTAGATGCACATGAGCATACAGAACACGGCGCCCCAAGCCCAGAATCTATGCTGTTTCATTGCCAGGCTCCTTTCCCTGGGCCCCGCGCCCGCCGGGCGCGGGCAGATAGGGCCGCATGCTGGCGGCGCTGATGGCCATGGTAGAGGCATTGTGCAGCAGGGCCGTGGTGGTCGGCGGCAGTATGCCGAAAATCCCCAGCGCCAGCAGGCTGGTGTTGATGGTCAAAATCGACCTGTAGTTGCGGTTAATGCGCTCCAGCATCCGCTGGGAGAGGCGGCGCAGGGCGGCCAGCTCCCGCAGATCGGAGGAGAGGAGGGTAATATCCGCCACCTCCCGGGCCAGGTCGGAGGCATCCCTCATGGCCACGGATACATCCGCGGCGGCCAGGGCGGGGGAGTCGTTGACCCCGTCGCCCACCATGATGAGCCTGCTGCCGCCCTCCTTGTAGCCCTCGATCAGGGAGGCCTTGTCGGCTGGGAGCACCTGGGCGCGGAACGTGTCGATGCCCAGCCGCTCACACACCGCCCGGGCGGCGGTCTCCTGGTCGCCGGTGAGCATGATCACCCGGCGCACCCCCAGCGCCCGCAGGGCGGCGATGGCCTCAGCGGCCTCGGGGCGGGGCGGATCGCTGATCAACAGCACGCCGGCCAGCCTGCCGCCGATGGCCAGATAGAGCACCGAACGGCCGCGGGCGGCCGCGGCGATCCGCCCGGCCTGTTCGTCGGTACAGGCAACGCCCTCGTCCTCGAAGATGAAGTGGCGGCTGCCGATGAGGGCCCGCTCCCCCTCCAGGGTGGTGGCCACGCCGTGGGCCACCACATACTCCACCTCGGCGTGGCGCTCCTCGTGGTTGAGGCCCCGCTCCTCGGCGGCGCGGGTGACGGCCCGGGCCATGCTGTGGGGGAAGTGCTCCTCGATGCAGGCCGCGCACCGCAGCAGCTCGTCCTCCCCCCGGCCGGTGAAGTCCAGAACCTCCTCCACCCGGGGGCAGGCGGCGGTGAGGGTGCCGGTTTTGTCGAATACGATGGTATCCGCCTCGGCAAAGGCCTCCAGGTATTTGCCGCCCTTGACCATAATACGGCGGGCGGAGGCCTCCCGCATGGCGGAGATGATGGAGATGGGGGTGGACAGCTTGATGGCGCAGGAGTAGTCCACCATCAGTACGGACAGGGCCCGGGTCACATTCCGGGTCAGCAGGCCCACCGCCAGGGCCCCGGCAAAGCTGAAGGGCACGATGGCGTCGGCCAGCCGCTCGGCCCGGCTCTGGGCTCCGGCCTTCAGCGCCTCGGAATTCTCGATAAGGCCCACGATCTGCTGAATCCGGCTCTCGCCGGCCAGGGCCGCGGCCTGGATGACCAGACTGCCCTCCTCCAGCACGGTGCCGGCGTAGACGGTGGAGCCCTGGCGCTTGTGGACGGGGAGGGGCTCGCCGGTCATGGACGCCTCATTCACCATGGCGTCGCCGTCTGTGACAGTGCCGTCCACCGGGATCAGGGCGCCGGAGCGCACCCGGATACGCTCCCCCAGAGCCAGGCGGCCCATGGGGATGGATTCCTCGGAGCCGTCCTCCGCCACCCGCCACACGGTGTCCACGTGGATGGCCAAGCTCTGGGTCAGGGTGGTCTGGGTGCGCTTGCGGGTGTAGTCCTCCAGTAGGGCGGACAGGCCCAGCAGGAACATGACCGAGCCGGCGGTGGACCACTCCCGCCGGGCGATGGCTCCGGCGATGGAGGCCGCATCCAGCACGGCCACGTCCAGCCGCCCCCCGCCCAGGCTTCTCAGGCCCTCCCGCCAGTAGCCCGCCGCGTTCCACAGAGTCACGGCGCAGCGGACAGGGAAGGGAAGAAACCACTTTTTCAGGAAATGGCGGGCGGCCATGGAAAGGAGCCGGCCCAGAAACTGGCTGTCCACCTGGCGGAGCTGGTCATCGTCGGCGGCGGTCCCCACCGGCAGGGCGTCCCGCCGGAGCCCCCGGAGTACTGCCAGGGCCTCCGCCCGGCCCTCCCCCTCGTAGCACACCAGCACGCTGCCATTGAGCGCACAGGTGACGGCCTCCCGCACGCCCGGACGGCCCAGGAGCAGGGCGGCAATGCCGTAGCCCTGCTCCTGGGTAAACGCATCCGGGCCGAAGCGCACCCGAAGGCGACCGGGCTCGTCGTATGCGATGCGATATCTCATGGCTGCGTTACGCCTCTTCGGCGGTCTCCTGGGCCGCCTTCTGCTTGGCCTCCGCACACAGATCCTGAGCGTCCTCCTTCATGTTCTGGAGGGTCACCCTGGCGTCCTGCTGGAGCTTCATGCCCTTGGCCATGCCGGCCACGCAGAGCTCACGGGTCTTGGGGGACTTGGCAACCTTGGCTCCCACCAGGGCGGCGGCCACGCCGCCGGCAAAGCAGAGGATCTTCGGATTCTGATACCACTTCATGATTGGAAAACTTCCTTTCTCTGTCTGTCTGGAACATGGATGGGCTCAAAACAGTGGCGGGGCAGCTCGGAGACTGCCGCGCAGGCGGCCTTCCACGCCTCCTCATAGGACAGCTCCATCCGGTTTTGCAGCGTCTCGGCCAGTTTGTCCGTCTGGCTGGCCAGCACCCGAGCCCACCGGCAGCCGTCGTCGGTCAGGTGTACCTTGCCGTACCGCTCCTTGGTCACCAGGCGCTTGTCTGTCAGAATGGACATCATGCTGGTGACGGAGGCGCGGGACACGTCCAGGGTCTGGGCGATATCCTTGGAGGACACCTCCAGCCGGGCCTGCGAGAGGTGGTAGATGGTCAAAAGATAGCGTACGTTGGTATTGGTCAGCTCCATTTCTTACTCCTTGCTAAGGGGCGCCAGCCGCGCCCCGGCGTGTCGGCGGTTGCTTCTCAGGGTGGCACAGCCCGGACGAGGCGCAGTGGCCGCACCCTCCGCCGCAGGAGCCCCCGCAGGAGCAGGAGCTCTTGCCATGGCGGCGGTTGTAAATGCCCTTTCCCACAATGGCCGCAAACACGGCCAAAATGATCAGGCCAATGATAATTGTTGGTGCATTCATAGGCGCTCCTTACTTGGCCGCGGCGGCAACGGCGGAAATGGAGAGGGTGTTCTCGTCGTACTTGTTTCTGCGGACAAGGAGGTAGACCAGGCCAACGAGGGCGGCGGCGGCGGCGATGGTGCCGATGCCGAAGGAGACCTCGCCGGTGATAAGCCCGCCGAGCTGGTAGACAATGAGGGAGACCACATAGGCAAAGCCGCACATATAGCCGATGGCGCCCAGGGTCCACCTGGCGTTATTCATTTCCCGCTTGATGGCGCCCATAGCCGCGAAGCAGGGGGCGCACAGCAGGTTGAAGATCATAAAGCTGTAAGCACTCAGGGCGGTGAAGTGGGTGCCCACGGCGGCCAACAGGCCGGGGTCCTCCTCCGTCAGATCGGCGCCCAGACCGAAGAGCACGCCGAAGGTGGACACCACGTTCTCCTTGGCGATGAGGCCGGTAACGGTGGCCACGGTGGCCTGCCAGGTGCCGAAGCCCAGGGGCCGGAAAATGAAGCACACCGCGCCGCCAATGGCCGCCAGCAGGGAGGTGTTGTTGTCCTCCACCATGCCGAAGCCCGCCTCGGTAAAGCCGAAGCCCTGGAGGAACCAGAGGATGATGGAGGAGGCCAGGATGATGGTGCCGGCCCGCTTGATGAAGGACCAGCCGCGCTCCCAAGTGGCCCGCAGGACGTTGCCCACAGAGGGCACGTGGTAGGCGGGCAGCTCCATAACGAAGGGGGCGGGGTCGCCTGCAAACGCCTTGGTCTTTTTCAGGATGATGCCGGAAAAGATGATGGCCGCCACGCCGATGAAGTAGGCGGACACCGCCACCAGGCCGCTGCCGCCAAACAGGGCGCCGGCGAACAGGCCGATGATGGGCATCTTGGCCCCGCAGGGCACGAAGCAGGTGGTCATGACCGTCATCCGGCGGTCGCGCTCGTTCTCAATGGTACGGGAGGCCATGACGCCGGGCACGCCGCAGCCGGAGCCGATGAGCATGGGGATAAAGCTCTTGCCGCTCAGGCCGAACTTGCGGAAGATACGATCCATGATGAACGCCACGCGGGCCATGTAGCCCACATCCTCCAGGATGGACAGCATCAGGAACAGCACCAGCATCTGGGGCACGAAGCCCAGCACCGCGCCCACGCCGGCAATGATGCCGTCCACAATCAGCCCCTGCAGCCAGGGGGCGGTGCCGATGCCCTCCAGCCAGCCGCTTACCGCCGGCGGCACAATCTCGCCGAACAGCACGTCGTTGGTCCAACCGGTCACCCAGTCGCCCACCGTACCGATGGCCACATAGTACACCGCAAACATGACCACCGCGAAAATCGGCAGGGCCAGAATCCGGTTGGTCACAATCCGGTCAATCTTGTCAGAGTTGGTCAGGCTGTGGGCCGCCGCCTTCTTCTTCACGGCCTTGTTCACAACCCCGTTGATGTACGTATACCGCTGGTTGGTGATGATGCTCTCGGCGTCGTCGTCCATCTCCTTCTCACAGTCGGCGATGTGGGCCTCCAGGTGGGCCTTCAGCTCACCCGTCAGATTCAACTGGGCCATCACCTTGTCGTCCCGCTCAAACACCTTGATGGCGTACCACCGCAGGTAACGGTCGTCCACCAGCCCCGCAATGGACTCCTCGATGTGGGCGATGGCGTGCTCCACGCTGCCCGTGAACACGTGGGGCAGCTCACCCGCCTTGTGGGACTTGGCCAGCGCCACGGCCTTCTCCGCCGCGGCCATGCCGCCCTCGCCCTTCAGCGCGCTCATGCTCACCACCTCGCACCCCAGGGCCTCCCCCAGCCTGCCTAGGTCGATCGTGTCCCCGCTCTTCCGCACCAGGTCGATCATGTTGACCGCAACCACCACCGGAATCCCCAGCTCGATGAGCTGCGTCGTCAGGTACAGGTTGCGCTCGATGTTCGTGCCGTCTACGATGTTCAGAATCGCGTCCGGCTTCTCGCCCACCAGGTAGCTCCGCGCCACCACTTCCTCCAGCGTGTACGGAGACAGCGAGTAAATGCCGGGCAGATCCTGAATGACCACCTCCTTGTGGCCCTTCAGCTTGCCCTCTTTTTTCTCCACCGTTACGCCGGGCCAGTTGCCCACGTACTGGTTTGAGCCGGTCAGGGCGTTAAACAGCGTCGTCTTGCCGCAGTTCGGGTTCCCCGCCAGCGCGATCTTAAGCTCCATAATCTCTCAGTCCCTTCCTTTTCCGCGAGTTTGATATAACTAATTCACAGATGCAGTACCGGCTGCGCTGTGCCGCCTTTGGCGGCGCGGCCGTGTCCGGGGCTGCTCCCCTTAGGCGATTTCGATCATCTCCGCGTCGGCCTTGCGCACGCTCAGCTCATAGCCGCGCACGTTCAGCTCCATGGGGTCGCCCAGAGGGGCGACCTTGCGCACGTGCAGCGCCACGCCCTTGGTGATCCCCATGTCCATGATCCGGCGCTTGACCGCCCCCTCGCCGTGGAGCTTGACCACCGTAACGGTATCTCCTACCTTTGCATCCCGCAGTGTCTTCATGTTCCGTCTCCTCTCCTCAGATCATAATCCGGTTGGCCATAGTCCTGTCCAGAGCAATGCGGCTGTCCTTGACCTGCAGGATCAGGCTGCCGCCCAGCTCGCTGACCACCGTAACCGTTCCGTCCACCACAAATCCAAGCTCGGCCAGGTGCTGGCGGATCTCATCCTTCCCGGTAATCTTCCGAATAGTCACCGTCTCGCCCTGCTTTGCCAGCGTCAGAGGCATCATCGTGGCTTCTCTCCCTTACAGGTTAACCTCTGCTAACCAATTTTCTTTTATCAGGCGGTTAGCTAATGCTAACCGCCTAGAACAAATTGAGTTTACACCCGCTAACTCAATTTGTCAATAGGCTTCTGCATATTTTCTCCTCTGCACAAAATTGCCCCGGTGCGCAGAGCCGCACCGGGGCAATTTTTCGGTTCTATCCCGCGAAAAAGCGCAGCACCACCGCCGCCAGCAGCACAACCACCGCGCCAGTGGCCACCAGATCCACGGTCAGCGCCAGCGTGCGCCGCCGCCGGACCGGTCGGGGCCGGCCGGGCGCCTCCTCCTGCGGGGCATGCTCCTCCGGGCGGGCAGCCTGCCGGTAGGCGGTGAAATCCACCACCTTCCCGCCCGCAGGCGTCACCGGGCGGCGGGGCCGGGGGACAAAGGCATAGCAGACCGTCTCCTGCCCGCCGCTGGCCCTGCGGCCCGCGGCTTCTCCGCAGACAGTGAGTCGTTTGGCATCCAGGCTGTAATAGATGGTCTCCATGTCGTTCCCTCCTGCATCGGTTTTCCAGTTGACAAACCGATTTTACCCCATGTTCTGTCCCATAGACCGGACCGGGTCGGCTCTGTCCCGCGCTCTGTCTGTATAGACGGGCTGGGTCGGAAAAAAGTTCTCATGAGTTAAATAGAACTTTCGTTCGATTCAGAGTATACAACATTTGTTCGATTTTTGCAAGCCCCATTTATGTACGGCGGCACAAAAAACGGAACAGCCCGCCAGGGCCGTCCCGTTTTCGAAAGATTATGCTATACAGATACCGATTTCTGCGCAAGATATAACTGCGCGTATTCTCCACCCTTGGCCATAAGCTCCTCATGGGTCCCCTCCTCCTGAATGCCGTTGCCGTCAATGACGAGGATGCGGCTGGCAGAGCGGATGGTAGACAGGCGGTGGGCGATGATGAGGGTGGTGCGGCCCCTTGCCAGCTCGTCGAAGGCGGACTGGATGCGGGCCTCGGTGACCGAGTCCAGGGCGGAGGTGGCCTCGTCCAGAATAAGAACGGGCGGATTTTTCAGGAAAATGCGGGCAATGGACACACGCTGCTTCTGGCCGCCGGAGAGCATGGCGCCCCGCTCGCCCACCTGGGTCTGGAAGCCGTCGGGCATGTCCAGGATGTCGTCGTAGATCTCCGCCCGCTTGGCGGCCTCCACGATCTCGGCCTCGGTGGCGTCAGGCCGGCCGTAGCGGATGTTGTCGTAGATGGTGCCGGCAAAGAGAAAGACATCCTGCTGGACGATCCCGATATTGGCCCGCAGAGAGTGCTGGGTGAGGGTGCGCACGTCCTTTCCGTCCACCAGCACCCGGCCCTCGGTGACATCGTAGAACCGGGGGATGAGCTGGCACAGGGTGGACTTGCCGCCGCCGGAGGGGCCCACCACCGCCACAGTCTCGCCGGGCCGGACGTGGAGGGTGACGTGCTCCAGCACCGGCGGATCGGAGGGCTCATACCGGAAGGTCACGTCCTCCACCCGGATGTCCCCCTTCACGTCGGTGAGCTCCTGGGCGTCCGGCTCGTCCTGGATGTCGGGCTCCACCCGCATCAGGGCCACAAACCGCTTAAAGCCCGCCATGCCCTGCATAAACTGCTCCACGAAGGCGGAGAGCTTTCGGATGGGGGTGATGAAGGTGGAGATGTAGAGGAAGAACGTGGTCAGGTCGATGAGATCCATCCGCCCCCGCATGAGCAGGAATCCGCCGAAGGCGATGACCACCACGGACAGGATGCCCATGAAGAACTCCATACCCGACTGATAGAAGGCCATGGCCCGGTAGTAGCCCCGCTTGGCCCCCCGGAACTGGTCGTTGGCCTGGTCGAATTTGGCGCTCTCCGCCGCCTCGTTGGCGAAGGCCTTGGCGGTACGCATGCCGGAGATGGAGGACTCAACCTCCCCGTTAATGCCCGCCAGCTTGGCCTTCACCTCAGTGGAGGCTCGCATCATCCGCTTGCGGCACAGGGTGGTGAACAGGATGAACAGGGGGATTACCGCAAATACGATCAGGGCCAGCTCCCACCGGATGGTGAGCATGACGCAGAAGGCCCCCAGGATGGTGATGGAGGAGATGAACAGATCCTCCGGGCCGTGGTGGGCCAGCTCGGTGATCTCAAACAGGTCGCCGGTGACCCGGCTCATGAGCTGGCCGGTGCGGTTTTTGTCATAGAAGGAAAAGGACAGATCCTGCATGTGGGAGAACAGATCCCGCCGTATGTCGGCCTCCATCCGTACCCCCAGCAGATGCCCCCAGTAGGTGATGATATAGTAAAAGCACCCCTTGAGCACGTAAGCCCCGGCCAGCACCGCCATTACCACGAAAAACGCCGTGAACATCTGTCCGGGCAGCAGCGTCTGCATGGAAAAGCGGGAGACGATGGGGAAGGCCAGGTCCACCAGGCAGATGCACAGGGCACACACCATATCCAGTGCAAACAGCTTCCAGTGGGGCCGGTAATAAGAGGCGAATATCCTCAGATATCCGTCCGTTTTCCACCTCTTTTGCTTCATTTGACGACTCCTCTCTGCAGGTCGATTGTCATATCCGGTCGAGCCGTGCGCCGCGCCGCCGGCATGGCCCTCTTATTTTAATGATATCCCGCCCCAATGTCAACTGAGCTTCCTCCTCCGCCTTGCAAAGAAGGGCTAGGCCGCTTATAATAGAACCACCAGAAATAAGGGGGAAGAACGATGGGTACACCACACAATGAGGCCGCCCAGGGGGCGTTTGCAAAGACCGTACTGATGCCCGGAGACCCACTGCGGGCCAAATTCATCGCGGAGCATTTTCTCGACGGCGCCAAACTGGTCAACAATGTCCGGGGCGTACAGGGCTATACCGGTACCTACCGGGACACGCCTGTGTCCGTCATGGCCTCAGGCATGGGCATGCCCTCCATGGGCATCTACTCTTACGAGCTGTTTCACACCTACGACGTGGACAACATCATCCGCGTGGGCAGCGTGGGCTCGATCTCTCCCCGGCTGAAGCTGCGGGATGTGGTGCTCGGCCAGGCCGCCTGCACCGACTCCAACTACCCCAGGCAGTACGGGCTGGACGGCACCTTCTCTCCCATCGCGGACTTTACGCTGCTGGAGAGCGCCGTGTCGGCGGCCCGCCGCCTGGGCGTGGAGACCGCCGTGGGCAACCTGCTCAGCTCCGATGTCTTTTACCGCCGTACGGAGGATACTCTGGCCTGGGGCCGGCTGGGCGTGCTGGCCGTGGAGATGGAGAGCGCGGCCCTTTACTGCAACGCGGCGGAGGCCGGCAAGCGGGCTCTGGCCGTCTGCACCGTTTCGGACAACCTGCTGACCGGCGAGGCCCTCTCCACCACCGAGCGCCAGACCTCCTTCACCCAGATGATCACCCTCGCCCTGGAGGTGGCCGTGGACATGGCCGCCCGGCGCGCGTGAACGGACGTGGAAAGAGCCGCCCATCGGGGCGGCTCTTTCCACGCGAAACAATAAGGGGGGACATGACCTCTGTGGGTCATGTCCCCCGCTAATCTGGTGGACGATACAGGACTTGAACCTGTGACCTCCCGCACGTCAAGCGGATGCTCTACCAGCTGAGCTAATCGTCCAGACAGCGTAGATTATTATATCCGTACAAGCTCTATTTGTCAATACTTTTTTTGATTTTCCCCTTTTCAAAGGGGAAACCGGCTGGTATACTCGGATCAAAGTGGATTGGAAAGGGGTGGCGGGCATGCTCTGCCGACGGGTCTCTCTGGATGAGCTCCATCCGGCGCTGGGCGGGGGCGCCCCGGAGACGGGGCTGGACATATACTGCCGGGGCCGCACCGGCCTGCTGGCCGACGACGGGGCGCGGTGGGCGGTGCTGATCCTCCCCGGCGGGGGATACGAGCGCATTGCCCCGGCGGAGGGAGAGCCGGTGGCCCTGGCCTTTCTGGCCGCAGGGATACAGGCCTTTGTGCTGTCCTACAGTGTGCTGCCCGCCCTCTGGCCCAGGCAATTCCTGGAGGGGGCGGCCGCTCTGGCCTGGATGCGGGCCAACGCCCCGGAGCTGGGCTTCCGGCCCGACCAGGTGGCAGTGTGCGGCTTTTCCGCCGGGGGACATCTGGCGGGCTGCCTGGCCGGCGGGTACGCCGAGCCCCTCCTGAACGAGCGGCTGGGGCTGACGCCGGAGCAGGTGCGGCCGGACGCGGCCATACTGGGCTATCCGGTGGTGCACGAGGCCCGCTATCTGGAACCCCTGGGCGGGGCGGAGGTGCTGCGGCCGGACCGCCGGGTGGGCCCGGGCCACCCGCCCGCCTTTCTCTGGGCCACGGTGGGGGACGCCACGGTGCCGGTGGAAAATACCCTGGACTATGCCCACGCCCTGCGGGCGCGGCAGGTGCCCTTTGAGCTGCACCTGTTTCAGGACGGGCCCCACGCCATGGGGCTGGCCGACCGGGAGAGCGCCCGGGACGAGGCCCACTATAACGCCCACGCAGCGGCCTGGCATCCGCTGTGCATAGACTGGCTGAAAGGAAGAGGATGATGGAGCAGAAGGTGGTCCTGATCACCGGCGGAAGCCGGGGCATCGGCGCGGCAACCGCCCGGCGCTTTGCCGCCGGGGGCTGTAAGGTGGTTATCAACTACCACCGTTCCCAGGCCCAGGCGGAGGCCCTGGCGGCGGAGATTGGGGGCTGGGCGGTGCAGGCAGACGTGGCCGATCCGGTCCAGGTGGGAAGAATGGTTGACAATGTGTTGGATAAATATTGTCAACTTGACATTCTGATATGCAATGCCGGCATTGCACAGCAGAAATTGTTTGGCGATTTGACCGATGACGACTGGCGGCGGATGTTTGCCGTCAACGTGGACGGCGTGTTTCACGCCGTCCGGGCCGCCCTGCCCCACTTCATCCACCGCAAGGCGGGGCGGATCGTCACCGTGTCCTCCATGTGGGGGCAGGTGGGCGGCTCCTGCGAGGTGGCCTATTCCGCCGCAAAGGCCGCAGTGATCGGCCTCACAAGGGCTTTGGCCAAGGAGCTGGGCCCCTCGGGCATCACGGTGAACTGCGTGTCTCCCGGGGTTATTTCCACGGAAATGAACGCCCATCTGGACCAGGAAGCCCTGGCCGCCCTGGCGGAGGAGACTCCCCTGGGGGCCATCGGCACCCCGGAGGACGTGGCGGAGGCCATCTGGTATCTCTCCTCCGACGCCGCCCGGTTTGTTACCGGCCAAGTGCTGGCCCCCAACGGCGGGCTGGTAATTTAAGTGTCCGTTTCACAATTTGTTCATATTTTACACAAGGGCGGTCTCTCACAGACCGCCCTTGTGTATTTTGCTAGTTGACAATTTCAAGCACACAGAATATAATTGTCAACAACTTCAAAGGAGGATACCACTATGAAAAAGACTCGCTTCCTGTCTCTTGCACTGACGGGTACTCTCTGCGTGTCCCTGCTGGCCGGCTGCGGCGGCAGCGGTGACGGCGGCGGGGCAGCCCAGACCCCCGACGCGGCCAACACCAGCGCCGTCCAGGAGAACACCGGCTCCGCCTTCAAGCTGGGCGGCACCGGCCCTCTGACCGGCGACGCCGCCATCTATGGCCTGGCTGCCCAGCGCGGCGCCCAGATCGCCGTGGATGAAATCAAAGAGGCCGGCGGCGACATTCAGTTCGCGCTGAAGTACGAGGACGATGTGAACGTCCCCGAGACTGCGGTCAACGCCTACAACGCCCTGAAGGAGTGGGGCATGCAGATCTCCCTGGGCTCCGTCACCTCCCAGCCCGGCGTCAGCACCTCCGCCCTGGCCTTTGAGGACCGCATCTTTACCATGACCCCCTCCGGCAGCTCCCCCGATGTCATCAGCGGCAAGGACAACGTCTACCAGATGTGCTTCTCCGACCCCAACCAGGGCCTAGCCTCCGCCCAGTATATCACCGAGCAGGGCCTGGGTGAGAAGGTCTTTATCATCTGGAAAAATGACGATGTGTATTCCACCGGCATTAAGGAACAGTTTGTGAAGGAGGCCGAGACCCTGGGCCTGGAGGTGGTGGGCGACGCCACCTTTACCACCGACACCGCCACCGACTTCTCCGTTCAGCTCACCCAGGCCCAGCAGGCCGGGGCCGACCTGGTGTTCCTGCCCATCTACTATCAGCCCGCCTCCCTGATTCTGAGCCAGGCCGACGCCATGGGCTACACCCCCACCTTCTTCGGCGTGGACGGCATGGACGGCATCCTGACCATGGACGGCTTTGACGCCTCCCTAGCCGAGGGCGTCATGCTGCTGACCCCCTTCAACGCCGACGCCACTGACGAGGCCACCGTCAACTTTGTGACCAAGTACCAGGAGCTCTACGGCGAAACCCCCAACCAGTTTGCGGCCGACGCCTATGACTGCGTCTACGCCTACAAGATGGCCCTGGAGGCCGCCGGCTGCACCCCCGACATGAGCAATGAGGAGCTCTGCGACGCCCTGATTGCCACCTTCCCCACCATTACCCTGACCGGCCTGACTGGCGACGGCGCCGGCATCACCTGGGATGCCTCCGGCGAGGTATCCAAGAGCCCCAAGGGCATGGTTATCGAGAACGGCGCTTACGTGGGCATGGACTGATCTCCAGTCCCAGCGTTCACAAAACACGGCTCCGGGAGGGCTGCCGGCACGGCCGGCGGCCCTCCCGCCAACTGCTTACACAGAACAAATGGATGATTGCGGCCGGGCAACGGCCCGCCATTGCCCGGCCGCAATCATCCATGACAGAGAGGTGTGTGTTATGGTCTTCCTCAACTACCTGATCAACGGGATCAGCCTGGGCAGCATCTACGCCATCATCGCCCTGGGGTACACCATGGTCTACGGCATCGCCAAGATGCTCAACTTCGCCCACGGCGATGTCATCATGGTGGGCGCGTACATCTGCTTTTTCAGCATGAACGGGCTGTCCTCCCTCTTCGCCCCGGGCAGCCTGGCCGCGCTGGTGGTTCCCGCCCTGGCCGGCACGGCGCTGGCCATGGTGGTGTGCACCGTGCTGGGCATCACCATCGAGCGGCTGGCCTACAAGCCCCTGCGGCAGGCCACCTCCCTGGCGGTGCTCATCACCGCCATCGGCGTGAGCTACTTCCTCCAGAATGCGGCCCAGCTCCTGTGGAGCTCCAGCCCCAAGGTGTTTACCCCCGTGGTGAGCCCATCCGCCAAGCTGACCCTGTTTGACGGCCAGCTCTCCATCTCCTGGCTGACCATCGTGACCGTCCTGGTGTGCGTGGCCATCATGCTGGCCCTCACCGCCTTTACCGGCCGCACCAAGATGGGCAAGGCCATGCGGGCCTGCTCGGAGGACAAGGCGGCGGCCCAGCTCATGGGCATCGACGTCAACCGCACCATCTCCATGACCTTTGCCATCGGCTCCGCCTTGGCGGCCATCGCGGGCGTTCTGTTCCTGTCCACCTACACCAGCCTGACCCCCACCACCGGCTCCATGCCCGGCATCAAGGCCTTTACCGCCGCCGTGTTCGGCGGCATCGGCTCCATCCCCGGCGCCCTGCTGGGCGGCCTGCTGCTGGGCGTCATCGAGACCTTTGCCCGGGCCTACATCTCCACCGAGCTGTCCACCGCCATCGTGTTCGGTGTGCTGATCATCGTCCTGCTGGTGAAGCCCGCCGGCCTGCTGGGCAAGACCGTCCGTGAGAAAGTGTGAGGTGGACGCGATGAGACAACTTGGACAGATGAAAAAATCCACCAAAAACAGCCTGTTTACCTACACGCTGGTCATTGCGGCCTTTGTGGTGGTGCAGGCCCTGCGGATGGGCCCTGGCGTGGGCGCCATGCTGGAGGGGCAGCTCATCCCCATCTGCGCCTACATCGTCATGGCGCTGGCCCTGAACCTGGTGGTGGGCGTCTCCGGCGAGCTGAGCCTGGGCCACGCCGGTTTCATGAGCATTGGAGCCTTTGCCGGCTCTGCCCTGGCCCTGGCTCTCCAGAGCACCGTCACCCTTTCCCCCCTGCGCCTGGCCCTGGCCATGGTATTCGGCGCGGTCATCGCCGCCGCGCTGGGCTTTCTCATCGGCATCCCCGTGCTGCGCCTCAATGGCGACTACCTGGCCATCGTCACCCTGGCCTTTGGCGAGATCATCAAGAGCATCATCACCAACGTCTACCTGGGGGTGGATGAAAACGGCCTCCAGTTCAGCTTCCTCTCCAACAAAAACGAGCTGGCCGACGGCGGGGTGGAGCTCATCCGCGGTCCCATGGGCGTGATGAACACCCAGCGCATCTCCACCTTTATTGCCGGCTTTGTACTGGTGCTGGTGGCCCTGGTGGTCATCTTCAACCTGGTCAACAGCCGCACCGGCCGGGCCGTCATGGCCGCCCGGGACAACCGCATCGCCGCCGAGAGCGTGGGCATCAGCGTCACCAAGTACAAGATGATCGCCTTTGTGGTCTCCGCCGCCCTGGCGGGCGCGGCGGGCACCCTGTACGGGTGCAGCCAGACCACCTTTGCCGCCACCAAGTTCGACTTCAATACCTCCATTCTGATTCTGGTGTTCGTGGTGCTGGGCGGCCTGGGCAACATGTGGGGCTCCGTCATTGCCGCCGCCGCCCTCACCATTCTGCCCGAGGCCCTGCGCCAGTTCTCCAACTACCGCATGCTGGTGTACGCCATTGTGCTGATCCTGGTCATGCTGGCCACCAACAATCCCACCCTGAAGGGCTTTTTCTCCCGGCTGTTTCACCGGGAGCGGGCGGACGCGCCCCATGCGGCGGCGGTGAAAGGAGGCGGCAGGCAGTGAGCAGCATAAAACGACAGGAGACTAAGCTGGTCCCGGTGCCCAGCGTCAACAAGATTCCAGAGCGGGACGTGGACAAGAGCCCCATCCTGGAGGCCCAGCACCTGGGCATCGACTTCGGCGGCCTCACCGCCGTCAACGAGTTCAACATGGCCATCGGCCGCACTGAGATCGCCGGCCTGATCGGCCCCAACGGCGCGGGCAAGACCACGGTGTTCAACCTGCTGACCAAGGTGTACCAGCCCACCCGGGGCACCGTTCTGCTGGACGGAGTGGACACCCACAACATGAACACAGTGCAGGTCAACAAGGCGGGTATTGCCCGCACCTTCCAGAACATCCGCCTGTTTAACAACCTGAGCGTGGAGGACAATGTCAAAATCGGCATGCACAATTCCATCCACTGCGGCCTGTTCAGCGGCATTCTCCGCCTGCCCCGGTACTGGAAGGAGGAGAAGACCGCCCATGAGCGGGCGCTGGAGCTGCTCTCCATCTTTCACATGCAGGATCTGGCGGGGGCCAAGGCGGGCTCCCTGCCCTACGGCGCCCAGCGGAGGCTGGAGATCATCCGCGCCCTGGGCACCAACCCGTCCCTGCTGCTGCTGGACGAGCCGGCGGCGGGCATGAACCCTTCGGAGACCGCGGAGCTGATGGAGAACATCGTCAAAATCCGCGACACCTTCCAGATTGCCATTCTCCTCATCGAGCACGACATGAACCTGGTTATGGGTATCTGCGAGGGCATCTGCGTGCTCAACTTCGGCCAGATCATCGCCAAGGGCACCCCCACGGAAATTCAGAACAACCCGGAGGTCATCAAGGCCTACCTGGGCGGCGGAAAGGAGGGCTGAGAGATGGCTGTGATGCTGGATGTCAAGAACATCAACGTCTATTACGGCGCCATTCACGCCGTCAAGGACATCTCCTTTCAGGTCAATGAGGGGGAGATTGTCACCCTCATCGGCGCCAACGGCGCGGGCAAGACCACCACACTGCAAACCGTGTCCGGTCTGCTCCACACCCGCACCGGCTCCATTGAGTTCCTGGGGCAGCCCATCCAGAACGTCCCCGCCTCCAAGCTGGTGGGCCGCGGACTGGCCCAGGTGCCGGAGGGCCGCCGGGTCTTTCAGCAGATGACAGTGGAGGAGAACCTGGAGATGGGCGGCTTCACCCAGCCCGCCTCCACCATCGCCCCCGGCCTGGAGCGGGTGTACGAGCAGTTCCCCCGGCTGAAGGAGCGCCGCCGTCAGGTGGCGGGCACCCTGTCCGGCGGCGAGCAGCAGATGCTGGCCATGGGGCGAGCCCTCATGTCCAACCCCAAGCTGCTCATGCTGGACGAGCCCTCCATGGGCCTGGCCCCCCTGCTGGTGGAGCAGATCTTCGACATCATCAAGGAGCTCCACCGGGCGGGCACCACGATTCTCCTGGTGGAGCAGAACGCCCAGATGGCCCTGAGCGTGGCCGACCGGGGCTACGTGCTGGAGACCGGACGGGTCACCCTCACCGGCCCCGGCCGGGAACTGCTGGCCGACGAGGCCGTCAAAAAGGCATACCTGGGCGGTTAAACGGCAGCCCGGCGGAGCGCGCTCCGCCGGGCTGTTTTCCATTTCCTCCCCTTGACTGGCGTGCTATAATATGGTCAGCAAGGCAATATCGCCGCGTTGTGCAAGGAGGCGCTGATCCATACCATGCCCAATTACTACGCGCACCTGACGTTTGGCCAACGGGTGCTGGCGGACCTGCCCGCCGGCCTGTCCGAGCTCATTGAGCAGGAGCGGGAGGCCTTTGACCTGGGCTGTCTGGGCCCCGACCCGCTGTTCTTCTACCAGCCCATCCGCCCCAACGCCGTCCGGCGGGAGGGGATCAAGATGCACCGCCGCTCCGCCCTGCCCGCGGTGGAGCGTCTGCGCCAGGCTATCGAGGACGGCGTACCCATGTCCACCGGCTACGGAGCTGGCTTCCTCTGCCATTTGGCCCTGGACAGCGCCTGCCACGGCTACGTGGACGACCGGGCCGCCGACGGCCCCATCTCCCACATGGCCATTGAGGGGGAGTATGACCGGATGCTGATGGAGCGGGACGGCCTCAATGCCGCCGAGCAGTCCCCACTGCCCAGCGCCCCGGCCAACCGCGCCGTCTGGGAGGCGGCGTCCCAGGCCTTTGTCCACGCCTCCCCTGACCAGATGCGGCGGGCCTACCGCTCCATGGCCTTCTTCTCCGGCTTCCTGGCCCGCTCCAACGGCCGCATGACCGGCAAGGTCATTGGTGCGGTGAGCCACATGCTCCCCATTCCCTCCGCCAAGGGCATCGCCCTGAAGGAGACGCCCCACCCCTCGGCGCAGGAGAGCAACGCCGACCTCAACCGTCTGCTGGAGGCGGCCATCCCTGAGACAGCGGAGCAGATCACCGCCTTTTTCCAGGCCATTTCGGCGGAAACTCCCGTGCCGCGCTGGTTCGACCGGGACTTCAAGGGCAATCCGCCCCCCATCCCCCAGCGCATCCGCTGGCAGGACATCCCAGAGCACTCCGTTACATGACAAGCGCCGCCCCCGCATTGTGGGGGCGGCGCTTTCTCATTGGGCCTCCAACAGGAAGGTCACCGGGCGCAGCCCGTCGGTACAGCACACCACATTGACCCCCTCCCGCCGCTGCCAGGGGGTATAGGAGGCACCGCAGGACAGGGCGGACACCGAGCGGTAGAGATCGATCCACGCCCAGGGGCAGAAGCCGGCGGGCATTTCCGCGCCCCCGGTATAGAGGAACTGATCCCCCTCCCGAAAGAAGTCGCAGACGCACTCCTCCGGCGGCTCGGTGAGGTGCTCCCGGATCAGATCGGGGTAAAATCCCTTGCGCAGCACAGTGATTTTCACGTTCTTCATGGTGCAAGCTCCTTTCGCTCCTCCGGTTCGTTTTGAAACTCTGTCATAGTGCCCCAGAACCGCTTGGGCATCTGGGTCATGCGGCACCGGGGGTTCTCCCGCCCCTCGATGGCGATGGTGTCGTAAAACCGCCGCCACAGGCGGCGGAAGTCCCGCTCCTCCCGGCCGGGGGCGGCGGCGCGGAACGCCTCCAGGGGAACGATGGCCCACCGCCGGGGCCGGTAAAACAGCGCCTCCCGGTGGGTGCGGTCGTAGAGGACGAAGGACTCCTCCGGATAGCGGGCGCAGAAGTGGGGCCGGAGGAGGGGAAGCACCCGGTTTTTGGGGGCAATTTCCCCCACCAGCACCCCCTCCTGCTCGGAGAAGCGTGTGAAGCCCTTGAGCAGATGGGCCTCTCCGGTCAGGTGGCCCACCGCGCGGGTCAGCACTGCCACCCGGTCGTCGGTGAGATCCCGCACCACCCACGGCCCCCGGTCGTACCCCAGGCGGAGAAACCGCCACAGGTGGAGCTCCCGCTCCTCCAGGCAGGTGAGAAAGCCGTACACCGCCAGCCGCCGCCCCTCCTGCCCCAGCCTGGGGGCCAGGGAGCGGTACACCCGCTGGGCGCGGGCCTCGTCGGTGTCCACCGTCCGCTCCGGCCAGAGGGAAATCCGCCCGTCCTCCGGGGTGGAAAAGCTCATGGGCTCCTCCCGGTGGGCGTAGCTGGCAAATACACAGGTCAAAAAGCCGGCAAAGCTGCCGTCGTAGGCATAGGAAACCGGTGTCCAGTCCATGGCCGCCTCCTAACCCGTCTGCTCGAAGAGGGAGAGCTGCTCCGGCGCGCCCTGGGCCAGCATGGGCCGCTCCTGGGCCACCAGGTGGCGGAGCACCCCGTCGGGGGAGACCCGCAGGCCCTCCAGGTACTTGCCGCCGCAGGTGAGGAAATACTGGGCCCGCTTGAGCACCACCCCCAGCTTTTTCAGCCCCGCAAAGGTGAGGGACGCGCACCGGCGGGCAACCAGGATGCGCCGGGCGGAGGTCACCCCGATGCCCGGCACCCGCAGCAGGGCCTCGTAGTCCGCCCGGTTGACCTCCACCGGGAAGAACTCCGGGTGGTTCAGCGCCCAGGAGCACTTGGGGTCTACCAGGGGATTGAAGTTGGGATTGGCTTCGTCCAGCAGCTCCTCGGCCCGGAAGTGGTAGAACCGCAGCAGCCAGTCCGCCTGGTAGAGCCGGTGCTCCCGCAGCAGGGGCGGACGGAAGGACTGGGGGGCGGGGAGGAGGGCGCTGTCCGACACCGGCATGTAGGCGGAGTAGAACACCCGCTTGAGCTTGTACTTGTCGTAGAGAGCCTGGGTGAGGGTGAGGATGTGCCTGTCGCTCTCCGGCGTGGCTCCGATGATCATCTGGGTGGACTGCCCCGCCGGGGCGAAGCGGGGGGCGTGGCGGAACCGGGCCAGCTCCCCCCGGCTGGCCTGAATGCCATCCCGGATCTGGGCCATGGGGGCCAGGATGGCGGCCTTGGCCTTGTCGGGCGCCAGGCGGCCCAGGCTCTCCTCGCTGGGCAGCTCGATGTTGACGGACAGGCGGTCGGCCAGCAGGCCCAGCCGCCGGGTGAGGAGGGGGGCGGCCCCCGGGATGGCCTTGGCGTGGATATAGCCGCGGAAGCCGTACTCCTCCCGCAGCAGGCGCAGGGCCTCGATCATGGCCTCGGTGGTGCGGTCAGGGCCGCCCCACACGGCGGAGGAGAGGAAGAGTCCCTCGATGTAGTTGCGCCGGTAAAAGCCGATGGTCAGCTCCGCCAGCTCCCTGGGGGTGAAGGCCGCCCGGCGCACGTCGCTGGAGCGGCGGTTGACGCAGTAGGCGCAGTCGTAGACGCACCGGTTGGTGAGCAGCACCTTGAGCAGGGAGATGCACCGGCCGTCGGCGGAGAAGGAGTGGCAGCACCCGGCGGCCAGGGTGCTCCCCAGGCCGCCAGGCCCGCCCGTCCGGTCCAGGCCGCTGGAGGTGCACGCCGCGTCGTACTTGGCCGCGTCGGCCAGAATGGTCAGCTTGTCCAGCAGCTCCACACTGCCGCCCCCTCTCCTTTTTCTTTAGCTCTATTATATATCGAACATTTGTTTCAGTCAAGAGGGGGATAATGGAAACCCACCCCGGAGCCGAGGCCCGGGGTGGGTTGCTTGGTCACTCTCCCATGTAGGAGAAGTGCATATAGTCGTGGTAGCCCTCGGAATCGTCGCTGCTGTAGGCCCAGGCGTCACCGCCCCAGCTCCAGCCGTGCTCGGCAAAGATGCGCACCACGGAGGAGTCGGGGGAGATGGAGCGGGGATTGGTTCCCGGCTCCCAGCAGCTGCCGGCCAGCACCTGACCGTCGCGGATCTGGTAATTCTCGTTGGCGTTGATGTCGATGGCGGTGCCGCAGTTGTGCTCGCCGGTGGCGGAGTCGCCCCGCCAGGCGTAGCCGCCCACATCGTGGATGGGGAAGTGCTCAGGATCGTTGTAGATCTCGGTGAAGATCTCCTTCACGTCCTCCGCCAGGGCGGCATGGACGGAGAGGGTGAGGGTGGAGGACACCTTCTCCCCGCCGGAGAGCTGCCATACCGGCACGGTGACGGTGGTCATAGCGGCGGCGGCCTCCTCCTGGCTGGCAAAGCGGCTCTTGCTCTCGTCGCCGAAGAGGAGGATGTGCTTGCGGGCGTTGTCCCCCTGGAAGTTGAGCCAGAAGTCCTGCTTATAGTAGTCCTCATAGGCGGCCTCGCCCCGCTCCACCTTCTCCCAGAACTGCTCCTCCTGAATCTCGGCCCCGGTCATGGGCCGGAAATACAGGGTATAGCTGTCGCAGGCAGTGCTGGTATACGATGCCGTCTCCCGGTCGTAGTCGTAGACGTAGTAGCCCACGTCCAGCCCGTTCGCCAGGCTGGACAGGTAGGTACTCACCTCCGTCTCCACCTGCTGGTCGGGCAGGAGGGCCTCGCCGGTGTCGGCGTTCAGAATGTGAAGGGTGACGGTCTGGCTCTCGCCGCGGCAGCTATTGTCCACCTGCTCCAGTACCCGCATCAACAGCACCGCGCCGTCGCAGCGCTGAAGGGGATCGGCATAGCCGAAGGAGCCGTCCGCCTTGCCCTGGATGACGCAGCGGCGGGCCAGCTCGGCCACCGCCTCCTGGCGGAGGCTGTCCATCCGCCCCCAGTCCGACAGGGCTGTGGGATCAATCGGCTGATCCCAGAAGGAGGGGGTATATTCCTCCGGCAGGGCGTTGCAGAGCAGCAGGGCGGCATCCTGGCGGGTGACCGCCCCGGTCAGCGCGGCCTCGTCCAGCCCCTCCAGCAGGCCGGCGCTCCGGGCGGCATCCAGCCCCGCCTGATCCCAGGCCGCGCCGGAAGCGGCGCTGCGGGCATATTCCTCCGGGGCAAAGGCCCGGGCGGCCATGGCCAGGAACTGGGGCCAGGTCAGGGGTGCGGAGGGGCTCATGGTGTTGGCTCCGGTGCCCTGGAGGATGCCGTAGCCCGCGGCCTCCGTCATGGCGATATAGGCCCAGTGGCTGGAGGGCAGGTCGGAGAAGGATGCGGCCTCTGCCCCTGCGGGGGCGGCCATGGGCAGGGCCAGCAGGCCCGTCAGGACCAGTGTGCAGACTCTCTTTACCGTGTGCATGCTCTATCTCTCCTTTACAAGCAACGGATTCCGCGGCCCGGCCGCGGCACCTGTTTTCCTCCCTACCGGACCCGGTAGATGTAGTGCTCCTTGCGGGGGGCGGGTGCAGGGGCCGTGTCCGCCCGGTAGCCCAGGATACAGTGGCCGATGCCCTCGTAGTCGCCCTCCACGCCCCACTGTCGGAGCAGGGCCTTACCCTCCTCGGAGTCAAACACCTCTTTGGCCCGGTGAACCCAGCAAGAGGCCAGCCCCACCGCCTTAGCTGCGTTCATCAGGTTGCTCATGACGCAGCTGCCGTCATATACCCGGTTGGTGTTATCCCTGGCCGCCAGCACCACCAGCACGGTGGGCGCACCGTAGAAGGGGTCGGCCTCCGGGGTGCCCAGCACTGCGGCATTCATCTTCCGCAGCTGCTCCACCACAGCGGGATTCTGCACTGCCACGATGATCGGGGACTGCTGGCCCCGGGCCGTGGGAGCATAGGTGCCCGCCTCTAATACTGCGTTCAACTCCTCGTCGGTGATCTGCTCCGGCCGGTAGCTGCGGCAGCTCCGGCGCTCCTTCAAAACCTTCAACACTTCGTTCATTGCCAAATTACCTGCCTTTCTTATGAGAGATCGGTTGTATTTTACCGGAAAATACGATAAGATACAATCCTCAGATTCTCTTCCCACCAGTGTTGATGAAAAGAAAGGCGGATGCTTGTGCCTCTGTTTCCCCTCCTATGGCTCTTTTTCTGTTATTCCTTCCTCGGCTGGGTGCTGGAGACGGCGGTTTCCGCCGTCCGCCTTCACCGCTATGTGGACCGCAGCGTGCTGTTCGGCCCGCTGTGCGCCTGCTACGGCATCACTGCCGTTCTGCTTACCGTGGGTCTGCCCGAGCTGCGGGGCAACTACTTCTTCCTCTTCCTGGGCAGCGCTATCTGCTCCACGGTGGTGGAATGGATCGCCGGTCACCTGCTGGAGAAGGCCACCCACACCCGCTGGTGGGACTACTCCAACCGGCGCGGCAACCTGGACGGTTACATCTGTGTCGGCTCCTTCCTCCTGTGGGGCGTGCTGGGCCTGGCGGCCGTACAGTGGATCAATCCTCTGCTCCTGGCCCTCTACCGCTGGCTGCCCCCGCTGGTGGGGGAAATCCTGCTGTGGGTGCTGCTGGCCCTGCTGGCGGCGGACATCGCGGGCACCGTGCTGACCCTCTGCGGCGTCCGCAGCAGCCTGCCCCCGCTGGAGAACCTAAACAGCCGTCTGGCCGCCCTCTCCGTCCGGCTTGGGGAGTGGATTCTCCGCCGCGCCGAGGGGCGCATTCAGAAGGCCCACCCCGGCGCGGTCTTTTCCCGCCGGCGGGAAAAGACCACCGTCAGCCCCTTTGCCCGGGGGGCCAGCTTTTACAGCATTCTGCTCCTGTTCTTTATTGGCGGAGTGGCCGGTGATCTGGCCGAAACCATCTTCTGCCGCCTCAAAATGGGCTGGTGGATGAGCCGCAGCAGTGTGGTATGGGGCCCCTTCAGCATTGTGTGGGGCCTGGCCCTGGCCGCCGCCACCCTGTTCCTCTACAAATACCGGGACCGCTCGGCCTCCTTTTTCTTTGTGGCGGGCACCCTGCTGGGCGGCCTGTATGAGTACCTGTGCAGCGTCTTTACCGAGCTGGTGTTCGGCACCGTGTTCTGGGACTACAGCGCTATTCCCTTCAACCTGGGCGGGCGCATCAACCTGCTGTACTGCTTCTTCTGGGGCTTCGCCGCGGTGGCCTGGTTCCGGGGGCTCTACCCCATCCTGGCCCGCTGGATCGCCAAGATTCCACCGCGCCCCGGGAAAGCGGTGGTCTGGCTGCTCATCGCCTTCATGTCCGTCAATATGGCGGTCAGCGGCCTGGCCCTGGCACGCTACAGCGCCCGGGCCGCCGGAGAGCCCGCCGACGCGGCCTGGGAGCAGTACATGGATGCCCACTACGGTGACGACGTGATGGAGCGCATCTACCCCTATGCGAAGATGACTGGCTGAGTCCAAGCCGTCAAGCACCCTCCGGGTCATGAGACCCGGAGGGTGCCTTTACATGGGGCGGAGAGAGCCGCGTGGGAGGGCGTCGGCTCTGCCCCGCCGGGGCCCCCATCTTTATTTTATCTGTCCGGCGGAACTGAATTCCGCCGGCATCAAGGTTTTGGGCCCACGGCCCAAAACGCTTGGACGGCGCAAAGCGCCGCCCCGCCGTCGGCGGGGCCCCCGAAGAGGCCGCCGTATAAAACGGGCCCCGGACGTTTCGTCCGGGGCCCTTGTGCGAGCTTGTTTACTTGTAGAGCTCCACCAGTCTGGTGAGATGCTCATAGCGCTCCTTGGCGGCCTCTTCGTTCTGGGCAAACAGCTCCTTGGCGCGCTCGGGGAAGGCGCGGGTCAGGGAGGAGTAGCGGGCCTCGTTCATCAGGAACTCCTGATAGCCGCCGGCGGGGGCCTTGGAGTCCAGGGTGAACGGGTTCTTGCCCTCGGCCTTCAGAGCGGGGTTGAACCGGAACAGGTTCCAGTAGCCGCACTCCACGGCCTTCTTCATCTCAACCTGGCAGTTGGCCATACCGCCCTTGATGGAGTGCATCTCACAGGGGGCGTAGCCGATGACCAGGGAGGGGCCGTGGTAGGCCTCAGCCTCGGTGATGGCCTTCAGAGTCTGGTTGGGGTTGGCGCCCATGGCCACCTGGGCCACGTAGACGTAGCCGTACTGCATGGCGATCTCCGCAAGGCTCTTCTTGGGCTGGTTCTTGCCGGCGGCGGCAAACTGGGCCACCTGGCCGATATTGGAGGACTTGGAGGCCTGTCCGCCGGTGTTGGAATAGACCTCGGTATCGAAGACGAAGATGTTGACGTCCTCGCCGGAGGCGATGACGTGATCCAGGCCGCCGTAGCCGATGTCGTAAGCCCAGCCGTCGCCGCCGAAGATCCACACGGACTTCTTAACCAGATACTCCTTCTCCTGGAGAATCTCAGCGGCCAGCTTGCAGGCGGGGCAGTCGCAGTAGGGCTTGCCCTCGGCCTTCAGGGCCTGGGCATGGGAGACAACCTCGCCCTGCTTGTCACCGAAAAGCTGCTTGCCGGCGTCGCTGGCGGCGAAAGCGGCCAGCTCGTCCACGGTCACCAGGCCATCCTCCAGGGCGGCGATGTAGTTCTTGGTGGCCTCGGCGTTGGCCGCGCCGTCCTCCATGGTGTCCAGCCACTTCTGGGCGGCGTCCTTCAGCTCGGCACAGGCGTTGCTCTCCAGCAGGGCGCGGGTCTTGTCGGCCAGGCGGCTGCGGATGGCCTTCTGGCCCAGGTGCAGGCCCAGGCCGTGCTCGGCGTTATCCTCGAACAGGGAGTTGGCCCAGGCGGGACCCTTGCCCTCCTTGTTGACTGTGTAGGGAGAGGTGGCAGCCGGGCCGCCCCAGATGGAGGAACAGCCGGTGGCGTTGGAAATATACATACGGTCGCCGCAGACCTGGGTGACCAGGCGGGCATAGGCGGTCTCGGCGCAGCCGGCGCAGGAGCCGGAGAACTCCAGCAGGGGCTGCTTGAACTGGCTGCCCTTGACGGTATTGGTGTCCTCCACGTCGGCCTTGGGGGCCACCTTGGCCACCATGTAGTCAAAGACCTCCTGCTCGGCAGCCTGGGACTCCTGGGGCTTCATGGTCAGGGCCTTGACGGGGCAGGTGCTCACACACACGGAGCAGCCCATGCAGTCCAGCGGGGAAATGGCAATGGCAAACTTGTATACACCCTTGCCCTTGCCGGCCTTGATGTCCACGATCTTGGCCTGAGCGGGGGCGTTCTTGGCCTCCTCCTCGGTGAGGGCATAGGGCCGGATGGTGGCGTGGGGGCAGACATAGGAGCACTGGTTGCACTGGATGCACTTGGTCTGATCCCACTCGGGCACGCTGACGGCCACGCCGCGCTTCTCATAGGCGGAAGCGCCCTGGCAGAAGGTGCCGTCCTCGTGGCCGTTGGCAAAGGCGGAGACGGGCAGGCTGTCGCCGTCCATGCGGCCCACGGGCTCCATGATCTCCTTGACCATCTTCACGGTGGCGGCGTTGCCCTCCACGTGCTCGGCCACGGTCTCGTCCTTGGCGTCCTTCCAGGAGGCGGGCACCTCAAACTTGTGGAATGCGGTGGCGCCCATGTCGATGGCCTTGTGGTTCATATCCACCACGTCCTGGCCCTTCTTCAGGTAGGAGTGGGTGGCGGCGTCCTTCATGTAGCCGATGGCCTCCGCCTCGGGCATGACCTTGGCCAGCTTGAAGAAGGCGGACTGGAGGATGGTGTTGGTGCGCTTGCCCATGCCGATCTCGATGGCCAGGTCGATGGCGTTGATGGTGTAGACCTGGATGTTGTGCTCGGCGATGTAGCGCTTGGCCACGGCGGGCATGTGGTGATCCAGCTCCTCGTCAGACCACTGGCAGTTGATGAGGAACACGCCGCCGTCCTTCACGTCGCGGACCATGGGGAAGCCCTTGACGATGTAGGCGGGCACGTGGCAGGCGACAAAGTCGGCCTTGTTGATATAGTAGGGGGCGCGGATGGGCTCGTCGCCGAAGCGCAGGTGGCTGATGGTTACGCCGCCGGTCTTCTTGGAGTCGTACTGGAAGTAGGCCTGCACGTACTTGTCGGTGTGGTCGCCGATGATCTTGATGGAGTTCTTGTTGGCGCCCACGGTGCCGTCGCCGCCCAGACCCCAGAACTTGCAGGAGGTGGTTCCCTCGGGCACGATGTCGGGCTCCTCGGTGATGGGCAGGGACAGGTTGGTCACGTCGTCGAAGACGTTGATGGTGAAGCCGTTGAGAGGCTTATCGGACTGGCCGTTGCGATAGGCGGCGATGATACCACCGGGGGTGGTGTCCTTGCTGCCCAGGCCATAGCGGCCGCCGCAGAGCTTCACATCGGCGAACTTGGTGCCGCGGATGGCAGCAGCCACGTCCAGGTACAGGGGCTCGCCGGGAGCGCCGGGCTCCTTGCAGCGGTCCATGACCACGATGCTCTTGCAGGTGTCGGGAATGGCTTCCACGAACTTGGCCTGAGCGAAGGGACGATACAGACGGACCTTGATCAGGCCGACCTTCTCACCCTTGGCGGTCAGGTAGTCGATGACCTCCTCGGCGGCATCGCACATGGAGCCCATGGCCACCATGACGGTCTCGGCGTCGGGAGCGCCATAGTAGTTGAACAGCTTGTAGTTGGTGCCGATCTTGGCGTTGACCTGATCCATGCAGCCCTGGACGATGTCCGGGAAGGCCTGATAGTACTTGTTGCCGGCCTCACGGGTCTGGAAGAAGATGTCGGGGTTCTGGGCGGAGCCGCGGAGCACGGGGTGCTCGGGGTTCAGAGCCCGGGCGCGGAACTTGGCGATGGCGTCCCAATCCACCATCTCGGCCAGATCCTTGTAGTCCCACACGGCGACCCGGCGGATCTCATGGGAGGTACGGAAGCCGTCGAAGAAGTGGAGCACCGGCACGCTGCCCTTGATGGTGGACAGATGGGCCACAGCGCCCAGGTCCATGGCTTCCTGGGGGTTGGTGGAGGCGATCATGGCGTAGCCGGTCTGACGACATGCCATCACGTCGGAGTGATCGCCGAAGATGCTCAGGGCATGGGTGGCCAGAGCACGGGCGGAGACGTTGATGACGCCGGGCATCAGCTCACCGGCGATCTTGTACATATTGGGGATCATCAGCAGCAGGCCCTGGGAAGCGGTGTAGGTGGTGGTCAGGGCACCGGCGGTGATGGAGCCGTGAACGGCGCCGGCGGCGCCGGCCTCGGACTGCATCTCAGCAATCTTGACGGTCTGGCCGAAGATGTTCTTCAGGCCGTGAGCGGACCATTCATCGGTCAGCTCTGCCATGACGGAAGAAGGCGTAATCGGATAGATTGCGGCAACTTCAGTAAAGGCATAGGATACGGTGGCGGCAGCGGTATTGCCGTCCATGGTCTTGAATTTTCTAGCCATGTTTTTCTTGTTCCTCCTTTATGAATTTCCCTTTCGGAGCGTTACCTTTTCATACGGTGCCATTATACCGTCTCTGTTTTTATTTGTAAACCTTTTGCGTTGATTTTCAAATTATATTTTGACATTTGGAAAAGTATCTGCCATAATCCGGGGTTTTTTTCGTACGATTCGGTACCGTGAGGCCTTTTTCCTTGAAAAGCCGCCTTTCAGGGGGTATCATAGAAAAAATGATGTTTCGCAACGGGAGGGAATTGGAAATGGTTGTCTGCGTGGACTCTCTGGGACTGCACGGCATCCAGGGCTACGGGGTACAGGTGGAGTGCGACCTCAGCGGCGGTCTGCCCGCCTTTGACCTGGTGGGTCTCCCGGACGCCGCCGTCAAGGAGGCCAAGGAGCGGGTCCGCTCCGCCATCCGCAACGCCGGGTGCAAATTCCCGGTGTCCCGGATCACCGTCAACCTCTCCCCTGCCGACCGCAAAAAAGAGGGCACCGTTTACGACCTGCCCATCCTGCTGGGGATTTTAAAGGCCTCCGGGGAGCTGGAGGCGGACCTGACGGGCTGCGCCTTCGTGGGAGAAGTGGGCCTCACCGGCCAGGTGCGCTCGGTCCGGGGCATGCTGCCCATGGCCCTGGCGGCCCGGGAGGCCGGGTTTCAGCGGCTTTTCGTACCGGCGGACTCGGCAGCGGAGGCCACCCTGGCAGAGGGGATTGAGGTCTATCCCGTGGAGACCGTGGCCCAGCTGGTGGCCCATCTGACGGGCCGGGAGGCCATCACCCCGGCCCAGCCCTGGACCCCCGGGGCGGAACTGGAGCCCCAGCCCGACTTTGCCGACGTGAAGGGCCAGCAGCATGTGAAGCGGGCCCTGGAGATTGCCGCCGCCGGAGGACACCATATTTTAATGGTAGGCCCCCCGGGCTCCGGCAAGAGCATGCTGGCCAAGCGGCTGCCCTCCATCCTGCCGGAGATGACCCGGCCCGAGGCCCTGGAGTCCACAAAAATCTGGAGCGTCCAGGGGCTGACGGACCAGGACAACCCGCTGCTGATCCACCGGCCCTTCCGCTCCCCCCATCACACCGTCTCCGCCGCCGCCCTCACCGGGGGCGGCTCCAACCCGAAACCCGGAGAGATCAGCCTGGCCCACAACGGGGTGCTGTTTCTGGACGAGCTGCCGGAGTTCCGCCGGGACGCCCTGGAGGTGCTGCGGCAGCCCCTGGAGGACGGGGTGGTGCAGATCTCCCGGGTGGCGGGCACCATGCGCTACCCGGCCCGGTTCCAGCTGGTGTGCGCCATGAACCCCTGCAAATGCGGCTGGTACGGCCACCCCTCCGGAAAGTGTACCTGCTCGGAGCAGTCCATCCGCCGGTATCTGTCCCGGCTGTCGGGGCCGCTGCTGGACCGGATCGACCTGCTGGTGGAGGTCCCCGCCCTGAACTTTGAGGAGCTGGGTCAGCAGGAGCCCTCGGAACCCTCCGCCGCCATCCGCGCCCGGGTGGTCCGGGCCCGGAACGTACAGCTGGACCGGGGGGTGGACTGCAACGCCCACCTCGAGGGTCAGGCCCTCCGGGACTGCTGCCGGCTGGACGGGGCGGGCACCGCCCTGATGAAAACCGCCTATGACTCCATGGCCCTGTCGGGCCGGAGCTACGACCGGATTTTGCGGGTGGCCCGGACCATCGCCGATTTGGACGGCAGCAAAGACATCCAGGCCGGCCATCTGGCGGAGGCCATCCAGTACCGCACCACCGACTATCTGAAGCGATAAAACGTCTGCCGGCATTGCCGTAAACTGTGATTATTTAAATGAGGTGAGTCCATGCCCCGTTCTGCCCATCAAAAGGAAAAACTGCTGGCCCTGCTGGACATTCTGTTCCGGGACACCGACGAAGAACATCCTATGCCCCTGGCGGGACTCATTGAGGCTCTGGAGCGGCAGGGCATCTCCGCCGAGCGCAAGAGCATTTACGCCGACCTGGACACCCTGCGGCAGCGGGGTTGGGACATCGTACTGGACCGGGGCCGGGGCTACTATCTGGCCTGGCGGCCCTTTGAGCTGCCGGAGCTGAAGCTGCTGGTGGACGCGGTTCAGTCCTCCAAGTTCATCTCCGAGGGCAAAAGCCGCTCCCTCATCAAAAAGCTGGAGTCCCTCTGCTCCCGGTATCAGGCCGGGTCCCTCCAGCGGCAGGTCTTTGTCTCGGGCCGGGTCAAGACCATGAACGAGGCGGTGCTCTACTCCATCGACGCCATCCATGAGGCCATCGGCCGCAACCGGCAGATCTCCTTCCGCTACTTCGACTACAACGTCAAAAAAGAGAAGGTGTTCCGCCACAATGGCAAGGTCTATGAGGTGAGCCCCGTGGGGCTGCTGCGCAGCGACGAGAGCTACTATCTGGTGGCCCTGGAGCAGGGGGAAAAGCGTCATTACCGGGTGGATCGGATGGCGGGGCTCCAGGTGACGGACCATCCCCGGGCCCCGGGCTGTGAGGCGCTGGACATGGCCGCCTACACCCGAAGCCACTTTGGCATGTTCTCGGGCCAGGAACGGCAGGTGAAGCTGCGGTGTCCCAACCGGCTGTCTCATGTCATGCTGGACCGATTCGGCCTGGACACCATGCTGATTCCCGACGGCCCGGATCACTTCACCCTGACCGCCGCCGTGGCGGTGAGCCCGCAATTTTTCGGCTGGCTCTTCGGCCTGGGGGCGGAAGTGGAGCTGCTGGAACCGGAAGAAGTGCGGCAGCAGTGGCGCCAGCAGCTGGAGCAGGCCCTGGAGGGCTGCAAATCTTAAGTTTTTCTCTCCGGACTGGACAGGCCCCGGGGAATCGGTTATAGTAATTAGGTATGCCCTGCCGCCGGGTCTCCCACAGGCGGCTTTTACCGCTGAACCCGGCCCCAGCCGGGACAGACAGGAGAGAATCCATGAAACATAAATGCTATATTGACTCCAAAACCTATCGCATTAAGAATACCGGCAGCTATCTCCGGATCAACGGCTGGTATCTGGATGACAGCGGACAGCAGCCGGAGTTTTATGCCCAGCTCAATGGCGCCCCGGCCCAGCTGACCCTGAAGCGGATTCCCCGGCCCGACGCCGCCCAACGCTACGCCCGCTGGAAACCGGCGGCGGACTGCGGTTTCTCCGTCAAAGTACCTGTGGATCCCCAGGACCCGCCCCGGAGCTTTGAGCTCTGGGCCCAGAGCGGCGAAACCCGGGTGAAGCTGATGGCCCTGAGTGCCCAGAAGCTGTCGGCCATTGCCAACGACGGCACCATGGTGTGCCGGGTGGACGCCGTCCAGGCTGACAAGGACAAAATCCAGGTTCGGGGCTGGACCGACACCTGCCTGCCCAGGGAGGAAGTGGCCTTCTCCCTCACCGACAGCCAGGGCAATCCGGTGGAATTCCAGGTGGCCCGGGTCCTCCGGGAGGACATCCGGGACGCAGGTCTGTTGGAGACCGACAACGTCATGTGCGGCTTTTCTCTGGCCTTCTCCTTTGTGGAGGGCCAGCGCTACACCCTCACCCTCCGGGACTCCCGGAACAGCGTCTCTCTGCCCCTGTCCGCCGACAAGGCCCGCCGGGATCAGAAGCGCCAGGCCCGCCGGGGATTTTGGGCCCTGTGCCTGCGCAGCCTGACCCTCCACAACCTGTCCCGGGGGCTCCAGTATGTGCTCAAGCACGGCTTCAAGGGGCTGAAGGAGCACATCATCTCCCGGCTCAGCACCAAGGGCATCCCCTACGGCCAGTGGTATGCCACCCACCATGTCACGGAGGAGGAGCTGGCCCAGCAGCGCTCCACAGTGCTGGAGCATCAGCCCAAGATCAGCATTGTCGTGCCCACCTACCGCACCCCCATTGTCTTTCTGCGGGAAATGATCGACTCAGTGGTGAATCAGACCTATCCCAACTGGGAGCTGTGCATCGGCGACGGCAGCGAAGGGGACCAGGCACTGGTGGACACCCTGGCGGAGTA
>OGYH01000659.1_pt1 | contig 35616 bp, 20 predicted proteins | sample 1576511 | NCBI WGS metagenome assembly OGYH01 (sample SAMEA3541522, study PRJEB24748) | human gut metagenome | biome: human gut; feature: human-associated habitat; material: faeces | place: China | collected 2012
GCCCTTATAGTTCAAAGTTGTTTTAAATTGTTATATATTATATATTATTATATATATATTTATATATATAATAAACTTCTAAATAAAGACAAAAGTGAAGGGTCAGAGAAAAACTGAGGAACTGAGTTATTGAGGAACTGAGTCATTGCAGTAAAAACATCATAACCCTCGTAAACACCTGATTTACTGCTTAACTATATACTTTAAGAGAGCAAAGCTATGAGTTGCGACCCATAAAACTATGAGTTGTCACCCGCAAAACTATGAGTAAGGAAGTTTAACTACTTTCAATCTGAAAGCATATTTCAAACATTTCTTTATCACACCCCCAAATTTGGCAGTATCAGAGAAAAGTTGTATCTTTGCACGGAATTCCATCCATTCCTTCCATTCCATCCATTTCATCCATATCTACCATACCTTCTAACACCTTCCATACCGCTCCTTCCATGCCATCCCCATAACTTCTTCCATACTATCCCCACAACTCCTTCCGCCCAGCTTCCGCACACGTCTCTCCATCCGAAGTATTAAAAGGAAAAAGATAAAAAAGGTATGGCTTTTCGAGTTATTTTTTGTACTTTTGCAGCCGATAACGCATTTTGCGAACAAAACAGGATTCTTTAAAAGAAAAGAAAGGAAATAACAATGAAGAAAATATTATACTTTGTGGCAGCCCTGGCTGCTGCATCCTTTATCACTACAATGGGTACCAGCTGCAAGTTTGCACCCGACCAGCATGACGGCGACACGGTAGCTGCCAGCGAGTTTTACCCGATAGATACCTCTGCGGCTCATGCCAAGAAGATGGCGAAGATTGCTGCCATCAAGAACGGGAAAGACAGTGTAGGCATCTATTATGTGGGCAGCAATTCTACCAAAGACCTCATCGAGCTCGTATCCTATCCTTCACGCCGCGACACGATGATGTACAGCAAGACCCGCCACATCAAGGTAAAGGGCAATGCCGACATCAACCACGTGGTTCGTGTAGACTTCTATCTCCTCAATGGCAAGGATTCACTGGTGAAATATGTGGAGGAAGTGGAGCTCAAAACAAATCATTGAGCACCACTTCATTCTGGGCTATGCCCGAATACATATTCCGCTGAAGACCATAACTGCTGATAAACGTCAGCTGTATCGACTTTCGGGTCTTTGTTTCCTCCCTAAAGCGGACAATCTTGTTTCTCAGAATCTTCTCGTAATCCTTATTGATGGCAAACTCACTTTCCGAAAACTTCATTTCACAAAGATTAATGGTATTGTCACCACGCTCTATCACCATGTCTATCTGGGCTGCCCGCTCTGCCACCCCGGCATCACTCTTGCTTCGCCAGGAATACAACTGGGTAGACACACCAGAAATTCCCAACCGCTGCTTCACCTGGTCGATATGATTCATCGCCAATATCTCGAAAGAGATTCCAGCCCAGGCATAAAAACGGGGCGTGCGCTGCAACTTGCTCCAATACAGAAGATTACGGAATGAACTATCGCGCAGAAAACGGAAATAGAACAAGGTGAAGAAATCTACCAACTGATAGAGAGACTTTCGGGTAGAACAGCCATAATTGACATACTTTCTGATGAAACCGCAAGATTCCAGATTGTCGAGAATCGTGGTCAACGATTTGCCCGACTTCATTCCTGTGGCATCGGCTATTTCCGAGCGCATCATACCATAACCACGCTCGTTCAGGCATTCTACCACTTTGACGTATGCCTCAGAATCCTTAAACAGAGAGCGATAGAGAATCGTAAACTCATTGTACAACTGCCCATTGGGATTGAACAGCAGACGGTCTATATTCTGAGCCAAACTTAACCGCTCGTCCAAAAGATTCAGGTAATATGGGATTCCTCCCAATATCATATAAAGTTCAGCCAGTTCATATCTGGACAACATCATCCCCTTGGTATTCAGAAAAGCTTCCGACTCCCCAAGAGAAAAAGGCTGCAGGAAAAGACGATGAGTAAGACGACCATAAAGTCCGCCATGGTTATTGATAAGTTTATCCATCATCCAGGAAGTGGCAGAGCCGCAGACAATGAGAACGATGTCGCGACGTGCAGAGGCCCATCCATTCCAGAAATGCTCCAGGGCAGAGATAAAATTAGAGCCTGCAGTATCCATCCAAGGCAGTTCATCAAGAAAAATCACCTTACGTTCTATCCCGTTCAAAGAGTCGAGATAAGAGATAAGCATCTCGAAAGCATCGAGCCAGTCGTGGGGAACAGAGGTTACATTCCTATCATAACGTCGAAGCGTATAAAAGAAGTTTTTCAACTGCTCCTGTGTGTTTCCGCCCGCCAATCCTGATGTCTGAAACACCATTTCCTGCTCAAAATATTCGCGCACAAGAAACGTTTTCCCCACTCTGCGGCGTCCGCATACTGCCACAAATTCCGACTGCCTTGACTCGTATATACGTGCCAAGGTATCCTGTTCACTCTTTCTGCCTATGATATTATTCTTCATTTCTTATTCTCCTGCTTTAATTTCTAACCATTTGCAAAAATAGCAAGAAAAAAGTAATTATTGGCTATTTCTTATATAATTTTCATCCAATAACACCTATTTTTAAGCATTATTGGCTAAAATGAGCAGTATATTTAGCCAGTAACCATAAAATCAGGATAAAAAAAAGCTAGCGCTTATCAGAAACGCTAGCCTTTTTCGTATTTTATCTAACCTGAATTTCAAATCACTTAATAGCCTATAAATTATAAACTATAAGCTATCAACTAATCATAGAATCCCGGCTGCTTATACTCAATGCCCAGTTCATCATCTACTGTTGCGATGACACCCTGAATCTGACCCATGGCAAACATACGGCCGAGGAGAGTGTAACCGGCATTGTGACCATGATTGCTCTCATCGAATACGCCACCTGGCTCATCAGTGAAGGTCATACCGTGGTCTACTCGCATTGGCAATCTGCGGCCCGAATTGCACTTGCCTTCCTGCTCTGCCTTCTCGAAGATACGGCAAAGTTCAATGAGATGGCCACGACCACCCAAGTGAGAAGCCTCTGTAAAGTTGCCGTTAGGGAAGATGTAGCAAGAGCGAAGATGAACAAAGTGAGTGCGGTCAGCAAACTGCTTAGCCATTGCCACACAGTCGTTGTGCTCGCCGGCAGAGAATGAACCTGCACAGAAAGTCAAACCATTGTGCTTGTTTGGCACAGCATCGAGCATCCACTGGATATCCTCGGCACGACCGATGATTCTTGGCAAACCGAATACAGGATAAGGAGGATCATCCGGGTGAACACACATGTTGATGTCGTACTCATCGCAGATAGGCATGATAGCCTCCAGCCAGTACTTCATGTTCTCCTGCAACTTCTTCTTATCGATGCCATCATAAAGCTTCAACAGGTCGCGGAACTTCTGGACAGGAGCTGAATCGCCCTCGCTGAAGTTACCGGATACAAAGCCCTGGGTCTTGATGATGATGTTCTCAACCAAGGCATGATCCTGCTCAGGAGTAGAAGTCTTCTTGATTTCATCAGCCTCAGCCACAAGGTCTCTGCCCCACTTGTGTTCCTTAGAGAACTCAGCCCAATCCTCACGAGCGCCTTCACGCTGCAGGATATAGATATCAAAGTAGGCAAACTCGCCCCAGTTCATATAGAGGTTGTTGGCTCCGTTAGGATTCTCGTGTGACAAATCTGTACGTGCCCAGTCTAATACCGGCATAAAGTTGTAGCAGATGCACTTGATGCCTTCCTCGCCCAGGTTGCGGAGACTCTCCTTGTAAACCTCAATCTGATGATCACGGTCAGGACCGCCATATTTCAGGGTTTCAACCACAGGCAAAGACTCTACCACGCTCCATTTCATACCGTAAGACTCGATGTACTCCTTGAGTTCATGAATCTTCTCGCGTGTCCAAACCTCACCCAGAGGAACATCGTGCAATGCGGTAACAATGCCCTCAACACCAATCTGTTTCAACTGTGCAAGAGTGATCTTATCTTTCTTGCCAAACCAGCGCCATGTTCTTTCCATATATTATATAATGTATAAGTTTGAAAATGAATTATCTCGCAGAAACATACTTATGCAATGTCTGTCTTACAGCACCCTTGCCGGCAAAGAGTTCCTTCACCATGCCCTCAATCTGCTCGCCGAAGCCAGCCTCATAGAGATCGAGACCGAACACATCCTTGCGACTATAGAGGTTCTTTAGGCAAGAGTAGTCCTGATCTGCCTTGCCTACCTCCAGAGGAGATACGATAGCCTGCAGTTCTGCCAACAATGGGTCGGAAGATGGCTCGAATGACTTCAGGTTATCATCCAATGCTTTGAGATAACGGGCATAACCTGCCAATACCAGAGGAATCAACACGAGATTGCTTTTGTTGAGACCACGGCCGATGTACTTCTTGATAGTCTCACCGAAACGGATAGAGAGTTTCTGGCTGGTATCGGTAGCGATACGCTGAGGAGCATCTGGCATGAATGGGTTAGGCAGACGCTTGTTGATAACGGTGCCGATAAACTCGTATGGGTTCAATACACCTGGATCTGTTACTACTGGCATTGCCTCGATGTAACCAATCTTCTGGATGAAGGCACGAAGGTCCTCATCAGCCATCTCGGCAGAAATCAGGGTGTAGTCGAGCATGCAACCATAGATTGACATCGCTGTATGGAGAGGGTTCAGACAGGTGGTTACCTTCATGGTCTCAACCTCATCTACAGTCTTGCGGGTGGTATAGAGCGCACCGCCCAACTCCAATGGCGGACGACCGTTGGTATAAGTATCCTCGCAAACGAGATACTGCACTTCCTCGGCATTTACGAAAGGAGCGGTGAAAGTATGCTTCTCGGTGATAATCGTATTGTTGTCCTCGAAACCATCCTCAGCGAGCATCGCCTGCACCTTCTCGTGTGGACGAGGAGTAATCTTATCAATCATAGACCAAGGATAGGTAATCTTGCTGCTGTCATTGATATAATCTACGAAACCAGCCTCAACAATACCATCCTGTGCCCAGCGCTCAGCATAGGCCTTTACGCCAGCCTTAACATGGTCACCGTTGTGAGAACAGTTGTCGGTAGACTGAAGAGTAAGTGGCAACTTGCCTGCCTTATAACGCTCATAGAGAAGAGCAGTAAGCTTACCCATAGCAAATACTGCATCAAGACCACGTGCCAAATCGGCATCATTGAAAGAATATCCCTTCTCTGTGATGGTGAAAGTTACCATCTGCAAAGTTGGAGCCTGGAAAATCTGAACCAGACGCGCCCAGTCGTCAGCAAACTGCTTATCCGCCTTGAGGCTTTCTGTGATAGAAGCGATGACCTTCTTCTCGATAGTTCCGTTGCTCTGGAGGCTTACGAGAAGCGAGAGGTTATGATAAGGGCGATAAGCCTTGTCGATGATTTCGTAGTCGAAGCTTTCTGCCACGATTACACCACGATCGTACTTGCCGGTGTTAAGTGCATCGTTGAGGATGGCTGCCGGGAAAGCACGGAAGATGTTACCTGCGCCGAAGTGAACCCAAGTAGGCTCGTCGTGAGTCTTCTTAGCTACGGCTGCGATGTCATACTTAGGAAGCTCATAACCCTTAGCTTCCCATTCTGCAGCATTAAAGCTGTCTGAAAGAATTTCGTTCAGTTTCATGATTATACGGTATTTTTTGATTGTTCCATGTACTCGCCTATCTTTCCGAATAGGCGTGGCAAAAATACAAAGAAAAATCGAAACCCGCTCATTTCAAAGGCTATAATTTCATAAAATGAACGATTTGCAAATACATTTGAGCGAAACGGCAAACGTCATGGATCAGATGAACCCGTTTTTAACGATTATGTTACATCAAATAAAAAAAGGGTTACATCAGAAAAACAGAAAAGAGGACGTAAGTTCTCGCCCCCACATCCTCTTCTTTTTATCTTTAGCTTTCATTTTCCTATTCTTCCAGCGATTTAATTTGCTTCTTCGGCGTAACGCCAAGACCTTTCAAGCTTTCCACTCTTCTCATCACATTTCCTGTTCCGTCGTAAAGTTGCTTCTTTGCCTTGTCGAAGGTTCCGGACAGACGGGTTATCAAATCGCCGATTCCTGTAAAGGTATCTTCGAAACCTGCTACCTTATCATATAGGTCAGCAGCCGTCTTCACGATTTTCTCCACATTCTTGTTCTGCCGGTCATACTGCCAGAGATTATACGCCAGCTGGAGTGCCATGAGCAGATTGCTTGGTGAAATGATGATAATCTTCTTCTGATAAGCATAACGGCTGAGATCCGGCTGCTGCTTCATCGCTGCGATATAGCTGGTCTCGTTAGGGATGAACATCAGTACGAAGCCGATGGCATCATCCACCAGCTTGGAATAGTCTTTGGCTGCCAGTTCATCGATGTGCTTTCGTACGCTCAGCGCATGTGCCTTCATCAGGCGTTCCTGTTCAGCCTCATCTTCAGCTGCCAGAGCATCGGAATAGGCGGTAAGCGAAACCTTGGAATCGATGACCACACTTCTGCCTTCCGGAAATCTGACGATGACATCCGGACGGTAGTTCTTTCCCTCTTCATCTTTCGTATTCTCCTGAATGAAGAATTCCTCATCTTTACGAAGTCCGCTGTTCTCCAGGATAGTTTCCAGCACCATCTCGCCCCAGTCGCCCTGCATCTTGCTGTCGCCCTTCAATGCCTTGGTCAGGTTGGCTGCATCGGAGCCAATCTTCTCGGTCTGCTCCTTCAGGTTCAGTACAGCCTGCTGCTGTTCCTGCTGGAAGAGTTTCATCGTTGCCTCGAAAGTGTTCTGCAGTTCCTTCTTGTTCACCTCGTTCTGGGTTTTGCTCTCCTCTACCGATTTCTTGAAATCAGCAAACTGTTCCTTGATAGGTTTCAGGAGTTCATCCATCTGCAGACGGTTGTTTTCCTGCAGAGCCGACTGCTTGGCAGCCAGCTGTTCAGCCGCCACCTTCTGCTGTTCTATGGTCATTCGCTGCATTTCCTGCTTCAGGCTCTCGAGTTTCTGTGCCCACTGCTGGTCGCTTTCCGCCCTGAGTTTCGCCGCATACAGCCGCTCGTTCTCCATTTGAGATTTCATTGATTGAACCTCAGAAGCATGAGATTGTTTCATTGATTGAACCTCAGAAGCATGATGCAGTTTTATCTGTTCGATGTTAGCCGCCAGCACCTGAGCCTTCGCTATGAGCTGCGTTTTCTCCTCTCCCGCCTTTTTTCCTTCCATCAGTTTCCCTACGAAGAATCCGATGGCAAGCCCTATGATGATTCCAATTACTATTTCCATTTATCCTTGTTTTGAATGATTCTGTAAATCTGCAAAAATTATGATTTGCAAAAGTAATCATTTCAAGACATAACACCAAACATCATGGGGGATTCTTGTAGATATTTAACTCTTCTGCATTTAACTATGCAAACAAAAAGAGCGCACCACTATTGGCACGCTCTTTTCTTTAACTCTTCTTTTAAATATACATTATCGGTTGGCAGTAGACCACTGATAAGTATCAGTGCAATGGATATCAGCACTCTGGTCGGCAATCATCAACTTGAAGTCGCCTTCCTCCAATCTCCATTTGCCATCCCAACCAACGAAGGCCAAATCGTCTGCCTTTAATTCAAATGTCATGGTCTTGGTCTCACCAGGCTGAAGTTCCACCTTGTCGAAGGCACGGAGACGACGGCCATCAGGCACCATACTGGCGATGAGATCGCTACTGAACAGGAGGACACTCTCCTTGCCTGCCACCTTGCCCGTATTCTTCACATCCACGCTCACCTTGATGATGTCGCCGTGGCGGAAATCAGACTGAGAAACCTTCAGGTTGCTATATTTGTAAGTGGTATAACTCAAACCATATCCGAAACCCCACTGCTGGGTAATCTTCGCATTGTAGTCGTAAGCACCTTCCATCGTACCCACCTCCTCACTCTTCTTGAAGTCATAGTTGGCGAGCGAATTGATTTCCTTAGGATAGGTGTAAGGCATCTTGCCACTGAAGTTTGACTTGCCCGATACCAGGTTTGCCAAGGCATCGCCGCCCATGTTGCCAGGGATAAGGATGTTGATGATGCCCTGTGCCAATGGTTCGATGTCGGCGATGAGACGAGGACGACCTTCATTCAGCACCAAGATGACAGGCTTGCCTGTCTGAGCCAAAGCCTTGACCAGATTGCGCTGGTTCTCTGAGAGCCAAAGGTCGGTCAGGTTGCCCGGAGTCTCTGTATAGGAGTTCTCGCCAATGCAAGCCACGATGACGTCGGCATCCTTCGCTGCAGCCACTGCCCCCTGAATCTGAGGTTCGTTCTCCTCCCAGTATTTTCCCTTCTCATTATAGGTAACACCCTGGTTCAAGATGACATTCTCCTTGCCATACTCATTACAGAATGCCTCATAGATGGTATTGTACTTGCCGGCAAACTCATCGGCACGATGTCCCTGCCAGGTATAGCTCCATCCACCGTCCAGACAGCGCATCTGATTGGCATTAGGACCCGTGAGGAGAATCTTCTTGCCATGCTGCAAAGGAAGGATATTGCCCTCGTTCTTCAGGAGCACCATACTCTCGGTAGCTCCCTCCAAGGCAAGCTTGGCAAACTCCTCACCACCAAACTTAGGATAATTCTTCAGTTTCTGGGTTGGGTTCTTGAAGAGGTCGAGACGGTACTTCATGCGAAGCACACGGCGACAGGCATCGTCGATGCGACTCATCGGAATCTTACCTTCCTTCACCAATTCTATAAGGTAGCCACAAGCATCGCAAGAATAAGGTTCCATAATCATGTCGATACCGGCATTGATGGCAATGCGGAGCGCATCCTTCTTGTCCTTTGCCACCATCTCACGAGTATAGAGATTGTTGATGTCTGCCCAGTCGGTGATGAGCACACCATCCCATCCTGTCTCTTCCTTCAGCCATCCTGTCAGAATGTCCTTGTTGGCGTGCATCGGCATACCATTGACGGAAGCGGAATTCACCATCACGGTCAAGGCACCAGCCTGCAGACCCGCCAGGAAAGGAGCGAAGTGCTTCTCTCGCAAGTCGGCAGGAGAGATATAGGCTGGCGTACGGTCTTTACCGGTCCAAGGCACACCATAGCCCATGAAGTGCTTCATTGAAGTGGCAATGTGATACTGGTCGATGTTGTTTGGGTCCTCACCCTGGAAACCATAGACCATCGCCTTGCCCATCTCTGAACTGAGGTAGCAATCCTCGCCAAAGTTCTCCCAGATGCGAGGCCAACGGGCATCACGACCGAGGTCAACGGTAGGACTGTAAGTCCAAGGCACGCTCACCGCACGAGTCTCATAAGCGGTAGCCTCAGCCGAACGGCGAGCTATCTCACGATTGAAGGAGGCAGCCACATTGATGTTCTGCGGAAAGAGGGTTCCGCCCTGTGTATAAGTAGAACCATGATTCTGGTCGAGACCGAAGACACAAGGGATGCCGATGCGCTTCATCGAAATCTTCTGAATCTGCTGGAGATACTTTTCCCACTGCTTTGCCGTAGGAGCGCAGGTGTTTGGCGCATTAAGGATAGAACCAATCTTATATCGAGAGAGGATAGAGTCGGTCTTCTTCTCATCAATATAAAATACACCATTCTTGTCGTTGGCACCAAAGAGGTCGGTCACCAATTCCATCATCTGACCTATCTTTTCCTCCAAGGTGAGTTTCTTCAGGGTTTGTTCTACCTGAGCCTCTATCTTAGGGTCGCTCTTGATAACCGGAACATTGGCACTGGCTGTATAAGCCAATGCCAACATTGAAATAGATAATAATATTTTCTTCATAAATTCAAAGGTTTGACGTTTTATGTAAAAAACTGAAATCTTTCTAATATTTTATTCAATAGTTACTTTCTTTACGGTATAACCATCACCCACGAGGAAGAGACCATTCTGCTCAGTCAAGAGTTGGATAGAGAGGTCGGTCAGTTCAAACTTCCATGTAGCAGGTCCATCCACCGTGATGTCGCCACGCTCTGGGTCGCCCTTACCAGTAAGGATGTTTTTCCACCAAGAGGTAGCAGCGGTACCCTGACCATTTCCATCTACATAGACACGGAGGATGGTGCCAGCCTTCACCTTTGAGAGGAAGGTATCCTTCAAGGCATCGAATGGTGTACTCCATGTCACGGCAAACTCACCTTCCCAGAGGGTGTTCTCCATAGATGGACGTAGCTCTGTAGTTACCTTGATGGTACCGCTTGGGAACTGGTTGCCCTCACCATCTACCAAAGTGATATCATAGTCACCATTCTCCAAACCTGTAGGAGCTGTGAGCTTCAAGGCTGTGCCCTCTTCGAGAACCTCGAAGGCTGCTTCCTTGCCACCTACCATTACTTTAGTAACTGTACCGAGATTCTTGCACTTATGGATAGTAGTCTCAGCACCTGGAGCTACCCAAAGCTCGACGGCATTGGTACCCAAGGCTGGGTCATCGGCAGCAGGAGTTACGGTAACGTTCAAGGTGCGGGATGTGCTCTTGCCCTTGGTGGTGGTTGCCACAATCTTCAGTTCATGAATACCTACAGGCAAAGCTTGGTCGATAGTATTACCTTCGGCAATCTGAGTGCCGTCGAGCAACCATGTCACAGTGGTGTAGTGAACTGGAGTCACCTTGATTTCCAACTTATAATTAGTCTTGCGGTCTATCTTGGAATCAGCCAAGTCGGTGTTCAAGATACGTGGATTGTCATCTTCGCTGACGGTGAAATATGGATCATCGTCAGAAGAGCAAGAAGACAAGGTAGATGTACCAGCCAGTGCGAAACCCACGGCTAAGAGCATCATCATAGCCTTCAAGACTTTTCCCTTATATTGTTTCATTGTCTTATTCATCATTAATTATTCTATTTATTGTCCTATAAAACTCAACATTTAACATTAAGCATTAAACACTACTCACTGTATCCCTTTCCGAATGGAGGATTGAAGTCTGGCTGAAGGTTTACATCAGCCTTGTCCCACCAGAGGCGCTTGTGCCAGTTGTCGGTACCCCCCATGCGGTCGATGGCAGCCTTGTAGTTGGCATTGTTGTACTGAGCTTCCAACTCAGGATACTGCAAGCGGACAGGCATTGACCAATCGGAATCCGTATAAGTGAAACCATCCTTGGTCAAGCGGTCACGATTCAAGATGGCAGGATAGTCAGAGCGGCGCATGTTAGCCCAACCCTCAGAAGGGTTCATCATGTGGAGAATCCAAGCCTGGGTGTTGATGGTCTCCTTAGGATTGTCACCCAACTTGTTGTTGGCAATGAACTCATTGATCTCATCCTCAGAAATCTTGTTGGACGTGAGATAATAGTTGTTGAGCAACTCCATGCTGGCACGAACACCAGCCTCGTAGTGACTTTCTGCATCACCACCACCTACATTCCAACCCTTGGTTGCAGCCTCAGCCTTGAGGAACTCTACCTCAGCATAGCTCATCAAGTCGCCAGGACAAGAAGGCATCTCGAAGTCGATGTTCAGGCAAGGACGACTAGCTCGGGCTATATAATCAGAGTTGGCATAAGTGTTCTCGTCTATCTCTGCATACTTCTTCAAAGTAGGAAGGTCATCCAACGTAGGTGGATTCATCCAGTCTGTGTACCAGGCTGCACCAGGGTTGCAAGGCTCCTCACCGAGGTTCTTGCTCTGGAAGTAAGCCAGGAAATCATCGGTCAAGTCGATGTTCTGCTCCTTGTCTGGCTTCACCTGACTACGCTTGATGTTGTAATAGTGGCGACAGATGCGATAGAGACGAGGGTCGTTGGTATTCTGCAACTGATAGAACAAGGTAGAGCATACCATGGTAGGCGATGTGGCATCCTGACCATAGAGTATCTCTCCCAAGGCATTGGCACGGAAATCGTAATCGTTGGCTCCATCATAATAGGTAAATGGAGCATCAGCATACTTGATATAAGCATCATCTGCTGCACTGGCGATAGCACCGGCAGCCACAGCCTTCTCAAACTCCTCCTTTGCCTTCTGTGGATTAACATCGGAAATGCGCATGGCATAGCGCATACGGAGTGCATTGGCATACTTCTTCCACTGAGCTACATCACCACCCATACTGGTGACATCACCAGAAATGTGGTCGGTACCTGTGCCAAGCTGCTTCTCGCAAGCGTCAAGTTCATCGAAGAACCAGCTGTAGAGTTCCCCTACGGTATCATACTTAGGGGTGGAGATACCTGAGATATAACCCAGACCTGCCTCCGAACAAGGCACGTCACCGTAGGTATCTGCCAAAACTGCCGTGAGATAGACACGGTGGATACGAAGTGCCGCATTCAAGTTTGCCTTGTCAGCAGAATTGTGGATGGCATCCACAAGGTTCTTGATACTGATTTCATAATAGCGGTCCCAAACTCGACGGGACATATCATCTTCTCTGAAATTAGAACCAGCGTAATTGGTTACATTCCAACCACCAGCGAAATACTGTGGAAAACCAGATATATAGTTACGGTAGGTATCCATCAGACTGAAGTCACCGTAAGTCTGCAACAAAGCTGTTGTCAACTGTGCGTTAGGGTCGAGCTCGTTCACCTTGGTCTTGTCGGTATTGATGTTGCTCAAGGTATCATCAGAGCAAGAAGTCATCGCAGTGCCGGTTGCCATCAGGGCGAAAGCCATCATCAGGCTGCTCTTACCTATATATTTCTTGATTATATTGTTCATTTTCTTACCTTATTATATATTAGAACTCTTCTAAAGAAATTGATTCATTTTTTCGAGACTAGAACTTCACGTTCACATTCAAACCATAACTCTTGCGAGATGGCAGGGAACCATATTCCAGACCGAGACCTGAGGTGTTGTAGCTGGAGTCTGGGTCGATGTTAGGAATGTTCTTCCAAACAATGAATGGGTTACGAGCCACGAAGGATACGGTCAAGCCTTTGACATACTTGCCCAGGATGCTCTCTGGGAAGGTATAGCCGAAAGTAATCTCACGACACTTCACGTAAGAATTGTCGTAAACGAAGGCACTCTGCACGCCATTTGCCACATGCTTCCAGTAATCTTCAGGGTTCACGGCGATGTCGTTCTTGCGATAAGTACCGTCGCCATTGTCGATAACACCCTCTACGACAAGTCCTTTGCAGTTACCAGTCTCACGCCATGCGGCAAGATCCATCCCCGAAGCCTTGCGAGCCTCCTCGGAAGTGTACCACTCCTCACGGCCTGCCAATGTTCCCTTTGCCTTACCTGTCTGGTATGCAGAACGCATGGACATAGAGTAGATGTCGGCACCTACCTTCACATCGAAGGATGCAGAGAGGCGGAAGTTCTTGTAGCTGAAGGTTGAGTAGAAACCACCTGTCCAGTCCCAAGTAGAATTGCCGATGGTCTTGACCTTCTGGTCAATCTTTGGAAGACCAGTAGCTGCATCGACAACCACCTGTCCCTTGTCGTTGTAGAGGAAGTCGTGTCCACGGATAGCTCCATAGTTCTCGCCAACCTGAGCACCTACTGATACACCGCACCATGTGGCCTTGGCAAGCTCAAAATAGTCCATGCCATCTACGAGCGACTTCACCTTGTTGGTATTCTTCGAGAAGTTGACACCCAAGTCCCAAGCGAAGTCCTTGATCTGCAAGGCACGGGCATTGAGGGCAATCTCGACACCCTGGTTCTGAATCTCACCGGCATTGATGAGGCGGTAAGCATAGCCAGAGGTGGTGGTTGAAGCCAAACTCAAAATCTGGTTCTTGGAGTTCTGGTTGTAATAGGTGGCATCCAAGCCCAAGCGTCCGTTAAGGAACTTCATCTCCAAACCTACCTCGTAAGAACCTGTCATTGTAGGCTTCAAATCCTTGTTCGGCTGTGTTGAGTTGGCTATCATACCGATGGTATAACCCGAGTAGCTGTACTTGCCCGTGGTATAGTTGAGTGCCAACAGGTATGGATCGGTATCGCTACCTACCTTTGCCCAAGATGCGCGAATCTTACCATAATTGATGAACTTCTTGTTCTTGATAAACTCAGAGAAAACCAAACTACCCGATACAGATGGATATACGTATGTATTATTATTTGTAGGGAGCGTAGACGACTTATCGCCACGGAGGGTTCCCTCCAAATAGTAAGTATGCTTGTAGCCAAGGCTTGCGCTGGCATAGAGAGAGCTGATCTGTTTCTTGTACATGCTCTCACGAGTGTTCTGTTCCTGATAGTTCATGATGTTCTGGATGCCATTCATCTGCTGGTTAAGACCGACGTTGGTAGTGGTCTTGTTGTTCACCTTGAAGATGTTACCACCAGCGGTAGCGTTGACATCGAAGTCGCCCCATGAGTTGTTGTAGAGGGCGAGTATCTCGGCGTTGAGTGTGCGGTTGTTGAAGATTTGGTCGGTAAGCTTTCCGGCAGGAGTTCCTGGAGTTGTCTTGGCAATGAAGTCCTCGAAGTTCATGCTGTTGATATCGGTACCGATAGTACCCTGCAACTTGAGGTGCTTGTTGATGTTCCAGATTGCCTTACCCGTAAAACGGAACACGTCCTTGTCGGATGTATTGCTGTTCTTATAGAGATCCCAGTATGGGTTCTTGTTATACTGATCGTTACCATTCCAGTTGGAGTAGTTGCCGTCGGCATCCTCATAGTGCTTCAACCAAGCCTGGTCGTAGGTACCAGCCAGGGTCATGAGGTTCTTACCCACGTTGCTCTGAGAGTCACCAAGGGCAGGACGGTTCTTCACCTTCTCACGAGTATAGTTGGCGGTGAAGTCAAAGTCAACAGGACCAGCTGAGGTATTCACACGGAGGTTGAAGTTGTCACGACTCATATTGGTATTTGGCAAGATATCCTTGTTGCGCATATCGGTAACAGAGAAACGCATACCCGTCTTACCGGAATTAACTGAGAGGATGGCAGAATTCTGAGTGGTGAAACCTGTACGGAAGAAACCTGAAGCATTGTTAGGATGCATCATGAATGGACGCTCCTCGCCATCGAAATACTTGAACATGAAGTCATCGGCCTTAGGTCCCCAACTGGCATTGGTACCAGAAGTGCTCGCATTAGGAAGCTCGCCATTGTAGCCAGCACCGTATATCTCCTGGATATCGTCCCATTTAGCCAACTGGGTATCGATAGTATAAGAACCATTGTACTCCACGGAAATTCTATCCTTCTCCGCCTTCTTGGTCGTAATCAAGATAACACCATGGGAAGCACGGCTACCATAGAGGGCAGAGGCAGCAGGACCTTTCAATACGGTCATCGTCTCGATATCGTCAGGATTGATGGCAGAGATACCATCACCGAGGTCATAACCACCAGCTTCACCAGCGCTACCAAAGTTAGTATTATCCAAAGGCACACCATCCACTACATAGAGAGGCTGGTTGTTGCCTGCCATTTCTGTATTACCACGGAGGAGCACACGGGTAGAACCAGAAGCACCGCCAGCGGTGTTCTGCACAACAAGACCAGCCACCTTACCTGAAAGAGAGTTGATGACGTTGGTTTCCTTCGCCTTGGTGAGTTCCTCACCTTTAACCTCCTCCAAGCCATAGCCCAAAGCCTTGCGGTCGCGCTTGATACCAAGGGCGGTAACAACGACCTCATTCAAGGCCTTACCATCCTCTTGCATCGTGATTTTCATGCCATTAGCAGCTTTCACGGTCATCGTCTTGTAACCGATATAGCTCACTTCGAGCGTTGCTCCAGGCTTGCAGTTCAACGTAAAGTTACCATCAATATCGGTAACGGCACCGTTGGTTGTACCAGCCACCTTCACGCTAGCGCCAATCAAGGTTTCGCCAGTGGCATCCACCACTGTACCCTTGATGCCTTGGTTCTGCTGAACGCTCATCGCAGCATTGTTCATCTGGGCAGCGAGAATGGCAGAAGCAGGCATCCACATCAAACCTGCACCGAGCAGGCCGAGAAACATAGTTTTCTTTCTCATAATTGATATTTTTGTTTTTAGTTTAACATTATTCTTTCCCAAAGATTCCTTCGAGAATCCAAGGAGCATTCACCTTCATACTCTTGAAACGGTCGAAGATGCCATACTTCTCAGAGCCGTTGCCGAAGTGGTTGTTGTCCCAAACGAAAGTAGAGAAGCCTCGTTTGCGAGCCTCCGTAGTCAAGAACTTACAGTAGTAGGTCATGTTTTCATGCACTTTCTCTGAGTTTGACTTATAGTGATCGGTTACTCCCCACTCTCCTATAACGATACCCAGTCCTTTGTTGCTCCAGGTATTCACCGCCTTGTCGAAGAAATCCGTCATGGTCTTCTCATTTTCTGCAGGTATCTTGCCAACATCCTTGTAGGCATCACCCCAGTAATCGTAGGTGCAATCGCCGGCGTAGCTCCATGGCTGATAGTAGTGAAATTCCACACTCATATAGTTGTTGCCATTGCCTTCGGCATCCTTCGGAATGATGAAATCTCCATTCTCTATGCCAAACCATGGGTTACAAACGTAAGTCTGTAAGATGAGGTGGCGCTTGGCATTGTTGCCGCCTGTGGCACGAACCATATCCACGAATATCTGATTGTAAGCATTCTGCACTTCGAGGTTCTCGGCAGTAGGCTTGCCCCAGTTGTCCCTGATGTGAACCTCATTGGTACCGGCGAAAGCCAAACGACTGTCATAATTGGCAAACTCAGAGGCGATATTCATCCAGAGGAGCGCAAGCTTCTGGCAGTTTTCTTCCTTATATTGATAAGTAGGACGACCTTCGAGCCATTTTTCATGATGCACATTGATGATAACCTTCAAACCATTGTCAAGGCACCAGCCCACCACCTCCTTGATACGGGCAATCCAAGCCTTGTCGATGCTCATCGCCTGAGCGTTGGTAATGTGGCACTGCCAACGGATTGGAATACGGATGGCATTGAAACCAGCCTTCTTCACGGCTTGTATCATCTTCTTGGTAACAACGGGATTGCCCCAGGCTGTCTCTGCATGGATAGAACCATCAGGGTTGCCAATCTGCATCGACTCACCATCCTGTCCAGGAGCTGAGCACTCGAATTCATTGCCAAGATTCCATCCCACAACGTCTTTATTCCATTGCTGGGCAGTAGGTATGGATTCGCCTACGCCATCAGAACCGTTGGATGAGTGCAACGTACTTGCTTCGCATGAGAGACATGTGAAGACGCCTATTAAAAAGAGGCTAAATTTCAAAAAGTTCCTTTTCATTTTTATGTTTATATTGTTATTGTTTCGTTTTTTAAATAACTGTTTGACTTACGTAACAGAAACTGGTTGCAAAGATAAAGAAAAGGAACTTTCAGAGGGTTAGATAACAAACAAAAAAGGTTTCAATTCAGACATATCGTTTAAACAGAAACCTTTTCTTTGAATTTAAAACTCTAATTTACAGATACTTACTTGGAGAAACTCCAAAGTGCTTTTTAAATACAGTACTAAAGTACTTCACATTTACAAAACCGGCTTTCACAGATACATCCAGCACACTATCCCCCTGTTTCAGGAAGATTGCAGCCTGCTCCAGACGTATTAAACGCATAAAATCCTGCGGACTTTGGCCCGTAAGAGTCTTCAGTCTACCATAGAAAAGCGTTCTGCTCATCGCCATCTCTCTACAGAGTCGGTCGATATTAAAGTCTGTGTCGCTCAGATGAGTCAACACCAAACGGGTAGCTTTATCTACAAAAGCCTGGTCTTGTGGATCCAGAACAGCTTCTGCCACATTTTCGAATGTCTGGCCTTGCTTATTCAAGACAGTATCATCCTTTTTCTCTTCAGAAACTCCAGTAGGTTCCAAGTGTTCATAGGAAGAATCAGAACCCACAATCTGCTCGGAAGAAGCAGACTCAGAAGCAACCTCTCCTCTAACAAGAGCAAGGCTTCTGTCCATATAATACAGACTCAACCGGCGACGATTCTTCAAAATACTGGCAACCTTACTCGCAAGAATAGCAGTATCGAATGGCTTGGCTATATAGTCATCAGCACCCAGTCCGAGTCCCTCTATCATAAAGTCACGACCAGCCTTAGCAGTCAGCAGGATAACAGGCAGCCATGATGTTTCCTTATTTTCCTTGATGCTGCGACAGAACTCATCTCCGTGCATTCCCGGCATCATGACATCAGAAACAACGATATCACATACCCCGCCCTCTTTCAAATATTTCAAGGCAGCCTCTGCACTCTCCACATCAACTACTTGATAAGAATCACCAAAAGTCATTCTGATATATTTGCGAAGATCTTCATTGTCATCGACAAAAAGAAGTGTATCCGTTGAAACATCAGCATCCTGCAGAACCGCAGAAGACACAGTCTGGCAAGTTTCATCATGCTTATCTTCGGCTAAAGAAGATTCAGTTGCAACATTTTTCTTTTCTCCAACAAGCCGGACAGAAGAATCTGTTACATTACCTAATGGCATCTTCACACAGAAAGTAGTACCCTTTCCTTCCTCACTTACGAAACTAAGCTTTCCTCCTAATTTCTCTACAAGCTTCCGTGTAAGCATCAGTCCTAATCCACTTCCCATTTCCTGAGAATTTATCGCATTAGAAGCCCTGAAGAAGGTCTTGAAGATACTCTTAATTTCGGCCTTTGGAATACCTATACCTGTATCACATACATGAATCATAGCCATCTTGCCTTCAACAGAAGCCGACAACGTAACCTTTCCACCTTGAGGTGTATATTTGATAGCATTCGAGAGAAGATTTTCCAATATCAGATCCATCATTTTGACATCAGAATGAATCTGTTGCTGCGGACACGTTTCAATACACAGTTGAATATGCTTCTCCTGAGCTGCCAATACAAACTTTTCCAACTGCACACGTAAAAGCATCGGCAATTCTATATCTTGCAGGCGAACCTGTTCGGCAGACTGCTCTACCTTTTGGAAGTCAAGCAATTCTGTAACCATCTTCAACAGTTTGTTGCCGTTGCGATGCGCCATATCCAAGAATCCACGGCTTTTCTCACTCAAGTTGGAATCATTAGCCAGATTATCAAGAGGAGCCAACACGAGACTCAAAGGAGTACGTATGTTATGGGCAGTATTAACGAAGAAATTGATTTTCTCATCATAATACTTTCGCTGTAAGCGCTCTTTGTAATACTGCCAGACAAAATATAAGATGGCAGCAAAAATACAGAGATAGATAATCCATGCCCACCAGGTATTCCACCAAGGTTGGGCTATATGAATTTCCAAAGTTGTTTCTCCCAATTCTCTACCATTACTTCTGCAGATAGCCTTTACATGAAGCACATAGCTGCCCGAAGGCAAATTTACAAATCGTGCCAACTGATTAGAAGATGGTTTACTCCAATTACGGTCGTATCCTTCCAAATAATATTGATATTGAATATCATACTGGTATTGATAATTGATACTCTCGAAAGAAACAACCAGCGTATTCTCATTATGGCTAAGTTTCAATTTGCCTTCCTTCAACATTTCAAAGAGACATTCATTCCAGTGATCGGAACGTTCGACACCTTCAACCTCAACACTATGAATACGAAGTGGAGCGGCATAATTCAAACCTTTGGCAAACATAGGAGTCAAAGCGACAACTCCATCGTTGCTGCCAAAAAGCACCCTGCCATCTGAAGTACACGCAACAGACATCCGGTTATACTCACGTTCCATTCCCTTAAAGATGTTGAGGTTTACTATCTTCCCCTGTTTCATGAACGCCAATCCTTTATCCGTACTTATCCACAAATTGCCATTAATACCTTTTATAAGTCCATAAACAGTATTAGAAGGCAAAGCGTCCTGATTAGTATAACGCTTAAACTTCTTTGTCAGGAAATCATAATCATAGAGTCCTCCTCCATCCGTTCCGATCCAGATATGACGGGAATCCTGAAAAGCCATACTGTTGACAAACAAATTAATGTCTTTTTCGGGATATTGTTCAGGATAAAAGAAACGACGAGGATGCAAAGGTTCACGCTTATCAATCAAATAGCCTCCATGCGAAGTTCCTACAGCAATAAAACGCTTATCCAGTGATTCCGTGATGCATTGCACTTCGTTGACAGGCAGATAGAATACCGACTTTCCCGTTCCATTCAAATTATATTTATCTGAAGGGAAGCAAGCCATATCTCCATCCAAACATCCCACCCAAATATTACCATCGCAATCAGTTAAAAGACTGAATACGTAATCACTCTTCAACATTCCTGTTTCCACAGAATAAGCAGGCATACTAGTGCCATCAGCATGAACCTGATATACGCCATTACCATAGGTACCAACCAGAATTCTGCCGTCTACAGTCTGACAAATCGTAAGCGCCACCTTATTATATAATCCATGATGCCAAAGACGAGTCTGCGCATCATAAACACTTACTCCTTTATCTGTGGCATACCATATTTTCCCATCACGGCTTTGGAAAACATCGTTCACACAATTATCTATCAGTGATTGATTGTTGAGATATTCATGTGTGATATATTCCAATGTATGTTTCATCGGTATTGCCAAATCTACTCCTCCCGAGTAAGAGCCTGTCCATAAATCGCCAAAACGATCGCAGCACAAGGTATATAATCCATTACCATTCAGCACGTTACCAGGGCGTCCGTCTGTATCAAGCAAGAGCTTGGTTTGTTTATTCGAACTGTCATAAGCATATATTCCAGCTCCATCTACAGCCATCAGAAGAGTCTGCTTATCATATAAAATGATTGAACGTACTGGAATTTTAGGAATGTTTTGCAAAGATTGGAAATCAGCAGATTTTATCAGCTTCCAAGTACGATCATCCACTACTTTAACTCCTTCGTGAAAAGTACCCAGCCAGATACGATGTCCCACAATATCATGATAAGAGGATACTACAGAACTGCCACCAATCTTCTTTTCTAACTTCCAGGCAGACATCGAATAGCAATAAACATCTTTAAATGTTCCTATCAAGAGTTTCTGACCTATAAATTGGATATGATTAATATAGGTATTTTTCAATACAAACCTACCCTTAGCTGTCTCCCGAACTATCTCCTTTCCATCAGTAGCTGCTGATAAGCAATAAATGCCTCTATCCATAGCTAACCAGAAATTGCCCTTTCCGTCTACCAACAGTTCGTTCAACACGATACTTCCACCTAAAATTTTCTGAAGATTACATTTCAAAACAAATGTATCTTTCCTCTTATCATATATATACACCTTTCCCTTGTTGTCGTAGGCGTAAATCAGATGTTGCGCATCCTTAGTCAGTTTAATACTTCTACCACTAGCATCACTATACGGCATCTCTGTGTATAAAGTATAATTGGTTACCTGTTGCCCATTATATCGGTCAACTCCACGCTTAGTACTTATCCACATGGCACCATCCTCTGCCTCGACAATAGAATAAACTCGAGGGCAGGAAAGACCATTGTCAGTATTGAGATTGGAAAGCATGAACATATTTCTGGAAATATGCGCATATGCCTGAAGAGCCGATGCCAACAGCAGCAATATAATCAGAGTGCAGGATTTATATCGTTTCATAATTCATTCATTGATCTTATTTGGAGACAAAGATAATACAAAAAAATGAAAAACAAATAGAATAATGAGATAAAATGAAAAAAATCTATTATCTTTGCAAGATATTAATATAAAGATATAGACTATGATCAAAAGATTATTATCCTTTCTAGACGCATCGCCAGTGAATTTCCTGGCAGTAAAGAATATCTCCGAGGAATTGGAGAAGAACGGGTTCCGACGTATGAACCCACAGGAGCCTTTGGGCAAGATTGAAGCGGGTGAAAAGTTCTTCGTTACCAAGAACGACTCTTCCATCTACGCCTTCCAAATCGGAAAGAAGCCTTTGGCAGATGCCGGTTTCCACATGATCTGCGCCCACTGCGACTCGCCTACCTTCCGCATCAAGCCAAATGCTGAGATGCTTTGCGAGGGCGGTATCGTAAAACTGAATACTGAGGTTTATGGTGGTCCTATCATGTCAACCTGGTTCGACCGTCCGCTGACCCTGGCGGGTAGAGTCATCGTGAAGGGCGAGAATGCGATGAATCCCCAGACGCTCCTTCTTCATGTGAAGCGCCCATTGCTGCAGATCAGCAATCTCGCTATCCACTTCAACCGTCAGGTGAATGATGGTGTGAAGTTGAGCAAGCAGAAGGATGTACTCCCTATCCTCGGCATCATCAATGACGAACTAGAGAAGGGTAACCTCCTGATGAATGTGATAACCAACGAACTGAATATTCAGAAAGAGGATGTTCTTGATTTCGATCTCTATCTGGCTGATGCCACTCCAGCCTGCACCTTCGGTGTACACGATGAGTTTATCTCTTCAGGCAGACTCGACGACCTGTCTATGTGCTGGGCTGGTGTAGAGGCGATGATTGCAGCAGATGCCAATGATACCACCCAGGTTCTCGCCATCTTCGATAATGAAGAAACGGGGTCTCAGACCAAACAGGGAGCCGGAAGTCCATTCCTTTCATATATGCTCCAGCGCATCGCCCTGGCACAGAGCCATACAGAAGAGGCTTATTATCAGGCAGTAGAGCGTGCCTTCATGATTTCAGCCGATAATGCGCATGCCTGGCATCCTAACTATAGCGAGAAGTTCGACCCTACGAATCATCCTAAGTTGGGCGGTGGTCCGGTCATCAAGTTCAATGCAGCCCAGAAGTATGCGAGCGATGCTGTATCAGCAGCCATCTTCGCCAACATCTGCGATGCAGCCGGTGTACCATGCCAGCGTTTCGTAAACCACAGCGATGTAGCAGGTGGCAGCACCTTGGGCAATATCCTCGCCTCTTCCATCCCATTGAAGGGTGTGGATATGGGCAATGCCATCCTCGCTATGCACAGTTGCCGCGAAACCGGTAGCGTTATCGACCACGAATATTGCGTGAAGGCTTTCACCAAGTTCTATCAGTTGTAATAAAAAACAAAGAGGGTATGTCTGTTTTTATGACACACCCTCTTTGATTTTATATATTATTCTTTTCCTTTTATCGTTCCTAATTCTTTCACATTCTTCTCAAATTCATTTCTTTCACCAATAGCTCCATTACGCAGTTTTGCCCGATAATTGTATATCGTATTAACTGCATAATGTAGGAATTCTGCTATCTTCGTACTGTCATCAATACCCAGTCTTATCAAGGCGAATACCCTCACCATTGCCGGAAGTTTCGCTGCATCAGTAAGATGAATTTGTGCCTCTGGCTTCAGAAGACTATTGAGGTCTTCCACGAAATTCGGGAACAGATGCAGGAAGACCTTATCGAAATTTGTATAGAGTTCTCCCAACTCGTGTTCCTTCAGTTCACTGCTTCTCGTCATTGAATAAAGTTCCTGATATTCACGGTTCTTTACCATTTTATTGACATGGAGACGCAACTTATCCAGTTTGTCAATATAATGAGAACATGCTCCCAGGAACTGACCTATATATTCTTCCTTCACACCATTTGACTCATTCAGTTTATCATTCGAAGTCTTCAACATTTCGTTGGTAGCAGAAAGTTTCTTGTTCAGTTCCTCCAATTGTTCATTCGTTTTCTTCAGTTCATTTCTCGCTATGGTAACATATTTCTTCTGCTTATTGACATAGAAAGCCAAAACACCTAATGAAAGAACCAGAAGACTGACACAGATGATGGCAAAGACAAGACGCTGGTTTGCCTTCTTGAGCTGTGCCTGATAATTATGATCGATGGTACCAAGAACTGGCGAAATCTGCCAACTGCGAATACGCGTACTAAAACTCTTATTGGCATTCCAAGAGAAGTTGATGTATTTATAAGAACGCTCAACATCTCCCTCCTGACTCAGAATATCGGCGAGCATCCAGAGCGAAGCCTGATCATTGATAGCACACTTCACATCACATATGGCAGATTTAAGTAACCAATATTTCTTCATTTCTTCGTTTTTCAGAGAACGGTAAATCAGATAGCGATAGTAGGCTACGATGCCGTATTCATGACTCCCCTCCTTACACATTTTCAACCGTTCATCATTCACCTTCAGTGCTTCATCCCATTTATTCTGACTGGTAAGCATCACCTCTTTACGCATGAGATAATCTTCGCTATGATGTGGAAGGATAGCAAACAAAGTATCCCGATATGCATTCTGACGACTAAAGAATTTCTGACTTAAATCAGTATCTACATGAATATTAGAAAAGCCCAACTCACCATAGACATGGTAATAGGCGATGAAATAATCTTTCCGGTTCGATTCATCCAATGTCTTTTTATCTATATGATTGAGCACCTCCAAAGCCTCAGCAAAAGCTCCGGCTGTAGAATACTGTAAAGCTAACTGACTTTTCAATCCAGCAACTTCAGCCGGCAGTCCTTCCTTCTGAGCCAACACAATAGCTTTCTGAATATAAGCCACAGCAGAATCGCTCTGATAGGACTTATATTCTGAATAGATTTTGCGATAAGTATTGAGGAGCAACTTCGGATTGTTCTCCTGATGAATCAATTCCTTCAACTGAGCGATGCTGCTTTCTTTCAGTTTGGTATAGTGCTGGGATTGCTCTATAGCCCGATCAAGTTGGGTATACAGTTCACTGATGCTTTCCTTCTGAGCAAAGCATGATGTAAGTGTAGCGAAACACCAGATATACAATATAGATAATAATCTTTCCATCATTAGTTGATAATATTTTGTTGTATAGGTATCATTAGATCCAGCCCTTACTGCTGTATAGGACATTCAAGAGACAAAGGTATAGCTTTTTGGGTACATTTCCAAATTTTCAAGCATTTTTTTGATATTCTTTTTTACTTTTGTTGTTCTTACATCCTTGCACCTCTCAAAAAAAAGGCTGCCCCAAAAGGTTTGGAGCAGCCTTAAACAAAGCTTTATACCTAAATTATCAAACTAAAACCTAAAATGCTTATGAATGATTATAAACCTACATATTATTTCTTTTCTACTTTGAGAACTGCCTTGTCTACACCGGCAGTCAAGTCAACTGTAAGAACGTATGTCTCGCCATCCTTCAGTTCTACTCCATCTTTCAGGTAAACATTGCCGTTGTCGTGACCGTTACCGTCACCGATGCCGAATACCTCGCTCTCGGTTGAGATGAGATGGCTGTTATCCTTACCCTTGAACTCAATACCCCAGTTTGCCTGACCGAAGAACTTGAAGTTTACGTCAGTAGCTCTGAGCTGCTTGCCAACGGTGAGTGTAACCTGATATACCTTATCCTTGATTGGAGTGAGACAGACATCAGAATCTACACCTGTCCACCAGCCATGATTTACAGCATCCCAAGTTGGCTTGTTGACACCTTCATTACCGATGATCCAGAGTGCACCAGTACCATCGCCATTCAGTGACATAGGCTCACTTCCATTCATAGTCCAGATGCGGAATGACTTATGGGTAAAGTCTGCCTGAATGGTATATCTGCCGGTAATAGCCTTGAAGGTATAGCTTCCATCCTCTTCTTTCTGGAACCAGTCGCTGTCATAATACCAGTCATCTGGCAGATTATTGCCGTTGATAGTAAGGTTACAGGTAGCACCCTGCTTGATATCACCCACCCAAGTCTTACCTGCATCAGAATCGGCAAAATCAAGGATGGTAACCGGCAATACATCGGTAGGACCAGCCGTATAGTTCTTGGCATCGAAAGTGACAACTACATCGCTCATATTCTCAGAAGTGAAGTTGAAGTTGCCTGTTTCTCCCAAACTGATATCCTTACCTGTGCTGGAACCGAAGACAAACTTTCCATCCTTCGTTGCAAAATATCCCTTGAAGGTCTTCTTACTGCTAGGAAGAACAGCCTGATAAACAAAGTCGCTTTTCTCGGTCATGTCATATTTAACACCATCAGCACTCACAAACTGCAGATTGTTGAAATGAGGGCGCTTGATATCAAACGACAAGGTCTCTGTATTCGATTTGGTTGATACATTCTGCAGAGTAAGTTGAATATCCACCTTTCCATCAGGAACGCTCTGTGCATAAGGCACTTTCAGTTTGACTGTATATTCACCAGCCTCCTTGGTACGGATGGTAGTTTCATCTACACTCTGCCCGCTAAACAGAAGATTTGCCTTCAAGGTAGAGAGAGCCACGCCTCCCTCATCCTTGCAGTTTACTTTCACCTCCACTTCATCGCCCATCCATACAGCTGCAGCAGGAGCCGTATAGCTCATCACTGGATTACCGGCAGGAGTAGGCGCACTGTAATCATCATCGCCGCAAGATGCCATCAGTGGCAGGGCGAGCAACGCCATGATATAATATCTGATATGTTTCATAATGATCGTATCTTTAATGAATCATTTACTATAGTTTATGGATTACTTATTCCACTTGCAAGAAATCACACCATTTGCAGGAACCTTGCAGGTAAAATTATGAGTTCCATCACTGAGGTTGATTGACTTAGCCTCATCTCCCTCGTTGATAATGACAGCAGCATAACTACCATCAGGATTAACAAACTCAGCATGTGTAATCTTACTGTCATTAACGGTGCGGGACGTATTACCAATGCGAACCGCACCAGGAGCAACGACACTAGACATGTGGTTGATGATGTAATAATGAGAATTGTAGCTCAACTGGTTGTAGCCATTCTGATTGATATCAATAGCACCATAGCAGGTCTGGCATCCACCATCCAGGTTAGGTCCCATCTTATTGTCAAGCATCAGATTCCATACAAGCACAGCCTTGCAATTCTGGTTTACCGTAGCGAGCGCCACATTCTTCATATCCGCCATCAGTCGTTTACTCAAGTCACGTCCGTTATTCCAGGTTCCGATACTGGTTTCCGAGAATATCAGTTCCTTGTCAGGACGCTGTTTGTGGATATCAGTCAACTCGCTGTTGTTACCACCATAATCATGATAAGCAGCACCTACAACTAGCTCTGAGCCCTCAAAGTTATCACCGATAGCATTGTAGAGTTTCACAGGATAATCTTCCTGATCGGCAATATTGTCATAGTTGTAGTTGTGATCGAAGACATAAATCTTGGTCTGCAGATTATTCTTCTTAAACTGTGCTGCCAATTCCTTCACGAAAGGAGCCTCTTCCTGCCAAGGCATATAGAGTGAAGCACAGTTTGCTTTGTTCAATGGCTCATTCTGAGGACTCACAGCATAGATATTGATACCTTTCTCCTTCATCACATTGATAAACTTCACGAAGTACTTGGCATAAGCCTCGCGATAATCCGGATTGAGATGACCATCAGTCCATGAATCCTTAGGATTCTTGGTGTTTATATCTGTCACCTTCATCCATTTTGGACAAGTCCAAGGAGCTGCGATAATCTTCAGATTTGGATTGATGGCAAGAATCTCCTTCAATACCGGAATCACATAATCGTTCTCATCACTATAGAGCGCGAAGTTGCTGAGAGGATCAGCCTCGCTGCCCTTCTTGTCGCAATAGGTATACTCAGTACTTGAAAAGTCGTTGCATCCCAAAGAGATACGGGCATAACTTACGCCATAACCCTCTGTGGTAGAGTAAATGCGCTTCAAGAGAGCCTGACGTGCTTCTGGGTTCATCTGCATCAGATTATAGCAGGATGAATAAGTGATGGCATAACCGAATCCATCAATCGTCTGATACTTCTTATTTAAATCGAGTTCGATGGTGGTTGGTGCCATAGATACTCCATTATACAACTTCACCTCACCCTGTGCCAATGAATAGACTCCATCGGCTGTGGTAATGAAAGTTTTGGCTGTTCCTTGTGCCGGTACCGGATTTGGTGCCTCACTAGGAGTATCAAAGTCTACAGGATCTGAGAATGAGTTACTGCTGCTGCAAGCTGTCACCGAGAAAGCTGTTGCGCAGACCAGCACCATCAGTTTATTGCTATAGTATTTCATATTTGTTTCTTCTTTTATTTGTTAATAACGGTTTAAGTTGAAAGCTATCCAGGTTAGCTTAGTAACCTGGATTCTGCTCTAGATTGGTATTCTGGTCAAGAGCGGTCTGTGGGATTGGCAACAGGTATGAGTTGCTGTCAAACTGTTTCACCTGTCTGATGCGTCCGCTATCACGGTTATCTATTCCGTTGAGATACTTCTCGACCTTGTTGTTGCGGCAAAGGTCGAACCAGCGTTCTCCCTCAAAGGCAAGTTCCAGACGGCGCTCATGGAGAACAGCCTCTATCATAGATTCCTTGCTGCCAGTCTTGTCGGATGTCAGTTCCTTCAGTTTGGCACGCTTGCGAATCTGGTTCACGAGTTTCGCACTCTCGGCAAGATTGCCCTTATAGGCTTCTGCCTCAGCCTTCATCAGGATAATATCAGCTAAGCGAACCCAGTAAATATTATTGTATGAAGAGCGTAACTTATACATGAACGGATAATTGGAAGCTGGATAATAGTTGCTCCAGGTACAGGCATAATATACGATAGCCTGATTCTTACGGACCTCATCACCCTCCTTATCAAAGTCATTGATGATGTCTCGTGAAGGAGTAATCCACTTTGCCCAGGTAAAGTAATAATCCCAGTTGTCTAACTGACGGCCGTACATCCAGGTTTCCCAGTTTCCGCTACCGGTTGTCCAATGCACCTCCAGAATACCTTCTTTAGTATTGCGTTTCATGCAGTCTTTCGCGGTCTCATCATAGCCCCAAAGTGTTTCATAACTGTCTTCCAGCTCTACACCGGTTGTATTCATCACCTTGTCGGCATAAGCGATTACCTTGTCATAATCCTGCACTTCCTTTTCGGCATAAACCTTGGCAAGCATAGCCTGAGCTACGGTCTTGGTCATCTTGGTGCGGTCTGAGTTATCATTATCCGGTGCATACTGCTCAGCATCCGTCAAGTCGGCAATAATCTGCTCATAACATTCCTTCGGCGTCTTGCGAGGAGGATAATAGGTAGGATATACCTCATTGATATTCTCGGATGTGATGGTCTTTGCGATGGTCGTAATGACTGGGAAAGAACCCCACAGACGAGCCATTCGGAACATCATCAGGGCACGGAAGATTTCGCCCTGTGCCTTATAGGAATGATATTCTGCTTCTGATATCTGACCATTCTCCTTCAATTGCTCAACACCATTGATCAGCACATTTGCCTTGGCGATATCCTCCAGATAGCGGTTCCAGTCACGGCTCAATACCGAGTTGCTGGCATCGATAGAGTTGGTTTCATAAGGTACCACCTCTGCACCGGTAGTTCCGGCATAAGCATTGTCGCTATGTGAATCGCCTATCAGAAGATAGTCGAGATGGGTATGCTCCTGACGGTTGCGGAACAACTCATAGAGCGATTTGAGCTGTGCATCAGCAGCAGCCTTGTCCTTCAATACGGCAGTTGAGGTCTCTGTCTGACCGCCCTGTGTTATTTCTGATGGCTCTGATAATGGCTCGTAGTCGAGAGAGCAACTTGCCAAAGAGAACATTGCGATGCCACCGAGCGCCAATGTCTTGATTGTATGATATGTTTTCATTGTTGTCGATGTTTAGAATTCTACTTTTACACCTAATACTACACTCTTATTGAGTGGATAGGTACCCCAGTCGATGCCCTGCACACTACCACTGTTGCCATACTGGTTAACCTCCGGATCCATACCGGAATAGTCGGTCAGGGTAAGCAGGTTGGTTGCTGATACGTATGGCTGAAGACGAGTCAGACCGAAGCGTGAAATCAGTTTGCGAGGCACATCGTAAGAGAGAGAAATATCCTTTACACGGAGATAACTGCCATCTTCTACGAAGTAGGTTGAGTTGCGGATATCCCACTTAGCCTTTGGCACATCGGTAATCTGACCAGGAACTCTCCAGCGAGCCAGCACCTTGGTACTCTGGTTCTTGCCATCATACATTCCTTCGGTTTCCATACGTGAAACGTTGTAGATGTCGTTGCCATAACTTCCCTGGATAAGAATACTGAGATTCAAGCCTTTATAAGAGAAGGTATTGGTCAAACCGAAGGTGAAGTCTGGGTTCGGATCACCGATATAAGTACGGTCACTGGCTGATACCAGACCATCACCGGTCACGTCCTTATACTTCATATCACCTGTCTCGGGATCCACACCTTCTGCAACATATCCCCAGAAACTGCCCAATGGCATACCTGGCGTATTGCGAACCACCTGTTCGTTGACGAAATCGGTAGTCGTGGCTTCATAATATACCTGAGTCAGAGACAGGCTCTCCAACTTATTCTTGTTGAATGAGATGTTGAAATCTGTATTCCACTTCAAGGCGCCTGTCAGATTCTGTGAAGAGATGGCAAACTCCCAGCCTTTGTTGATCATCGAACCACCATTATAGGTCAGGTTTCTTGCTGCAGCACTACCTGCCGGCAAGGTGATGTTCATCAACATATCCTTGGTCTTCTTATAATAGTAATCGGCATAGAAGGTGATGCGGTTGCCCAGTACGGTCAAGTCGAGACCGATGTTGGTCTGGGTTGTTGTTTCCCAAGTCAGCTCAGGGTTACTCAGGTTGCCCTGTGAGAAAGTAGGAGTAGAATTGGCATCATTTCCCTCGCCAAACCACTGCACACGATTGATATTGTATCTTGCCAGATAGCTGTAATCGCCCAGACCGCTCTGGTTACCGGTCTGTCCCCAGCCTCCACGAATCTTCAAGTCGTCAATCCACTTGATATCTTTCATGAATTTCTCATTGCTTACGCGCCAGGCACCAGAGAATGATGGGAAGTAGCCCCAACGGTGATGTGGTGCCAACTTGGAAGAACCATCAGCACGCATATTAGCGGTTACCATATAGGTATCATTCCAGTTGTACTGCAAACGGGCGAATGTTGAGAGAATTGCCCAATCAGAAGCTGATGAACCGGTTCCTGTCCAGGAAATCTTGTTGGCTGCATTCAAGGTTGGGAACAGATCGTTGGCATAGTTGCTACCGTTGATATAGTTCTGGCTCCACTTGCTCTGTGTCCAGGAACTACCAGCCATCGCATCCAGACTGTGCTTTCCGAAAGCCTTCTTATAGTTTAATACATTGTCCCATACGATAACGCTGCTGATGTTTCTGCCATCATAGCCTGTACCGAATTCCTGACGGCCGATGGTGGTAGATATCGGGTCAAGGAAGTTGGTGGTTGTTCCTTGTGTACGGTCGAACGAGAGAGATGTGTTATAAGTCAGTTCAGGCATAAAGGTGACAGTTGCTTTTCCTGTTGCCAACAATCGGTTGTAAGCCGACTTATTATTCTGAGTACGGGCGATATTCTCTGCTGGCGAGGTAATGTTCACGCCATAGAAGTTGTTGTAGAACTGGCTAGGATTCTCCGGGTTCCATACCGGTGCATAGGTTGGCGTATTGACGATAGCGGTTACTACGCCGCCTCGGTTAGAACCGGCACCCGAAATGATACCTGTACCCTTGTTGGTATAATCAGAATAAGTTACACTGGCATTGAGTCGCAACCACTTACGGATATCGTTCTCTACAGATGCTCGGAAGTTGTAACGCTGATAGCTTGACTTCTTGATAACACCATTTTCGCCTGTATAGCCACCCGAGATAAAGTATCTCAGTTTGTCGGTACCATTGGTGATAGAGAGCTGGTAGTCCTGTACATTACCCGTACGGAACACCTCGTCTTTCCAGTCGGTCTGGTCTTTCAAGCCTTCAGGCAGTTTCACCAGACCAATCTCATCCATCAGCTCCTTATACTGGGCCGCATTGAGAGATTCCTGGTTATCGCGTACGGTATTAAATGCATAATGAGCATTCAGAGATACCTTGGCAACGCCAGCCTTACCCTGCTTTGTACCTATAATAATGACACCATTGGCTGCACGGGATCCATAGATTGCTGCAGAAGAGGCATCCTTCAACACCTGGATATTATCAATATCATCAGCTGCCAGGAAGTCGATATTGGTCATTGGCACACCATCTACTACATAGAGCGGATCATTACTACCATTTAAAGAGGTGGTACCACGCACACGGATGGTTGGTGAAGCACCTGGCTGACCGTTGGCTTGCGAAATCTGCAAACCGGCTGCCTTTCCCTGCATACCTGCTGCGGCAGATACGATAGGACGGGTATCAAGATCTTTGGCTGACACACTGGATACGGCAGTAGTCACATCCTTACGCTTGACAGAGCCATAACCGATAGCCACCACTTCGTTGAGCATATTAGACTCCTCTTCGAGCATAATCTGTACGCCGTTAGAAGCTTTCACTTCCTTATTCTTATAACCTATATAAGAAATTTTGAGTCTGGCACCTGGCTGTACTTCGATGGTGAAGTGACCATCCAGGTCAGTAGCAACACCATTTTTGGTACCATTCTCCAGAACCGAAGCTCCGATAACGGGTTCATTGGTATTGTCGATTACAGTACCCGTAATCTTCACCTTCTGTCCCCAAGCTGTCGCCGAGACCATTAGGACGAGTGCTGAGGCTGCTAGTCCTCGCAACATCGCATTACTTTTTGATTTTCTCATAATTTAAACTTTAGTTATTCTCATTTATGTTTAAAATTGTTGTCTGATAGTCGGGAACCCATCCATGATTGGTTTCCGTTTGCAAAAGTATATAAAATGTCTGATATTTGTTGGTTGATTAAATAATTAAGTGGTGAAAATGGCCACCTGTTTTTATATCTGCATCTGATTATCAGGACTTTACATTTTTCATAGTTCTAAAAATAAGTGGTAGATTTATAATGGTAAAAGGTGCAATTATAGAAGAAAAAAACTGTTTTCTGATGATTCAGCCAGAAGATTTATGCAGACAATTCAACAAATGAGTTGTTATATAAGCAATCCCGATTTATCTCTTCACTCTTCACCTTCTCGCCCGTAACCCCTCTGTTTATCGGGGTTTCGGGAGGTGAAGAGTTTTCTTTATCTCTTCACCCACTCTTCACCCCTCTTCACCCATATAGAAATACACTATACGCAATATGGGAAGAAAAAAAGAGGAAAAAGCATGGCGGTTTGGGAAAATAATCGTAAATTTGCAATTGGAAAACAAAGATTAGGAATTATGATAGAGACTAACGATAGAAAATTGCCGGTCGGCATCCAGTCTTTTGAGGAAATCAGAAAACAAGGATGTCTATATGTTGACAAGACAGATATCATCTGGCAACTTGCCAACAGGGGAAAAAAGTATAATTACCTGAGCCGCCCACGCCGCTTTGGTAAATCCGTTCTTGTAGATACGCTCGAAGCCTACTTCATGGGCAAGAAGGAACTCTTTGAGGGGTTGAAGATTATGCAGATGGAGACGGAATGGGTGAAGCGACCTGTCATCAGACTGGATATGAGTCGTGCGGGCGCAGAGCCGGAAACATTGCGCTCTTATCTCAATAATATATTCAGACAATACGAAGGAGAATATTCATTGGCTCCTGACCCTACAGATAGTCTTGCTGACCGCTTTGATGCAATAATCGTGGGGGCATATAAGCAAACCGGACAGCAGGTTGCCATCCTCATCGATGAATACGACTCGCCATTGCAGCATTCCTGGAAGACTCCTTATCACGAAGCATGTACCGCTATCTATAGGGAGGTGTTTGCCATTCTCAAAGCAGACGACAAATACGAGAAGTTTGTCTTCATTACCGGCATCACCAAGTTTACGCAGATTTCTCTCTTCTCAGTGCTCAACAATCTGAGCAACATCAGCTTTGAGCCGGAATATGCGGCTCTCTGCGGTATCACCAAGGAAGAAGTTTTGCGTGATTTCAAGCCGGAAATCAACAAGTTGGCAACAAGCAAGGGATGGACTTTCGATGAAGCCGTAGCACAATTGACAGCTTATTATGATGGCTATCATTTCTGTCATGAAAACATGGTTGATGTCTTCAATCCATTCAGTCTTATCAATGCACTCGCTGATTCCAAACTGAAGAACTACTGGGCTTCATCGGGCGCAACCTCGCTACTCCCTAAATTTGTGGATAATATAGAAATGAGACTGAAAGATTTTGAGAATTGTCCGATAGACAGCGATACACTGGAGACTTCCGACGTAACAGGTGGCGGAGCGGAACTTTTCCTCTATCAGTCGGGGTATCTTACGATAAAGGGGTATATGGATGAGATTTATTTGCTAGGCATTCCAAACTATGAAGTTCGAAAGGCTCTATACAAGATTGTATTGCCTGCCTTGACTTTACAATCGAATGCACTAGTAATATCAACCCAGAATATGTTGTTGTACTCCCTAAAGCTTGGCAATCTCCCCGAAGCCATGAAATGCCTGAAGGCGCTTATTGCGGATGTACCTTACAGCAACAAGAAGCTTGCCAGCATGGATATGGAAGAGCGCTACCGCCTGATTCTGAGCACCATCTTCAATGCCATCGGCTGTCGGGTGGAAGTGGAGAAGATGATTGCTACGGGCAGGATTGATATGGTGGTAGAAACTACCAACTTTATCTATGTGCTTGAATTGAAGCTGAGCAATAACGGCGGCGTAGATGCTGCCACGGAACAGATAAAAGCCAAGCAGTATGCCGAACCTTTCAAGGCTGATAAGCGAAAAGTAATTGCCCTTGCCATAGAACTGGATGATAAGGGAAAAGGATTGGCAGATTGGAAGGAAGTATAAAAGAAGATTGGAAGGAAATATAAAGAAGAATAAAGAAGGAAATAGAAAAAGCCCCCGGTGCCATACGCATCGGGAGCTTTTTCTATGCACCAAGCAGCAAAGGTGCTGCCTGGTGGGGGTACGATAGAGATTCCGTTTGTCTGTATCTCACTTACCGCTTTTATTCGGGCTTTGTATCAAAGAAACCGATAAACTCATCAAAATCTCGAAGAATGTCAGTCAACTTAGGATTACTCTTTTGAACTATAATAGCTATGTAATTGTCAACTTCTTCATCTCTAAGAATAGAAACCTTGACACAAAACCGATCTCGTTTATCGAATTCGTTAAACCATCTGGTAAAAAGACGAGCTCGCATAGCCTGTCTGCTATCACCCGTTTCACATTGATATAAAAGAATGTCCGGATTCGTGAGAAAGAACTCTTCAATAATACTTTGTACAGTCTCTTTTACTTTAGAATCGTTAGGAGAATTCTTCTTGTTTTCATTGAGAATACCGAATTCATACGCTTTTTCATCCTCCCAGATATTATTATTTTCAACAAATTCTATTCGATACTGAACACCATAATCTGTCAAGAACTTATATGAGCCATTATCTATCCAGACCTTATAAGGAGAATGAAAATTGAGGCGCGTTAAGTTAAAGGCCTGCATAGCAGTTTGCAGCCTCCTTACGTGCTTTAGCAAAGTCTATTTGAGCCTTTGCCTCCATTTCTCTTTTACGTTTAACCATGTCTCGTAATACAGCAATTGCTTCTTCACGAGTTTTAATTTTTAAAGCCATATTTATCCATTTAAAAGTTCTACTTCTATTTGTCTGCAAAGATAAGCTTTTATTTTGAAAATGCAAAGAAAACAGGAGAAAAGTTTCGAAAAAATATGGTGGTAGTTCTTGAACCCACCTATCACAGTGACACATAGAAAACGGTGCTATACGCATCGGGGGCTTTTTTATTTTATTCCCCAGGCAGCACCTTTGCTGCCTGAGGGTACGATAGAGAATCTGGGGCTAGTCTGCCCAAATTCCCTTATTCGTTTCATTATCCCAGAAATCCTTCACTTTTTCGTCGCTGTAATCCGCTTCTGACG
>OGYH01000664.1_pt1 | contig 35417 bp, 24 predicted proteins | sample 1576511 | NCBI WGS metagenome assembly OGYH01 (sample SAMEA3541522, study PRJEB24748) | human gut metagenome | biome: human gut; feature: human-associated habitat; material: faeces | place: China | collected 2012
CGAAGTGGCGGAAGAAGATATCGAAGATATCGAGGAATAAACTATTAACAATTCTTCGCTCCTCGCCTTCGACCGGGAACACCTGTGGCACCCGTATACGTCGGCGCTGAACCCGCTCCCGGTGCGGGAGGCGGTGGGCACATCGGGCGTGCGCATCAGGCTGCGCGACGGGAGGGAGCTGGTGGACGGCATGTCCTCGTGGTGGTGCGCCATCCACGGCTACGGACACCCCGTCCTCATGGACGCCGTGCGGCGGCAGTCCGCGAAAATGGCCCACGTCATGTTCGGCGGCCTGACCCACGAACCCGCCGTGGAACTGGGGAAACGGCTCCTGCCGCTGCTGCCCGGCAACCTGAAGCATATTTTTTATGCCGATTCGGGTTCGGTTTCGGTTGAAGTCGCGCTCAAGATGGCGGTTCAGTACTGGGCCTCGAAGGGCAGGCCGGGCAAAACCCGCTTCCTCACCCCCAAGGGCGGCTACCACGGCGACACGCAGGGGGCCATGTCCGTCTGCGATCCCGTAAACGGCATGCACACCCTGTTTACCGGCATCCTGCCGAAACACCTGTTCGTCGAGCGTCCAAGCTGCCGTTTCGACAGCCCGTTCGATCCCGACAGCCTCCGGCCCATGCGCGACGCCATCGAGCGCCACGCGGACGGGCTGGCGGCGGTCATCCTCGAACCCATCGTGCAGGGCGCGGGCGGGATGTGGTTCTATCACCCCGACTACCTGCGCGGGCTGCGGAAGCTGTGCGACGAGCACGAACTCTTGCTGATCGTTGATGAAATCGCCACAGGATTTGGGCGTACCGGCAAGATGTTCGCTTCGGAATGGGCGGGCCTCAAGCCGGATATCCTCTGTCTCGGCAAGGCGCTCACCGGCGGCACCATGACGCTGGCGGCGACCGTTGCCAGCGAAGCCGTAGCGCGGGGCATTGAAGAGGCCGGGCCGGAGCAGGGCGGCGGCGTGTTCATGCACGGCCCCACTTTCATGGGCAACCCGTTGGCCTGCGCCGTGGGATGCGCCAGCCTCGACCTTCTGAACGCCTCGCCGTGGGCCGAGCGCGTGGAAGGCATCCGCCGGGGCCTTGAGGAAGGGCTTTCGCCATGCCGGGAATTCCGGGGCGTCCGCGACGTGCGGACACTCGGCGCAATCGGCGTCGTGGAGGTGGACAAGCCCGTGAACATGGCCGTCTTGCAGGATTTCTTCGTTGAGCGCGGCGTATGGGTGCGTCCGTTCAACCGGGACGTCTATCTCATGCCGCCGTACTGCATCGGGCCTGAAGACCTGCGGCGTCTGACGGACGCCATTGTGGACGCCGTGCGCAGGGCCTATTCCTGATAGTGTTCTGCCGTAGAACAGAGGTGCGGGCGTACCTCGCGGTACGTCCGCGCCAAAGCGTGGCGGAGAGCCTCTCCGTAGTTCCCGGAGAAGCTTAAGGGGGTGGTATGGTTCTTTTCAGCAGGAGCCTTCCCCGAACCAGCCGGCAAGCTTGGCGTCGGCTTTGGCCTTGGCCTCGGCGTCTATATAGGAAGCGGCCATGACCACCGCTGCCGCGAGCACGCCGATATCGTCGGTGAAGCCCACGACCGGGATGAAATCGGGGATCACGTCGATGGGCGAGATGAAGTAGCCGAGCGCGCCGTAGATCACCATTTTCGTCTTGAGCGGCATGGACGGATTGTCCAGCGCGTAGAACAGGCGCAGGGCACTGCGTATGCCCTCACAGCCGACTTTCTTCGCGTGCCCTTTGATTTTTTCCCAGAGCTTTTCGGGGGAAAACTCGGAAACGTAGGCCGACCACTGGCCGTTTTCCTCTTTCATATCGATGATGTCCTTGTCGCTCATGGCGGCCTCCCGTCCCGTGTTTTCTCTGAATGTGGGCACGGCTGGGCTGCGTGTCAAGAAGACGGGGCAATCACAAAAAGACGTTGCCGTATCCAGCCATCAGGCCGGGGTAGGGCAACGCCTTTTTTGTGGGGGATGCGGGGGCATCCGGGAGTGGGAGGAGAGGCGCGGGAGCGGGCCGTGCCGGGGTTACATGATGCCGATGAACGTCCAGTAGGGGATGGCGATGACCGCGATGAACGCCCCGGCGACGATGCAGCGGGCGATCATCGTGGGGATGACATGCTTGAGGGTCACGCATCCGGTGGTGAAGATGTAGAGGAACATGACGCCTTCATAGGGGAAGAAGTACTGATCGAGCCCGTACTCGAAGGCGTAGAACAGGGGCAGCGGGTTGACGCCCATCTGGACGCCGAGTTCGCCGAACGCCGGGGTGAAGGCCACGGTCGCCGCGAAGGGGGTCAGGAGCAGGTTGGTGACCACGCCCGCGAGGTAGGAGCAGAGCACGCCGAGCGTGGGGGGCAGTTCTTTGAGGAACGGGATGATGGACGAGACGGCCCACTTGTTGGCTCCGACTTCGCCCGCCACAAACCCGATGGCCATGCAGCCCGCCACGAAGACGAGGAACACGATGTTCAGGTTGTTGAAGGAGGAGGGCTCCATGATCTTCATGCCGGGCATGTAGCAGAACAGGGCTACGAGGCAAAGCACATACACGGCGTTCACGCCGGTCCACGGCTCGACCATAAAGCCGAGGATGCCGAGGATGGCGAGGACGAGGAGGCGCTTTTCGGAAACCGTCATGGGGCCCATTTCGGCGAGGCGCTCTTCGAGGATGAGCTTGAGTTTCCCGCCTTCGGGGAGCCGCACCTTGCCGCGCATGAAATAGATGGTCAGGAAGGACAGCGCGACATAGATGGTGTTGATGAAGCAGGCGTGGTTCAGGTATTCCCACCAGTCCACATTGCCGCCGATGGCCTTCATGAGCACCTGAAACGACCAGATGAAGGACTCCGAGGTGTGCAGGAACTGCATGGTCGGGGCCGCCGCCGCGAAGAAACAGGCGATGACGATGATGGAGGACAGGCGGGACTTGGGATCGATGTCCAGCGCCCTGATGATGCCCACGGCGATGGCGCAGAAGATGACCGTGCGGGCGAACCCGGAGGCCAGCAGCAGGCCGAGGATGATGCCGCCGATGGCGAACCCGATGAGCATCCCGGTGAACGTGCCGCCCGTGAGGAGCATACAGCGCAGGGCCACGCGCTTGGCGAGCCCGGTCTTTTCCATGGCTTCGCCGAAGATGGCCGCGCCGAAGGTGGTCCAGATGAGCACGGTGGTCCACGGCCCGAGCACGACTTCGGGTGGGGCCATGTTGGTCAGCAGGTAGAGGAAGGTCAGCGCGGCGGCGACAGCCACGGCGGGCAAGAGATCGAAGGTCCAGATGATGACCGCTGCGGAGGTCATCCCGAGATAGAGGGGCATTTGAGGCGAAACGTCACGGGGAGCCAGCAGGTAGAACAGGCTGGCAAGGCCGAGCACGGCGAACCATTTTAAGGTCAGGGCACGGTTCATGGGGACTCCTGCGGGAGGCGGGTTCAGAGGTCGGGGAGCCGCGCCGGGATGCGGGATTCCGGCGCGGCGGACGCTGCCTTAGATGGCCGATGTTTTGGGGAAGGCGAAGTTATCCATATAGTAGCGGTGCGGTTTTACCGGATAACGGTCCAGCGGAACGGGGTCGGCACGCAGATCCATGCCGTCGTGCCCGTCGCGGATGACGATCCATGCCGGATCGCCGTGGCGTTCGGGGAAATCCTCGCGGTAATGCCCGCTGCGCGATTCCTTGCGCATGAGCGACGCCTTCAGGTACATTTCGGTGATCAGCGCCATGGAGCGCGCTTCCACGAGCTTGACCAGATAGTGCGGCTCGGGGGCGGTCATGTACGGCAGGATGTTCCGCTTGGCGTCTTCAAGGCGTTCCAGCGAACGGGTGAGGCCCTTGCCGGTCTTGAGGATGCACACGTCCATCGGGGCCATGAGCTCCTGCATGAGCCGGACCACGTCCTTGGGATAGACGCCGGGTTTGCCGAGCAAGGACAGGGTGGCGTCGAGCGTGCCGGAAGCGTGGGCGTCGTCGAACCGCGGCGCGGAGGTCAGCCCGGAAACGTATTTCCCCGCGCTGTTCCCGGCGATGTAACCGGTCGTGGTGGTCTTGCAGGTGTCCCATCCGCCCATGTAGACGCCGGGGGTGACGCTGCGGGCGCGTCCGGCCACGAACAGGCCCGGAACGCCGCTCCAGCCGTCCTTGTCGGCCACGGTGCCGCCGAACGAGGTGAGTACCTGCGGCATCCATTCGGTTTTGCTCTTGAAGAAGTCGATGCCGAGTTCCTTGAGCTTGGTGTCGTTGAGTTTCATCCAGCCGCCGGTGGGGGTCATGATCTCGACGCCTTCCGGGCTCATGGTGCTGGTATCGAAGTAGATCGGCCCACGTCCGGCCCGGACTTCAAAGGCCATGCCGCGCACGTTGTAGTGCGGGTCGGCCTTGGCTCCGAGCTTCGGGGAATAGCGGCGCATGAAATCCTCGCCTTCTCCGTTGAGGAAGCGCGCGCCGTAGGGGAGCATCCCGGTCTGCCCTTCCCACGCGAACAGCTTGGGCACGTTCCAGTTTTCGATGAACTCCATGTTGCGCAGGGAAGCGCCCGCGCCGTAGGCCAGCGCCGCGCCTTCGCCCGCGCAGGTGTTCAGCAGGTACGAGCCCTTCCAGCCGCCGTTGTGGGCGGCGAGGATGACGGCCTTGGCCCGGAACAGGCAGGGCGCGCCGCTCTGGGCGTGGAAGCCCACGGCCCCGGAAACGGCGTCGCCGTCCTTGACGATATCGGTGATCTCGATGCGCCCGAGGCGCTGGACGTTGAGCCGCTGAAGCTCGGCATTGAGGATCTGCGTGGTGTGCGCGCCGCCCTTGCCGTAGGGATGGTAGAAGTAATAGCGCATGAGTTCGAGCCCGCGCTGGGGGATGCTCATGAGCCTGCCGGAATCGTCGCGGGCGAACTCGTGGCCCATCTTCTCGTAATCCTTGAAGCGCTCGTAGGACTGGTTGAGGATTTCCTCAAGCACATCCTGCTCGCAGAGCCCGTCATAGTAATAGACCAGCTCTTCGACCAGATCCTTGGCGGCGAACTCCGGCTGCTTGACGATCATGTCGCCGCCGGACATCCCGCCGAGGCCGCCCCAGTCGCGGGGGCCCTTGTCGACGATGAGCACGTTCTCCACATGTTGCCGGGCCGTCAGCGCGGCCCACGAACCCGAAAAGCCGCCGCCGATGATCAGCACGTCCGTATCGAAAACAAAAGGTTTCGCGCTCATGGCTAGTCCTCGCAATGGATTTCAAGGGTACGCGGGAGCGGTTCCTTGAAAGGATGCACGTTGATGGCTTCCGCCGGGCAGCGGAGCTCGCAGGTGAAGCAGGTCATGCAGTCGTCGTTGTAGGCGATGCGGGCCTTGGCCCCGCAGGTCATGCAGCGCATGCCTTCCGCCAGCACGGTATGGAGATCCAGCCCCTGCCGCCGTTCTTCAAAGCCGGGGGCGTCGGTCACGGCGCGCTCGTTGCGCGGGGAGAGGAGCACCCCTTCGCCGGGGAGCCTGTCCTTGTCCACGGTTTCGCGGACGGCGGCGCGGTTGGCGAGGATCTGGCCTCCGCGCAGGTAACGGTCCATCGAGTAAGCCGCCTCGCGGCCTCCGGCAATGGCTTGGATGGCCGAGGCCGGGCCGCTGGACGCGTCGCCCGCCGCGAATACGTCGGGGCGGGAGGTTTCAAAGGTGACGGCGGCGGTTTCGATGGTGCGGCGGGGCGTGATGGCCACGTCCTCCGCAAAGGGATCGAGATCGGCGGCCTGTCCTATGGCGAAGATCACGGCATCGGCGGGGATGGTGCGGGTCTGCGTTTCATCAAAAGACGGGCGGAACGCGCCGGAAGCGTCCTTGACGGAAAGGCAGGCTTTGACGGTGAGGCCGGAAACGGCGTCCGTGCCTTCGACGCGCACTGGGCCCCAGCCGCACTGGAAATCGATGCCCTCGTCGTGGGCGTCGGCGATATTGTGCGGATAGGCTGGCAGTTCGGCTTCGGACTCAAGGGAAACCATGCTCACGGACGATGCTCCGAGGCGTTTGGCGGAAATGGCCGCGTCGACGGCAACGTCGCCGCCGCCCACGACAACGACATGGCCCGAAAACGTAGGAGCGTGATCGCCGCGTACGGCGCGCAGGAACTCCACGCCCCACAGCACGCCGGGCAATTCGGCGCCTTCAATGGCGAGTTTGCGGCTGAGGCTGGTTCCGGGGGCAAGGAGGAAAGCCTTGTAACCGCGGCGGCGCAAGTCGCCGAGGGTCAGGTCGCCTCCCTTGCCGATGCGGGTGTTGCAGCGGAAGCTGACGCCGAGGGCTTCAAGCCGGGCCACATGCGCCTCGACCACGGCGTCGGGCAGGCGGTAAGCCGGGATGCCGTAACGGAGCATACCGCCGGGGCGCGGCGCGGCCTCGAAAACGGTGACGGGGTATCCCATGCGGGCCATAAAACAGGCGCAGGAAAGCCCGGCGGGGCCGGAGCCCACCACGGCGATCTTGGCGGTATGCCGGACGGCGGGCTGTTCTTCGGGCAAATCGAGATCGCCGAGGAACTGCTCGACGGCGTTGATGTTTACCGCACCGTCCACGGCATTGCGCGCGCATTCCTTTTCGCAGGGATGGAAGCAGATGCGGCCCGTGATGCCGGGGAATGGGTTTGCCTGACGGAGTTTTTGGGCGGCTTCTTCAAGCTTGCCTTGCTGTACGAGGGCATTGTAGCCGCGAATGTCGGTCCCCGCAGGGCACGCCGCCATGCAGGGCGAAACCTTGCTCTGGTCGGTGTCGAGGCGGAAGACGTCGAGGCTGCACGACTTGAAGCAGGTCCCGCATCCGATGCATTTGTCTTGATCGATAACGTTGATCACGTCCTGTCTCCTTGGCGTTCCCCGCGTCGCGGGGGACGGCTATGTGAAGGGTGAGGGGATGGGCGGGCGCGCATCCGCCCTCCGGCTCACTTCCCATTGTGCGAACCTTCACACAGTCGCTCTCAAGAAAATGGCGCATCTGCGCCATTTGTAAAAAAAGCGGAAAAAAAGAGGAGACAGGATGAAACAGTGTGGATTGTATGGTTTTTTCTGTAGAGGTTCCGGGTTATTCCCCGGCTATTTTTTGCAGGAGCGCGAGGTCTCCGATACGGAGGCGGTTCTTGGTGAGCTGGAGGAGGGCGCCGCACCCACGCAGGACCCTCAGGGCCCTCACAAGCGTAGCCCTGTGCATCCCAAGGAAAATCGCCAGTTCTTCCTGGGTCATCTGGGGGTTGAAGTCGAGCTTGTCACCGTGCAGACGTGAAAGCCCGCACAAAAAGAGGCTGACCTGCTTCACTGCCGTACCGCCGCCCGTTTCGGAAAGGTTGGCGTGCATCACGAGCACCTTGGTGCTCATGGATACCATCAGGTTGATGATGAGTTCCGGGTATTCGGCAACGAAGCGCGGATCATGGAGCAGCGTGCCGGGGAAGCGGTACAGTTCCACGTCTTCCATACAGTAGAAGCGGCAGTCGGGATCGTCGAATCCGGCCAGCGCCGTGGCCTCATTGAATACATTCCCGCTGCCGATATAGACCATCGCCCGCTCGCGTCCGCTCTCCGTGCCGTGCATGATTCGGAGGCGCCCCTTGGCGAGGTAGTAGAAGTCGAACATGGCGTCGCCCGCCAGTACGAGGGGGTAGCGTTTCGGGTAGGTGTACCGCGTCGCCAGATGGAGCAGGCGGCTCCACGGTGCGTTCATGTCCTCAAGTTTCCCGGTGCGGGAGGAATCGGCATCCAGCTTGAGCGGTTTCATGGAGCCTCCTGTCGTCACAGCCTGTTGTCGAGTGACGCTCCCTAATAGCCCGTGCGGGTTGGCGAGGCAAGCGATCTCACGGGGCTCCGCCCCGGACCCTGCCGAGGGGCTCTGCCCCTCGGGACCCCGCAAGGGGCGAGCCGCCCCTTGACCCGGCGGCGCGATTACCCTGGCGGCAACGCCGCCAAGGTAATCGCTTAATATAGAATGTAGTTCAATTCATATACCGGAATCTGTCCATGTACTATGTGATAAGCATCTAAATTTGTGTATCCGAAATGTTTGTCCGACGAGGCGATAACCTCCCTTTACAATAACACCGTCAATATGTTCGCGATGAAACCGTGACGTGCAAAACCCCGCGCGTTTTCGTTGCCCTAACATTACCGCCAGTAAGAGCCGTTTCTCAGAGAAGCGGCTTTTTGTATGAGAAACGGAGCGGCGGCTATTCATGGGGGGAATAGCCGCCGTTTGGGGGAGTGGGGGAGGAGGAAGCCCCCAGGTTGGTGGAGAGGAGATTTTTTTGAGCCCTGCGTTTCCGGAATTCCAGTAAAGGGAGATTCCTTTATGTCCTGAGCGTTTCCTCTCACGGCAATGCCGCGAGAGGAAAGCTTGTGCCGGGTCAAGGGAGCGCTGCTCCCTTGCGGAGTGCAGAGGCAGCGCCTCTGTCGGGGTTCCGAGGGGCAGAGCCCCTCGGCGGGGTATGGGGCGGAGCCCCATCAATACATGCCGAGTGCCTTCGGGAGGAATGTTACGACGTCGGGGAAGAAGATGAGGAAGAACACCACGAGAATAAGCAGGAAAATATAGGGGATGGCCCCTTTGGCGACCCGTTCCAACGGCAGGTTGGACAGGTTCATGGCGATGAACAGGTTGACGCCGAGCGGCGGGGTCAGCAGGGCGATCTCGTTGGTTATCACCCAAAAGACGCCGAAGAATACGGGGTCGATGCCCACGGACTTGATGATCGGCAGGAAGACCGGCGCGAGCACGACGATGGTGGCCAGCGTCTCCATGAACATGCCGAGGAAGAACAGCAGTGCAGCGATGAGCAGCAGGATCAGGATGGGGTTGGTGGTGTACAGCATCATCTGGGCGGCGAGCTGCTGCGGGATCTGGTACATGGTCAGGAACCGCCCGAAAATGGTGGACACGCCCACGACGATGAGGATGGTCCCGGTGGAGATGTTCGCCAGCTTCATGGCGTTGAACACTTCCTTCAGGGAAAGCTTCTTGGTGATGAAGAAGCCGACGAAAAGGGCGTACCACACCGCGACGACCGAGGCTTCCACGGGCGTGCATATGCCCGCGTAGATGCCGCCGAGGATGACCACGGGAGCCATGAGGGACCAGATGTTCTTCAGGAGCGCCCGCCCGAATTCGGCCATCGTGTAGGAATGCATCGTTCCCTTGTAACCGTGGCGGCGTGCGATCATATAGGCCGTGAGCATGAGGCAGGTGCCGACCAGCGCGCCGGGTACGAATCCGGCGGTGAACAGCGCGGAAATCGAGACGTTGGCGATGATGCCGTAGACCAGCATGGGGTTGCTCGGCGGGATGAGGATGCCGAGCGTGCCGCCGGTAGCCGAAACGCCGGCGGCGTATTCGGGCGAGTAGCCGCGCTTGATCATGGAGGGGATCATGATGCTGCCCATGGCGGCCACGGTGCCGGGGCCGGAGCCGATCATGGAGGCGAAGAACATGCAGCCGAGGATGGTCACGATGCCGAGCCCGCCGCGTATGTGCCCGACGAGCATGGAGGCGACCTCAACGATCTGGGCCGCCATGCCGCCGCGTTCCATGAGCGCCCCGGCGAAGACGAAGCCCACCACCGCCAGCAGGGGGAACATGTCCGAGACCTTGATAAGGTCAATCATGACGAGCGAAAGCGGGATGTCGCTCAGAAGCAGCACGGTGATGGACGCCATGCCGAGGGAGACGAAGATGGGCGTGCCCATGACGAGCAGGACAGCCAAAGCAACCCAGATGAGGATTTCAAGGGACATCAGAACACCTCCTCGCTGGGGACGACTAAGGGATCACGTTTGGTAAAGATACGCCACCAACGCTCGACGAGGCGGACGGCCTGCAAGGTAAAGGCGATGGGCACCGCCGCGTAGACATAGCGCATATCAAGCATCAGCGCCCCGGAAACCATCGGGCGGTCGCTCATGCTGATGATGAAGTCCGTCCCGACGTTCACCACGATAATGCAGAAGACCAGCCAGATGATGTCCGTCGTAAGGAGCAGAAGCATCTGGCCGAGCTTCGGCAGGAGCTTGAGCTGCGCGGTCACGCGGATATGCAGATTCTTTGAGGCGGCGAGGCTTGCCGCGAAATAGACAAGGTACAGGAACAGGAAACGGCTGACCTCTTCAGACCATGCGATGGACTTGCCGCCGAAGTATCTGTAGCACACCTGCATCATCAAAAGCGTCATGATGACGCCGAGAAGCGCACAGCAAATGTACTCTTCAAGGTTCTTCCAAATGGACGCCAGCTGCTCGCGCATGACTCTCTCCTCACCCGTTGAGGTTTAGCGGCCCGGAGGAGGAAGCCACCTCCGGGCTCGGCAGGCGTTATTGCGGACGCGTACGTCCGAGGGACTTCATCATGGTGTCAAGCAAGGAAATATCGCCGATCTTGTCGTAGAACTGCGGCCATACGGCCATGGCCTTTTCCTGCCAGACGGGTTCGTCTTCGGGCTTGGCGAGGATCTCTACACCCTTGTCCTTGAGCACCTTGACGAGGTCGGTTTCCATTTCGGCAATCATCTTGCGGTTGTTTTCGGTGGCGAGACGTCCGCCTTCGAGGATGGCCTTCTGCACGTCCGCGGGCTGCTTCTTGAACCACGCGGCGTTCACGACGATGGGGCCGATCCACACCTTATAATGGATTTCGGTGATGTACTTCTGCACTTCCTCGAACTTGTTGGAAGCGAACACGGGGTAGGGGTTTTCCTGTCCGTCGACGACCTTCTGCTGGAGGGCGTTGAACGTCTCGTCCCACGCCATGGGCGCGGGTTCGCCGCCCCACGCGCGGAAGGTGGCGATCATGATCGGGTTGTTGGGCACGCGGATCTTGAGGCCCTTGAGGTCTTCAACCGTACGGATGGGGTGCTTGCTGTTGCTGAGCACGCGGAAGCCCTGCACGAGCCAGCCCACGGCCATGTTGCCGCTCTCGGCGATCATGCGCTTGTTGATCTCGTCCCAGTTCTGGTCGATGAGCTTGTAGCAATCTTCATAGTTGGTGAACATGTACGGCAGGTCGAACACGCCCATTGAGGGGCTGAACACCGTCACGTTGTTGACCGCGAGGGACGCGATCTGAATGACCCCCTGCTGGATGTCCTGAAAACTCCGCTCCTCGCCGCCAAGCTGGCTGCCGGGGTAAATCTGGACGTCCACCTTCCCGTTGGTGGCCTTTTCCACATAGTTCTTGAAGTCGAGGGCCGCCGCGTGATGCGGTTCCTTGACCATCGCGCTGGAGCTGTGGCTGTAGCGCATGACGATTTTTTTCTCGGCCGCACTGGCAGGGGAAACCAGAAGCAGCGCTCCGCAAACCGCCCCTAAAAGGGCCCGGTTGAAGCTTTGCCGGATGTTCATGAAGACCTCCTCATTATGGGTGAACAGTCTGAAATCCATTGCCATAGTCGCGCTTTTTTCTAAGAATGCGCACTGCACATTCATGAAAGAGCGTACTTTTTCACTTGCATGTCGCTTCAAAAAAACGTAGAAATAGAGATAATGGACCTTAATCAATAGTAAAAAACGTTTTCATGCTCTTGCGTTTACGGGCGCTTGCGATGCATGTCCGCCATCATCTTGTCGAGGAGATCGAGATTGCCGATTTTGGGGTAGAGATCAGGCCAGAGAGCCATCGCCTTTTCTTCCCAAACGTTTTCGTCTTCGGGCTTGTCGAGGATTTCGACGCCGGCCTTCTTCATGGCGGGCTTCAGGCGGGCTTCCATAGCCATGATCATTTCGCGGTTGTGCTTGGTGGCGAGGCGTCCGCCTTCGAGGATGGCCTGCTGGATGTCGGCGGGCTGCTTCTTGAGCCATGTGTCGTTGACGACCATGACGATGATTTGGAGCTTGTAGCGCAGTTCGGTCATGTACTTCTGCACTTCTTCAAACTTGTTGGACGCAAAGACCACGTACGAGTTTTCTTGGCCGTCGACGACCTTCTGCTGAAGGGCGTTGAAGGTTTCGTCCCACGCGAGGGGGGTCGGTTCACAGCCCCAGGCCCGGAACGTGTTGATCATGACCGGGTTGTTGGGCACGCGGATTTTCAGGCCCTTGAGGTCTTCGATGGTACGGATGGGCCGTTTGCTGTTGCAGACGTGGCGGTAGCCGAGGTCGAGCCAGCCGATGATGCGGTTGCCGCTTTCCTTGATGGTTTTGGCGTTGAGTTCGTCCCAGTACTTGTCGAGGATGTCCCAGCCTTCCTGGTTGGTCCTGAACAGATAGGGGAGATCGATGACATAGAGGGAGGGGGCGAACACGGCGGCGTTGTTGGAAGCCAGGGAGGCTATCTGGATGACGCCCTGCTGCACGTCCTGAAAGGCGCGTTCCTCGCCGCCGAGCTGGCTGGCGGGGTAGATCTGCACTTCCACTCTGCCCTTGGTTTTCTCTTCAACGTATTTCTTGAAGTCCAGAGCCGCCGTGTGATGAGGCTCCTCCACCATGGCCGCCGAACTGTGGCTGTAGCGCATGATGATTTTCTTTTCGGCCGCCGCTTGCGCGGGCAGGCACAGGATCGCCCCGATCATCAATCCTACCGTCGCCTTCCATGTGTTGGACAGTTGCATAACGCCCTTCTCCTTGGGGTTATCTGGTTAGGCCTGCGGCCTTCCGGGGTGCCGTGTGGCGCCGGGGTCGCAGACATGAGGCCTAAAGGGTGGATTTCCTTATAACTATGATGCCTGTGAGCGATTTTTGAATCCGTTCTTTTATAAAAAAATATGAATATTCAATATATTGTATGTTATAGTTTATATTAGAATGAATACGTTTTCATTCTATGCGTCAAAAAAATATCTTGTCAAGAGATGGGATGTCTTTTTTTGTGTCCTCAAAACCGTAAAAGACATATTTTTTATAGAATACAGTCTATTAAAAAAGATATTTTTTGCCCTTTCGAACACTCCACATAGCACCATGAAGAGGTTTTCGTCCTCACGGTGTCTGCCGCTGTGGAGGATGCCCGAAATGCATATGTATATATAACATATGTAAATAAAATGTGTTTTTTCTTTTTCGACACGCTCTTTCCCAGTAAATGGAGTGGAGTGAGGTACAAAACTCGGCCTTTGCCGGAGCTGAAGGGGGTGAAAGCAAAAAAACGTTGCAAAGAGGCTTGACAGCGGTTTTATGGGCGGCTAGATTGAAAACGTACTCATTGAAGTACAAAATAAATGGATAATACATTGAAAAGAAACAATAAAATGAATGAAAACGGTTTCAATAACACTCGGGCGACCATAAAAGACGTTGCCGTCAAAGCGAACGTCTCGCTTTCGACCGTATCCCGCGCCCTCCGCGAGCCGGACAAAACGCCCGCGGAAACGGTCAGCAAGGTCAGGGCCGCCGCGGAAGCGCTCAATTACGTCTACAATGCGACGGCGGGTTCCCTCTCCAAAAGGCGCTCGGACACCATCGGCATCCTCCTGCCTTCCCCGACGTATGCGGCGTTCGGCGTGAACCTGATGGCGATCCAGAAAACGTGCTCGGAGCGGAACTACTCGTGCAAGGTGGCCTTGTCGCAGTTTTCGCCGGAGGAGGAGCGCCTCGCCATGCGGCGCTTCCACGAGCAACGCATCGGCGGGCTCATTCTCGTCGGGCTGGACATGAGCAATGTGGAGTACATGAAAACGCTGGAGGCGGCGGGCATCCCCTGCATCATCCTGTGGGAAGTGCCGGACGAAAGCGTGAACTATATCGGCATCGACAACGCGCGGTCCATCTATACGAGCGTCAAATACCTCATTGATCTCGGCCATAAGCGCATCGGTTTTCTGGTCGGCCCCATGACCTGCGCGCGCCGCACCATTGACCGCATGGAAGGCTACAAGAAGGTGCTCGCCGACAACGGCATCCCCTTCGATCCGGAGCTCATCCGCTCGCAGCCGCCCTCCTACCTGCTCGGCAAGGAATCCATGCGGGCGTTTTTGAAATTGCAGGACCCCCCGACGGCGGTGCTGTGCGTGAACGACTATCTGGCCATTGGGGCCATACGCGCCATCACCGAGGCGGGGCTGAGCGTCCCGGAGGACATTTCGGTCTGCGGCTTCGACGACATCGACATCGCCGCCTACTTCAACCCGCCGCTGACGAGCATCAAGACGCCCTGCTACGAAATGGGCCAGATGGCGGCGAACATCATGATCTCGGCCATTGAATCGCAAACCCCGCTGAAGGTGCAGTACCTGCTCGACACGGAGCTTATCGTGCGCAGGACCTGCGGCAGGGTCAAAGAAAAATAAAAGGAAGGAATCCGCATGAATACTTGTGAAGCTACGCCCTCCGCGGCCCAAGAGATACGCATTCAGAGTCTCGGAACGCCGGAAATCGATTCTCCGCTGTCGCGCAATCTGGCGACGGCGGGCGAGAGGCGCGTGGTCTTCACCGTGGACGAGGAGCTGGTGGACGAAGGCGCCGCGCCGCGCCCCATGTCCTTTGAGCTGGCGGGGCCCCGCGACCGGATCTACTTCGATCCGAGCAAGACGAAATGCGCCATCGTGACCTGCGGCGGGCTGTGCCCGGGCATCAACGACGTCATCAGGGCCATCGTAATGACGGCGTACAACGCCTATCGCGTCCCTTCGGTCCTTGGCATCCGCTACGGCCTGCAGGGGTTTATCCCGTCCTACCGCTACGACGTGCGCGAGCTGGCCCCGCGCGATGTGGAAGGCATCCACGAGTTCGGGGGGACGATCCTCGGGACGTCCAGAGGGCCGCAGTCTTCATCCGAAATCGCCACCGCCCTTGAGCGCCTGAATATCAGTGCGCTGTTCATCATCGGCGGCGACGGGACGATGAAGGCTGCGGCGTCCATCCAGCAGGAAGTCGCCCGGCGCGGCAAGCACATCTCCATTGTCGGGATTCCGAAAACCATTGACAACGACATCAATTTCATCCCCCATTCCTTCGGCTTCGAAACGGCGGTGGACAAGGCCGCCGACGCCATCCGCTGCGCCCATATCGAGGCCGCCAGCGTCTTCAACGGCATCGGCATCGTCAAGCTGATGGGGCGCGAATCGGGCTTCATCGCCGCCAACGCCTCCCTCTCCATGCGCGAAGTCAATTTCGTGCTCGTCCCCGAGGTCCCTTTCAGCCTCTACGGCGAGCGGGGCCTGTTCCCGGCTCTGGAAAAGTGCCTTGCCGCGCATTCCCACGCCGTGCTCGCCGTGGCGGAGGGGGCGGGGCAGGATCTGCTTTCCGAGCACGAAACCCGCTGCGACGCCTCGGGCAACAAGGCGCTCGGCGACATCACCGGGTTCCTGCGCGCGAAGATCGCCGAATACTTTTCAGCCAAAAAGATACCTTACTATCTCAAATACATCGATCCGAGCTACATGATCCGTTCCGTCCCCGCCAACGCCAACGACAGGCTGTACTGCGGCTTTTTGGGCCAACATGCCGTGCACGCGGCCATGAGCGGGAAGACGGGCATGGTCGTAGCCAACATCATGGACAAGTTCGTCCATCTGCCGCTGGAGCTGGTAACGCGCAAGCGCCGCACCATGAGCGTGCGCTCCGACCTGTGGCAGTCGGTTCTGGAAACGACGGGGCAGGGGGACGTGATGGGCACGTCCCCCGAACCGGAACAACATCTGTAAGGAAGTCGAGGCTGAACCATGAACGAGCGGAAATTGCGGCAGCTCACCGAGCTGAGCAAGGAAGCGAGGCAGTTGCTCACCAAAATGATCGGCCAGATCGGTGTCGGGCATGTGGGCGGTTCCCTGTCCCTCATCGAAGCGCTGGTCTACCTTTATTACGAAGAAATGCGCGTACGCCCCGAAGAGCCGGGCTGGCCCGACCGTGACCGCATCGTGCTCTCCAAGGGCCATGCCGGACCCGCGCTGTATACCCTGCTGGCTATGAAGGGCTACTTTGATAAGGAAACCCTCCTCACCCTGAACCAGCCCGGCACCAGGCTGCCGAGCCATTGCGACATGAAGCTGACCACGGGCATCGACATGACCGCGGGCTCGCTTGGGCAGGGGCTTTCGGCGGCGGTGGGCATGGCGCTGGCGGCGCGCATGGAACGCAAGGACTACCGCGTCTACTGCATCGTCGGCGACGGCGAGCAGCAGGAAGGGCAGATCTGGGAAGCGGCCATGTATGCCGGGAGCCAGGAGCTCGACAATCTCGTCGTGCTGGTGGACGACAACGGGATGCAGATCGACGACTACACCGACGCGATCAACGCCGTGCGTCCGCTCGACAAGCGTTGGGAAGCGTTCGGCTGGGCGACTCTGTGCATCGACGGGCACAACTTCTCGGATCTCGAAGCCGCGCTGACCCATGCCCGCACCATCAAGAAGCGCCCCACCGCCATCATCATGGCCACGGTCAAGGGCAAAGGGCTTTCGGTCGCGGAAGGCAAGCTCAGTTCGCACAACATGCCCCTGTCGCCCGAAGACGTCGCCGCCGCTTTGCAGGAACTCCAATAAGGAACGAGGAATGCCGTCATGCTTGAATCTCAGGAAATGCGTAAGGTCTATTGCGATACGATGATCGCGCTTGCCAAGGAGGATCCCCGCATCGTGGACGTCGAGGCGGATCTGACCGGCGCGCACGGCATGAAGCCGTTCAAGGCGGCCTATCCCGACCGCTCCTTCAACGTGGGCATCGCCGAGGCCAATATGGTCGGCGTGGCCGCCGGACTGTCCGCCTGCGGCAAGATCCCCTTCGTGCATTCTTTCGCCACATTCGCTTCCCGCCGCTGCTTCGACCAGATCGCCATCTCGGTATGCTACGCCGGGCTGAACGTCAAAATCGTCGGCTCCGATCCGGGCGTCGGCGCGGAACTCAACGGCGGTACGCACATGGCGCTTGAAGACATGGGCATCATGCGTACCCTGCCGGGCATGACCGTGTTCGAGCCCACGGACTCGGTGCAGCTCCGCAAGGCCCTGCCCGCCATCGTCGAGCATGAGGGCCCGGTGTACATCCGGCTGTTCCGCCGTCAGGCCGAAAACGTCTTTGACGATGACTACGAGTTTGATCTCGGCAAGGCCGATCTCCTGCGCGATGGTTCCGACGTGACCCTGATCGCGTCCGGCGTCTGCGTCGCCAACGCGTTGCAGGCCGCCGAAACGCTGGCTCAGGAAGGCGTATCCGCCCGCGTGCTCAACATCCATACCATCAAGCCCATCGACGCCGACGCCGTCATCAAGGCCGCCTCCGAAACCGGCGCGCTGGTTACGGCGGAAAACCACAACGTCATCGGCGGGCTCGGCAGCGCCGTTGCGGAAGTGCTGGCGGAGCAGCGGCCCACGCCGCTGGAACGTGTCGGCGTCAAGGATCATTTCGGTCAGGTGGGCAAGGCGCCCTACCTGATGGGCGTGTTCGGCATCACCGCCGCGGACATCGCCAAGGCGGCCCGCAAGGCCATCGCCAGAAAGTAGCCGCCCCCGGCGTTCCGCCGGAACCATCCCGCTTCACTGGTTTCACCGTTTCCCTGCCTGCTCGGCCAGGGGGGCTGAAGTCATACCTTTTTTCGGACTCAAGCAAGGATTGGATATGGATACCGTAGGCATTGTAGGACTGGGGGTTATGGGAAGCAATTGCGCGAAAAAATTGATGGAAAACGGGGTTCCCGTGGCCGGGTACGATCCGTATCCGCCTGCCGTCAAGCGCGCTTCCGAGGCCGGGGTGAGCATGTGCGGTTCCCCGGCGGAACTGGCGGGCAAGGCCCGGGTCATCCTGATGTTCGTCCCCGGCCCCGCCGACACGGAAAAGGTCGTGCTCGGCGAGGGCGGGATCGCGTCCGGGGCGCCCGAGGGCACCGTGGTCGTCAACATGAGCACGGTCGATCCGGGCGTGAACATTCGCATGGGCGAGGCGCTGGCCCCCAAAGGCATTGATTTTGTGGACGCACCGGTCATGGGCAGCCCGTCCGGGGTGGGAAGCTGGGCTTTTGCGCTCGGCGGCTCGGATGAGGCCCTCGCCAAGATCAAGGATGTGCTCCTCGTGCTCAGCGGATCGGAAGAAAAACTGTTCCACATCGGGCCGCTCGGGCACGGCAACAAGCTGAAACTGCTCAATAACATGATGCTCGGCGCGATCGACGCCTGCGCCGCCGAGACCATGGCGCTCGCCGAACACATGGGTCTGTCCCAGAAAACGCTCATCGACGTGGCGGTCGCCGCCAACGCCCGCGTGCTCAGCAACGCCTATAAGGAAATCGGTACCCGCATCGCCGAGGGGCGTTACGACGAGCCCACGTTCACGGTGGACATGCTCATTAAGGACAACAAGTTGTGCCTCGACATGGCCAGAGAATACGGCGCGCCGCTCATTCTGGGCGCGGCGGTGGACTATGTGCACCGGATGGTTTCGGTTCAGGGCTACGGCGCGAAGGACCACGCCGTGTCATGGAAGGCCGTGGCGAAAAACTGGAAGGCATAGGGCCGGCAGTCGGTTCCGCCGGGTGGGTACGCCGCGAAACGGGGTTTATCCGTGTTTTCCGGGTAAACGGCGCGTTTCAGGCGGCTGTGCCCGGACGTATTGAGAGTAGTGGCTTCCGAATGGTTCTTCCCCAAAAGCACATGTCATTTGCATAGGGTATAAAGCAAAAACCATTCAGGTGTTAGCACACTCGCTTCTTTTAGCCGTGGGGGCATCCCCGGGGAGGTTTCATGCGTATTCTCGTAACGGGCGGAGCGGGCTTCATCGGTTCCCATCTTGTCCGTGCTCTGCTGCGGCAGGGCGACGAAGTCGTCGTTTTCGACCGTGTTCCGGTTCCTCATCTGTTGCAGGACATCATGGATTCGATCACCTACGTGCAGGGCGACAGCGCTTCGGATCTCGATCTGTACCGGGCGGTGGCGACCAACGGTATCGAGGGGATCTTCCATCTCGGCGCGCTCATGGCGGGCGTGTGCGAACAGAATCCGCCGCTGGCGTTTCAGGTCAATTTCCGTTCCACGCAGGTGCTGCTTGATGCGGCGGTGGCCTGTGGGGTGAAGCGGTTTTTCTTCATGAGCTCCATCTCCCTGTACAGCCCGACCTCTGTCGAACCCGTGCCGGAAGACGCGCCCAAGGATCCCGCCACCATCTACGGGCAGACCAAGCTGGCCGGGGAGCACCTGCTGCGCTGGTACGCCGACAACCACGGCATCGACAGCCGGGGCATCCGTCCCACATGGGTCTGGGGGCCCAACCGTACCAACGGCCTGACCACGCAATATACGACGGGGCTTGTGGATTCCATCGCCAGAGGCGGCGAGGTGCACGTCGACAACCCGGACGAGCGGGGCGACTGGATCTACATCCATGACACGATCAAGGCCATGCTGCTGGTCTGGAACGCCGAAAAGCCCGCACAGCGCTTCTATACCGTCTGCGGCAGCGTCCACACGCTTCGGGAAGTCGCGGAACTGACCAACCGCCTCTGCCCGGAAGCCAAAGTCACCTATGCGGAACACAGCGCGAACACCTCGCCGTATGCGTGCTCGTTCGACGATTCCGCTATCCGGAAGGAACTGGGTTACGCGCCCGAATGGTCCATCGAGGACTCCGTAAAGGATTATATCCGCGTGGTCATGGGAAGAGATTAGCGATTGGAATGGTCGACCGTCGGGGCGGGGAAGGCCTTTTGAAGAAGAGGCTTTCCCCGGCTTCAACCTCTTTCCTTCCCAAGACTTTTGAAAGGAATGTGTATGGCCGTATTGCTTGGTGTCTGTAATTGGGTGCACCCCCTGCTGCAATCTCCGTCATGCTGCAAGGAGCTGAAGGAAGCGGGGCTCGATGCTATCCAGCTCGATTTGGGTTCTGCGGAGGAAGATTTTCCGCTGTCGTCGCCGGGCATACAGCGGCAATGGAAAGAAGAGGCGGAGCTATACGGCATCCGGCTTGACGCTGTAGCCGTGCTGGCTGTCCTGAAGCACGGCATGACCGCCGAGCCCGGAAGCGAACGGCGCAATACGGCGGAAAAGGCCATTGCCGCCGCCGTGGACTGTGCCGCCGACATGGGCATTCCCCGGATTGTGCTGCCGAGCTTCAAGGCGTCGGCTATCCGTAACAAGGACGATCTGCGTGAGACGGCCCGCTGTTTGCGGCTGGCCTGCGCGCTGGCGAAACACCGGGGCATTGCTGTAGCCACGGAAAATCTTCTTGATGTTACGATGATGAAATCCCTTTTGAATATCGTCGCCTACGACAATCTCTGTTCCTGCCTCGACCTGTCTCATTTTGTCCTGCGTGGGCGGGAAGACGTGTTTGAGGCCTTGCCGGAACACCTCGCCGTGTGTTGCGGCGTGCATCTCAAGGACGGCATGTACGGCGAACCCGGAGTCAGGCCCCTCGGTGAGGGGTCATGCCGCGCGGGTGAGTTGCTCGCGGCGCTGAAGCGGGAAGGGTACGATGGGCCGCTGTTCCTCGAAAACCGTTATACGGAGCCGGTTTTCGGCCCGGATGCCCTGTATGCGCTCAGGCGCGACGCCGAGTATGTCCGTCAGGCTTTTCTGTAACGGCTGTTGCCAGTTTTGGCTGTAACGTATCGCGGCGTTTCGGAAACATGCGGCTTCTTTCCTAAGCGTTTTTTTGAGCGCAACGCCGTTGAGGGAAACGTACCTGCCGGGCCACGGTTTTGCAGTATGGCCTATTGCCCTTGCGGGATTACGGTATCTCTGGGCGGGGCCTGAGCCCGTTTGATGCGGAACGGCGCATGTTTTTTGAAACGATACGGAACCTTTTGAACAAAGGATAGGTCAGATGCCTCTTACCGGACCTCGGGACATGTTTGCGAAAGCCCTTGCGGGCGGTTTCGCCGTGGGCGCGTTCAACATCAACAATATGGAAACCGTGCAGGGGATTTTGCAGGCCGCCGGGGACGAGCGTTCCCCCGTGATCCTGCAAGTCTCCAACGGGGCGCGCCAGTACGCCGGGCGGGGTTATCTCCGCAAAATGGCCGAAGCCGCTTCGGAAGAAACCGATGTACCTTTTGTGCTGCATCTGGATCACGGGTCCGGTTTCGACATCTGCAAGGCCTGCATCGACGACGGGTTCACTTCGGTCATGATCGACGGCTCACACCTGCCTTTTGAGGAGAATGTGGTCGTCACCCGACGCGTCGTGGAGTACGCCCATGACAGGGGGGTCTGGGTCGAAGCCGAACTCGGACGGCTCGCCGGGGTCGAGGAAACCGTTTCGTCCCGCGAATCCGTTTATACCGATCCCGAAGAGGCAGAAACATTTGTAGCCCGTACCGGATGCGATTCGCTTGCCATTGCCATCGGGACGAGTCACGGCCCCTGCAAGTTTTCGGGGGAGGCGCGGCTTGATTTCGAGCGCCTTGACGCCATTGCCGCCCGTCTGCCGGGCGTTCCGCTGGTGCTGCACGGCGCGTCGAGTGTGCCGCAGGAGGCCGTGGCTGCCGTCAACGCGCACGGCGGGAATGTCGCGGGAGCCTCCGGCGTGCCCGAAGACCTGCTCCGCCGCGCCGCCGCTTCCGCCATTTGCAAGATCAATATTGATACGGATCTGCGGTTGGCCGTCACCGCCGCCATCCGGACCCTGCTTACGGAGCGCCCCGAAACCTTCGATCCTCGCTCCTATCTGACCGCGGGCCGCGAAGCCGTGCGCGAGATGGTCCGGCATAAGATCCGCGCCGTGCTGGGTTCGTCCGGGCAGGCATAAGCGTTCGGCGTCCGACCCCCCGGACGCTGGGCAGGGCGTCCCCGCGTTTGCGAGCCCTCGGGGACGCCCTTTCTTTTTGCCTCCGGTTCATGCTTCCGGACCGCCGCTTCCCGCAGAAAGAAGGGCATCGGGGGGACGGTGCTTCCGCCGCATTCCCCCACATCATGGGCTGGAAGTTTTTGTCCGGATACTGGTTTTTTAGGCTGGCCCGAAAGCGCGGTTTTTTTGTTCCGCAATGTGAAGGAGCGTTTTCACTTTTTCAAAGTGGGAACGCTCTTTTGCTGCGCACGGGATCGGTATTCCGTTACCGGGCAATGCGTGTTTTGGGGTGTGAAATCGGTTCCTTCCGTAGCGGGTGGAGTCTCTTTATAACGCTATCATACTAAAAATAATGTTTATTTTATTGACGCACCATACCGTGTGAAGGATAGTATGGGGAAAAAAGGAGACAGTCATGTCATACCGCATAGTCAAAAAGATCGTGACGGGCCGTCAGGCGATAGACGGGGCCGGGGTACATCTGGTCCGCGTGCTCGGCTCAGGGACGATCCGGGACTTTGACCCGTTCCTCATGCTGGATGCGTTCGACTCGCTGAATCCTGCGGATTACGTGCGCGGCTTTCCGCTGCACCCGCATCGCGGGATTGAGACGTTTACATATCTGGTGAAAGGCGAAATCGATCACAAGGACAGCCTTGGCAACAGCGGGCGGATTAAAGACGGCTGCTGCCAGTGGATGACGGCGGGCGGGGGCATCCTGCATCAGGAAATGCCCAAGGCATCCCCCCGGATGCTCGGGCTCCAGCTCTGGATCAACCTGCCGCGCGACAAAAAAATGGTCCATCCCAAATACCGCGACATCACCCCCGACGACATCCCCGTCATCGAGGAGAAGGGCGTGACGATCCGCGTCGTCACCGGAAAATACGGCAATATCGGCGGCGCGACACAAGGCGAATACGTGGACGTGCAGTTCCTTGATGTAGAGATGGGGCCCGGCGGTGCGTGGGAAATGGAGACCATCCCCGGCAATACCGTGTTCTCGTATCTCATGGAAGGTTCGTGCGCCTATGAGCCGGAAGGTGTGATCCAGCCCGCCCGGCGTGCCGTCCTCTTCTCGGATGGGGACAAGATCCACCTCCATGCCGGTCCCGAAGGCGCCCGTATGGTCATCGTTTCCGGCAAGCCCCTCCGCGAGCCCGTGGCATGGGGAGGCCCCATCGTCATGAATACCGATGAGGAGCTGCGCAACGCGTTTATGGAACTGGAAGAGGGGACGTTCATCCGTCATGGGTAAAATTCTGCGGCTGTTCCGCCGTTGAAAGGTGCGGGCGTCCGTTCCAGCAGCTGCCCGCGCCTCGCCCAAAGCCCTCCTCACGCGTTCCCGCGGGATGGGGGCGCTTCGGCCTTGAAAGGCAGCGCCAGCCTGAAAGGAACCCGTTTCGGGGGAGGCGTTTTTCCCCCGCCTTTGCCGAACGGGAACCCGCAGGGCTTCCCGTTTTTGACAATACCGGAAGCCGCGCGGCGGCGGGCCTCGCGTTCCGATACACAGAGAAACATCAGGAGGTACAGGATGCACCATTCCCGAGTCATGGCAGGCGCGATGACGCTGTTGCTTTTGAGCGCTCCGGCTTCTTGGGGCGCAGCGCCGCAAAAGGCAAAGGCGGTGCCCACGGCGGAACCGTTTGAAGGGGTTGTTATCGCCGAAGGCCTTGCCGCCCCGTGGGATATGGTTTGGGGGCCGGATAATCATATTTGGGTTTCCGAGCGCGAGGGGAGCCGCATTATCAGCGTGGATCCCAAAACGGGCGAGAAAAAGCTCGTCGGCAGCATTCCGGACGTGAAGGTCGGGCCGCAGCATGAAGGCGTGCTCGGCATCGCCCTTGATCCCGATCTCGGCAAAAACGGCAGCAAGAACAACGTCTATATCGCGCATACATATATGGACGGTGGCAGGGAACACGCCCGCATCGTCCGGTTCCACTATGATCCGCAGACCCGGAAGATTGCCGATCCCAAAGTAATCCTGAGCAACATGCCCGCGGGGGATGACCACAACGGCGGCCGCCTGCGTTTCGGGCCCGACGGCAAGCTCTACTACTCCATCGGGGAGCAGGGGCACAATCAGGGCGCGAACGTCTGCAAGCCCATCGACGCCCAGCGTATCCCCACCAAGGCCGAACTCGACGCGGGCGATCATTCCGCCTATGCGGGCAAGGTGCTGCGCCTCAATCCCGACGGCGGCATCCCGGACGACAACCCGGTCATCAACGGTGTCAGGAGCCACGTGTACACCTACGGCCATCGTAACCCGCAGGGGCTTGTGTTTGTGGGTGATCTGCTCTTTGAGGCCGAGCACGGCCCTTCGTCAGATGATGAGATCAATCTCCTCGTGGCGGGTGGCAACTACGGCTGGCCGCACGTCGCCGGGTTCCAGGATGATCAGGGCTACGTATACGGCAACTGGTCGGCGGCCCCTGACTGCGAAAAGTTGGCGAAGAGCTACTTCCCGACCGATATCCCCGCCAGCGTTCCGCAGCAGAAGGAAACCGAGTGGAAGGCCGAGGATGTCCGCGAACCCATCAAGACGTTCTATACCGTGCCGAATTCGTACAACTTCCGCGACGGGCGTTGCGGCGACATGGCCTACCTGTGCTGGCCGACCATCGCGCCGTCGAGCGTCGCCTACTACCCGGCGAACGGCCCGATCCCCGGCTGGGGTAACTCCCTTCTCGTGACCAGCCTCAAGAACGGCGCGCTGTATCGTGTACCCCTCAATGCCGACGGCAAGACCGCGCAGGGCGACGTGACCAAGTACTTCCATACGCCCAACCGCTACCGTTCGGCGCTCGTTTCGCCCGACGGGAAGACCATTTACGTGGCTACCGACGTGCGCGGCAACGCTCTCGGCAACGACGGCAAGCCCGTCAACGACATGAAGAACCCCGGTTCGATCATCGCGTTCATCTACGACGCCAAGCAATAATTTCCGGTAAGGAACGTACGGAGTTCCTGATGGAGGGAAACCTTTCTGGAGAGAGGTTTTCCTCTTTTGGTTTTCTTTACCTTTGCTGTGGCATCCGGCTGATAGGAAAAGCGGAATGGTGGGAACCTCTCCCGCGTGGAAGATCCGGAAATGTGATGAAGAGAAGGGGAGGCTCACAAAGAAGTATTCGCATGGCTCCCTCTTCTTTTTCCTATGAGAGGAGGCTTGGGGCTTTGGCTCCCATAGAGTTGGGGAACCGTATCCCTTTGCTTCGCAAGAAAAAAAGATCCTTTCCGGATGGCCCATTCAGCGCCGTGCTTCAAGCGGTTCCGTTGGCGGCCTCGCGGTCAAAGGAAACGCGGCGCAGGTCAAGGGCGCTTCCCCTGCCAAAGCACCCTTGCCGGGGGCCGGGAGGAGCCTTCGGGTGAGGCCCAGCTTCAGGCTTGCTTCGGTTCGGATGTCCGTTTGCCGCCCAGTTTGCTGGAAAGCCCCATGAACACCGTATAGAAAAACGGGGCGTACAGCACGGTGAGCAGCGCCGTCGCCACCATGCCGCCGAAGACGGCCGTCCCCAGATATTGCTGGTTGATCGCGCCCGCTCCCGTGGCCCAGAGCATGGGCAGGGCGCCCACGGCATAGGCCAGCGAGGACATGAGGATGGGCCGGAACCTGACGCTCGCGGCCTTGTGCGCCGCCTGCATGGGGGTCATCCCCTGTTCCCCGTAGCGGCGCGCGTACAAGACCAGAATCAGAGCGTTTTTACTGGACATGGCGATGAGCAGCAGCATCCCGATCTGCACATAGATATTGTTGTCCATGCCGCGCAGCATGATGGCGGCCACGGTGCCGAACAGCGCCAGCGGGATGACCAGCAGCACGCCGAGGGGCAATATCCAGTTGGCATACAGCGCGGCAAGGATCAGGTAGACCAGCAGGATCGCCAGACCGACGGCAATGGCGGCCTGCCCGTGGCTTTTCTCTTCCTGAAAGCTCATCCCCGTCCACTCGTAGCCGAAACCTTGGGGCAGTACCCGCCCGGCGATTTCTTCCATAGCCTCCATACCGGCGCCCGTGCTGACGCCGGGGGCGGCGCTGCCCTGCATGGATGCGGAAGAGTAGAGGTTGTAGCGCGTCACGATGCTCGGCCCGCTGACCTGCTGGACGGAAGCGAAACCCGCCAGCGGCACTTCCTCGCCTTTGCCGTTGGGCACGCGCAGGGACAAAAGGTTGTCCGCCGTGCTGCGGTAGCGTTCGGCGGCCTGCACGCGTACCTGATAGTTCTGGTTGTATTTGCTGAAGGTATTGATGTACTGGCCTCCGAACGCCGTTTGTATGGCCGTGAAAAGCTGCGGCAGGGCAATGCCTTCCGTCATGGCCTGCGTGCGGTTCACGTTCAGGTAAAGTTTGGGCGTCGAGGCGGAATACAGGGACATGACATGTTCAAGGCGCGGATCTTTCGCAGCCGCCTCCTCGTAGGCCCGTACCGCCGCCTCCAGCGCCTGAGGCCCGCGGCTGGCCCGGTCTTCGATCATCATGTCGAAGCCCCCGGCATTGCCGATGCCCATGATGGGCGGTGGCGGGATGACCATGAATTCGCCTTCGGGGATTTTGCCGAATCCCCGGTAGAGTTCGTCCATGATGGCGTACTGGTTCAGTTTGGTGCCGCGTTTCGCCCAGCTTTCAAAGATCACGAAGGCCGTCACCGCGTTGGGCAGGGCCGCGCCTTCCAGCATGGAAAAACCGCTGATGGTGACCCATGTTTCCACGCCGGGCGTGTTGGCGAACACCTCATCCATACGGCCCGCCAATTCCGAAGTGCGCGGGCTGGCTGCGGCGTCGGGCAGCTGCGCGCTCACAAGGACATACCCCTGATCTTCTTCGGGCAGGAAGCCCTGCGGCAGGGTTATCAGCCCCCAGACGGCAAAGGCGGCGAGGACGCCGTACGTCAGCAGGGCGATGGCGGGCGAGCGCAGGGTGATCCCCACAATGCGCATGGCAAAGCCGTGCAGGGCGTTGTACCCGCGGTTGAAGACCCGGCAAAAGACATTGCCTGTCGTCACGTCGGCCTTGTCTTCCGCGAAATCGGGCCGTTCGCCCTGCGGGGCGTCGAACGAGGCCGGGCGCACGGCTTTCTGCTGGCGGAGCAGCAGGGAACATTCCGTGGGCGTGAGCGAGATGGCGAAAACGGCGCTGAGGAGTGCCGCGCCGCCTATGACCAGCGCGAACTGGCTGTACAGCTGCCCGGTGATGCCGGGGAGCGTGGCCGCCGGGAGGAATACGCTGGCAAAGACGAACATCACCGCCACGATGGAGAGGAACAGATCCCTCATGCCCGCGAGGGCGGCCTCCTGCGGTGTAAGCCCCCGCTCCAGATGGGACATGGTGGCTTCCACAACGATGATCGAGTCGTCCACGATGAGCCCTATCGCCAGCACGAGCGCGAAAAGCGATATCATGTTTACCGAAAAACCGGCGATGTTCAGGAAAACGAACGCCCCCATGAGGGTCACGGGAATGACCACCGCCGGGCCGACCGCCGCCCGGAAGTTCTGGAGGAAGACCAGCACGACCAGCATGACCAGCACAATGGACTTCACAAAGGTCAGATATACTTGCGTCACGGCGATGGAAACGAAGTGCGACGTGTCGAACGGCATGGTCCAGCGCATGTCGGGCGGGAAATCCTTGGACAGTTTTTCCATGGCGCTGCGGATGTTGGCGGCGGTTTCAAGGGCGTTGGCGTCGGGCAGCTGGTAGATGGCGATGAGCGCCGCGTTGTCCCCGCGGATCTGGGACTGTGCCCCGTAGGACTGCGCCCCCATTTCGATTTCGCCCACGTCGCGCAGCCGGATTATCTGGTTGCCGGGCAGCGTCTTGACGATGATGTCGCCGAATGCCGTGGGCGTGTCCAACTGTCCCTGCATGAGCACCGTCAACTGCATGGCCTGCTTGTCGGAAGTGGGCCTGCCGCCGACGTTGCCCGCGGCTACCTGGACGTTTTGCTGGCTGATGGCCTGATTGACCTCGTCCACGCTCACGCCGAGGTAGTTGAGCTTGTCGAGATCCAGCCAGATCCGCATGGCGTAGAACCCGGCCCCGAAAGCCTGCACCTGCCCGACCCCCTTCACGCGGGAAAGGACGTTTTCGATTTGCAGGTTCGCGTAGTTGGCCAGAAAAAGGTTGTCGTAGGAGCCGCCGGGGGAATCGAGGGCTATGACCTGCAGGATGGAGGGGGAATGTTTGGTGACCGTGACCCCTTGCTGCTGTACGACCTGCGGCAGCAGCGGGAGCGCGTTGTTGACCAGGTTTTGCAGCAATACCATGGCGATATTGACATCGGTCCCCAGCGCGAAGGTGACGGTGAGGGAATAGGTGCCGTCATCGGCGCTGGTGGAGGACATGTAGATCATGTTTTCCACGCCGTTGACCTGCAACTCTATGGGCGCGCCGACGGTCTTGGCCACGGTTTCCGCGTCCGCGCCGGGATAGCTGGCGGAAACGGCGATCGTCGGCGGGGTGATGTCGGGATACAGCGCTATGGGAAGGCGCGCCAGCGACACGATGCCCAGAATGACCGCAATGATGGCAATGACGTTGGTAAAAATGGGATTTTGGACGAACAGGCGTGTAAACATAGGACATTCCTCATACTGCGGGGGAGGTGCCGATAGCGTGCGGCGGGGGCGTCATTGTGCGGTGTTGGTGACGGCCATGCCCTGCCGGATATGGGCCATGCCGTCATAGATAACCAACGATTCCGGGCTAATCCCGCTGATGACGGCAATACGGTCACTGCCCACGGCGGGCCCGGTCGCCACGGGGACCATGCGGGCCCGGCTGTCCTGTGCGATGACGTATACAAAGGACTTTCCCTGATTCTCCAGCACGGCCTGCCGGGGGATCACCATCACTTCGTTCTCACGCTCCGTGGGGACCTGAACCCGTACGAAAAGGCCCGGAAGCAGCTTGCCGTCCGTATTGGGAAAAACGCCGCGCAGGGCGAGCGTCCCGGAAGAGGCGTCCACTTGCGGGGAAATGTAGTCGAGCTTCCCCTTGATGGAATAAGGCCCATCGCCGACGGCCAGTTCCAAGGGGATGGATTTGGCATCGTCGAAGCTGTTCAGAAGCGGCAGAATGCTGTCCGCCGGGGCCGTAAAATCGGCATAGACGGGATCCTGGGAAACGATGGAGGCAAGCGTTCCGGTCTGCGGGCTGATCACATTGCCGACGTCCACTTTATGGCGCGACACGCGCCCGGTGAACGGGGCCTTGATGACCGTATATCCCAATTCGATGCCCGCTTGGGTCAGGGCGGCTTGCGCGGCGGCGACCTGCGCTTCGGCATTGCTCAACTGTTCGCGCCAGCTGACCACCGTGGCCTGTGAGGCCGCCCGTTCCGCGTAGAGCTTCTGGTTGCGGGCGTATTCGACCGCCGCCCTGTTCCGCACCGCCTTCTGCGCCGCCAGCGTGGCCTCGGCCTGCTGCCGTTTGGCCTTGTACATCGTGGGATCAATGACGAACAGGGTGTCCCCTTCCTGCACGAGCGCACCGTCCGCATAGGCTATTTTTTGCAGCGTGCCTTCCACCCGGGCCACAATGTCCGCAGTGCGCACGGCCTGCGTCATCCCCGTGCTTTCCACCAGCAAAGGCACGTTCCGCCGCTCCGGTTTGACGGCGGCCACGGGCAGAGGTTCATCCGTTTCGGCCTTATGCGGCGTGTCGTTGCAGCCGGCCAGAACAAGGCAGAGGGCCACAACGATCCCCGGCAGTCCGGGCAGGAGGGACGCGGGCACGCGGGCGGGATTTTGGCGAAGGGCTGTTTGGGAGTCGCAGCTGTGCATATCAGTAACCTCTGTGCGTTTCGGCTTGTGGGATCTCGGACTGCCCGGCAACGGGGAGGCTTTCCATATCGCGCAACATGCCGCCCCAGTCGGTACGCTTTTTCATCGCGTCGATGGTGGCCTTGGGCAACGGCAGGGGCTGGGGCTGCCAGCCGCCGCCCAGGGCCCGGAACAGGGCCACGGCTTGCAGCGCCGTGTTTCCCGCTGCCGCCGCAACGCTGTTTTCTTGCTGGTATTGTGTGGTCTGGGCCGAGACGACCGTGGTAAAATCGGTGCTGCCCGCGTTGTACTGCTCAAGCGCCAGCTTGGTGGAGCGCCCGGCGGCTTCGGCGGCCTGCTGGAGCAGGGTCAGGCGCTGGCGGGAACGGATGAAGGAGCTCATGGCGTTCTCGGCTTCCTGCAGTGCCCGCAGCACCGTTTGTTTGTAGGTGACGAGGCTTTGCTGGAAAACGGCGTCCTGCGCGCGTACGGCATTGTACAGCCGCCCGTAGTTGAGGAAGGGCAGCACCAGGGACGGCGAGGCGCTTGCGGTGAAGGCGTTGTGCGAGAAGGTGTCTCCCAGCGTGAAGGCCCCGACGTCGCTTCCTTGGAATCCCAGAAAGCCGCTGATGGAAAACGAAGGGAACAGCGCCGCCTTGTTGATGCCTATACGCGCGCACTGGGCCGCCGCTTCCTGTTCCGCCTGCCGTACATCGGGCCTCCGGCGCAGGAGATCCGCCGGGACGCCTATGGCTATGTCCAGAGGAATAAAGGATTGGGCGGTGCGTTCCGCCGCGTATGGCGTTGCCCCCTGAGGAAGCGTTTTCCCCGCTGTGGGCACGGAAGACGCCAGCGCTGCACCGGAAGCCGTTTGAGGCGGTTGCGGCACCCAACCCGGGGCCAGTTCCGGTACGGGGCCGGGAGGGATGCCGAGCAGCACGCACAGGGCATTGCGGTTGGTGATCAGCTGTGCTTCCAGCTGCGGGATGTCGGCTTCCGTATTCTTCTGCATGGCGACGGCTTGATCGTAGTCCCGCCCGCTTGAGGCTCCCAAGCGGAACATGGCTTCGGTCAGGCGTACGGATTCCTTCTGCGCCAAGCTGTTGCGCCGTGCGATTTCCAGCTGTTTTTCCGTCATGCGATAGCTGAAATACTGTTGGGCGACATCGGCGCTGAGCGTTACGAGCGCGAGTTCATAGCCCGCATGGGCGCCTTGCAGGGCGGCTTTGGCGGCTTCGGCGTTGCGCCGGTATTTGCCCCAGATGTCGATTTCCCACGTCGCCTGAAAGCCCAGATTCAGTTGCTGGATGGTGCCGGGCTGCGAGGGCTCGCCCGGTTGGGGCGCGTCTGCGGACCGGCGGCTGGGGTGTTCGGAGCTGTATGTTCCGGTGAGCTCCTGCGTCTGCGGAAAGAAACTGCCTATGGCAATGGCATATTGTGCGCGGTACTGTACGATTTTCAGCAGGGCCGCCTCGATGGTGGGGCTGGAGAGGCGCGCCCGCGTCACAAGCTGGTTCAGGGCGGGGTCGTTGAAGCCCTGCCACCATGTATCCAGAGAAACATTGCCGACGAGAGGGTGTTGCGGGTCGCCCGCATCCCATTTTTCCGGCATGTTTTGCATATCGGGTCGCTCGAAATCAGGCCCCACGCTCCATGTGGAGCACCCCGGCACCCCGAACAGGCATAGCGTCACGATGAGTGATTTGGCGATGCCCGCCCTGAGCCAGTGTGATCGCACTCGAGAGGAACGGCTGTTGAATAGATAGTGATTACAGGACAATGCAGTAAAGAATACGTTGTTCGGCATACGGCATCCTGAATGCAAAAGGATCACGGCAAGGCTTCAAGCACTGATGGAGGGGCAGGGAGCCCTTTTCTTTTAGGAATAGCTCGTTTTGGGCGAACTCCCATGATTATTTGAATGATTCTCATGAGGTATGGGAGAGGGAATACGCTTCAGGGCGGGAATGCCGCTGGAAAGCATGAACGGATTGACGCAGCGCGCGAAAAAAGGTGCCGCGCTGTTGGAGCGGGGCACCTTGGGAGGCCGTTTTAACGGAATCCGCCTGATGAGGGCGCTTCTTTTTGTGTTATCGGAGCAGCAGGATTGCCGCCCCGGTGCAGGCTATGATGGAGCCGATGATGGAGTTGGGGGCGGGTATGCGGCGTTCCATGATGCCGGTGATGATAAGCAGGGCGATGGGTTGAAGGCCGATGAGCATTGCGGCGACGGCGGCGGGAAGATAGTCGAGGGCGACGCACGAAAGCCAGATGCCCCCGGCGGGGCCGAAGAGGCAGCCGAGCGGGAAAAGCTTGAGGATGCCGGGGTTGGCCTTGAGGTTCCCGAACGCCGGACGGATGGCTCCGAAGGCGAGGCCTACCGCCCAGATGCCCACGGTGGAAATGGCGTTGCGGTAGAAAGCCAGAGGCAGTGCCCCGATGCCCTCCTGGAGGGCTTGTTTGGAAAAGACGATGCCGAGCGCGACGAAGACGGCGGCAAGGAGGGAAATGATGACCCCTTTGTTGCGCTGTTTGCTGGATACGGGAGGGTTATGGGCGTCCCGCTGTTCGGAGAGGACCACGAGGATCACCCCGCACGTCGCCACGAACATCCCGAGCCAGCCTTGCAGCCCTATATATTCGTTCAGGTAGATGGAGCCGAACAGGGCGGTGAAGCATGAGGACAGCGATTGGCACACCTGCGCCGGACGCAGGCCGATGGTCAGTGCGCCCGCGTACTGGCAGGCGTCGCCTATGATGATCCCAAACACCCCGGAGGCCGCCGCCAGCCAAAACAAATGCAGCGACGGAAGCCATAGATCGCCCATAACCAGGCAAAAGATGCCGAGCACCACGCTCGCCAGCGGTTGCCGGATGAGCATGACCGCCGGTATCCCCACCACCCTTGAGGCCGTCGTATGGACGACGCACCCAAGGGCCCATGAAAAGGCCGTCGCTATAGCCAGAAAAACACCGAATCCGGACATACGACCTGTCCCTCCTGAAGTTCTCGCCCTGCGTAGCACGCCTGTTGCCGCATGTCACCACCTTGTTAGAGCGGTATCCGGAAAAGGCCGGGAGGCCGGTTCAGGAGGTGGGTTCCGGATTCGTATGGAAGGATATGAGCCCTCTCTGAAAGACGGAGAAAGGGCCGTCCGTGGGGCTGGCGATGAAAAGAGCGCGGCGCCGTCAGCTTGTCATTGGCGTGCGGAGGGACTCGTGGTGAAAAAGGAAGTTGGAATAACGAATACCAGCAACGACAACGGTGGGAAGGAGTTATGAGTACGCCGCAACAGCCTGTGTGGGCCTCCCTGGTTGTGCTCTTTGACAGGGATCGGAGGCTGCTTTTTGAACACCCCAAAGCGGTGGGGAAAGCCTTTTCCGAGGAATACGTCGAACGGGAACTGTATCCTCGGGCATTCCGGCACACGGAAGGCAAGAGCAACGCAAAGAAACGGGGTTCACTCCCTAAAGGAATAGCGGTCCTTGCCGTGCTGTTTGGAGGCATACATGGCGGCGTCGGCGCTCTTAAAGAGGTCGATGACGGTGCGCCCGTCGTCGGGGTAGACGGAAATGCCGACGCTGCACGAGAGAGGGAAGTTTTGGCCGGGGCCGATATAGGACTTGTGCAGAGTGCTGACCACTTCGCCGGCTTTTCTGGCGAGGACGTCCGGCTTGTCCACATTTTCGAGGAACACAAGGAACTCGTCCCCACCGATGCGCGCTAGCGCGTCCGTGGGACGAAAGACGGAGCGGATGCCGTCCGCCACCTCGCGCAGCACCGCGTCGCCGAAGACATGCCCGAAGTTGTCGTTGATTGCCTTGAAATTGTCGAGATCAATCATGAACAGCGAATGCCGCCCCTTGTGCCCTAGGCCTTCGAGTGTGGAGGCAATGAGCTCGAACATGGCGTTGCGGTTGAGCAGCCCGGTCAAACCGTCACGGCGGGATTTGTCGATGACGGCGTCTTCGCGGCGTCTGCGTTCGTCGATGTCCACCACGTAGGAGATCGCGGTGATCGTGTGCGTGGCTTCGTCTTCGAGGGGGACCAGCGTGCCCGCGACCCAGTGATAGTTGCCCGAAGGTTCTTTAATGCGGTATTCAAGGTATGTGACGGGCGCGTCCTCATCCATATTCTGGAGATGCAGGTTCTTGCGGCAGAACGCCGCGCTGAATGTCCCCCTGTCGTCGGGATGGACACATTCCTGCATGAATTCCACACAGCACTGGCTGTAGTTCTCGCCCCGGGGGAACCGGGAAGAGGCTCCCCAGCGCACGTATTCGGACAACACGAGATCGTTCGTGAGATCCACCTGAATGAGCATTTCGCACACGGACTGGAGTGCCCGGCGGTATTGTCGCTCCACGGCGATGCGGCGGTTCTCGATGATCTTTTGTTCCGTATCGTCGATAATGATGCAAACATATTCCGGGACGCCGTCGGCGTTGACCGTCAGCCGGGAACTTTCCATCACCCAGCAGGATGAGCCGTCCGCGCGCTGAATACGGTAACTGAGCCGGTATTCGGGCTGGATCTTGCGCTGCTCATCGAGGTGGGCCACGGTGAAGGCGAGATCATCGGGGTGGACGATGTTCTTCCAGTTGTTTCCATAGCGAACCGTGATTTCCTCGCGGGAACAGCGTAGAAGCCGCAACATGCCGTCACTGACGAAGCGCAGCTCGAAATCCTCGGCACAGCAGAGCAGGCCCCCGGGGAGGTTGTGGGCGATTATATCGATGTGGGGAGCCACGCGCATGAGTTCTTTGCGCCCTTCCTGAATTTGGGAGAGGAAGAGATTGACGCGTTCTCCGAGCAGTCCGAGCAGTCCCGGAGCCTTTTCCGGGCAACGCACGGCGGAATCTCCCCTGCGGAACCGCTCGATGGCTGTGGCAATATGGTGGGTGGGCCGGAGCATCCGGTTGACGTAAAGGCAGAATCCCCCCGCGAGCCCGGCGCCGGCGAGGATGAGGGAGATAAGCGCCGCAAAGACTTGTCCTAAGGGATAGAGCACCAGCGCGGCAATGGCGGGGATCATGGTAATTAAGGTGCAGCAGCTAAAGAAAACCAGCTTTGACCGCATTTTGGCTTTTTCAGCCGAGGGATCGGACAACAGGAGGAGCCAGGATTCGTCTTTGCTGTCGATCCTGCTGGAAGAAATGGGACTATTGGACATGGTTTATATCCTGAAGAGAGTCTGGGGAAAGGGAAAGTGGCTCAGCCCGGAAGGTGGACCGTGCCCCGATCAGTTTTGGCGGAGTCCAGAGAGCTCTCTCTCTCTCTCTCTCTCTCTCTCTCTCTCTCTCTCTCTAGCATCTTCAGATAATAGAACTTTTTCGTTCAAATCCGGTAGGGAAAGCTGCATGTCGGGAGGATGCCCCTGTTGTGAGGACAGATCCGGAGACGCAGCTGAAGAACCCGGAAACCGGGGAATGCAGGGTGGTGCGCTCCCTTCAGGAGAGGGGGGCAGTCGATCTGTGGATTGGATACAGGAAGCGGCTGGTTCTCGCTCAGGCCCGAGCCCGGATATGATGCTGTTTTCGGCGGTTCCTTCATCCGGGCACAGCGCCGGACGGGCAGAGAGCAAGGTGGGAGTTGTTGAGGGGCCGGATTGCGCAACGGCGGCATCGCGTCGCCTTTCCCGGTGATCTTGAAGAGCGGCGAGGCAATCGATCCGATACGGCTCCACAAGACCGCTTACCGCTCCATCATGCATGGAAATACCGCAGTTTCCCAGCAGTTCCGTATCTGCCATTTGAACCCTGGGCTCTAGATCGGAAAGCAGGGAAGATACCGCGTCATCCACTATAACAGGGAGAACTTGCCCAGCCTGAAAACCGTGCGGCATCACGTATCTTTTCTCGCCTGCGTGAAAAGACCCGCTCTCCTCATCGCTTCCCCCGGAGGGGCAGGAGCGCAGGCCATTCAGCTTTGGCTGGGTCCAGAGTTCTCTCTCTCTCTCTCTCTCTCTCTCTCTCTCTCTCTCTCTCTCTCT
>OGYH01000666.1_pt1 | contig 35348 bp, 33 predicted proteins | sample 1576511 | NCBI WGS metagenome assembly OGYH01 (sample SAMEA3541522, study PRJEB24748) | human gut metagenome | biome: human gut; feature: human-associated habitat; material: faeces | place: China | collected 2012
CCAAAACATGGCAAATCGGCGACCTTGTGGACTATATCCGCAATCCACAGAACGCACATGAGAAGATAGCACACGCCGGAGGCATAAACTTTCTTTCCGGCACCCACAGCGGCCAGAAAGCGGAAATGATCGCGCTCGCCCAAGAGAGCGTCCACAGCACCATGCCTGTTTCGCATTGGGTGTTTTCCTTCAAAGAAAACGAACAACCCTCGCGCCAACAGGTGGACGAGTTGGTGGACATTTTCCTGGAGCACATGGGCCTGACAGAGCATCAGGTCATCTACGGCCTGCACCAGAATACGAACAATTTTCATGTGCATATTGCCGTCAACCGGATGCATCCCGATACCCTGAAAGTGGTGCGGCCCAACAACGGGTTTGACATCGAAGCGGCGCACAGAGTTGTTGCCTTGGTGGAGCACAGGCAGGGCTGGAGCAGCGAAGAAAATTCGCGCTACACGGTTTTGGAAAACGGCGAAGTGACCCGTGCCCGGCGCGAGCAAACAATCCAGCCGCGCCCCAAAGCACAAGACTTTGAACGCGCCACAGGTGAAAAATCGGCACAGCGCATCGCTCAGGAGCGCGGCCACAGCATCATCAAAAATGCCGCGTCATGGGGAGAGCTTCACCAGAAGCTGGCAGAACAGGGTCTGCGTTTCGAGAAAAAAGGTTCTGGTGCCATCATATTTGTGGGCGCTGTGGCCGTGAAGGCGTCGTCAGTGGACAGGGATTTCGGCCTGAGCAAGTTGTGCAAGCGTCTGGGTGATTTCGTACCCGCTCCAGCAGTTGAAGAGGCAGACACACCCCCGCCCCCTCTGACCCCAGAGCCCGTCAGCGATGTCAACCTTGAGGAATGGCGACAGTTCCAGCAGGAAAGGGCAACGGCCTCAAAAGAAAAGTCGGATACAGAGGCGCAAACTCGCCTGCAAGCCCTCAAGAAGCAGCAACGTGAGGAGCGCAAGCGCATCCTGCCCACTTTGGCAAAGCATGGCCTGCACATCCTCAATATCGCCCGGCACTTTCTGAAGCTGAAACAGTGGGAGGAGCGGCAGCAGGCACGGCAGGCAGCGCGGCCCGCGCCGAGCAGCCGCAATCCCCGCTTTGAAACCTGGTTGCGTGACCGAGGCCTGCACACCCAGGCCAACCGTTGGCGGCACAGGCGGGTCTTTGAAGCCCCGGCGCAGAAGCCGCCCTTTCAGGAGCCAACAGCGATGAAGCGTCCCCTTGAACCTACCCTGGAGCAAAAGTATATTGACCGCTACGCCGAAGCGGTAAACGCGGATCGCATCCGGGTGACGTGCATCCGCATGGAGCCGGAAGGCGGCAAAAAGGTTTTCATCCTCGACAAGAGGGACGGAGCCACCAAAGGCTTTACGCCGGAGGAACTCCGCGCCCGCGCCCCGGAGCTGCTCCGCTTGCAGCAACGCGGTGAAAACATCTACTACACGCCGCTTTCAGCCACCCGGCACCATATCCTCATAGACGACATGACACGGCAAAGCGTGGAGAAGCTGTATGCGGACGGCTTCCGGCCAGCCATCATCCTTGAAAGCTCGCCGGGCAACTACCAGTGCGTGTTGACCTTCACCAAATTAAAAAGCCCGCACAATCGGGACGTGGGCAACCGCCTCACAGCGCAGCTCAACAAAGAATACGGCGACCCGAAGCTGTCCGGCTGTATTCACCCGCACCGTGCGCCGGGCTTCAGCAACTTGAAGCCCAAACACCAAAAGAAAGACGGTTCCTCCCCCAGGGTAAAATTGTTGACCGCAGATAAGGTGGAATGCGCCAAGGGTCTGGAGCTGTCGCGCCGCATAGAGCGGGAATGCGCCGCAGCCCAGGCGAAACGACAGCAGGCGTATCCCCCGCTCCCAGCGTCACAGCCCCCCGGCAATACGGCGTCGGCCTACTACGCCCATTACGAGGACATCCGAAAGCGCTTCACTGATCAGGATTTTTCACGGTTGGACGCCATGATCGCCGTGCGCCTGCGGGGCACCGGGCACAGCCAGGAAGCCGTGACCGAAGCCCTTCTCCAATGCGCCCGCACCATCCGGCAGGGCGACCCCAAGCGCGAAACCCGTGACTGGCACCGCTATGCCGAGCGCACAGCGGCCTATGCCTTTGGCGTGGCCGGGGATGTGGCCCTGGCGAAGAATGAGCGGCTGCTGGAACATTGGCGGAAGACGGAAGGCGTGGTGAGCGTACAGCAGGAGGAACCGCCGCGTCTGCGTATGCTGTAGTTCCGCTACCTCAAGGGCATAATTGCCTTTTGCGCCTCCTTCGGGTATCGAAAGTAAAGTGCTTAAGGAAACGCTGATTTAATCGACGATTGAGGTTCTCTGTCCCTCAAGTTCCCCGGCAGAGGCATGGTACCCCCCATGCGGGGGTGGGACGGCAGGCCCCAAAATCCTTTGATCGCGCCTCTTTCAGATAATGACAAATGCTTTGTACATTTAATGACATTTTTTATCGATAAGTTATCAATTCATGACGGATCATGTCATTAAATAAGGAATTTTATGGCTAAAAATAATTTAGTTGCTCCTATAATAAAATGGGTAGGGGGTAAAAGGCAGCTTTTGGACAGCCTTATTCCATTACTTCCTCCCAAAATGTCCTCGTATACTTATTGTGAACCTTTTATAGGCGGTGGGGCTCTTTTGTTTTTTTTGCAACCTAAAAAAGCTATATTGAATGATATTAATGATGAATTGATTTTACTTTATAATGTTGTTCGGGACAGCCCTGAAAAACTAATTGAATGTTTATCTATATTCAAAAATGACTCAGATACATTTTATAAAATACGAGAATGGGATCGGAATAAGCTCAAATACTCAACCATTTCGGAAATTAACAAGGCTGCTAGGTTTATTTACTTAAACAAAACATGCTATAACGGCTTGTTTCGCGTAAATAACGCTGGCGAGTTTAATGCGCCGTTTGGAAACTATAAAAACCCTAATATCGTAAACGCTGCAACAATAAGGGCAGTAAGTTCTTATTTTAAAGAAAATGACGTAAAGATTTATAACTTAGATTACAAGGAATTATTAAAAAATATTCCTAAAAAGTCATTTGTATACTTAGATCCTCCTTATGACCCTGTCTCTACGACTTCAAACTTTACTGGGTATTCAAAAGGTGGCTTCACAAGGGAAGATCAAATAGAATTGCGCAAGTGCTGTGACGAATTGAATTCGCGTGGAATTAAATTTATGCTTTCAAATTCTGCAACAGATTTTGTATTTCAGCAATATTTGAAGTATAATATCAAAACAGTCTATGCAAAAAGGAGTGTAAACTCTGATGCAAGCAAGCGCGGCGATGTTCAAGAGGTAGTGGTAAGAAACTATGAGTGATGCAAACATTCGTAAAAATGATGTAGCTTGGGTTAAACTTTTTGATAAATATGATATTATTAACAAAATTATCAAAGAAGGGCATTATATAATTAAGGCTTCAGAAATTAAGCCATTTCGTGAGCCGAGGTTAATGGCAAAATTTGATAACTCCATTAATCTGCCGGATATTTTTAAAAGAAATAATATATCTATACTTCCCATTAACCGAGGAGAGTACATACTTTCAAATTTTGTAAATTATCACGAATTTGAAGATTCCATGCGTGAAGTGCACACGTTTGCACTGCCAGAGCATATTCAAAGTCTAGATTCTAATGATATCCCGAGTGAAAGTATTGCTTTAAACTGCGCATATGCTTCTGGCATAATTTCCGACTTTTTAGAAGATGAAGGCCTGTTTTCAACAGTGTCTGGGAGAATGGGTTCTGGTGAATTTTCTTTTAAAATAAGAAAAGTAGGCGAAAAAGAAACTTTTGATATAAACATAAATGGCGCACAAATTGAAATAGACGCAGCCTATGAAGGCATTGAATCATTAGCCCTCATTGAAGCTAAAAAATATCTATCGGATGACTTTTTGATTCGGCAACTCTATTATCCATTTAGATTGTTTTCTAGTAAGGTAACAAAAAAAGTAAGACCAATTTTCATTGTTTATTCAAATGGAATATATAAGGCTTATGAATATGTTTTTGAAAACTATGCAGATTACAATTCTTTAAAACTTGTTAAACAAAAAAACTACTCAATAGAGTGCACTGACATATCTCAAGAGGATATTGAGTCTGTATTTAACGATACAACAAGTTCTGATGAACCTAAAATTCCATTTCCACAAGCTGATATATTTGACAGGGTAATAAATTTATGTGAACTATTATTTGAAAAGTCATTAAGTAGAAATGAAGTTACAGAAGAGTATGCATTTGATGTTAGGCAAACTAATTATTACAGCGATGCAGCAAGGTATCTTGGGTTAGTAATAAAAAGTTCTAAAGAAAGCAACGTTCTGTATGAGCTAACTGATACATGCAGGGGCGCGCTTTGCATGAAATATAAAGAGCGTCAGTTGTTTTTTTGCAAATGCATATTGAGCCATAGAGTATTTCATGAAACTTTTAAGCGTACTCTTGCTAATGGGAAAATTCCAGACAAAAGCGAAATTGTGCAAATAATGAAAAATTCCAACTTATATGGAATTGATAGCGAAAGTACTTTTGAAAGAAGGGCGTCAACAATTCGCGGGTGGCTGAATTGGATTATTTCTGTTAGGACAATTTAAGTTGTTAGCATTTAACAAATCTTAAATGAATAAACTTATTTCGCAGTGTTTAATAATGCAATCAACTTACTAAAAAAAGGAGTTTTGTATGCCAATCGGAAATCCATTGTCCAGTAATGGTTTTTGTGATGAACACTCAGATTCTGGGCATGGTCGACGGCCGCAGCAAATTTTGAGTCAACTGCAGCCACTTCCTAAAAGAGAAGGATCTGAGACGCTTGGCGATAGGCACGTCTGTCCGTATTGTGCCTACATTCAAGGCTATCTGGATGCTTGCCAAGCACTAGGCATGTCTCCCCCTCAAGCTCTCTAAAATAATTACTCTACGGTGTAAGTTTACCACTATGAACAGTTCTTATTGAAGCCAGCATAAAACGTTTTACCGTCCATCCTCATCCCCTGCCGACCAACTACAGCCCCCAGAGATGGGGGTTTTTTTTGGGGGTTAATCCCCGACCCCTTTCTTTAATATGCTAAAATAAAACAATAAAGTTTTGTATTGCAGCCTTTCATGAAAATGCAGGACGCGGAAAAGACATGGGAGCTAATACGCGGACAGGCCGGACAAGGCACAGTGGTGCGCAGTTCCGGTTTCTCGGTCAATGACAAGTCCGGCTCCACCTACGCTGACACCATGAATACCACCATAGAAAAAGAAGACCGCGTGGAGTTACGCGATCTTCAGGAGCAAATCGAAGGCGAGGCCCATTTCATTTTTTCTGGGCAAGTTGTCCGTGGCGATATGTTTTACGCCAATCCTTCGCTTAAAAAGGCGCAGCTTCGTGTGCCGCAGTTCATTCAGTTAGGACAGGAGGCTGACTATGACACGGCGGCCTGATGCTTACAAAAATACCGTATACGCGATGTCAAAAACCTCTCCCGAGCGCACGGCCATTGCCTTGGATATGGAACGCTTTCCGCTTTCCATGTCGGAAATGCAGTCTTGGGTGGTTCCGAGCTTGTCCGCTAACTCTTGCTGCGTCCATTCCATCTTGCCACGAAAACCACGCAAGACCATTGCCGAGTTGGCGTCAGGAAAAACTTCCTTGGCATTAACGCTAGGCGAGACATCTTCATCAGGCTCCGACAGCATATACATACAGCCTTTTCCCCTATTCAAAGATTGGAGCCAGCTTGGCGAGTACTTCTTCCATGATACTCGCGGGAAGCTGTTCCAGTCTTTTGCCGTGCCGCGCCTTCAAGTCAAGAACACGGGGCTGGTCGCAGCGCACAATGCCCTTTGTCCGTGTGCCGACATCATCAAGCGAAACGGCAAATCCGGCAACACGGGCGAAGTTCCCTCCGCTGGTGATGGGCAGCACCACTGGAAGTTGTGTCACTTGGTTAAAGGCTTCAGGCGACACAATCAAAACAGGGCGTGTCCCCTGCTGTTCATGGCCTGCGGTGGGATCAAGGGAGACAAGATAGATCTCTCCACGCTGCATCAGATCAGCTCCTTGCCCACAGGAGCCGCGCTTGTCCACGCATCGTCAGCCTCCGGTAAGGGGGCGCTGGCATCGCATTGTGTCAAAAGTTCCTGCAAGGAATACTTCTTCTTAGGTTCCGGGCTGACAATCAGGCGTCCGCTTTCTACCATCAGGCTTACAGAAGAGCCTGATTGCAGCTGCACCATGTCCAAAATGGCGGGAGGCACGGCCAGCATGACCGAGCCGCCTACTCTGCGCAAATTACTCGTGTACATTGTCTATCTCCATAAGTTTAATTTTTATATAACTCTTTCTCGCAAAATAGCAAGTCCTTTGGAGGCGTCACATGTTCGCATGGCGTAGTGCTTTTTTCATGGCAGCAATGCTGCTTTCGCTAACTGCGCCCTGTCTTGCCTATGCCGGAACCCCTCTCTCGGAGCGTGTGGCTGTGGAGGCCGGAGTACGGGCCGAAGTGAACAAAGATTTGGCCATTCCTGACAAAACCGATGAAGCACTTGCTGACCGGCACTGTCTGGACGGACGGGCAGTAAAGGATGTTCAGGGTGATTTGGTGGAATATTGGGTCAATCTTGAATGCTCCTATTGTGGTATTCGTGAACCATTACAGGCCCAAAGGGAAAACAGCGGTATGTGCATCGTTGTACGGCACTGGCCTTCAAAACAGTACGGTGAATCACTCAAAAAAGCCCTGAGCTATGAAGCGCTGAAACAGTTTTCGCCCAATGCGGCCAATCTTTTTTGGGACAAGGTGCATCCCCAGACCGCTCTGGGCATTCCTGTACCCTATGAAGCATCGCTCATGCTCTCCTTTCAAGAGGCGGCCATCGATCCTGAAGTATTTGGCGAAGCTCTCACCACGAAAGCGGGCAGCATAGTCAACGCGGATATTTTGGCAGGCTTTGGGCGCATCACATCCACCCCCACCTACATCCTGGCCGGTATCCGTTTCCCTGCCTGCGACTTCACAGCTGGCAAACTCCCCACGGCGCTGGGCTTGGCCAAGAAGGCCCGTGCAGGCGATAATGAAGCTATCGAACAAATTATTTCCATCATTACCAATGGCTTACTCAACGAACAATTACTTTGAGTTTTGTTTGCCCCTGTTTTTCACTTGCTTTTTATTGTGTAAGGAATACAAGGAAAGTAAGGAATACAACAAAGGGGTAACACATGAAAATGGAAGTGGCCACCATGACATCCAAGGGGCAAATCACTATCCCCGTGGCTGTCCGTAAACAACTCAATCTGGAACAGGGCGACAAGGTTGTCTTTATTGAAGATGATCACCCCAACGGGGGCGTCCGCATCCTGAACGCTGCGGCTTTGACCTTGAATCAAGGAGGTGTGGCTGTAGCCGATAAAAGGTAACACTCATGGCCCGTTCGCGCAAAAAGACCTATGACCCCAGACAGTTAACATTTAATTTTGACGTGACGGCAGATCAGATAGAACAACTGCGGCGTGAAAACACGCACGCTGACGCACAGGAGGCGCACAATGCTCGACAGACAAACAGCTCCGCTGGAAATAGCCCGCACAGTGCTGCGACCGGAAACCATTCGCGAGGTATGCAACGCGGGGTTCACCAATTCAGCTTATTTGATTTTGGACAGGTGGGCGCTGAATCAGCCGGACGAGCTGCGCCGCCTGGAAACGCTGAGCACCTTGGGATTAATAGTGACCCTGAGCCAGCAACAAACACGGGAAGCGAACGTGCTGAACAGCGATTCAGCGTGGGAAGCGAGTCGGCAAGGGATGAGCGACTGGGATATTTTGCAGAACGCCGGCATAGATACCAGCCTGAAAATTACCATATAGTTCCTGAAGACCGGCTCGGCCACGGCGGCGCAAAAAGCAAGTTTGCCGACAATATTGCCGCTATCCGCCTGCTTAAAGATTTGCAGGAACGCAAGGTGGATGTGGCCGGGCCGGATGAGAAAAAAATCTTAGTTCGCTATGTGGGCTGGGGCGGTCTGCCTCAAGCCTTTGACGCCCGCAACGAAAAATGGGCCGCAGAGTACCAGGAACTCCAAAACCTGCTTGCGCCAGACGAATATGCCAAAGCCCGCCGTTCAACGCAGGATGCCCATTTCACTTCTGAAACGGTCATTCGTGGCATTTATCAAGGGCTGAACACGCTGGGTTTGCGCGAAGGTGGGCCGCTGCGTGTTCTGGAACCCTCAGCAGGTATCGGCAATTTTATGGGCTTAATGCCAGAAGGCTATAACGCCCAATTTCTTGCGGTGGAACTTGATCCCACCACAGCGGCCATAGGCCGATACCTCTATCCGCATTCATGGCATATCAATAATGCCTTTCAGAACGCCGAACTCAAAGACGCATGTTTCGACCTTGTTGTCGGCAACCCGCCCTTTGGCAAGCAAACCCTCTACGATCCCAATTTCCCAGAACTGCGCAATTTTTCCATCCATAACTATTTTTTAGCAAAATCTTTGAGCCTGTTGCGCCCTGGCGGCATTGGGGCTTTCGTGGTCAGCCGCTTTTTTATGGATGCGGCAGACCCCACCGCGAGGGCGCACATTGCTGGATATGCCGACCTGTTAGGGGCCGTGCGTCTGCCAGAAACAGCTTTTCGGCAAAACGCCCTCACGGATGTGACCACCGACATTCTTTTCTTCCGCAGGCATGATGGGCCAGCACCCAGCCCCGAAGACGGACAACGTGCTATTGACTGGGTGCAGACCACCACGGTGGAAGCCGAAGACAAAAAGGAAGGCGGCACACGTCCGGCTGTCATTAACAACTATTTTGCGGAGCGGCCCGGCCAAATCATCGGAAGCATGGTGTATTCCGGCGGGATGTTTCAGGACTCGCTCAACTGCGTGGCCCCGTCATCTCCTGATTTCGACCTTGGGCAGGAAATTGGGAAGCGTCTGCGTGTGCTCCCGCCCATGCAGTATACGCCGCGCACTGAAATAGTAGAAAATTTGACCAGCGAAAAGCGTGATGAAGACTTCATTGCCTCTGAGTATTTCCAATCCCTGAAAATGGGCGCGTATTGCGTGGAGCCACAGAGCCGCAAAATCGTCTTCAAGGTGGCTGGGAGTTTTGGTGATGCCAGCTATACCGCGTTGCCGGTTAAAAATGACGGGGCGCGGCAACGGCTGACCTCCATGATTCAGATTCGGGACAGCTTGCGCGAACTGCTGAACGCCGAAAAAAATGATGCTGAAGAGCCGCGTATTGAGGCTGTCCGCAGGCAGCTCAACGTGCAGTATGATGCCTTTGTGCGGCGACACGGGCATCTCAATTCCCAGACGAATCGCTCACTCATGCGTGACGATCCAGAGCATTCCTTGCTGGAATCGTTGGAATTGGAATACGACAAGGGCCTTTCTAAAGAACTGGCCAAGCGCCAATGCCGGGAGTTCCGGCCAGCTTCAGCGCGGAAGGCGGCAATTTTTCGCCAGCGGGTGCTCAAGCCGACACAGACGGCGGAAAAGGCCGAAACTACCAAGGACGCTCTGGTCATCTCGCTACGCGAATCGGGCAAGGTGGATTTTGCCCGCATGATGGGTTTGCTACATCGGCCAGCGGAGGCCATCCAGAAAGAATTGCAGGATGAGGGCCTGATTTTTCGGAATCCAGCCAGTGAGGACTGGGAAATTCGTGATAAATATCTTACCGGCAATGTGCGTGAAAAACACCGTGCAGCGTTGGCGGCGGCTGCGGAAGACCCGCAGTACCGCGCCAATGTGGAAGCGCTTGCCGCTGCTATTCCGCCGGACATTGAAGCTGTGGATATTGGCGTCAAATTCGGCTCCACCTGGGTTCCCGGCAACGTGTTTTCAGATTTCATTGAAGAGCGCATTCATGGAGGCCGTGGCTACCAGACGATTAACTATGTCCCCATTTTGGGGCGTTGGGAAGCCAAGGTCAGTGTGTACGACCACGCGGTCAATACGGAAGTATGGGGCATTCCCGAATATCCGGCTGCCAAGATTTTGGAATCTTTGCTCACCAACCGGCCTATCAAAGTGGAAAAAGAAAGCGGCCAGTACGATGACCATGACCGGCCCATTATGGTGGTGGATCAAGAACTGACTGCCGCCGCCATGCAGAAGGCCGATGAGCTGAAGCAGGCTTTTCTTGACTGGGTATGGACAGACGATGAGCGCCGCACCATGCTCACTACCTTGTACAACGAGCGTTTCAATACCCATGTGCCGCCGCGTTATGATGGCTCCCATATTCAGCTTGTGGGGGCGTCTTCAGATATCTCGCTACGTCCACATCAAAAGGATGCCGTCTGGCGCAGTATTCAGGAAGGCACTGCATTGTTTGACCATGTGGTGGGCGCGGGCAAGACAATGGCCTGCATCGCCACCATCATGGAATCCAAGCGCATGGGCTTTTTGAACAAGCCAATGGTCGTTGTCCCCAACCATCTGCTGTACCAGTGGCGTGACGAGTTTTATAAACTTTATCCGGGGGCCAATATTCTTGTGGCCGACAAAAATGATTTTACCAAGCAAAACCGTGAACGCCTGTTCAGCCGTGTGGCCACCGGCGATTGGGATGCCGTGGTGGTGGCGCATTCCAGTTTCAAAAAAATAGATATGCCCCACGATATGCAGGCGGAAATCCTGCAAGAGCAGATCGATGCGGTAATCACGGCCATTGAGGAATCCCAACAGAATGACGGAGGCCGAGCCACCATCAAGCAACTCGAAAAGCAGCGGGAAAAAATGGAAACCCGCTACGAAAAGCTCATGGCCGGAAACGGAATCAAGGATCGCGCTGTGGATTTTGCAGATTTGGGCGTGGACGCGCTCTTTGTGGACGAGAGCCATGAATTTAAAAATTTGAGCTATACCACCACCATGAATGTATCGGGCCTCGGTAATATCACAGGTTCAGCCAAGGCACTGGATATGTTCATCAAGTGCCGCTATCTGCAAAAGCAGCATGAAGGGCGCGGAGTGTATTTCATGACCGGAACGCCCATCAGCAACACCATTGCTGAAGTCTATACCCTGCAACGCTATTTGCAGATGGATGAGCTGAAAGCCAAAAATATTGAGTATTTTGATGCTTGGGCTTCCACCTTTGGCCAAATCACCAATGGCTGGGAACTTGATGCCACGGGTGTGAATTACAAACTCTCATTTCATGTCCAAATAGACTTATTCAGACTCATAATATTTTATATTTCAATATATTATCTAAAATCATTCATCCAGAGAAGTCCAGGGAAAGTGCCTTGCATCCCGCTGTTTTCCGGGTATTATTCAGGGTATCCATACAAATTTGAATATTGAGATATCCTCACATAATTATTTGAGAATACTATAAATATTTTTATTTGTGGGTATCGGATTCCATAGGATTCATGAGGATTTACGGGCACCCCTGACACGGAGAAACTTATGCTGGATGACCACATTATTCAAGGCTTGAAAGCCGCCGACAAACCGAAAAAGTATGCGGACGGAGGTGGGCTGTTTCTGTTTATTCCGGCCAGCGGCAAAAAACTCTGGCGGCTGGCGTACCGTTTTGAGCGAAAGGCCAAGCTCCTTTCCTTCGGTGAATATCCCCAGCTATCGCTCCGCGCCGCACGGCAACGCCGGGATGAAGCCAAGGCCCTGCTCAAGGACGGCGTTGACCCGGCGGAACACAGGAAGGCCGCGCGGGCATCCTCCTCCAACGCTACATTCCAATCCGTGGCTATGGAATGGTACGAGCGGGAAACCCTTCACTGTAAAAACCGCTATCGCTCCTTCATGATGCGAGGGATGACGGAATATTTCTTTCCCGTCTTCGGCGGCAAGGCCATGACAGACGTTACCGCCGAGGACATTATGAGCGCCATCGAACCGTTGCGGCAATCCGGGAAATTGCGCGGGGGCCGCAGGCTGACGGATGTGTGCGGCCAGATATGCCGCTATGCCGTCGCCACCGGCAAGGCCGCACGGGACGCCACGGAAAAACTGCCCGCGTCGTTGCGTTCCAGACAGACAGGCCACAGAGCCGCCGCACTCGATGCCGGGAAACTCGGCCAGATTATGCTGAACCTTGAGCGGCATGACGGCTATTTTCCCGTCACATGTGCCCTGCGGCTGGTTCCCCTGCTGTTCGTCCGTTCCGGTGAATTACGCTGTGCGGCATGGAACGAATTTGATTTCTCCCGCAGGCTCTGGATTATCCCCGCACAACGCATGGCGGCGAAGCATGAGCATGTTGTGCCTCTTGCACCGCAGGCAGTCAAAATTCTCAGGGAACTGAAGGAATACTCTGGGCACGGACCCCTACTGTTTCCCGGCGTCCGTTCTCCTGAACACCCCATCGACATCTCCACCATCACCGTTTCCCTGCGCAGGCGCGGATATGATGGCGTAAAACTGTCCTTTGACGGAATTCGCTCCCTTGCCGCCAAACTGCTGTCCGACCTTGGGTACGAGCAGAACATCATCGACATGCAGTTGGCGCACTCCGGTCGCACACGTTTTGACCCGTGGCAGCATCTGACGGAAAGAAAAATCATGATGCGGGAATGGGCTAGGTATCTTTTTCTCCTGCGGGACAAGGCTTCGCAGGATACATCCAGTCAGGGAGGTATATCATGCTGACTGATACGCAAATCAGAAATCTGAAGCCCGCTGAAAAAGCGAAAAAATACGCGGACGGCGGCGGCTTGTACCTTTATGTCGCAAAGACCGGCTCAAAACTCTGGCGCATGGCATACCGCTTCAACGACAAGGAAAAACTGCTCAGTTTCGGGGAATATCCGATTGTCTCCTTAAAGGATGCCCGGACAAAACGGAATGAGGCGAAAAAGCTGCTTGCCGACGGCATTGATCCGGGCAAACGCAAGAAGGAGATGAAAAACGCCGCTCTCCTCGCGGAAGCCAATACCTTCGAGCATGTTGTCCTCGAATGGCACGATACGCAGACAGTCCACAATTCCCCAAAAGATAGAGGGAGAAAACTGTACACATTCAAACACTATCTTTTCCCCGCCTTGAAACGGAAGCCCATTGCCGAGGTCACGGCGCAAGACCTGCTGCTGATACTCAAACCGCTTGAAAGAAAAGGAAAGGAGCTTATCGCCCACAGAATCATCCAGTATTGCGGCATGGTTTTCCGCTACGCCGTTGCCACAGGCAGAGTGACGCGCAACATTGCCGCCGATCTTCGCGGAGCCATACGCCCGCATCAGGGCAGGCACAGGGCCACCATCGTTTCCGCTGAAAAAATCGGTGTGCTTCTGAACAGACTGGACAACTATCATGGACATTTTCAGGTCAAATGCGCGCTGCGCCTTTTTCCCCTGCTCTTTGTCCGTTCCGCCGAGCTTGCCCGCGCCGAATGGCGCGAGTTCAATCTGGACACTCGGGAATGGCACATACCGGCCGAACGCATGAAAATGCGAAAGCCGCACATTGTTCCGCTGTCATCACAAGCCGTTGCCATTCTCAAGGAGCTTCACGCCGTCACCGGAGGTGGAACATACCTTTTTCCCTCAAGAAACAGTGTGAGGAAGCCTATCCACTACTCCACTCCCTTACAGGCATTGCGCACTATGGGGTACGGCAAGGAGGAAATGTGCATTCATGGCTTTCGGTCTATGGCCTCAACCCTGCTCAATGAACAGGGCTTTGACCCTGACTGGATAGAACGCCAACTGGCCCACAAGGAAAAGGACACTTCCCGTATAACCATGCCCAATATCTTCCCCAGCGACACCGCATGATGCAGGCATGGTCTGACTATCTCGACGGCTTGCGCGAAGAGGCACAGAAGGACAATGAAATGCAGTAGCGGTTTCTGGAACCAGCAAAAGACAAATACGTCCAATATAATCCAATGAAAAAATTATTTTTATATATTATTATAGTTATATAATTTCAATAAGTTACAGATACACATCTCTAAACACAAAAACATGTCAAGTGGTATTTTGAATTTTTTTTGAAAACAAGCGGCATCTCACAGGACAATATTGGATTTATCCCGCTGTATGCGGGAACCTTAAAAGAAAAAGAGCGGGAAAACCCATGATATACTGTGCCGAACATAACCAGACAGGAGGAACCCCATGCAAAATATCACCAATAACGCTCTGCTCCGTCTGCCGCAGGTACTCGCGCTCATTCCCGTCAGCCGCAGCGCGTGGTGGGCGGGCTGCAAAAGTGGCCGCTATCCGAAACCCGTCAAACTCGGCCCGCGCACAACGGCGTGGAGGGCAGCGGATATTGCCGCTCTTCTGGAAAAGCTCACTGCCGAACCGGAGGAAAAATGAACCTCGTTTCTTCCCCGGCTCTTCGTCCGTCACACCCACACGGGTGCCGGAAGCGGTCATTCGGTCAAGGCCATGCCCTGTCGGGCCGCTTCGCGGGCCTTGACCGGATGACCTTGCTTTCCGGCTATGGATGCTTGCGGGCGACGGACGAGGAAGCCTCCGGCGGGGGCTCTGTCAAAGGAAGTTCGCAGGCCAGAAGCACAAAGGCAACAATACAAGAAACTTGTTCTCGCTTATCACGTTTTTCCCGCATACCGACATGCGGGGATAACAATACTTGCAAGGCCGCCCCGGCTTGCGCTCCGCAGAGTTCTCCCCATACATACGCTGTAACCGCCCGCCCGGCGTTCAGATGGCCACGCCATCATGCGCGTCATGCTGACCATAATGTGAGTCAGATACTGATCGAGTGGTTTGTGCATGGCGTACAGTCGTTCGCCGCATACCGTCTCCTCATGTGCCGGATGTTTATCTGGAGCCGTCAGTATACCCACCAGCGCCACGCCGGATACAACTCCGCTCCACAGCCGATACGCATCCACCGTATTCCCGATGCCCGCATCATGCGTCCTCGTTTTTGCGCGGATGCCTGTTCATTCGTCCGGCATTGTCTCCGAGGGCCAGCCTACGTTTCGTCTATACGCTGCGCGTATAGACTCACGGCTGGCAAGGGGCCATGCCCCTTTGAACCCCGGAAAGCCCAAAGGCAGGGAAAGCGGTGAAGCGCGTCAAGCCCGTTCGCACTGCCTCTGTCGTCGTGCGCGTATTCCCGGAGGAGCGCGATATTCTCCGTTTCAACGCGGGACTGCACGGCATGAGCATGTCGGACTACATCCGCCAGACCTGCCTTGGCATCCGCCTGCGGAAAACGCCGGAAGAGAAACGGCGGCTGCGTGAACTGGCCCGCATCGGCGCGAATCTCAACCAGCTTGCGAGATGGGCCAACACATACAAACGGGCGGCGGAAGCCGTGGAGGTATTGACGGCGCTGGCGAGCATCGAACGGCGTATTGCCGGGTTCGCATCATGTGCTTCAACGGAAAATGAACCGGAGGCCGAGCCATGCTGATGAAGGTCTTTCCGCACGGCACGGGAGAAGGCGACAAGCCCAGCCGCTATCTTGTACGCCCGGATTATCAGGGGAGAGACACAGCCCCGCCTCAGGTGTTGCGCGGCGACCCTGCCATGACACGCGCGCTCATCGACAGCATAGAACGACGATGGAAATTCACATCCGGCGTTCTGTCGTGGCACCCGGAGGAAAAGATAAGCGAAGAGCTGGAAGAGGAAGTCATGAACGCCTTTGAGCGCGTGGCATTCGCCGGGCTGGACGCAGATCAGCGCAATATCCTCTGGGTGCGGCATACCCATGCCGGACATCACGAGCTGCATTTCCTCATTCCGCGCCTGGAACTTTCCAGCGGCAAGGATTTCAACGCCTGCCCTCCCGGCTGGCAAAAAGACTTTGATGTGTTCCGCGACCTGTTCAACTGGCGCGAAGGCTGGGCGCGTCCCGACGACCCGGCACGGGCGCGGGATGAGCTTCCGAAAAAGGCCGACCTGTTCAAGGCGCGAATGGCGAGATGGGGCAAGGAAATCAGGGAAAGCGACCGCGACCGGGCCAAAGAGGTTATCCATGCTTTCCTCAAGGAAAAAGTGACGCGGGGACTTGTCCGGAACCGGGAAGATATTCTGAGCGCTCTGAAGGAACAAGGGCTGAGCATCAACCGCGAAGGCAGGGACTACATCAGCGTCATTGCCCCGAACAGCGGCATGAAGATGCGCTTCCGGGGAGGTTTTTACGCCAGAGGCTGGACACCCAAAGTCGCTCAGGAAGAAGAACCCGAAGAAAAAAAGACTGGAACGGCGAGGCGTATGGTCGCCTGTCTGCAACAGGATTTTGAACGCGTCATTGAAAAGCGCGCGGCCTGCAACATCAAACGCTATCCGGCAAAATGGAAACAGCTCCCTGACGAGGAAGCTCTTCTTTTGCCCCGGATTCAGGAGGATACCTTTCATGACCGAAACAGAACGGATGCTGACGCAGAGCCTAAAACGGATGGAGGAGAACTGCAACGCCCGGCTGACGGCCTTCGGCACGAGGATCGACATACTGGAGGACAGGCAGATGCTGATTCAGACGGAACTTCGCACCTTGAAGCGATTGTTCAACGATGTCAGCGAAGTGTACAGCAGCTTGCAGACCTTGTTGGCGACCTTGAAAAACGGCGCATAGCACGGGAACGGCAGAACCGACCGCGCAGGCGAATGAGATAGGGGGAAACGCATGGGAAAATTCAAGCGTATTCCGGTGAAAGACATCAATGCCATGCGGAAAATCCTCGATGATCTGCCGGACAAAAATCTCGGCAAAACGCGGGAGGAAGCCGCCGAACTGCTCAACGCCAATATCCTGAAAGCATTTGAGAAGGGATACACGGTGAAGGAAGTGGCGGCAATCATGGCCGAGGGCAACGTGGTTATTCCTGCGCCCGTTATCCGGGCAAAGGTGCTCCCCGCGAAGGCGGCTCCGCGAAAACGTGAGCCGAAGCCCCGGCCTGAAACCGTGAAACCCGTCGCGGCTCCTCCCGCAGCGCCTCAATCGCAGGAGGAAATCCCGGACTTCTACACGCCGGACAAACCCGATTCGGAGCTTTGATCATGAACATTCAGAACAGCGTATTCTATGTCGGCGGCAGCAAGGGCGGCGTCGGCAAGAGCCTCTTTTCCTTCGCCCTCGTGGACTATCTGCTCAACAGAAACGCGAATATCCTGCTTGTGGATACCGATACCGACAACCCGGACGTGTTCAAGGCGCATAAAGACCTTGCCCTGCCGAATCTGCTCTGCCGTCTGAACAGTCTGGACGACGCCGACGGCTGGGCGGATCTCTTGGACACTGTACAGAACTACCCTGACCATGCCGTGGTCATCAATGCCGCCGCCCGCACCAAGACCAGCACGGACAGCTACGGCGACATCATGAAGGCAGCCCTGCGAGAGATGCGGCGCGAGTTGGTTGTTTTCTGGATAATCAACCGGCACCGCGATTCCATAGAGCTTTTGCATTCCTTTCAGGAAGTATTCACGGATGTCCCCCTCCATGTCTGTCGGAATCTGTATTTCGGTGAAGCGCGGCGTTTTGATATGTATAACTCTTCCAAGGCACGGGAAGCGGTTGAGAAGAACGGCATGACGCTGGACTTTCCGGCTGTCGGCAACCGCGTGGCCGACTGGCTGTATTCCAGACGCATGTCCATCCGTGCAGCCCATCCTGAAATGCCCTTCGGCACACGGGCGGAACTGCAACGCTGGCGGGGAGTGTGCGCGAAAATGTTTGATTCCGTCATGGGGGAAGCGTCATGAGCATGGATAGTGTGATTGATCTCGGCAAGGCGTGCGGCAGGGAATTGTCCGAAGCGGAAGCGGCCCGTCTGCGCGAAATCGGCAACAGCTTGAATCTCCGGGAGGATGACGCGCTCTGGCCGCTGTTGGCCGCGATGGAATATCAACGCGTCTACTATGAAGCCCTGCCGGACAAAATCGCCGGAGCTTCCAGAGCCATCATGGACGGCATGGCCGCTGCCGCCGAAAAGGAAACTGCCACAGCCCAAGCCCGACTCACCGACAGCGTGGTGGAGGAAGCACGGAACCTTGCCTCAAAGATTCAATACGGCAAGTTGGTGCCGATGTGGCTGCTGGCCCTGATTTGCCTGCTGGCCTACGGGAGCCTGATGCTCTGGGCGGGCTTCCGTATCGACACCGGCAGGAATATTCCTCTGGTGGCAATTCTGCACATGCCCTCAGGCTGGCTCATCAGCGGGCTGTGTCTCGCGGCAGGGTTATTTTGCGGCGTTTTGAGCGCAAAGAGCTTCGTCGAAGAAAAAAAGGGGATATGGAAACAAGGAATCTCGGCACTATTACTTATTTTTACAGGATGCAGCATGTTTGTTTATTTAATAACATATTGAAATAGTATATCTATACCTATATATTCTAAAGCTCCTTTATTTTTACTGCTAGTCATGTTCATAATTCCATATAACACTACGAACATGTTGTTTTTCACCAACCAATTTTTCTTAATGCCTGAACAGTATTCTCTCTGAGCCTTAACTTACATTCTTCATTTGGTTGATGAATAAAATCCATAAGAAAGAAAAGCCAATCAAAATTCTGTTGATTTTTTGAAATCCCAAATTCTAGAGCTAAAGATTTTACAAATAGACCATATTGTAAATTAACAGCATTAAATTTTTTATATCCAAGAAGTTCAGATAATTGTCTTGCTGTCGCGGTATGTTCTGTGCATTGAAAATGTGTTTTTAAAATCTTCACTTTCGTACTGTGCATTACCTGAGCATTACGAAAAAGTTCCACAAAATCATCTACAGAAATGTCGCAAAAATTGTTTTCCATCGTAATATCCTATACTACTATTGATTATCTACCCATAATTCACATTGTTTCATCACAGTTTGGATAGCATCCTCCATACCCTCAGGAGGATATTTGTAACGTCTGAGAAGACGCTTCACAAGTATCCTCATACCGGCGCGTGCGCTTTGTTTCTTCTGCCAGTCGATAGTACGATTTTTCCTCAATAGTTCAGTCAATTCTTTGGTAAGTGACTTCAACTCTTCATGCTGATAAAAATCTTTGATAGCCTGAGGCTTTGTCAAGGCATCATAAAAGGCCAGTTCTTCTGTCGTAAGACCGAGAGATTCACCTTCTTCATTTCCAGCGGTAATATCATCAGCAAGTTTCAAGAGTTCCTGAATTACTTCTTCATTGGTAAGCATACCGTTGAGGTACTGATTCATAGCTCGCTGAATGATTTCAGAAAATTTTTCCGATCTGACAACATTTGTTCTTCGATATACCGAAACCTGCTCAGCAATCAGTTTTTTCAGTATTTCTATAGCCAGATTTTTTTCTTTCATACTGGCTATTTCTTCAAGAAATTTTGGATCAAAAAGCGAAAATCCTTTTTGTATATCCGAAAAAAGATTGATGACTCCATCGCTTTTGATACTCTGTTTCAGCAACTCATTAATACGGGTATTTATTTTATCAAGGGATAACTTCTGCTCTGTTCCTCCACTGGCAAGACGCACCAGCACAGTGCGCACGGCTTCAAAGAAAGCGGCTTCAAGGCGGGTAAGCTCATTTACCAAACTCGCGCATAAAGAGAGAGCTTGCCGCAGCAGCAAGGCTTCCTTGATGAATTTTTCCTTGGTGTCTTTGTCATCAGCCCTAGCTTGATGATCGGCAGTGCTTTTTGCCAGCAGAAAGTTGGCCGCGCCGCTGATGCTTTTCGCCCGATCCAGATCATTGCCGTGCAGGAACGCCCCATAGTCAAAACCATGCAGAAAATCACGGCAAATGGACAGCTTTTCCTGAAATTTGGGCAGAGCCGCTTTGCTGATGTCCGTATCACCGTAGTTTTTCTGGTCTCGTCCGGTATAGTCGTGCATGGCCTGTTTGAGTGCCGATGCGATCCCCACATAATCCACCACCAGCCCGCCTTCCTTGTCGCCGAACACACGGTTTACACGGGCAATAGCCTGCATCAGGTTATGCCCGGACATGGGCTTGTAGACATACATGGTGGCAAGGGACGGCACGTCAAACCCCGTGAGCCACATATCAACGACAATGGCAATTTTCAGGGACGAGGCATTATCTTTGAAGAGGCGTGCCATATGTTCCTTGTGGGCCTGATTTCCAATGACTTTCCTCCATTCTTCCGGGTCATTGTTGCCCTGCGTCATGACGATTGCCACCTTTTCCGTCCAGCCAGGACGCCGTTCCAGTATCTTGTGGTAAATCTCCATGGCAATGGAACGTGTATAGGCCACTATCATGGCTTTGCCTGTCAGCAAAAAAGCCCGACTTCCTTCATAATGTTCAAGAATATCATCAACCAATGAGTTCAGTGTTTGATCAGCGCCGAGGATGGCTTCCATCTTGCCAAGTTCTTTCTTGCTTTTTTCGATGGCGTAGGGCTCGGCGTTTTGTGCCATCAGATCGTACTCGGCATCTATGCGCTTGAGAATCTCAGCATCAAGATTCAAATGGACAACACGGCTTTCATAATATACCGGGCGGGTTGCTCCATCCTCGACCGCCTGAGTCATATCGTATATATCGATATAATTGCCGAACACTTCCCGTGTGCTGCGATCTCTGGAGGATATTGGCGTACCGGTAAAACCAATAAACGTGGCATGAGGCAGATTATCACGAATGATCTTGGCTGAGCCTGTTACTGTTCTTGTCTCCACCTCGCCATCTTCCCGTGTGCGGGTTTGTATTCTGGGCACCAATCCATAATGTCCGCGATGTGCCTCATCCGCCATAACGACGATATTTTTTCGCAGAGATAAAGCCTCAGAACTTTCCTCAAACTTTTGCATGGTAGTAAAAATGATACCGTTTGCCTGCCGATTGGCCAGAAGGTCATGCAAATGTTTTCGGCTTTCTGCCTGCTGAGGAATTTGTCGCAAGAAATCGCGACAGCGGGAAAATTGTCCATAGAGCTGATCGTCAAGGTCGTTTCTGTCTGTCAGCACAACGATGGTCGGATTTTCCATCACCTTTTGCAAGGCATGAGCATAGAAAACCATCGAGAGGGATTTCCCACTTCCTTGAGTATGCCAAAAGACACCGCCTTTCCCATTGCCAACACTTGCAGCCAGCGTTGAGGACACAGCCTTTTTCACAGCAAAATATTGGTGATAGGCTGCAAGGATTTTGAAAGTATTTTGCCCATCAACATTAAAGCAGATAAAATTTTTCAGAATATCAAGAAAACGTTCCTTCTCGAACATTCCCTCAAAAAAGGTATCAAAAGCGGCATACTGCGTATTTTCATAGCTTCCGTCCTTTGTTTTCCATTCCATGAAGCGATCTTCGCCGGAGGTAATAGTGCCCGCCTTTGAGGTCGTCATATCGCTCATGACGCAGATGGCATTATACGCAAATAAGGTAGGGATCTCATGGAAATAATTACGCAGCTGCCGGTACGCTGCGGAAGCATCCGTCTCTTCACGAGAAGGAGACTTCAGCTCTATAACAACCAGAGGAAGCCCATTGATGAAGAGAATAATATCTGGCCGCTTTTCTGAATGTTCAATAAATGTCCACTGATTGGCCACGATAAAATTATTCTTTGATGGATCATTGTAATCCAGTAGACGGACAATAGAAGAACGTTCCGTACCGTTTTCAAAAAATTTTACAGGAATGCCGTTTTGCAGATAATCCATGAAAACCATGTTCTTTTGAAGCAGCGAACCACTTTCCAGATTTTCCAGTTTGGAAAGGGCTTCGGTAACAGCCTGACGAGGCATGTGCGCATTGATGCACAACAGGGCATCCCGCAATGCGGTTTCATGGAAAGGTTTATGGTAATCCCGTTCAAAATCAGGACCATAGATATAGTTATAGCCAAGCGAGGATCTGAAAATCTCCAGTACGGCATTTTCATAATTACTTTCTGAATATTTTTCCGACATGGCTTTTCTCCGCATTATCGCTCTTTGCAGGTATGGCAGGAAACCGTCAGAATGGCAATATCCGCCGTCAAATGATAATTTAGCGGCCTAAATGGCGAGTTCGGAGACATCTAACTCGCCGGATATTAACTTTGGCAGCAAAAAATCTCTCAATGCTGTAAGCTGCTGATTTTCGAAAGTATTACCTAATATAGCTCGATAGATCGGCCTTGCAATGTTGAGAAAAGCTTCGGCATGGGCATCAGAGAGTTTGAAAATACTCTCTGTTTCAAAATCTCTGGTAGTGATTGCGTCGAATACAGCCCCACTTGCTTTGTACTTTAGTCTATCCACTACTTTCAGCGTGTAGAAGTACACAAGAATCTGGTTAGTATTTTTCCCAATAAGAGCATAGCAGGATTGGTTCATCGCCATAGGGACTCCGGGCATTCCAATTTTACCAACAGTTCCTCTGGCTGTTACAAAGACCGTATTCACGGGGTAGAGGCGGCTATTGCAATGGGCAAGACCTTCTTCCGTGATAGTTTTTTCTGTTGATAAAGTGTAAGGAAAGCCAATATCTTTAGGTGTAAAAAACAGCACTTTCCCGTTCCAATAGGACTTTTCGCCGGTTTTGGGCGTTCCGCCACCAAGAATCTGAACGAGTTCAGTGAACCCTACTTCCGTTTCAGCCTGTTCATAGAAGTTGGCAAATAAGGTAGCGGCTTGCTGCTGTAAATTATCATTTACCTCCGCCTCTTCCCTCGAATCGCATTCTCCCGCAAAGTCTCGCCATGACATTCTAACAGAACGGGAGGAAATGATCTAATGCTGCAAATTATTTCAGAAATCCAGCGAAAAATGTTGCCTTGGTTGACCAATGAACAAATGCTGCACCTTCGGGAAGTCCTCATCGTCAGTCTGGGAGCATTAGTGCTGGGAGAGGCAAATTCGTTACCCCAGCCGCAGGAGACTGACTGTGTTGAAGCATTTCTAACGGCCAAACGCATTGAGGGATGTTCGGAAAAAACGCTGCGATATTACCGGGCTACCATAACAGCCATGCTAGAAAAAGTGGAAAAATCGCCGCAACAAATCGTCACGGACGACCTGCGAGCCTATCTGACGGAATATCAGGCATCCCGAAAATCAAGCAGGGTAACTATTGACAATATCCGTCGAATCTTGTCCAGTTTCTTTGCATGGCTGGAAGATGAAGACCGGATTATCAAAAGTCCCGTGCGCCGGATTCACAAGGTTAAGGCAGCCCAAACCATCAAAGACACCTATACGGATGAAGCCCTTGAACGCCTGCGTGATAACTGTACGACAACACGGGATTTGGCTATTATTGACATGCTGGCGTCAACCGGTATGCGAGTGGGCGAAATGGTTACTCTCAATCGAAGTGACATTAATTTTGAAGAAAGGGAATGTGTCGTCTTTGGTAAGGGAAGCAAGGAACGTGTAGTGTATTTTGACGCACGCACTAAAATACATTTGCAAAAGTATCTTGAAGAACGAAACGATACCAATGAGGCATTATTTGTTTCTCTGAAAAGCCCTTATGAGCGTCTTCAAATCGGCGGTCTTGAGACTATGCTCCGACACATGGGCAGACGTTTGCATCTCATTCGTGTACATCCCCATAAATTTCGTCGCACACTGGCAACGACCGCCATAGACAAGGGAATGCCCATTGAACAGTTGCAACAGCTTTTAGGGCATCAGAAAATTGATACCACCATGCACTATGCAATGGTGAAACAACACAATGTGAAGCTGGCGCACAGAAAATTTATAGGATGAATCATGCCGATTTTATCTCTTTTTTATGGTATTATTGTACGCATGTACATGGAAGTGGGCGGAAAGCATAATATGCCGCATATTCATGCGGAATATGCCGGTAAAAAGATTGTCATGTCGCTTGACGGTGAGATTCTCCAAGGAGATTTTCCTTCCAAGCAGCTTCAGCTTCTCAAAGCATGGATGATCATTCATCATGAAGATTTGCAGGCAAACTGGGAACTGCTCTCCAGTGGTGAACCGATTTTTAGAATCGATCCTCTGAAGTAGGAGGCATCTATGAACGAACCTAAGATTATATCTATCTCTCCTATGTCAAATTACAGGCTCTTGCTGCATTTCTCGACAGGAGAAAGAAAGATTTTTGATGTCACACCGTATATAAAGGGAAGCTGGTTTGGACAGCTCAAGGACACATCGTATTTTACAAAGGTTCAAATTATTTCCCACGGTGAAGGCATAGCATGGCCTGATGGACAGGATATTGCGCCGCATGAGTTGTATGATTTAAGTATTGGCGTTAGATAACAAGGCCGCGAGGAAAAGATGAACCGCCTGACCAAAGAACTCTTGGAACTGTTCCAAAAGTCCCACGAGCTGGAAGCACAGATTAATAAACAGCTGGGGGCGATTGGGTATGAAATGTAATATTACTCAAACCACTCTTGGAGAACTGTCTGTTGGAAGGCGCGGGTATTATGGACTAGGTGCGCCAGCAGTTCCTTATTCCCCTAGCTTATACACTTACCTGAGAATTACAGATATTAATGATGATGGAACGCTGAATATGTCGGATTTGAAATCCGTCTCGGCTGATAACGCGTCTGATTATCTGCTAAAAATAAACGATATAGTATTTGCGAGAACTGGTGCAAGCACTGGAAGGAACTATTTCTACGATGGGACAGATGGTGATTTTGTTTTTGCTGGATTTTTAATTAAATTTTCCCTTGATCCAAGTAAAGTTAATCCTAGATATGTCAAATACTACTGTCAGTCAAAGGAATATCGAGACTGGATTGCCGCTTTTAATACCGGGAGTACACGGGGCAATATTAACACCAAAACTTTAGCCTCTATGCCGATTAGACTTCCAGATATGGAAACACAGCATCGCATAGTTAACATTTTAGATGCATTAGAAAATAAGCGAAAGAACAATAAGCAGATAAATGATAATTTACAGCAGCAAGCCTTCGCTTTGTTTGAGCAGCTCCTGCTCACCGCTGATGATGGGGAGTGTTCGGTAGCTGATATTGCACACCTTAACCCAAAGCGTGCTTTGGCAAAAAATCAGGAAGCAAAATGTATTGAAATGTCACAGTTATCAACAAGTGGTGCATTTCCCAGCGGTTGGGAGAAGAGACCATTCAATGGAGGTATGCGTTTCTCGAATGGAGATACTCTCTTGGCAAGAATCACTCCATGTCTTGAAAATGGAAAGGCTGCTTTTATAGATTTTCTTGATACTTCGGAAGTAGCTTTTGGATCTACTGAATATATCGTTCTTGCACCTAAAGGTGAAATTCCTCCAGAATTTCTGTATTGCCTTGCCCGTTACCCTGTATTTAGCGATTATGCCGTCAAAAATATGAACGGAAGTAGCGGAAGGCAACGGGTTTCGGCTGAAACCATTGGCCAATTCAAGCTGCCTCGACCGAGTACAAATGAATTAAAAAGATTTGGAAATGTGGTATCTTCACTATTCCTGAAGATGCGATTTAATTCTCTTGAAAATATGCGTCTATCATCTTTACGAGACAGCCTTCTTCCCAAACTCATGTCCGGCGAGTTAGATGTCTCGGAACTCGATATTTAGGCCGCTAAATTATCATTTATCTTGATATTCTGTCGGATTTTATTGTCAAGACTGTCCAATAAAGCCACGATTTTTTCTTGTTCATCAAAAGATTCAGGATAACTAATCATGATTTCTTCAAGTAAGCGTTCCCGGTTCAATTCTGTTTGTCCGGTTGAGCCTTCATCTAACTGCATGACTTTCCTTTGATGAGCTTTTAGAGCACAACCAAGATACCTTTGAGTTACCTTTTCATTTGCTCTAATAATTATCATGTGTCCATCAACCGTTGTTTCGCACGGGACGTAGTTGATTTGAGCAATCCTTCCAGCTGTTCCTGTCCCAGTTGAGTTGATAATAATATCATTTTGCTTAACATATCTTTCAGAAGGGACTCTTTTCTTAGATACATCATGTAGTCTTGATTCAGAGTAACTTATCTGAAAATTTCTGTTGCATTTTTGATTGAGAACTCGGATTGTTGTTTCTGTCTCATCTTCTGCGTAAGCTGGAGCAATCCCTTTTGAAATGAAGCCAATTAAATTACGAAGAGGAACAATATTCCACTTAGATTTCATACCCGATCGCCCCCAACTGCTTCTTGATCTGCGCTTCCAATTCATGGGACTTGGCAAAGAGTTCGGACAACTCTCCAGTCAAGCGCGCCATTTTTTCTTCAAAGGGTTCGCCATCGTCCTTTTGTTCCTCAATGCCCACATAGCGCCCCGGTGTGAGGATATAATCCTGCTTGGCAATATCAGCCGTTGCCGCAATAGCGCAAAAGCCTTTCACCTCTTCAAGGGAACCTTCGGTAAAAGCGACATAGGTTTTCGTCAGCTTCGCTATGTCCTCTCCGGTTAGTTCTCGTAACTTTCGCGTCACCATTGTGCCCATATTCCGGGCATCCATAAATAGCGTTTTTCCTTTCTGTTTCTTGTCTCTAGCCAGAAACCAGAGGGAGACGGGGATTTGGGTGGTATAGAAAAGCTGCGGCGGCATGGCAATGATGCAATCCACCAAATCATCTTCAATAATCTTTTTGCGGATTTCTCCCTCTCCGCTGGATTGCGAGGAAAGCGAGCCGTTGGCCAGCACAAGCCCGATCCTCCCCCGTGGGGCCAGATGAAAAATCATGTGTTGCATCCAGGCAAAGTTGGCATTTCCCGCCGGAGGAAGGCCGTATTTCCAGCGCACATCATCTTTCAGCTTGTCCGCGCCCCAGTCTGAGAGGTTAAAGGGCGGATTAGCCATGATGAAGTCCGCCTTGAGCTGGGGGTGCCTGTCGTCAAAAAACGTATCGGCATGAAATTTTCCAAGATTGGCTTCAATCCCCCTAATGGCAAGGTTCATGTGCGCCATCTTCCATGTGGTGGGATTGGAATCCTGCCCGAAAATGGAAATGGTGTTGATTGTGCCGCCGTGATTTTCGACAAATTTTGCCGACTGGACGAACATGCCGCCGGAACCGCAGCATGGGTCATACACTCTGCCGTTGTAAGGCTGTAAAATTTCCACAAGGGTACGAACTACACAGGAAGGCGTGTAAAATTCTCCAGCCAGCTTGCCTTCCTGCTCAGCAAAACGGGAAAGGCAATATTCATAGGTTCGCCCCAGAATATCTTTCTCATTGCCGTGTTCAATCATCTTGATATTGGTGAAGAGATCCACCACATCCCCAAGGCGACGCTTGTCCAGCTCCGGGCGGGCAAAATTTTTGGGCAATATATCCTTGAGGCGCGAATTTTCCTTTTCAATCTCGCGCATAGCCTCATCAATGACTACACCGATTTCCGGCGTATGCGCCGCTTGCGCTATGCGAGACCAGCGGGAAGAAGGAGGCACGAAGAAAATATTTTCGTAGGTATATTCATCCCGATCTTCCTCGTCCCCCTCTCCAGCAGCGAGAAGCTCCTGATATTTGGCTTCAAAGCTATCGGATATGTACTTGAGAAAAATAAGCCCAAGCACGACGGATTTGTATTCAGAAGCATCCAGATTGCCACGCAAAACGCAGGCGGCATCCCATATCTGTTTTTCAAAACCAATATTGCTTGTACTCTGCTTCCCCATTTTCTTCTCCATGAAAAATTTCTGAAATATAAGGTTAGCAGGCAAAAGGTTACCCGGCAAGCAGCTTACCAGCCTATTCGTTCCTTGGACATACTGATCAATCCCGATACAGCTCCGCCCCTCATTTCTGTCTGGTACTGACTAGGAGCAGCTTTTCTCATCCAGTATTTTACAGGGTAAATTTCAGGGTATCAAAAATATTTTTAAAATTTTTATCCTATTATTTCATATAATTATGACATAAAACAAGTGTCAACTACAAACGGCTGTACCTACAAAGTCCCTTTTGTCGCTTCCGGTACATGTTTAAAGACACGACGCAGGGCTGTAACCGGAGCAGCAGGCCGACGGCAGGCACGCCGGAACCGGCTTGGCGCGGGCAAAACCGGATCCAGGAGAGCGCATGATTTTGCCTTTTGATCGGACACGGTATAGAATATAACACTCTTTTTCTGTCAGGCGGCCTCCGTATGCGCCGGAGACAGACTCCATGAATTCCTGAAACTTTTCCGGCAGAGAGGCTGGATATTCTTTATGAGATAAATAATATCTTTTTTTGGAGATAGAGCATGGTATCCAACTTTGCGTTTCTGCACGAAAAATTCCCGGAGCTGGAGGAACTCGGCATGCTGGCCGAACGCTATCTGCGTTCGGACCCGCAGTCCTGCCTGATGAAGGCGGGCCTGCTGTGTGAAGGCATGATCCGGGTCATGTTCGCTCTGGACGATATCACCCTGCCCGAACACTGCGACGCGGTGGAGCGCATCGATATTCTCCAGCGGCGCGAGGCGCTTCCTGCGGATGTCGCCGCCGCCTTCCATTTGATGCGCCGGGTTCGCAACAAGGCCGCTCATGAGGGACTAAGGCTCCCCGAAGCAAAGATACTGTATTTTTTGCAGATCACGCACAGCCTGTGCGAGTGGTTTTTTCAGACCTACGGCGATGAATCCTACCGACAACTGGATTTTGTCGCGCCTCAAGATGCCGAAGCCTCGGGGCCGTCTCCGTCCGAATCAAAAGAGGAAGCCGGGCATGAAAACGCGCTGACGGAGCAGGCTGTTTCCCGCGCCGCGCAGGCATCTGCCGTGCCGGAAGACATCCGCCGCAAACGCGCCGTCGTTGCCGCGAGCAAACGCCATGTGTCTGAAGCCGAAACCCGTTATCTCATTGACGAACAACTCAGAAAAGTGGGCTGGGAGGCGGATTCCGAAACCTTGCGTCATTCCTTCGGCACGCGACCGCAAGTCGGACGGAATCTGGCCATAGCCGAATGGCCCACGGATTCCTCTGTGGGCAACAGGGGCTTTGCCGACTATGCCCTGTTTGCGGGCACGCGGCTGGTGGGTATCATTGAGGCCAAGGCCAGCCACAAGGACATTCCCTCTGTGCTCGACCATCAGTGCAAGGACTACGCCCGCCATATCCGTAAGGAACACCTGGCTCACACCATAGGCGAATGGCGCGGCTTCCGCGTGCCCTTTCTCTTTGCCGCCAACGGCAGACCCTATATCCGACAATATGAGGAAAAATCCGGCATCTGGTTTCAGGATGTGCGCAATGCTTCCACTGCGCCGCAGGCATTGCATGGATGGATGAGCCCCACAGGTCTGGAAGAGCTTCTAGAGCGCGATATTGCCCAGGGCAACCAACGCCTTGAAGTCATGTCCGCCGACTTTCTTACCGATAGGACCGGCCTTAATCTGCGTGAATACCAGCTTCGCGCCATCGAGGCAGCCGAACGGGCCGTGAAGAGCGGCGCGCAAACGGTCCTGCTGGCCATGGCCACAGGTACAGGCAAAACCCGGACAGTGCTGGGTATGATGTACCGCTTTTTGAAAAGCGGACGCTTCCGTCGCATCCTGTTCCTTGTGGATCGCAATGCCTTGGGCACTCAGGCCCTGGACGTATTCAAAGATGTGAAGCTGGAAGAACTGCATCCCCTGAATGACATTTACGCCATCAACGGGCTGACGGATAAAGCAATCGACAAGGAAACCCGAGTCCACGTCGCCACTGTGCAGGGCATGGTCAAACGCATTCTGTACAGTGAAGGCAGCGAGTCCATGCCGTCGGTCACCGACTATGATCTGATCATCGTGGATGAAGCGCACCGGGGTTATATTCTTGACCGGGAAATGACCGACGACGAGCAGTTGTACCGCGACCAGCGCGACTATCAGAGTAAATACCGCGAAGTCATCGACTATTTTCAGGCGGTCAAAATCGCCCTGACGGCCACGCCCGCGCTCCAGACCTCGCAGATTTTTGGCTCGCCCGTGTTCAGCTACTCCTACCGGGAGGCGGTCATTGACGGATTCTTGGTGGACCATGACGCACCGCACCAGCTCAGTACTACTCTCAGTGAGCAGGGCATTCACTACAAACCCGGCGATACAGTGGCCGTCTATGATCCGCTTACCGGCGAAGTCACCAACAGCGAACTGCTGGAAGACGAGCTTGATTTTGGCGTGGACGACTTCAACAAGACTGTGATCAATGAGAACTTTAACCGCGAGATTCTGCGGGAAATAGCCAAAGACATTGATCCTGAGGATACTTCCTCCGGAAAGACGCTCATTTATGCCGTCAATGACCATCACGCGGACATGATCGTCCGCATCCTCAAGGAGATATATGCCGAGGAACTGGTGGATACGGATGCCGTCATGAAGATCACCGGCAGCATCGGCAATCGCAAGAATATTGATGCGGCCATACGGCGCTTCAAGAATGAAAGTCTCCCCAGCATCGTCGTGACAGTGGATCTACTCACCACCGGCATCGACGTGCCCGAGATCACCCGTCTTGTCTTCCTGCGCCGGGTAAAGTCCCGCATTCTGTTTGAACAGATGCTGGGCCGCGCCACCAGACTCTGCCCGGACATCGGGAAAAACCATTTTGAAGTGTATGATGCAGTAGGTCTGTACACGGTCCTTGAGCCGCTCACCACCATGAAACCGGTGGTGAGCAATCCGGCGGTCACCTTTTCTCAGCTTCTGGACGGTCTGGAAACAATGGCGGACCCTCCGCAAATCCTGAACCAGATCAACCAGATTATTGCCAAACTGCAACGCCGCAAGCGCTCCATGACGAATGAACTCAGACAGCACTTTGCCGATATGGCCGGAGACACTCCCGATGCCTTCATTGAGCGCGTGCAGGATTTGCGCCCGCGTGAGGCAAAGGCACTGTTGCTGTCCAAACGCGATTTGTTTGAGCTCATCCAAAGTGAAGAAGGCGCTGCGGGCCGACGCCCCGTCGTTCTTTCCGATACGCCGGATGCGCTCACCAGCCATACGCGGGGTTACGGCAAGGAGAATCTTCGCCCCGGCGACTATCTGGAATCCTTTGCCCGCTTTGTGCGGGAACAGCGCAACGCGATAGCGGCCCTGAACACCATTTGCACGCGCCCGGCCGACCTCAGCCGCGCAAGCCTCAAGAGCCTGCGTCTGGCCCTGGGACGGGAAGGCTTTACCGTCCGGCAGCTTAATTCCGCCCTTTCCCGGATGAGCAACAAAGATATCGCTGCCGACATCATCAGTCTCATCCGTCGCTACGGCATCAATGCCGAACTTCTGGGGCACGAGGAGCGCATCCGTCGTGCCGTGTCCCGGCTGAAGCAGGCGCACAGTTTTTCCAGAGTCGAAGAGAAATGGATCGACCGCATGGAAAAATATCTGCTCAATGAATCCGTCCTCTCGGTACACACCTTTGACGAAAGCGTCATCTTCCGGGACAAGGGCGGCTTTGCCGCGCTGAACAAACTCTTCCGTAACCAGTTGGAAAATATCGTGACCGAATTGAACACCTATCTATATGACGACGGGGGCCTTGCCGCATGACCACACAGGAAATTGTCGCCAAACTCTGGAACCTCTGCAATGTCCTGCGGGATGACGGCATCACCTATCATCAGTATGTGACTGAACTGACCTATATTCTGTTCCTGAAAATGGCCAAGGAAACCGGCACGGAAGCGGCTATTCCCGAAACCTGCCGGTGGGACGTGCTGGCCGCCAGAAGCGGCATTGAGCTGAAACACGTTTACAAGCAGGTGCTGGCCGAGCTGAGCGAAAACGGCACGGGGCGGGTACGGGAGATCTATCAGGGAGCGGTATCCAACATCGACGAACCCAAGAATCTGGAAAAGATCATCTCCAGCATCAATGCTCTGGATTGGTATTCCGCACAGGAAGAGGGGCTGGGCAACCTGTATGAAGGTCTTCTGGAAAAGAACGCCAATGAGAAGAAATCCGGCGCAGGCCAGTATTTCACGCCGCGCGTACTCATTGATGTGATGGTGCGCCTCATGAACCCCCAGGTCGGCGAACTGTGCAACGATCCGGCCTGCGGCACCTTTGGCTTTATGATCGCCGCCGACCGTTACCTGAAGGATCATACCGACGATTATTTTGACTTGGACGAGGAGCAGGCGGCCTTTCAGAAACAGAAGGCCTTTACCGGCTGCGAGCTGGTGCATGATACGCACCGCCTAGCCCTGATGAACGCCATGCTGCACGGCATTGAAGGGGAAATTCTGCTTGCCGACACGCTCTCCACTGCGGGCAAGGCCATGAAAGGCTATGACTTGGTGCTGACCAATCCTCCCTTTGGCACAAAGAAGGGCGGCGAGCGAGCCACCCGTGACGACTTTGCCTTTACCACCAGCAACAAGCAGTTGAATTTTTTGCAGCATATTTACCGCAGCCTCAAACGTGGCGGCCGGGCCGCCGTGGTTCTGCCGGATAACGTGCTCTTTGCCGACGGCGACGGCGGCCGCATCCGCGCCGACCTCATGGACAAATGCGACCTGCACACGGTGTTGCGCCTGCCCACGGGTATTTTCTACGCCCAGGGCGTCAAAACCAACGTGCTGTTTTTTACGCGTGGTCAGAGCGACAAGGGCAATACCAAAGAGGTGTGGTTTTACGATCTGCGCACCAACATGCCCTCATTCGGCAAAACCACCCCGCTCAAGAAAGAGCATTTCGCAAACTTTGAGGCCGCCTATGCGGCCGAAGACCGCCGCGCCGTGCGGGGTGAACGCTGGAGCGTGTTCACCCGCGAGGCGATACAGGCAAGGGCCGACAGCCTTGACCTTGGCCTGATCCGGGATGAATCCCTTCTGGAATATGACGACCTGCCTGACCCCATTGACAGCGGCGAGGAGTGTATCGCCCAGCTTGAAGAGGCTGTGGACCTCATGAAAAGCGTGGTGCGGGAACTGCAAAGCCTGACCCGCAGGGAGGCGGACTGATATGGCCCGCCCCCGCAAGAATGCCACAAAGGCGCAGGGTTCTCTGCTGAAGCCGGATGAAGTGGCCGAGATTCCCGTGGAGGAACAGCCGTACTCTTTACCGGAAGGGTGGAAGTGGGTGAGGCTACTTTCAGTATTTTCTAACCATACAGATAGTAAGAAAAAACTTCCCCAAAAAGAATACCTCTCAACTGGAACTTTCCCCGTAGTTGATCAAGGTAAAGAAATTGTAGGCGGATATACAGAAAATCAGTCTTTGCTATATTCCGGGCCTCTACCTGTAATTATATTTGGTGATCATACTAGATGTATAAAATCTATTGATTTTTTCTTTGTGCAAGGGGCTGATGGAATAAAAGTTCTCCATGCAAAAGATATCATAATTCATAAATTTTTCTACTACGCACTAAAAAATCTCAATATGCCTGATCTTGGTTATCGGAGGCATTTCCCTCTTTTTAAAAAATTTGTGCTCCCCCTCCCCCCTCTCGACGAGCAACAACGCATTGTTGAGCGCACCGAATCTCTTTTTGCCAAGCTGGACGAAGCCAACGCAAAAGCCGAAGCCGTGCTTGACGGCTTGGAAACCCGCAAGGCCGCCATTCTGCATAGGGCGTTTACGGGGGAACTAACACACACGCCACCAATCTCTTTCTTATCCATTACAAACTTTATCAAAAAAGAAAAGAATGCCCTCAAGGCTGGTCCATTTGGTTCAGCCCTGAAGAAAGATTTTTATGTCCCATCCGGCTATAAAATCTATGGTCAAGAACAAGTTATTGCAGGCGATGAAACCATTGGTAATTATTACATCAATGAGGAAAAATATCTAGAGTTGATAGCCTGTAAAGTAGCGCCTGGGGATGTCCTTATCAGTCTTGTTGGAACAGTAGGAAAAGTTCTGGTTCTGTCTGAAAACTGCGAGCCCGGGATAATCAATCCCCGACTTATCAAAATTACTTTGGATCAGAGTAAGATATATCCAAAATTCTTCAGTTATTACTTCCAAAGTGATGAAACCAAAGCGAGTTACAAAGAAAGCTCTCATGGTACTACTATGGATGTATTGAATATGAGCATATTGAAGCAGTTGAAATTCCCTTGTTTTTCTCTCCCCCAACAAAGAGAAATCACCCGTATCCTCGACAGCCTTCTTGCCAAGGAACAGCAGGTCAAGGAAGCCGCTGAAAACGTACTGGAACAGATTGAGCTGATGAAAAAAGCCATTCTGGCCAGGGCGTTTCGAGGGAAGCTGACGGGCCCAGTAACATAACTAAAAACAGTGATAAACAGGTTTGGAAGATGGGCAAGGACCAAAATAGGAGATAACGTCTATGGGTAAAGTGGTCATAGCATCCATAAATCCAGGTGATCCTGATTACGCCTTTGAAGAATTTGTAGTATTGGAAAACAATTCATCAGAGAAAATTTGTCTTGATGGTTGGAAAATTGTTTGGCAGGAATGGCCATCACAAAGAAAGTTACATGAATATATATTTAGTAATTGGAAATCCAAAAAACATTCTTTCGATCCGCAAGAAAAAATGTTTATCATTAGTGGTCTTGCTTGTAATAAGTTTTATCGTATGGGAGAATCAACGCGCTGTCCAAGAGCACATTGGCGAATCTTTACCGATAGTTCAAAGCATATTTGTTCCGTTCCTCATATCAAAGTAACGCTATATGATGATAAAGATGTAGAGATTGCTCATCTCTTCTCCCACCAGTTTAGAAAGTTGGCTCCATCACATCCCGTTATAGTGATAGGTCATGGAGGAAATCCTGCTTGGAGAGAGTTGCAAGAGCATTTGCGCGACCAGCAAGGCTTTGAAGTGGAAGCATTTGAAACTGCTCCGAGGGCTTCACAAACCATACCTGACGTGATTGCCGACCTTGGTTCTAAAGCCAATATGGCCATTCTTGTCATGACAGGCGAAAATGAAATGGCGGACGGAAGCAGATATCCCCGCTTGAATGTCGTCCAAGAACTTGGAAAATTTCAGGAAAGATTTGGCAATAATAAAACAATAATTCTTTCTGAGAAGGGAGTGACTCTTCCCTCTAACAATTCAGGAATAATATATATTTCTTTTGAAACTGGAAATATACGAGCTTGCTTTGGGGATATTATCGCGGTGATAAGAAGAGAGTTTGAATTATAAATATGGATGATAATGGTTCGCAAAATTCATATTGGCGGCTAAAAATAGACTCGAACTCCGGTAATAATCCCAGTTTGTTGGTATGGACGTTGGTATAAAAATTTTTAATATTTTTTATTCAAATAAAAACAAATAGATGACTTCACAATCTGTTCTCCCCTTCACCATAAGAAAGCAAGCGGGCTGACAGAGCAATCTGTCGGCCCGTTTTTGTTGCGAGGTATCCTACTTGTACTTGGACAAAAGAATCTTGTTGCAAGCATAGAATCGAAGTAGCTCGCTCTCTTTGCAGTTTTCCAACTGTGCAAGCAGATCTTTCCCGATGCCTTTCGGAGAACGCCTAATCTCCTCAAGCGCGAACAATTCTTTCACACGAAGAGACAATGCAGAAG
>OGYH01000667.1_pt1 | contig 35317 bp, 37 predicted proteins | sample 1576511 | NCBI WGS metagenome assembly OGYH01 (sample SAMEA3541522, study PRJEB24748) | human gut metagenome | biome: human gut; feature: human-associated habitat; material: faeces | place: China | collected 2012
GCTGGGTAATATGCAATTGTTCTGCTGCTTTTGTAAAGCTCTGTTCTTTTGCTACGGTCAGAAAATAGCGTAATAGTCTTAATTCCATATCTTTAATATTCCTACAAATTTTTTATTGTATCCATTCTTGCTGCGAGCACTTCTGTCTTGCTGATCCCACCCAGGAAAAATGCTTCATTAATGGATACACCCCTTTTCTTTTTTGAAGGTTCTCATTCTCATGTGCTACCTGATAAGCTTCATATGCTTCAACACCTTGTTCTTCGAATATTTTATTCTCCTGTTCAAGATTAACACTGATACGATCTGCAAGATATCCTGCTGATGCAATCAGCTCGTCCGAAGCAACAATAACGTCTCGCACATCTTCTCAATCGTATAAGTCGGATTCTTTAAGATTCCGGAACTCAAAAACAGACCCTCGATATAATTACACTTATAAAACTCTACTGTTAAGTCACAGATTTCTTCCGGAGTAAAAGCAGCCCGCTTGATGTACATGCCACATCATATTTTGCTGCGTCAGCAAGAATCTGCAGCGTTTGTATATGATCATCCGAAAAAATATCGTAATAGTCTTATTTCCATGTTTTCTATTTCTGCATATTATTTTTCTACCAATATATATTCCATTTGTCTTTCTTTCGTTCGCATTCCCATTTTTTCATAAAATTTCTCTGCTGAAGTATTTCCTGCCCATACATTCAATGTCACTTCATAGCACCCTATCTGTTTCGCTTCATTTTTTACATATTCAAACAGACTTTCGCCAACATGCTGACCTCGAACCTCTTGACTGACACAAAGATCATCAATAAAAAACGTCTTAAACGGAACCATGTTGTTTGAAAAAGGCTGCTCTTGTAATTGACAAAATGCATACCCTACACAAACATCATCCTCATCCACCGCAACATATATTGGCTTTTCTTTATGTTTCAAAAGCTCTCTCAATTCGTCTATCGTATATTTGGTCGTGCCCGGAATAAAAATATCAGGCCTTATATCTGCATGAATTTGTAACACTTGCTCTAATAACTCTAAAATTCTCGGAATATCTTTTTCTTTCGCTTTTCTGATAATCATTTTTACCTCCATCCATTCTCATTCTTCTGCAAAATAATAATTCTCAAATTAATCCTATATTTCCCTTGATATACATCACATTTTCCTTGTTGAATCCACATCATTAGAAACCATTAATTCAAAATGCTTTCGATTTGTTTTTATAAAACCTTCTTTTTGTAACTTTGATATCTCCGTAGACATTGCTGCACGGTCAATACAAAGATAATCTGCTAACTGCTGCCGATCAAAAGGAATATCAAAGGATAAAGATGAATGTCTGATTGATTCGGCTGACAGATATGACAATAGTTTATCTCTTGTCGTTCGCTTGCCAACATGTGTGATCTTATCGTTCAAGATCAGTATCTTATTTGCCAGGACACTGACCAGGTTACGGATCAACTTCTGATGATGCTCGCATGCAGTTGGACAAGTAACCAGAAGCTTCTGGACATTTAGGAAAATAATTTCACAGTCCTCATCTGCTACCACACTGATATTCAAAACAGCACCCGGACTTGCCGCATATGGTTCTCCGAAAAAATCACCGGCATGACATTTTGATAAAATATTTCGATGCCCCCAAAGGTCTTCCTGGATAACAAGAACACAGCCTGACACCACAAGTCCCATTACTTCTGTAGAATCTGCTGCTCTGAAAATATAAGAATCTCTCTCTTTTGAAACTGTTGTTGCCTCTACACAGTGCAATATGGATAATATCTCGTCATCAGTAAGACCTTTAAAGAAAGGACTGTTCCTTAAAATGGGTAAAAATTTTTTCAAAATTGTTCCTCCTGTTGGAAATCAAACATACAAGTTGCATTTATTATACTATGATTCTAACAGAAATATAAATTTTATGCTATAGACGGAGGGTAAAAATGATAAGAAAGATTATTCGAATTGATAAAGAAAAATGTAATGGATGCGGTGCCTGTGCAGATGCCTGTCATGAAGGTGCCATTGACATCATTAACGGAAAAGCAGAATTGGTAAGAGAACATTTCTGTGACGGGCTTGGCGATTGTCTCCCGGAATGTCCTACAGGTGCCATTTCTTTTGAAGAAAGAGAGGCTCCTGCATATGATGAAGAAGCCGTAAAAGAAGCGCAGAAAAAAGTATTTGCCAAAAATCAGGCAATGTCTACACACACCGTCTGTCCTGGTTCTAGAAGTATGCAGATTCAGCGATCCGAAACACCTGAAACCATAAAATCAACTCCAAGCGTAGAGCAGCTATCAAAACTTCAGAACTGGCCAGTACAGATTAAACTGGCACCTGTAAGTGCACCATATTTTAACGGCGCAAAACTATTAATCGCAGCCGATTGTACTGCTTATGCATATGCAAGCTTTCATCAGGATTTTATTCGGAATAAGGTAACATTAATCGGCTGTCCTAAATTAGATCAGGTAGATTATAGTGAGAAATTGACTGCAATTATTCAAAATAACAACATTCAAAGTGTAACAATTGTAAGAATGGAAGTTCCTTGCTGTGGTGGTCTGGAAATGGCAGCAAAAAAGGCGCTTCAGGATAGTGGAAAATTCTTACCATGGCAGGTTATAACGATAAGTATTGATGGAAAAATTATAGAATAAAAAAGGAGAATATAATAATGGATAAGAAAATGTTTTGCTTTCAGTGTGAGCAGACCGTCGGATGCGCCGGATGTACAGGAAATGCCGGTGTCTGTGGAAAAAAGGCAGATACAGCCAGATTACAGGATGAACTGACAGGTGCCTTGATTGGTCTTGCAAGAGCTGTCGATAGTACAACAGCTATTTCCAAAAGAACCGGACAGGTCATAATTGAAGGACTGTTTACCACAGTTACAAATGTAAATTTTGACGATGCCTCAATTGAAAACATGATACAAAAAGTCCGAGCTGAAAAAGAAAGACTGGTTCCTGACTGCAGCAAAGGTCAGTCACCTTGCGGTAAAACAGGCGAATACGATATGCAACAGCTGTGGAATGCCAATGAAGATATACGCTCTTTGAAATCTCTTATTCTTTTCGGAATTCGTGGAATGGCTGCCTATGCCTATCATGCAAATGTTCTGAATTATGAAGATACTGAAGTGAATCGCTTCTTCTGTGAAGCATTATTTAAGATTGGTTATGAAGAAAGTGCAGATGCACTGCTTCCTACAGTACTAAAAGTAGGAGAAATCAACCTGAATTGTATGGCACTTCTTGATAAGGCAAATACAGAAACCTATGGGACACCAGAACCAACCAATGTTACACTTACAATAGAAAAGGGACCATTTATTGTTGTAACCGGACATGATTTGAAAGACCTGCAGATTTTACTTGAACAAACAGAGGGCAAGGGAATCAACATCTATACTCATGGTGAAATGCTCCCTGCCCATGCCTATCCACTCTTAAAAAAATTCTCACACTTAAAAGGGAATTTTGGAACCGCATGGCAGAATCAGCAAAAAGAGTTTGATCATCTTCCAGCTCCGATTCTCTACACCACCAACTGTCTGATGCCGCCAAAAAGCAGTTATGCTGACAGAGTATTTACAACAGAAATGGTTGCCTTCCCCGGTGCTGTTCATATTGATGAGAAGAAAGATTTTACGCCGGTTATTGAAAAAGCGCTGGAACTTGGTGGTTACAAGGAAGATCAGGTACTCACCGGCATCAATGGCGGTACAAAAGTGACAACCGGTTTTGGTCATGCAGCCATCCTGTCCCATGCAAACACTGTAATTGAAGCAGTAAAATCAGGTGCAATCCGTCATTTCTTTCTGGTTGCCGGCTGTGATGGTGCTAAACCTGGACGAAACTATTACACAGAATTTGTAAAACAGACACCTTCTGACAGTATTGTCCTTACTCTGGCATGCGGAAAATTCCGTTTCAACGATCTCGATCTTGGAGAAATCGGTGGTCTGCCACGACTAATGGATATGGGGCAGTGTAATGATGCTTATGGTGCGATTCAGGTTGCTGTAGCACTTGCAGATGCATTTGGATGCTCCGTAAATGAACTTCCTCTTTCCTTCGTTCTCTCCTGGTACGAACAGAAGGCCGTCTGCATCCTGTTAACACTTTTACACCTGGGTATCAAGAACATTCGTCTTGGTCCTTCTCTTCCGGCATTTTTGTCTCCTAATATTTTGAATTTTCTGGTAGAAAATTACGGTATAGCACCTATCACCACGCCGGAAGAAGACATCAAAACGCTGATGAATTATAACAAATAAATTTCTTTAAATCTCTATGGAATCTCCGAAGCCGATACAGGATTCAAAAATCCTGCATCGGCTTTATGATCAGATTCTTCTCTGCAAAACCTATGTTCCTTTCTTATAACAACTCTCACCGATTATCAACCCTCTCCGGAAACATATCATGATTACTCATACGATTCCAGGCAACCTGCTCCCAATCTGTACCCGGCTTTCCGTAATTACAATACGGATCAATAGACAATCCTCCTCTAGGAAGAAATTTCCCCCAGACTTCTATATATTTCGGTTCAAGAAGCTTGACCAGATCTTTCATAATTATATTGATTACATCTTCGTGAAAATCTCCATGATTTCTAAATGAGAACAAATATAATTTTAAGGATTTGCTCTCCACAAGACGTTCATCCGGAACATAAGAAATCGTAATTGTTGCAAAGTCCGGCTGTCCGGTAATCGGACACAGGCTTGTAAATTCAGGGCAGTTAAACTTGACAAAATAATCATTTTCAGGATGTTTATTCTGAAATGCCTCTAATACGGATGGATTATAATCCATACTGTACTCTGTTTGCTGATTTCCCAATAGTGTTAAATTTTCTTTTTCTCTCATCGCTTTCTCCTCTATCTCAACGCCGGATCTTCCATTTGATTTGCCTGAAATGCCGCTGCTCGATCAATGCATGTTCCACATTTTCCGCAAGGCTTCTCTCCGCCTTCGTAACAGGACCAGGTCAACTCGTAAGGAACCCCCAGTTCTAATCCAATCCTTACCACTTCAGCTTTGGATACATTAACAAAAGGTGCTTCTATTTTAAGCTGATGTCCGGAACCTTCCCATATTGCTTCATTCATAGCCTGATTGAATACCGGTGAGCAATCCGGATATGCAAAACCTGCAGAATCATCTGCATGAGCTCCATAATAAATTACTTCGCAGTCTTTGCTCAGTGCAATACTTGCCGCCGAAGAAAGAAATAATCCGTTTCGGAACGGTACATATGTGCTTACCGGCTTATCGCCATTTGTTTTTGAAATCTGTTCTGCGTAACTCTCCTCCGGAATGTCTTCTGTAGACTGTTGAAGCAGTGAACAGTTACTATATTGAAATATCTTACTTAAATCCAGGAACAAATGCTCCACGCCATAATATTGGGCAACTGCTATTGCAGCTTTAATTTCTTTATCATGCTTTTGTCCATAGGAAACCGAAAGAGCAATGACCTGGTCTTTCCCATACTTTTTGATTGCCAGTCCCAATGCCGTTGTTGAATCAATTCCTCCACTAAAAAGAACTAATGCTTTCATCTCTATCACCTCTCACTATTTATACTCCCCGTTCATCGGGATCCCAGATTACTTTATGCATCTGTATCTGCAACCGTACACCATTCAACCGATGTTTCAACATAAATTCTACTATTTGCATCGGTTCTATTGCTCCAAAAACAGGGCTAAGATAAACATGACATCTATTTGTCAGATCGTAAGTCCGAATCAATTCCAATGCTTTCAATAAATCTTCCTGACTGCCAGATACAAATTTTACAGTATCATTCTTTTCAAGCAGTTTCATGTTCTCTGTTATCATATGTTCTTCGCACCCGCTTGATGGTAACTTATAGTCCATTGTAAATACCGGACGTTCTTCACAAAATGCTGCCAAAGCGACTGCTCCATTCGTCTCAACTTCAACTTGCAGCCCCGCTTGTAAAAGAAGATGGATTAAATTCCTGATGTCTTTTTGCAGCAGCGGTTCTCCTCCTGTCAGTGTCACATTATGAATTCCAGTTCCAAGAACATAATTTAATATTTCTTCTGGGGTTTCCTCGTTATATGGGCACTCAGGTTCATTAGCCCACAGAGTATCACAATAACTGCATCGCAGGTTACACCCTTTAAAACGAACAAATACTGCAATTTCTCCTGCGCGCGTGCCTTCCCCATTAATACTGGTAAATTTCTCTGCTACCTTCATCTACTCTTCCTCATAAACTGCACAATTATTAGACGTCTCATATACTTCCACACAATGAACTCCATACCCTGAATCCGTCAATTTTTTGTAGAAATAATATGCGAAATTTTCTGCTGTCGGACGAAAAGAGACTTCTTCCAAATGAAACTCTTCCTTCTGAAGTGCAGCTACCGTTTCTGCTTTCAGAGATCCTGTCTCGTAAATCAGACTATGGTCAAAGTAATCACAAAGTACCTTCAGGTCTTTTTTCAGATTACCAAAATCCACTACCATTCCCCGTGTCTGTCCTTCTCGTTCCAACTCCTGACTCTTGATTTTTGCAACAACATTCCAACGATGTCCGTGGATATTTCTACATTTTCCCTCATATTTCCAGAGAAAATGTGCTGCATCAAAACTGGCTTTTGTTTGTAAATAATACATATTTCAACTCTCCTGTATGTGAAATGTATGTACCTGTTAAGAGCTATGCATCCTAAACGGAGCAGTTTTTATATATCAGAAAATCCATATCTAATATACAAAAAGCTCTGCGTGTATCTTCGCACGCAGAGCCTAAAATCCTCATGATTAGCCCCGGTTTTATTTTTCGACAGGAAGGTACAAATGAACTGTCGGCTGTTTTCACAGCATGAAAATTATACCACAAAACATCATATTGTCAAATTGATTTATGATGTTAATATATTGCTCTTCCCTTCATTCTTGAATCCACATTCTTAGAAACAGTCAATTCAAAATGATTTCGATTTGTTTTTATAAAGCCTTCTTTTTGTAACTTTGATATTTCTGTAGACATTGCTGCTCGATCAATACAAAGATAATCTGCCAGCTGCTGTCGGTCAAAAGGAATGTCAAAGGACAAAGATGAATGTCTGATGGATTCGGCTGACAGATATGACAATAGTTTCTCTCTTGTCGTTCGCTTGCCAACATGTGTGATCTTATCGTTCAAGATCAGTATCTTATTTGCCAGAACACTGACCAGATTGCGGATCAGCTTCTGATGATGCTCGCATGCAGTTGGACAAGTGACCAACAGCCTCTGGATATTCAGTAAGAGAATCTCACAGTCCTCATCTGCTACCACACTGATATTCAGAACAGCCCCCGGGCTTGCTGCATACGGTTCTCCAAAGAAATCGCCGGCATGGCATTTTGATAAAATATTTCGATGTCCCCACAGGTCTTCCTGAATAACAAGAACACAACCTGACACCACAAGCCCCATTACTTCTGTAGAATCTGCAGCTCTGAAAATATAGGAATCCCTCTCTTTTGAAACTGCTGTTGCCTCTACACAATGCAAGATAGATAATATCTCTTCATCCGTAAGACCTTTAAAAAATGAACTGTTTCTTAGAACCGGTAAATATTTTTTCAAAATCTTCCATCCTGTTGGAAATCAAACATACAAGTTGTATTTATCATACTATAATTCTGGCAGAAACAAAAGTTAAATACTATTGACGGAGGATAAAAATGATAAGAAAAATTATTCGAATTGATAAAGAAAAGTGTAATGGATGCGGTGCCTGTGCAACTGCCTGTCACGAAGGAGCCATTGACATCATTAACGGAAAAGCAGAATTAGTAAGAGAACATTTCTGTGACGGACTTGGTGATTGTCTCCCGGAATGTCCTACCGGTGCCATTTCATTTGAGGAAAGAGAAGCACCTGCATATGATGAAGAAGCCGTGAAAGAAGCACAGAAAAAAAACGCCATTCAAAAACAGGCAATGCCTCCTCACACCGGTTGTCCGGGATCTAGAATCATGCAGATCCAACGAACAGAAACACCAAAGTCTGAAGGACCATCTTCAGCTACAGATTCAGTATCAAAACTTCAGAACTGGCCGGTACAGATTAAACTGGCTCCAGTCAGTGCACCATATTTTAACGATGCAAAGCTTTTAATCGCAGCCGATTGTACTGCTTATGCTTACGCAAGCTTTCATCAGGATTTTATCCAAAATAAAGTAACATTAATCGGCTGTCCAAAATTAGATCAGATAGATTACAGTGAAAAACTGACTGCGATAATCCAAAATAACAATATTCAAAGTGTGACAATTGTAAGAATGGAAGTTCCATGCTGCGGCGGTCTTGAGATGGCAGCAAAAAAAGCACTTCAGAATAGCGGAAAATTCATTCCATGGCAGGTTGTAACGATAAGTATCGACGGAAAAATTATCGAGTAAAAGCAAGCCCCACAAAAATACGGGGCTTGCTTTTATTCTGGTTATATAAATCAATCCTTATATGCTTTATTTCACAGGTAAGAATCCCTTACTTGTCTTCACAATCACCTTATCAAATACCATGAACATCGACGGTAATACAAAGATGACTACGATCATACTGATGATTGCACCTCTCGCCATCAATATACACAACGAGCTGATCATATCAATATTTGAATACAATCCGACACCGATTGTTGCTGCAAAGAAACTCAGCGCACTTACCATGATCGACTGTGCTGATGCACGGTGTGCGGTAGTGATCGAATCGTATTTCTCCGCTCCGTGATTGCGTTCTCTCTTATATCTCGTTGTCATGAGGATCGCATAATCCACCGTTGATCCAAGCTGGATCGTGCCGATGACAATCGATGCGACGAATGGCAGTTTCGTTCCTGTATAATACGGGATTCCCATATTTACAAAGATAGCAAATTCAATAACACCAACCAGAATAACCGGAAGCGAAATGGATTTAAATAATATCAATATGATCACGAAAATGATACCGATCGATACCATACTGACTGTCTTGAAATCCGTATCTGTAATATCGATCAGATCTGCTGTCAACGGGCCCTCACCGATCAACATACCACCTTTGTCATATTTATGTAATATTTTATTCAGATCTTTGATCTGTGCATTCAGTTCATCCGATGCAACCTTATACTCAGAATTGACCAATAGCAGTTGATACTTATCATTCTTCAACATATCTGTTACAGAATTCGGGATCATATCCTGCGGAATTGCCGGTCCGATCAGTGCATCCAGTCCAAGTGCCCATTTAACACCATCGACATCATCCATCTTATCAATCATTTTTGCAACATCTGCCGATTCTACGGAACTGTCTACAAGAATCATATGCGTCGTATTCATGTCATAATCTTTTTTTAGCTTCTCATTTGCAATAATACTTGGAAGGTCTTTTGGCAGTGTCTCATCCAGATTGTAATATACGGCTGTATGGTTATTTCCATAGATTGCAGGGAACAAAAGTACAAGGAAAAGGATTACATAGATCATATACCGCTTCGTAACTTTATCTGATATCTTTCCAATATCCGGAAGGAAAGGCTTATGCATCGTCTTCATGATCCATTTGTCACAGCACAGGATCATAGATGGCAGGATTGTCACACAGGCAATCACTCCGAGGATGACACCTTTTACCATAACTACACCGATATCCATACCCAGTGTAAATGTCATAAAACACAGGGCAATAAATCCTGCCACTGTCGTAACCGAGCTCCCGATTACAGATGAGAATGTCTGCGATATCGCATGTGCCATTGCCCGTTCTTTATCACCGTTGTAACGGACCTGCTGTTCTTCATAGCTGTGCATCAGAAAGATCGAATAATCCAGTGTCACTCCGAGCTGAAGTACTGCTGCCAATGCCTTCGTAATATACGAGATCTCTCCAAAGAAGTAGTTGCTTCCCAAATTATACACGATTGCCATTCCGATACTCAGCATAAAAAGTAAAGGAATAAAATAGGAATCCATCGTAAGACCTAATACGATCACTGCCAATACGACTGCGATCAGTACATATAACGGTGTCTCCTTCTCAGCCAGATTCTTCGTATCCGTAACAATTGCTGACATACCACTTAAAAAGCACTGTTTTCCTGCCAGTTTACGGATCTCCCCAATGGCTTCCATCGTTCCGTCAGATGAAGTACCCTCGTCAAAAAAAATCGCCATCATCGTTCCTGTATCGGAATTGAACACCTCATAGACATCCTTTGGGATCATGCTCTTTGGCATACTGATATCTGCCAGCGAATCATACCATAAAACTTTCTGAACATGTTCCACGTTCTCAATCTTTGCTTTCAGGGCCGATACCTCTTTATCTTCCATTCCATCCACAATGAACATGGAAAATGCACCGGTTCCGAAGTCTTTTACCAGAATATCCTGCCCTTGCATCGTCTCTATATCTTCCGGCAAATACGTCAGCACATCATAATTGACTCTGGTATTCACATATCCAAGTCCCGCCGGAATCAGGAGTAAGATACTGATGATCAGTATCGGGATTCTGAACTTTACTACCTTTTTGCCAAATGCGACCATATTCATAACCGCCCCTCCTTTATGACTATTGGTCATTTTTTTGTACCTAATTGCAATATACATCAAAAAAGACCAACAGTCAATACAGTTTTTGACTATTGGTCATTTTTATTCTTATACAATTTTCTCAGATTGTATCGCTGCATTTTCGGATTGACATTTTCCTATATTTCCAGCATTCCAAGTCTTGCCAGAACCTTCAGATCCATGTTCTTTACATTGTCTCCAAACTGTATCCGGATGTGATCACCCTCCATGTCTACCACGACACCCTCACCGAATTTCTTATGCTTTACAATCATGCCTTCTCCAAGTGCACCTGCGAGTTCCTGATAGCTTTTTCCCGGTTGCTTCTGAGAGCCATGATACATTCCATTTTCCTTTACGCCATATGTTTCCGCCGGACTATAATCTCCCCATTTCTTTATTCCTGCATATTCTTTTTGCCGATTCTCTCTCAGATTCCTCTTTCCCAGCAGCTCACTGCAGAATTTAGACGGCTTATTCGTCGTAAATACATTCAGCTGATTCTTTGCCCTGGTCACACCTACATAGAAAAGTCTTCTTTCTTCCTCGTAAGTTTCAAGTTCTTCTTTCGATGCCGTCCGCGGATTTACCAGAACTTTTTCCGGCAGTATCCCATCCATAACATCCAGAAGATAGACGGTATCATATTCCAGTCCTTTACTCGCATGCATGGTAGACAGAATAAATGGACAGTCGCTTTCCGTCTTCTTTTCCCGGATGATCTTTCTAAGCTCTTCCAGACGTTCCAGTAATTTTTCCGGAGAGTCTACCTTGCTTCCAATCATCTTGACAATCTCTAATTTATTTGCATTCATGCCCATTTTCTTCAGATAATCCTGATAACCCATATATGTCAGTATCTGATCAACCGCCTCATCCCCTGTCATCTTTAAGATGCGTTCCATCTGCCGTCTCAGATTACGGATATTATCCTCCTGATACTTTTCCAGATTATCATACTTAAGTACCGCATCCAGAACCGCCATATCTTTCTCCTTGCTCAAGTTAACATATCTTAAAGCATCTTCCTTACGGAAGAACAATTTCAATCTGTAATATATCTGCATGAATCTGTCAGTATCTTTCGGATTCATTGCAAACCGTATGATATTCTCTACATCCAGAACCGTACGGTGTGTGAAAAAAGACAGCTCTGCATTCCGCATCCTGTACGGAATATTCTTCCTCTCCAAAAGATCTATCAACGGAATAGCACACTCGTTATCCCGGTATAGAACCGCCGTCTCCGCTTTCCGTGCATCCATACCGTTCTTTTGCAGGCTGCTTTCCCGGGTCATACATTCCTGTGCTACCCTCATCAGATATACATACTCTGCCTTTCTGGATTTTAAAGAAATTTCTCTGATATCCATCCCTGCCTCTCTTGCAGACTTCATATGTTTTTCATGACGAAGCGTATTTTTCTGGATGAATTTATCCGCTGCCTCCACAATCTTCGCATTCGATCGGAAATTTTCTTCCATCAGAAGTACCTTTGCACCTTTATGATTCTTTTCGAACGACAACAACGCTTCCGGATAAGCCGCCCGGAATCCATAGATACTCTGATCCTCATCTCCGACCATAAACAGATTTCCCGATTCTGTCGCCAGCAAAGCAATGATCGCATGCTGGATTTTTGATGTATCCTGTGCTTCATCTACACAGATATACGGATACAATTTCTGAAAATACGCCAGAAGTCCAGGATCCATTCTCAGCATCTTATATGCATACAACATCTGATCATCATAATCCATCAGATTCTGCGCACGCATCTGACTACAGTATTCACGGTAGATTCCTGCAATCCGGATATCCGACTCTTCTTCTAACTTCTGAAGTTCTTCTTCGGTCAGCATCATATTTTTTATATATGTGATCAACGTTCTTACATTCTTAAGATCACTCTCCGTCGGATATCCCATGCCATGATCCTGACAGATTCTGATCAGCATCCCTGTCGTTGTCTTTTCATCCTTCACCAGTTCGAATGGTGTCTTTCCAATCCGTCTTCCGTAATACTGGATAATCCTCGCACAGATTCCGTTGATCGTCCTAAATTCCAGTCTCTTTGCCATATCCTCGCCAAAACGGACTGCAAATCTTTCGGACATATCTTTTGTCGCTGCCACCGTATATGTAACCGTAAGTATGCTCTCCGGAAGAATATTCCTACAGTAGATCATATAACCAAGACGTGTCACCAGTACCGTGGTCTTTCCTGATCCGGGTACGGCAAGAAGCAGTACCGGCCCTTTTGTGCTCTGTACTGCTTCTTTTTGCTGTTGATTTAATTTTACCGAAAATGTTGTTTCAAATTCTTTCCATTCCATACTTCTTTTTATGTTAATTTGTGAATCCACTTATAGCTCCTAAATCGTAAAAATACCGGAATTCCTTTGAACAACTGATCCGACTGCACTGCAGCCACAACCAGTTCCACAGGGAGTTTCCACACGAATGCCGCCAAAAATGACAACGGCATCACGATTCCCCAAGTAGAGATCATATTCGTGTACATAGAGAACTTTGTATCTCCCCCACCTTGAATGACACCTACCGATACCGGCATCTGATATGACATTCCTACCATAACTATGCTCATGATCATAATGAAATGATCTGCAAGCACTGCTGCCGTATCTGTCAGTTTATACATGGATAACAGAGGTCCTCTCAATACAAATAACAAAGAAGCAAGCACTGCACCGATCAGAAGATCAATCACAGAAAGCGTTCTTCCATCAGATTTGACTCTTTCTATATCTCCCTCTCCGATATCTTTCCCGATCACAACTGCAGATGCAGATGATATGGCGATGACGATCACCTTCAGATACTGGAAAAATGTGCTGGATACAGAATTTGCAGCAATTGCATCTGCAGACAAATGTCCGAGAATTGCCGTCTGCATCGGTACTGAGATTGCCCAGATCATCCCTGAGCACATGATTGGAAATGCAACTTTTAAGAATGTCCTCCATATCTTTCTATTCTCCGGCGCAAATATGATTCTGATCAAATTAACGTCAAATAACCGGACTTTCGTATCTATCTTCCACACATACACCACAATGATCAATAGTTCCAGCATTCTTGCAGTTAACGTTCCCACTGCTGCTCCCTTGATCCCCATCTCCGGAAATCCAAAATGTCCAAAAATCAATGTGTAATTGATACAACCGTTTGTGATCAATGACACTACTGATATGACAAATGAAATCTTCACTACCTCTACACTTCTAAGCATAGCAATCAGCAGATTGCTTATCATGAAAAGTAAAAATGTCCACTTCAGGAGTCCCAGATATGCCTTTCCTTCCGCAATAATCTCAGGTGACGTTGTAAATATTCCCAGAAGCCGCTCCGGCATGCACGTACAGGCTGTCACGACCACTGCTGCGATCATAATACTGAGTGCCAGTGCTGCTCCTGTCAGTTTCCGGATTTCCTCAGTCTCCTGCTTTCCCCAGTACTGAGAACAGATTGCTACCAGTGCATTTCCAATAGACAATGCCAGCTGGTTCACAATAAAGAATATCTGGTTCACCGTTGCCGCACCGGACAATGCATTCTGGCTGTAACTTCCAAGCATAATATTATCAAGCATATTCACACTGTAAGCCACCAGATTCTGAAGTGCCACAACCAGCATCAACCGGAAAAATGTCTTATAAAAATTTTTATCTCTTGTAAAAAATGTTGTTCTTGTAGTTTCCATTATCTTAACAGATTTCTTACCATTTCTGCATCAAATGTAACAGATTTCACATGATCTACCTCAATCTGATACAGGGCATTCGCCGCAATGTGTTCAGCCGCCTGCTCCAGATCACGGATTCCGGATGTATTAGAATATAACTTGATCAATTCATCCAATCCTTCCTCACTCATGATACACTCGTCTTCCTTAAGGCTCATTCTCTTTAATACCTTCGGAAGTGCGAATTTGGAGAAGATCACTTTCTTCTCTTCCGGTGTGTAATCAGGGATATCGATCACGGCAAATCGTGACATCAGCGGTGCACTGATCTGAGACTTGTCATTCGCAGTCGCAATCGGATATACTCCTACGGTCGGAATCATACACTCGATATAGTTATCTGTAAATCCAAGATTATCCAGTAATGTCAGAAGTACATCGGCCGGATTGCCATTTCCTTTTCCGGATGCTGCTTTATCCAGCTCATTAATGATGAATACCAGATTTGATTCTCCTGCCATGGCAAATGCATCCATGATGATACCTGTCTTTGCATTGGCATAGATACGAGAACTTCCTGTCAGCTGCTCAGGATCATTGATCGAACTCATATCCAGAGTCGTCCATGGAAGCTTCAGGATACGTGCCACCGCATAGGCAATCTGTGATTTACCGGTTCCTGCCGGTCCCACTAACAGAAGTCCATATGCCGGCAATGTATGTGTACGGTTGATCTGGATTATGGTCTCGATGATTCTCTGCTTTACGCGCTCCATTCCGTAAAGTTCTTCATCAAGAATTCTGCGCGCTTCATCCGGATCGATCGCTTCAAAATAATTGCTCTTCCACTGTACATTCATCATAATAGAAAGCGCTCTCTGTGCATGACGTCTTTCTTCCGGTGATACTTCATGAGAACGTGCTACGGCAAGATTACGTCTTGCCCAAAGGCGGATATTATCCGGAAGGGTTCTTCCCGCACAGTTCATGAAGTCTGTGATACTCTGAAGACTGGTAAGCTTCATATCATCTCCTGCTTCGTCTTCATCTTCATCATTCTCCTCTTCTGCCGGTGCATTACTTGCCAGAAGACGCTCGATCATAAATTGCAGGAATCCATCTTCTGCAGATAACTTTGTACCGCCGCCAAATGCAATCTCGCGGATCTTGTATACTGCATATCCTTCTTCTGTATTCTCTCCTGAGAGACGCACATTAATATGATTCTCTCCGAGCCATTTTAACAGACTTACAAATCTTGCATCGATCTTTAAGATGTCTGCACTTACGGTTCCGTCTTCCTGCTGGAATTCGAATGATGTTCTCTTGACCGGATTTGTGAATACACCGCAGGAATGATGATCCCATTTGCGGATCTTGTTATCCAGAATCATCATCGGTTTTTCTATGGTTGCTTCATTTTCATTCGAGCGGATCACGGTGTATGTACATTCCGCTGGTTTCTTTTCATCCGGTGTTGCGTTAAAATCAAAAACTGGCATATTGGTCTCTCCCTTTTGTATTCTCATTCTGTATATTCTTACATCTTTTATGCATAATTATTGTTCTCACTGCATCAGTGTAACACAATATGTGTTTTTCTGCCAGAGATATTTGTCAGGCAGCCTGCCTAACTCGTTGCCCCTCCTCAGCTGGATCCTGCTCCGGCCGTACATGCATAACAATGCTTATCCATCCGAATTTTACGGACTTGATATGGCTTTCCTGTCACATCAGAAATCTTCTGTTCTCCGATAACCGGAAGTCCCGCTGCTAGATTAAAATCACAGTCATACAGCTGTCCATCGTAATCCACCGAAATCTGGGTTCTGCACATCAGGGCTTCTACCGTATCTGCATTAAATGCATCGAATAATTTTTTCATATAACGTTTCAGATTTCCTGAGTTCCGGAGAAATGCACCAAATCTTCCCATCGGATTATTATACAAGGTATAGAGATTGTTAAATTTAATGCCAAAATCTGTAAACAACCTCTGTTTATATTCTTTTTCCATTGCTTCCTGATCAGGTGGGAAGAAAGCTCCTGCCGGATTATAGACCATATTCAATACCAGTTCCGGGCTTTTCCCATATCCTGTTGCGTTCAGACATCTGAGCACTTCAATGGCTTTATCAAAGGATCCGTCTCCACGTACTTTATCCATCTCCGCCGCACGATAATACGGCAGTGAACATACGATCTCCACTTTATTCTTTGCATACACTTCTATCAGATATTTATATGCTTCTTCCAATAATATGACCAGATTTGTTCTGACGATCACATGATTACAGATTTTACTGCTTTCTTCTATCAGGTATTCCAGATTCGGATTCATCTCCGGTGCTCCTCCGGTAATATCTATCGTTGCAATCTTCTGCTCTTTTGCGAAAGTAAGACAGTCATCCATCACCTCTCTTGACATCTCTTCTGTTCTCACGGGGCCGGCATTCACATGACAATGTTTGCAGATCAGATTGCATTTTCGTCCAATATTCATCTGCAATACATCTAGACATTCTTCTGTATCCATATACTTTTTATCCGGTATCATCTGCTGGAATGGCGGGATCTCTGTCAAATCATGAAAATCCTTAATGATATCATCCATTACATAACCTCTTTCAGTATCTCGATCGTATCTTTCACTATTTCCGGGCAGAAATCAACCAAAAGGCCTTTTTCCAGTATCTTCTGCATCTCTTCCGGATCCGCAATATCATGCTTTAATAATCCTTTACAACTGCACGAATCATATTTTTTCCCGAATTTTTCCAGAAATTCTGCTCTTTTTACATTCATAATATCTTTCTGTTCCATGTGTTCTGTATCAAAATGTCCATATTTCATTCCCAGAACGATCATTGCACCGACTACTGCACCGCAAGTCTCACCGATTCCCATTCCGCCGCCAAATCCTGCAGCCATCTTATATGCTTCTTCCTGTGTGATCCCCAGTTCTTCTGCAAATTCCCCTGCTACAACCTGAGAACAGTCAATTCCTTTCATAAAAAGTTCTGCAATTTTTTCTTTTTTCATCTCTTTTCTCCTTATTCACACTTACATTATTGTTCCAAAAATATTTCTATTTTTTCTAAAAATCCGTCACTCAGATAATCCTCCAGCTTCCGATATGTAGATTCATTTATAATCAGTTTATCCGGCTGCTGATATTGCACCCATGCCATTGCGCACCAGGTAATACCTCTTAAACAGGTAATTTCCAGAAATACTTTCGTACGCTCCTTTATACCTTCCGTATCAAAGCGGTTTTCCACACATTTCAGATAAATCTCCAAAAAACGGTCCATCTCTTCTGCACTTAATATCACATCCGTTTTCCAGAAAGTCGTTGTCGGTGCAAGCAAATGTCCCAAATCCTGTGCCGGATCTCCCAGAAGTGGTTTTTCCCAGTCGATCAGGTAATTTGGCTTATTCTCTCCTCCGATCAGAAAATTCGTAGAATTCAGTTCTGTATTGATGCAGCATCTGTACGGAGATTTTTCCACATTTGTAGTTTTGGCCTTTCCCCATGCCTTATCCAGCAGTTCCCGGATTTTTCTTTTCGTTTTATCTTTTCCAAGCGGGGACTCCATGTAGGTCTTTACCATCTCTTCACACTCTTCCAATATTGCAATAAATGGATTTTCCGGGCAGATCAGACTTGTTTCCGTTTCCGGTATTCTGACGCTGTGAATATCTGCCAGACATTCTGCTGCCAGCTTAAGATCTGTATGATAATCCAGTGCTCTTCCCGGCAGATATTCCATCACCATCACCCCATGATCCAGATATCTCTTGCTTCCATCCACATAAAATGCTTTTGGTGTTCTTTCTGATTCTTCCAGTAACTTAAGTGCGTGAAATTCATACTCGATCTGATTTTTCAGATGCATCTGGCTTCCACAGTTGACGCGCAACAGTAATTTTTTTCCTGTCTTTGGATGTATAAAACTATAATTCATATTATACTCTCCCTGCGCCAGCATGGTATATTCTTCTTCCTGCTTTTTGGGAAGATCTAATGCCTCTCTGTAAGCCGTACTTTTCACATATTCTTTTAATCCTTCTATCCGTTCCATGACCTTCTTCTCCTGATACAGACTGATATCTGCGCTCTCCCAGTCTGAGTATTACTACTATTTTATAAGTCTATCTTACATCCCGGTACATCCTGGATATTGTTTCTATCGGAACTCCGTCCCTGTACATTTTCCTCAGTCGGTTCATCTTCCACATGACTTTTAACTGTGGAATCACTTTCTTCGGAAATCTCCGGTCCGATGTATAGATCCGATGTCTGGTAATGCCAAGTTTCACTCCCATTTCCTTTAACGTCAGTGAAAACTGATAATCTTCCATAATTGGAAGATTCGGGAACATGCCAGCCTCAAAGAACAATTCCCGCGTTATAAAGATTCCCTGATCTCCAAACATCACTTTTCTGTCCTTGATCCTGTGATTGGAAATGATCCTGCATGTCCACATAAAAAACTGCCTGGAATGAAATGCAATGCCAAAGCATCCCGCTTCATGGTCTTTCATCACCGCCTTAATCTCTTCCAGCGGTCTCATTGGAAGCTCACTGTCGCTGTGAAGAAAGAACAGAATATCCCCGTTGCTTTCCAGTGCACCGAGATTCATCTGATTTGCCCGTCCTTTCTCCGAATGCAGTACCCGGAACTCTGGACGGATCAATGATAATGTTGCATCTGTACTCCCGCCATCTACGAAAATAATCTCACATTTTTCACGCAGAGGTAACAGCTGCTCCTGTAGTTTTTCTACCGTTGTCTCTTCATTATATAGCGGTATAATAATAGAGATCTTCTGCTTTTTCATAAGGTAACGGCCTGTGTATGTTTTCCTTAGTGATTTCTGCGATCTCATACGGCTCCGGTAAGCAGTAATATCTTCCCGGTCATCCATATCCTGTAATTTTCGTACATATCCAACCGTAAGTCCCATCTCTTTCAGCGGCTCTGCCGTCTGTTCCAAAACTTTCCCCGTTCCGTATATCTTCTTTTCAAATACTTCACGGATTGGTCTTTTCATTCCTACCAGATAATAACCTTCGTCTATGGTCGGTCCAAAGACTACATCATTCACATCCAGAAGTCTTAATGCATATTCAAGATCATCCGCTTTCAGTTCCGGTATATCCGTTCCAGTCAGCACACAGGAATCATACCCTTTTTGCAGTACATATTCGATTGCCTGATACATTCTTGCTCCCAGACCTTCACCCGTCTGTGGAATATATTTTACTGCACTTTTAAATATGCTTTTCAAATAAGTTTTCCCTTTTTGTGGTGTATAGCATACGAAAATGTCTGCATTTACTTTTTCACACTCCTGTGCAATATCTTTCAGAAAATTCTCATGAAGCCTTGCACACTCTGCCGGTGAAAAATACGGCATCATTCTGGTCTTGGTCTGTCCCGGAACCGGAACTTTGGTAAATATGATTACTGCACGTTTCATCTTTTCTTATCCCCTTACATAAATTTCGTTTTTATCCGGTTTACCATTGATTTTCCGATATCGGCTTTTTCATATGTTTCCATAATCTCTGTCAATATATGTGTTACATTCTTACATCCATTGCGGTTCAGATTCCCCGCACAGGATGCGCAATAACTATACACCTTTCTTTCCCCTGCGTCTTTTAATGCTGCTCCCATACCTTTTGCAAGTTCCGGTTCTTTTACCGATGCACAGCCACCCAATCCACAGCACTGTACATTTTCAACCGGAGTGAGTCCGCCAGCTGTATATCGTTCGATCATTTTTAGTAATTCTCGCTTTTCCCGGTCCGGACACGGGAGAAATACCTTCTCTGGTATCAGATTTTTATTTCCGATTCCCAGTTCTTCCAGTTTCTCATAAATACTTATGACTTTTACATCTGCAAGCTTTGGTTTTAAAAAGGCATAACAATTCGGGCAAAGCATAATCACTTCTCTAATCTTTCTTTCCGACAGTTCCGATTGTATCCTGGAAATAATCCTTTTTTCATCCGATTCCATTCCCAGTTCCGCAATCGGCTTTCCGCAACAGTCATATGCAACTCCGATACCGTGTTTTTTCAGTTCATTTACAATTTTTCTGGTTGTCTTCGGATAAAAAGACGGAAAATTACATCCTGGAAACAGGATACTTTTCCCATGGGCATGTCTGTAATTTCGGTAAATATAATCCCTTTTTTCTTTCACCAACATACCATATCCTTTTTTCTCAAACGTACCACCGGATTTTTCTACCTGTTTTCTCCGCAGCTCCAGAATATACGCTCTTCCATCAATCCCCTCGGGACATACTTCTGTACATTTCCCACAGATGAAACAATGATATGCCAGTTCTTCCAGCTGCTCTGTATCTCCGATATCAATACCATATTTTTTCAGGAATTCACACTGTTCCTGACATGCATGACAATGCGTACATGCCTCTGCACTCTTCTTATTCTCCACTTTTTTCCTCCTGCACATAATGCTTCTTAAGGAATGCTCCCAATCCTATCACAATCATTGCCAGCACTATAGCTATACCAATATAAAGGATACGATTCTCTTTATCCGCCAGTCCCGCTGTTCCGACCGTATACATCGCTGTTCCAGGAAGCATAAAGATCAAAGAACAGATGGAATAGGTCGAAAACCTGATATCCGTTACTCCATAAGCGAAATTCTGCAGATTATATGGGAATAACGGAACCAATCTTGTGATCATCAGAATAAATATCTCATTATTGCCGGTCTCGTCAAATAACCATTTTTTCAAATATTTATTTTTCATTGCTATCGGCTTAATACTGTCCTGCAAAAAGAATCTTCCTACAATAAATGCTGCCATTGCCCCAAGCGTAGTCGCAACAGAACAGCAGATGGTTCCAAGTATCGGGCCAAATATCAGTCCGGCAATAATTGCAAATGTCACTCCCGGCAGTGCAAGTACTACACAACTTATAATCGTAAGCACCGAATAGATCAGGAGCGCCAGTATAAGATTATCCTGTACCATCTGCTCCAGGAATTTCAGGTTCTCTCTGTTTCCAAGATAAGAAGACCATCCAAATATGTGATTTAATACTAAGATCAGAACGATAATCCCGATAAATATCCACAGTTTTTTATTTTTCATTCTTTTTTGTCCCCACTGCAATTCCATTTCTGATAATCTGCATCAGTGTCGCTGCCCCAAGAAGCGGCATTAAAAAATAATATGCCGGAAACGATTCTACAGATTTCAACATCGTAATTCCCAAATAAACAATTCCTAATATCTGCATGATCACAATCATTACAAAATCTGTCTTTCCCAACAATTCTTTTTTCTTCCTATATCCCACAATAATTAATACGATAAGTACATTAGCAGCAGCAACTGTAATATATTTTACTATATCATAAACAGGGTTCTTCTGAAGCTGTATATTCTGATAATTCACCCACCTGAGCATCCCCAGTTTTTTTCTTGTAAAATATTGGAACGCATATCCTCCGATCAAAAACGCTATAGTTAATAAATCTAAAAATATATAAATGATTTTTTTCATTTTACTCCTTAATACTACCAAACGCTGTCACCAATATCCAGTGACAGCGCCCCTAATCTTTGTATTATATTTTCGCAGAAATTCTCTACACTCCCTGCTTTGTTTTATTTTGCGGCTTTTCCTGTAGGAAGTTCTCCAACTGTTGTGTGAACACAATCATCACTTGCCGGATCACCAACCTGTACCGGATAGTCATCATGCATTAACCACTCATACCATCCACCATCATACACAGAAATGTTATCATATCCATTTTCATAAAGTACAAGGAATGGTACGGTTGCTCTCCAGCCTGTTCCACAATAGAATGCAAGATGATTGTCTAATGTGAAATCACAGTCTTTCCATACTTCTTTGAATCCGTCCAGATCCTTTACTGTTCCATCATCATTTGCAAACCATAACAGATTCTTTCGAACACCTATCTTTACTCTGTTACAAAAGCTGCGGATACGTCTCCGTCTTTTGCTCCATTCTCAATGATAAATAAATTATCTGTATCAAATCCTGCATCTTTCATTACTGAAATTGCTGTTTTTGCACATTTATTACCACTGTAGCAGAGAATATATACAGGCTCATCCTTGTCCATCTTGTCTTTTGCAAGATTGTACATCTCTGTCTGTGCTTCCGGTGTATCAAATTCCTTCAGGCTGCACTGAAGTGTTCCTTTCAGATGACCTGCTTTATAAGTATCATCATCACGGACATCTAAAAATTGTACATCTTTATCTCCTACCTTGTCAACGGCATCCTTTCCTGCTACATATTTCCAGTCGATGTTTTCTTCTGTACGGTCTGTAGTCAATGCCCCATTTTCTTTACCAAGTGCTTCTGCTCCACCTTCTACTGTATAGATGGATGTCGGTTCAATTCCTGCATCTCTTAATACACCTGTTGCTTTTTCAGCTCCACGTTTTCCACTGTTGCAGATAAGATAGATATCTTTTCCGTCATTCAGATGATCTTTGGCATAAGTTGTCATCTCATCTACCAGGGAATCATCCTCCAATGGGAAGATTGGGCACCACTCTGAATTTGCAACTCTTCCTTTGGAATAATTTTCCCATTCTCTTACATCTAACACGTGAACTCCGTCTGCACTTACTGTATCTGCCGCGGATACATACTGGTATTCATCATCTGCCAGTTCTTTCTTTTCCTCTGTATCCTTTTTATCATCCGTCTGTTCTGTCTTCGTATCGGATGTCTTATCATCAGCCTTGGATCCACATCCAACAACCATTGTTCCTGTCATTGCAGCTACCAGTAATAATGTCACAATTTTCTTTTTCATCTTATTTTTCCTCTTTTCTTCTTTTTTAATTAAAACTCCAGTTTCTTTACAATATTTTTCATCTGTACCCCGTGTACAAGACTTGCTCCGCCACGGATCGCCGCTGCTACATGTACCGCCTCTGTCATCTGTTCTTCGCTGACACCTTTATCCAGGCAGTCGTTCGTGTAAGCATCAATACAATATGGGCACTGTACGGTATGTGCCACTGCAAGTGCGATCAATGATTTCTCTCTTGCAGTCAGCGCACCCTCTTCGAATACCGCATTGTAATAAGCAAAGAATTTTTCTGCCAACTCTGATGCTTTTTCCCCGATTGTCCCAAACTTTGCAAGATCCTCCGGATTGTAATATGTTTCCATGTTCTTTTTCCTCCCTGTTTTTTATTTTCCGGACTGTCTGTCCATATATATCTTTCTCAGCATAAAAATGAATGCCGAAATAGCAAACAAAATCAATAGAGCTGTTACAAGAAGTTTCGCTCCGCCGGTCAGCATACCGCCCACATAAGAATAGACGATGGTTGCCGGTAACTGTCCGACTCCCGTAGCAACAAAGAATGAAACAAATGACATCGAAGTAAGACCTGCCGCATAACTAACAATGTCAAATGATACAAACGGAAGAAGACGACAGATTAAAATCGTATTCTTTCCGTAACGTTCAAAAAATGTATCAATTTGTTTAAGACCTGTTTTACTTGTTAATTTTTCTGCCACGTCACGTCCTAATATTTTTGCAATATAAAAGCATATTGCTGCTCCCACCATTGCGCTGCTCCATGAAAGGATCGCACCTTTCCACCATCCAAACAGGCTGGCATTGGCAAATGTAATTAAAAATGCCGGAAGAGGTGCTGCGATTGACTGAAAAATCATCAACAAGAAAGATATCAGCGCCGCATATCCCCCATATGACGCAACAAAATCTCTTACAACTGTAAAGTCTCCACTTGCAAACATCTTAAATATACGGTTCATTGTCTTATGTATCTCCGGTACCCATAAATATGCAGCAATGCATACCAGTAAAACTATAATCAGGGTTCCCTTTTTTATCCCATCATTTTTCTTTTTCATATATTCCCCCTTCATTCATGACTTGCATGCTATTATTAAATATAATCTTACCAATAAATAATCTGTCTGTCTAATTGTGTTTATTGATATGTTTTCATTACTTATATATTATTTCTATATATGCATACTTTCATTAAGTCCCTGCTTTTACTTATCCTTATTCGCTTTCTCTTCCAAGCCTGATTTTTTCCATTTTCTTCACAAATTCCTCATCCGCATGGTCAAACAGATAGTTCCTGTCACTGACCCGTTGTTTTTCATTATCTTCTTCAATCAATTTCTTTGTATATTCAATCTCTTCCAAGAAATCTCTGGAAGAAATACGGGTTCCACCCTGCCCCATCGTGATTACCTGCTCTACCCCATCGGAAGTCACGACCGTCACATGATACTTTCTTCCGATATGATGAACGACCTTTTCAATGTACTGATCGGCAGTTTCGGCTTCTTTGGTATATACGACATGGATATTATGATACTTCTGGATCTCCAGTGCATAGCCTTCTACCTTGTATGCATCAAATACCAGAATCAGGACACATTTCTTATACCCCTGATAATTACACAGGATATCCATCAGTTTGTCTCTGGCAGCCTCGATGCTGACTTTTGCCAGTTCTTTCAGCTCTTCCCATGCGAAAATAACATTGTATCCGTCAACCAGCAGGTATTCCTGCATAGCCTCTTCTTTTTTGCGCTGCTTTTTCGCATACTCACTTTCGTAAGTTTTTGGTGTCAGTCCACCTTTTCTTTCTACTTTTCCATATGTGCGGATAAAGATTTCTTCCAGTTCTTTTTCTGCTGCTTTAGAATAGACTCCCGGTGTTCTGGCTGCTCTCGGTACCTGTCTTGCTGCCTGCTCTGACTGCCTCTTTGCTTCTTCTAATGCCCGTTCTTTTTCAAGCTGATTCTCCAAATGCATGTACTCTGGCACTTGATTCCATGGAACGTTAAATCCTGCACCATGGGAACAGAAGACGGATCCTGTCGGATTCTCGATATCGCGCTCCGGATCATAAGCAATCTCTTCGATCACTGCCTCTGCGTTCCGACAAGGTTCATAGCCGCGGAACGTACAGGTCAGATGTCCCTGTCCTCTTGTATAGGAATTCACTTCCATCTGATAATCCCGCATACCTGTAACCGGTGCATATCCCTCGATCGTCGTCATCTCTCCTTCTGTCTGCGGTGTACCGGTCTCCCCATTCATCCGCTGAATATCTGTAAGTGCCCGTCCGATCATTCCCGATGGAATTTCCAGCTGAAAATCATAATACGGTTCCAGCAGCATACTTTCGGCCTGCATCAGTCCTTGGCGCACCGCACGGTAGGTTGCCTGCCGGAAATCCCCGCCTTCGGTATGTTTCAGATGTGCCCGTCCTGCCGTCAGTGTGATCTTCATATCCGTGATCACAGAACCTGTCAGCACACCCCTGTGTTCTTTTTCCAGAAGATGGGTAAGGATCAGACGCTGCCAGTTCTTGTCTAACATATCCTCACTACAATCTGTCCCGATCACAATACCGCTGCCTCTTTCTCCCGGTTCCATCTTCAGATGTACTTCCGCATAATGCCGGAGCGGTTCGAAATGGCCCACACCTTCCACTGTATTCTGGATGGTCTCTTTATATACGATATTTCCCGTATCGAATTCCACATCTACACCAAACCTGTCTTTGATCAGACTTTTTAATATCTCGATCTGGACTGCTCCCATAAGTTTTGCATGGATCTCTCCCAGTTCTTCATTCCATACGATCTTAAGCATTGGGTCCTCTTCTTCGAGTATGCGCAAATTCCCGAGCATTTTGTGGACGTCACACCCCTCCGGGAGTTCGATCTTGTAGCTTAAGGCAGGCTCCAGTGCCGGTGCTTCGGAATCGCATTCTATGCCAAGGCCTTCACCTGGATAAGTATAATTCAATCCGGTTACTGCACATACCATGCCGCTTTTCGCTTCCTGTACCATCTCATATTTTTCACCGGAATAAATGCGGATCTGATTGACCTTTTCTTCCCAGCTGTTCATAACTGTCTCAGATCTATCTTGTGCAAGGTCGGATTCCTTCTTACTCTGCTGCTTTCCTGCTATTCCGGTCAATGTATCTTTTACCTTCAAAGTTCCGGATGTCACTTTCAGATACGTCAACCGGCTGCCAGCTGGATCTCTGGATATCTTGAAAACTTTCGCGCCAAAATTACTTGTATTAGTATCTGTGCTATTTATCTGCTCATTCTTTTCAACATAAGCAGTCATCCCATCCATGAATTCTTGTACGCCTTCCATCTTCAGCGCCGAACCAAAATAACACGGATATGCTTTCCTGTTACCGATTATCTCAGCAATTGTATCCTCTTCTATTTTCTCCGACTCCAGATACTCTTCCATCGCTTTCTCATCACACATGGCAAGACTGTCATACGTTTCTTCCGTTATCTCCGAAAAATCGATACACCCTTCATCCAGTCTGTTCTGCAGATCTGCCAGTACCTTTGCCTTATCCGTTCCCACCTGATCCATCTTATTGATGAATATGAACGTCGGTATCTGATATCTTTTGAGCAGTCTCCAAAGCGTACGTGTGTGTCCCTGCACCCCATCGGCACCATTGATCACCAGGATTGCATAATCCAGCACCTGTAAGGTACGTTCCATCTCTGCCGAAAAATCCACATGTCCCGGTGTATCCAGAAGAGTTATCCCCAGATTACCCATCTTTAATTCTGCCTGTTTGGAAAAGATCGTGATTCCTCTTTCCCGCTCCAATTCGTATGTATCCAAAAATGCATCCTTATGATCCACTCTTCCGAGCTTTCTGATCTGCCCACTTAAGTAAAGCATGCATTCCGATAATGTTGTTTTCCCGGCATCTACGTGAGCCAGGATTCCAATTGTAATATGTTTCATAATTTCTTTCCTTATTATCTGTCGTTATCAGTCACTATTACCATTACTTATCAGTATTCTTTTTTACGATATTCTTATTATACATCATAATTTATATTTTGTACTTTTTTTCATAATTTTGCAATTTACTATTGTTTTTTCCTGAAAAATCTGTTTGACTATTAGTGAGGACATATTAAAAAAAATAATAAATAAGCGAGGTATTGTTATGAAACCAATAAAAGAAGGTAAAGTCCGTGAAATTTATGATAACGGAGACAGCCTGATTATGGTTGCCACTGATCGTATCAGTTGTTTTGACGTAATTCTTAAGAATATTGTTTCCAAGAAAGGAACTGTTCTGACGCAGATGTCTAAATTCTGGTTCGACCTGACAAAAGACATTCTTCCAAACCACATGATCTCTACTGATGTGAAAGATATGCCTGAATTCTTCCAGAAACCAGAATATGACGGTAACAGCATGATGTGCAAAAAGCTTGAGATGCTTCCAATCGAATGTATCGTACGTGGTTACATCACAGGAAGCGGATGGAAGAGTTATCAGGAGAATGGTACTGTATGCGGCATCAAACTTCCGGAAGGATTAAAAGAATCGGATAAGCTTCCAGAGCCAATCTATACACCATCCACAAAAGCTGAGATCGGAGATCATGATGAAAATATTTCTTACGAGCAGAGCATTGCCCACCTTGAGAAATATTTCCCTGGTAAAGGCGAAGAATATGCAGCCAAGCTTCGTGACTGTACGATCGCTCTCTATAAAAAATGTGCAGACTATGCATTAAGCCGTGGTATCATTATCGCAGATACCAAATTCGAATTTGGTCTTGATGAAAATGGTAATATGGTTATCGGTGATGAGATGCTGACACCGGACAGCTCTCGTTTCTGGCCTGTAGAAGGTTATGAACCGGGACACGGACAGCCGTCGTTCGACAAACAGTTTGCACGTGACTGGCTGACTTCTCACCCGGATAATGACTGGAACCTTCCGGATGATATTGTCCAGAAAACAATTGACAAATATCTTCAGTGCTACAAGATGATCACAGGTGAAGAACTTGCTTAATTCCCCTGTATTCAGAGATAACGAACTCCTTGCGGTTTTCTCGATCATCTGATCAGGTAGCAATGCAGAGGATCTGCCACCGGCAGTTTCTCTTGCATATTTTAGTATAAATACTCCCGCCGGGACTGCCACTCTGACAGCTTCTGCGGGAGTTTTATTATAATACATGAACTACCTTTGAACATTATTTCTTCATCTTCGGCTCAAAGACAAGCGATGCCAGATAGCCAAAGATAAGTGCTGCAGATATTCCAACGGCACTTGCCTTAAATCCGCCCATAAATATCCCGATGAATCCTTCTTTATCTACAGCTTCTTTGACACCTTTCCACAAAAGATTACCGAATCCCAATAATGGTACGCTGGCACCGGCTCCTGCATATTCCTGAATCACCGGATATATCTTCAGTGCTCCTAATACAGAGCCGCTGCACACCAAAAGCACCATAATCCTTCCCGGCATCAGCTTTGTCCGGTCCAGCAATATCTGTGTCAGTGCACAGATCAAACCTCCCACCCAGAATGCATTGATATAATCCATATTATGTTTCCTCCCTGTATGTTTTTGTCTAACAGTGTTCCAGCACGATTCCATGTGCAATTCCCGGAACACTTGCTCCCTCATTGTAACTGACCGTCGACATCAGTGCTCCTGTCGGAACGAACAGTACCCTCTTCCACTCACCGCTTGCAATGGCAGGCAGGATATACGCCGATAACGTTGCTGCAGCACATCCGCAGCCACTTCCTCCCGCATGGGTATCCTGTCTGCTCTGATCAAATATTGTCATCCCACAATCCATATGTCTTTCTTTGATATCGTATTCTTTTTCCCGCATAAGATCAAATAATATGCTCTGTCCCACATATCCGAGATCTCCGGTAATGATCCGGTCATAATCTTCTTCTTTTCTTTCAAAATCTTCCAGATTCTGGATGATCGTATCGCAGGCTGCCGGAGCCATACATGCGCCCATATTCTGCGAATCCTTCAAGCCATAATCCACAATCTTACCGACCGTCACTCCGGTGATCCTCACATGACTCCTGTTCTTTCCAACAATAAATGCTCCACTTCCGGTCACTGTCCATTGTGCAGACAGCGGTCTCTGATTCGCATAACTGAGCGGAAAACGGAATTCCTTTTCTGCACTTCCGAAATGGCTGGATGTCACTACGAGCATCCGCTCTCCGTATCCTGCCGCCACACACATCGATGCCAGGGCGAGTGCCTCCCCTGACGTTGAACATGCACCGTACAGACCAAACATCGGTATCTGCAGCTGTTCAACTCCAAGTGATGTTGCCACTCCCTGCCTTAGCAGATCGCCTCCGAACAAATACCGAATGGCTCCTGCCGTCAGATGTGCTTTACCAAGTGCCAGCTGACAGGCTTCTTTCTGCATACTGCTTTCCGCTTTTTCCCAGGTGTCCTCCCCGAACATATCATCCAGACCCACCATATCAAACCTGCTGCCAAGTGGTCCTTCCCCCTCTTTCTTACCGACGACAGATGCACTTTCCTCAATATACGGAGATGCCTTAAATGCTATACTCTGCTTTCCTTTTATCATATTCTTATATCCTCCTGCTATATTTCCATACAGATTATCCTGCAACTCCTGCCACTTTTAGCAGCCAATAGAACAGTCCAAGCAGCCAGCTTGTAAATATCCCATACAGGATCACCGGTCCGGCAATGGTAAATATCTTGCACCCGATTCCTATAACCTGTCCTTCTTTCTTGTATTCAATCGCCGGTGCTGCCACTGAATTGGCAAATCCCGTAATCGGTACCAGCGCTCCTGCACCGCCCCACTTTGCGATCTGCGGATACAGATTGCATCCGGTAAGCACTGCACTCAGAAGCACCAGAAGCATCGAACACCAGCTTCCACTCATATCCCTGCCCAGTCCCGCTTTCTCGCAGATATTCAGAATGCCTTGCCCGATCACACAGATGGCACCGCCTGTAACGAATGCTTTCGCCATATTTACCGGCAGATTATGCACCGGTGTTTTCTGCCTGACATAATTTTCATATGACTGTTGTTGTTTTTTCTTCTCCATATCATCACCACCTCTTCCAGAAAAACAATAATGCGCCCAGACCTTTTCCAAATGCGATTCCAATCATCACCGCTGCAATCCCTCTTACCATACGGATTCTCCTGATAAAGATCGGAAACAGATCCAGCATTTCCGTCAAAGCCATTGCCCAGCAGCCCACAAAGATTCCTCCGAACAGTCCCATAACCGGAAGCAGACAGCCTGCGAACGGAACCGCCGGATGATACACAGAAATAACGGCGCCCAGGCTTCCTCCGGCTGCAACCGCATCTTCATATAACATAACCTGTTCTCCTGTATGTGTCCGGTCGGCAAAGTCCGATATCACACCCAGGCCTATGATAAAAGAAAAAAGTCCGCCTGCCGCCGTAATCCCTGCACTAAATCCCAGTAGTGCCAGACATATGTTTTTCGCCAACATCCAGTTCTTTCTCCTTTCTGGAATATGTCTCTACCAGCGTTGTCTGTATATCATTCTCGTAAAGACGCATCTCCACCTCCATCGGTGTCGGATCTACAGACAATCGTTTTTTTCCGAAATGATTGAAGAATGTCAGAATTCCTATCACAATACCAATACAGTATGTGAACTCCAGGATTGTAAATCCATCTGACTTTGTACCAGTTAAAAGTTCATATACCTGTCCAAACATTCTGGTCACACCTACATCATTATTGAATGCCATTGTTGAAAATGCTGCACCAAAGAAACTGATCAGTACTACAGCCACAATCTTAACGCCATGGATGATCCCGCCTTTTCCATCCTGCTCCTCATACGTCACGATAAAATCCGTTTCTCCGATATTTTCTACTGCTGCATCCGGATAGATCTCATGGATCTTCTGTATCACTTTCAGAAGTGATACCACTGTTCTACGCTGTCTCTTATCATCCGGATGATGAAAGGTCAGCAGATGAATGCTCCGGATCCTGGCAAGCATTGCCGGGTCTGTACACTCTATCTTCAGCACATCACCGATCATCACGGATGTCTTTGCCACCTCAACATTCCGATCTGCCTTTATATATACAGTGCCTGCCTTCCCTGCCATCTTTCTTCACCTCCGTTTTTTCATCTTGATAGTATACCGTCTTCTTTACCAACGTTCCTTCATTTACTCCGTGACTGCCTTTTACATCATGAAAATAATAAATAAATCCTATGATCACTGCTGCTGTAATAACAAAGATCAGGCACATCCTGATCTTCTTTCTGCCTTCTTCCAACATTCTCACCCTTTCTTCCCATGCTCTCTTTTACCGGATCTCATGAGTTAGTATGCCGGATTCTGACAATTCTATGCATGGATTCCATACATAGAATCGATCCCTGACGTGCCTGTTATAACTTCTCTCTTAAATTTTTTAATATCTTCTTTTCCATTCTGGATACCTGAACCTGTGAAATTCCAAGTTCTTTTCCTACCTGTGTCTGTGTCTTTTCCGAAAAATATCGTAGATAGATCAGCTTTCTCTCGTCCTTATCCAGATTTTTCAGCAGTTCTTTCAATAGCAGATGATCTACAACTCTTTCTTCTGCCGCATCAGCCTGACCGACTTTCTCCATCAATGACATTTCCTGTCCTTCTTTTTTACAGACAGGTCTGTGCAGTGATTCCACATCCGTACATGCATCCATTGCCATCGTCAGTTCTTCCGGTGCGACCTTTAAATCTTCTGCAATCTCTGCAACCGACGGCTCTCTTCCCAGCTCTTTTCCGAGCCTTTCCTGCGTCTGATACGCTTTGTATGACAGTTCTTTCAGTGAACGGCTGACCTTGATCATTCCGTCATCTCTCAGGAACCGCTTGATTTCACCGCTGATCAGCGGGACTGCATAAGTTGAGAATTTCACTTCAAAACTAAGATCGAACTTGTCAATTGCTTTCAGCAGTCCGATCGTTCCGATCTGGAACAGGTCTTCCATTTCTGTTCCGCGCCCTGCAAAGCGTCTTACGATACACCAGACCAGTCCTGTATTTTCCTCCACAATCTGTGCTCTTGCTTCGTCATCCCCTTCGTGAGATTTCTGAATTAAAGCGATTGTGTGGTCCATATCTTTCGTCCTTTTCCAATTGTCTTTTTCATTTTCACAATAGTTCCTTTTCCCGGTTCGGAACTCACTTCAACCTGATCCATGAATGCTGTCATAAAAGAAAATCCCATTCCTGACCGGTCAAGCTCCGGCCTGGTGGTAAATAACGGCTCCATCGCTTTTGTCACATCTTCGATTCCTTTTCCATGGTCTTCCACTTCTATCTCCAATGTGTCTTCACAGGTTGTACATCGGAGGAATATCTTCTCCACCCGGCATTCATAGCCATGAATCACCGCATTCGTCACAGCCTCCGACACAGCCGTTTTTACATCTGCAACTTCCTCAACTGTCGGATTCAGTGATGTCATAAATGCTGCAACGGCAACTCTGGCAAATGATTCATTCGAGGAATAACTGTCAAAAATAATCTGCATTTCATTGGTATTTTCCATTTTATTTCTCCTCCTCATATATCTGCATGATTTTTGTTACCCCTGACATAGTCAGGATCTTACGGATCCGTTCGCTGGTATGTACCGCACAGACTTCGCCGCCCAGCATATAGATTTTACGGTAACGTCCCATGATTACTCCGATTCCCGAACTATCACAGAATTTCGTATCTGCAAAATCAAAGATCACATACCGGATATGATTATGTTCAATCAGATGATCGGATTCCTTTCTTATCTCTTCCGCATTGTGATGATCCAGTTCCCCCGGTAAAAATATAGTCAGATAATTCTCCTGTACCTGATACTTCATGTTATAACTCCCCATTTACATCTTTCTATTATTTTGCATAGTGCATAAACAAAAAAGGACATACACCTCTTACGTGTATATCCTTCTCTTTTTGTATTTCTGCCATTTCTATACCAGGACAACGCATATCCTAGTTATTATTCTTCTTACTCTTCTGTGCATTCTGCGTATCAAGTGCTTCCTGTGCATCGGTCGCAGCCTGTGTTCCCTCATGCTCTTCTATGATCTTCTGATAATACGCATTCGCCTTATCCTGCTCACCCTGTTTTTCATAAGACTGCGCAAGCAAAAGCATGGCCTCTCCGTCCTGGTATCCCTCATCCATCTGTACCACCTGCTCCAGATTTGTTACCGCCGTATCATAATTTGCCACTTGATAATTCTTCTGGGATGTTGCATACAGGCTTTCACAGACTTTTGGATAAATCTTCTCTGTCAGACTGTCATATTCTTCTTTTCCGGATGTGCCAAGTGTACCTGCATTAATCTTCAGCAGTTCTTCTGCCAGCGCAGAATTGCTCATATCTCCGGTTGAATAATGCGATACAACCGTCATCAGTGACTCATAACTTGACTTTGTTACCTCCGCAGTCTGTTTCTGTTCCTCTGCAGCTTTGGTATCTGTACGGTATGTTTCCAGTTCTTTTTTCAGTGCACTGATCTGTGACTTCTGCGTCGCAATCTGATCACTGAACTTCACCGTCTGCTTGTTCACCTTGCTCTGTCTGGATGCAGATACTGCCGGCATGACTAGGAAAGCCATAACCGCAACTCCGACAGCTACACCAATTGCAATATTTATCATTGTGTGCAATCCGACATTATCCTTAAGACCGGATGCGACAGGCTGGATGATCGTTTCATTTCCGATATTATAAGTTACCGTCTGTCTTCTTTTTTTCTTCTTTCCTGTATCTTTATCATCGACCAGGCGCACATTCCTTGACTTCCGCACCTGATTCAGTTCATGCATATAACGCATGGTGATATCATCTGTCTTGTCCAGCTTGTGTGCGATCCGGATATTCTTTCTCGCCTCAGAATACTGTTCATCCATAATGTAAAGCAGTGCCAGAAGCTGATATGCTTTCACATATGTCGGATGCATCTCAATTGCTTTCTTAAGCTGGAGTACAGCCAGATCCTCACAGCGCTGATAACAGTAATCCAGTGCCTGATTGTATCTTTTGATCGCCTGATTGATCTGATCCAACTCGTCTTTTTTCTCTTTTATCTTTATAATATAATAATTGGCAATGTTCTCTTTCGGCTGGAGATTCTTGCTTAACACCCATTCCGTCAGTGCTTCTACCACATCACCTCTTCCGTAATAGACAAGTCCCAGAAGATTTCTCGATGCGATGTTATCTCTGTTATATTGTAAACTCTTTTTCAGCGATGTGATTGCTCCGGTCAGATCCCGGATGTTCGCTCTTTTAAGCCCGTCATTATACCAGTAGTTCGACTGATACGCCAATTTTGTTGTATAATCCATATACTTCCCTCTATATTTCCGTTACTGTTCATACAGCGCTGAGACTTTCCATTCCGGAATTCTTCCCTGTGAACTGTAACCGCTTTTCTTTGCCGCAGTTTACTGTGGATCGTCCTGCTTCGTCTGTTCGATCACTTCTCTTAAAAGATCTGTCATATCTGTCAGATCATCCTGGTAAATCGCATCTCCCAGTTCCTCTACTTCCAGACTAGGCTGGAATTTCTTTAATTCTTCTTCAAAATCAAGCATCTATGGCACCTCCTGCCAGTAACTTTTTTATCATCCCTACAAGGTATAATGAACCAAGACAGTATATCTCTCCTGACTCCCCCCGTTTATCCAGTGCCGTTCTGACGGCATCTTCCAATCGTTCTTTACAGTACACCGGTCTGTCTGTATACCGGCGGAAGATATCTGCAAGTTCCTCAACCGGAACACCTCTCTCGTCTTCGATCTGTGTGACGATATATGCTTTCACATCCAGATTCCCGCACAGGTATTCTATCATCTCATCGTACTTCTTATCCGATACTGCGGAAAATAATAATATCATCTCACCGCACTCAGACTCATCCAGTGCCTTTACGCTTTCTACAAACGCCTGCATTGCACCCGGATTATGCGCACCGTCTACCGTGATATGTGCTCCGATCCGTTCCATACGTCCTTCCCAGTGAAGCTGTGCAAGTACCTGTTTCCAC
>OGYH01000668.1_pt1 | contig 35298 bp, 32 predicted proteins | sample 1576511 | NCBI WGS metagenome assembly OGYH01 (sample SAMEA3541522, study PRJEB24748) | human gut metagenome | biome: human gut; feature: human-associated habitat; material: faeces | place: China | collected 2012
CCATCGAAGGCATCACCAGCCCGGACGGCCGCGTGTTCGGCAAGATGGGCCACTCCGAGCGCTACAGCAACGGTACGTTCGTGAACGTGCCCGGCGAGAAGGACCAGCCGCTGTTCGCGGCCGGCGTGGAGTACTTCGCCGCCTGAGCATCAAGACTCTTTTCACGCTCACATAATCAAGGGTGGGTTCGAAATCTCATGATTCCGAACCCACCCTTTCATATACAGCAATCCGCGACATTCGTCATAGCAGCCGCTTCAGGCGGAAAGGTAACCCTCGGCGAGATCGACGGGCCTGTTGGCGCGTTCCACCGCATCATCGCTGGATTGCGCGGTTTGTCTGATGATGTCGTCGTAACCGGTCAGGGCGGCGAAAGGCATGAATTGGGCGGCACGGTTATGCATGCTCATATGGGCATGCGTCTGCGATTGGTGATGCGGCAGATCGATGATGTCGTCGTAGCGATGGGTTTCCGTAAGGCTCATGCCGCATGACCTCCTATCTGCTTGTTGCGCTGCTGGCCTGTGGCGTCATCGAACATATCCATGGCCTTGATGATGGAATTTCTGCCGAATTTGCGTTTGATGTCCAGAAGCGTTTGCTGCATATGCAGTTCGGCGTCCCCTCGTGGCGAATCCTTGGAACCACCATCGGCGGAACGCATAGCCTCGCATTCGGCCGCATCAGCGGAAGCGGAATCCACCGGCGCTTCCATCGCGGCGAACAAATCAGGCTGCGTATATTCGGACGCGGCCGCCTGCCGCCGTTCCTCAAGTTGCTCGTCGGTCAGCACATCGGCGGCGACCACATTCAGCCGACGGACCAGCAAACGCCTGTCTACGATCGAAAGGAAAAGCTTATCGACCGCGTCGCAAATACGCGACGTAGCCGACGTCGGCTCCGGCAATGCGATCGACCCGGTGGCCGGCTTGGGTACGCGGCGGCCATACCTGTCGATCGAAACAGGGCCGTCGTATGTTGCCACGGCATGTTCGGCAATCGCCTTCAAATCAGCGGAACCGTCCTTGCCAAGCCGTTTCGGATCGAGGCTTGCCGTGTCGTAGCCGACCATCAATCCCACTCTGCCGGCTTTCACGCCCTTCGCTACCAAATCCAATGACAGCGTATCCGCCATTTCACGCACAATCAGCCGGGCTGCGTCGAATCCCGCCGGCCCTGTCAGCACTTGTCCGGAACTCAAGCTGTGCCCCGACGGCTTGTACACTTTGATGTCCGCGATGGTGCACGGCTCCCAACCCCACGCATGGTCGATGAGTAGTTCAGCATTCACTCCGAACATCCGATATAGCAGATCCTCGTTGTAATACTCATCGGCGCGACCCATCGAGCAACGTGCGATATCTCCCATGGTCAACAAGCCCTGAGCCTCGAGCCTTTTCGCATATCCTCGTCCAACACGCCAAAAATCAGTAATCGGACGATGCCCCCACAACAGTTTCCGATACGACATCTCGTCCAGCCTGGCAATGCGGATGCCATCCTCCCCAGCATGGATATGCTTGGCCACAATGTCCATGGCAACCTTGGCCAGATACATGTTCGTACCAATACCCGCTGTAGCGGTGATACCAGTCCGAGCATGAATGTCATGGATAATGTCGCGCGTCATCTCCTCCACGCCTTTGCCATAGGCGCGTAGATACCCAGTGACGTCCATGAACACCTCGTCCACCGAATAGACATGGATGTCATCCGCCGACACGTATTTCAAGTAAATACCGTAGATTTTCGCGCTCATCGCCAGATAATGCGACATGCGCGGCTTGGCTATGAACACGTCCGCAGCCAGATTCGGATTATCAGCGAGCGCTTTCGCATCATACGATTTTCCCGTCAGCACTCCGCCCGGGGCAACAGCCCGACGTGCCGCATTGACCTCTTTGAGTTTCGCTTTGACCTCGAATAGACGGGCACGACCCGGCAACCCGTATTCCTTCAGCGACGGAGAAACCGCCAAACAAATGGTTTTGTCGGTACGCGACTGATCCGCTACTACCAGATGCGTGGACAGTGGCGGAAAACCATGCTCGACACATTCCGAAGATGCATAGAAGGATTTCAAGTCGATTGCCACGTATGTTCGTTCGGCCATAACACTCCTTCCATGCAACAGTTCTTATAAACGTATCCATCACGCCCGCAAACATGATACGTTCTCAACGTTCTCATCATAACAAAATATTCGAACAGCCGTTCGAATGCGTGTTTAGTTTTGCATTCATCCCAAGGACTCCCCGAAACCTGTCGCTTGTAGCCTCCCGTTGGTAGGGTTGAACGGTAGCGAACCCCTTGTCTCCATGGTTTTGGAAGGAGCTTTGGCTTGTCAGCTGAACTCGAAGACATCCACGAGGAATGCGGTATTTTCGGCGTTTGGGGCCACTCGGACGCCGCCCGACTCACCTACTTCGGTCTACACGCGCTGCAGCATCGCGGTCAGGAGGGTGCCGGCATTGTCTCCAACGATAATGGTCATCTCATCGGTCATCGCGGAACGGGTCTGCTGACCCAGGTGTTCAGCGACGAACGGGAAATCGAACGCCTGAAAGGAGACAAAGCGATCGGCCATGTGCGTTACGCCACAGCCGGTTCCGGCGGCACCGACAACATCCAGCCGTTCATCTTCCGCTTCCATGACGGGGATATGGCGTTGTGTCACAACGGCAATCTCACCAATTGCCCCTCCTTACGCCGCAAGCTGGAGGACGAGGGAGCGATCTTCCATTCGAACTCCGACACCGAAGTGCTGATGCACCTCATCCGTCGTTCCAGCAAGCCCACGTTCATGGACAAGCTCAAGGAAGCGCTCAACACCGTGCACGGCGGCTTCGCCTATCTGATCATGACCGAACATGCCATGATCGGCGCGCTCGATCCGAACGGATTCCGTCCGCTGTCCCTTGGCAGGATGACGAACGGCGCCTATGTGCTCGCTTCCGAGACCTGCGCGCTCGACACTGTCGGAGCCGAACTGGTGCGTGACATCCGCCCGGGCGAGATCGTGGTCGTGGATGACGATGGCTACCGCATCGACCGTTACACGGATCAGACCCAGCTGGCCATCTGCTCGATGGAATTCATCTACTTCGCACGTCCCGATTCCAACATCTACGGCGTGAACGTGCATTCGGCCCGCAAGCGCATGGGCGCGCGCCTGGCTCAGGAATCCCCCGTCGACGCCGATATGGTCATCGCCGTGCCGAACTCCTCCCTGTCGGCGGCTTCCGGCTATTCGGAGGAGGCCGGCCTGCCGAACGAAATGGGTCTGATCAAGAACCAGTACGTGGCACGCACCTTCATCCAGCCCACGCAGGAGCTGCGCGAGCAGGGCGTGCGTATGAAGCTGTCCGCAGTGCGCGGCGTGGTCAAGGGCAAGCGCGTGGTCGTCATCGATGATTCCATCGTGCGCGGCACCACCTCGAAGCGCATCGTGCAGATGCTCAAGGAGGCCGGGGCGGCCGAAGTGCATATGCGCATCAGCTCCCCGCCGCTGAAGTACCCGTGCTTCTACGGCATCGACATCTCCACCACCAAGGAGCTGATCGCGGCCAAGAAGTCTGTCGACGAGATCCGCGACTACATCGGAGCCGATTCACTGGCGTTCCTGTCGCTCGACGGCTTGGTGGAATCCATCGGCCTTGGCGCGGACGCACCGTATGGCGGCCTGTGCGTAGCCTACTTCAACGGCGACTATCCGACCGCCTTGGACGACTACGAAGCCGACTTCCTGAAGTCGCTCACTCCGGAGGATCGTGTCCGTCTGCCTGAATTCGCTTTGTACAAGAGCAAGTACGAGGGCAACGAATACACCACCACTTCATCCCAAGAAGAACACTGAGACCCGAGAAAGGTTAGATATGCCAAAAGCATATGAGAAAGCCGGCGTAAGCGTTGAGGCCGGTTACGAAGTCGTCAAGCGTATCAAGTCCCACGTGGCGCGCACCAACCGTCCGGGCGTGGTCGGCGGCATCGGCGGATTCGGCGGCCTGTTCGATCTCGCCTCCCTGGGTTACAAGGAGCCAGTGCTGATTTCCGGCACCGACGGCGTCGGCACCAAGCTGGTCGTCGCCAAGATGGCGGGCAAACACAGCACCATCGGCATCGACTGCGTGGCCATGTGCGTCAACGACATCGCCGCCCAAGGCGCCGAGCCGCTGTTCTTCCTGGATTACATCGCCTGCGGCAAGAACAATCCGGCTCTGCTCGAGCAGGTCGTCTCCGGCGTGGCCGACGGCTGCGTGCAGGCCGGTTCCGGTCTGATCGGCGGCGAGACCGCTGAAATGCCGGGCATGTATGACGAAGACGAGTACGATCTGGCTGGCTTCGCGGTCGGCGTGGCCGAAAAGTCCGCTATCGTCGACGGCTCCACCATCGCTGAGGGCGACGTGCTTATCGGCCTGCCGTCCACCGGCGTGCATTCCAACGGTTTCTCCCTGGTGCGTAAGGCCCTGTTCGAGCAGGCCGGCTACACCGTGGACACCGTACTGGACGAACTGGGCGGTGAGAAGCTTGGCGACGTGCTGCTCACTCCGACCAAGATTTACGTGAAGGCCCTTTCCCCGCTGTTCAAGGCGGGCGTGGTCAAGGGCGTCGCGCATATCACCGGCGGCGGTTTCATCGAGAACATTCCGCGTATGATTCCGGACGGTCTTGCCGCCCATATCAACCTTGGCTCCTGGCCGGTGCTCCCGATTTTCGACGTGCTCGAGAAGGCCGGCAGCATCGATCATATGGAAATGTTCAACATCTTCAACATGGGTATCGGCATGGTGCTGGCCGTCAGCGCCGAAGATGCCGATAAGACCATGGAACTGCTGAAGTCCAATGGCGAGGCCGGCTATGTGCTGGGCAATATCGTCAAGAAGACCGGCGAGGACGTCGAACTGCAGTAAACGAACATACGGGGGTAGCCGAACAGGCACCCCCGATATTATTTCTTGAGATTGGCACTCTTCCCCATAAGGGATACAACAGGAGGAAATATGAAGGTTCTGGTCATTGGTTCCGGTGCGCGTGAACATGCCATCGCCCACGCGCTCATGCGTGGCGGCAGCGTCAGCGAGGTCACTGTGGCCCCAGGCAATCCGGGCATGGAGCTTGACGGCATCCGCACCACGCAGCTCAACCCGTCCAATCATGCGGCGCTCATCGATTTCGTGAAGAACAATGGTTACGATTGGGTGTTCGTCGGACCGGAAGTGCCGCTTATCGAAGGCATCGTCGACGATTTCGCTGCCGCCGGCATCAAGGCGTTCGGCCCGAACAAGGCCGCCGCGCAGATCGAGGGTTCCAAGGACTTCGCCAAGCAGCTTATGGAACGTCACGACATTCCGACCGCGAAGTACCAGACGTTCGACGATTTGGAGCGTTCCACCGCTTATGTGCGCGAGCATGGCGCGCCGATCGTCATCAAGGCCGATGGCCTGGCCGCAGGCAAGGGCGTGACCGTGGCGATGGATGAGGAGACCGCCATCGCCGCTTTGGAGGACATTTTCGTGGACCACCGCTTCGGCAACGCCGGCGCGAAGGTGGTTATCGAGGATTTCCTTGAGGGTCAGGAATTCTCTCTGATGAGCTTTGTGAACGGCACCGATTTCTGGCCGATGCCGATTTCGCAGGATCATAAGCGTGCCTACGATGGCGACAAGGGTCCGAACACCGGCGGCATGGGCGCCTACAGCCCGGTTCCGCAGATCGGTCAGGATGTGATCGACACCGCCATCGAAACCATCGTCAAGCCGACCGTTCAGGCCATGGCCGACGAGGGCACGCCGTTCACCGGCATTCTGTACGCCGGCCTCATCGCCACCACCGACGGCCCGAAGGTCATTGAGTTCAACGCGCGTTTCGGCGATCCAGAGACCGAAGTGGTGCTGCCGAAGCTCACGTCCGATCTCGGTGCCGGCATCAGCGCCATTCTCAACGGCGAAACCCCGGAATTCACGTGGGATGAGGACAATGCCACTCTTGGCGTGGTGATCGCTTCCGAAGGTTACCCGACCAACGTGGTCAAGGGTGCCGCGATTCCTGAGATCACGGTAGATGACGATTCCCATGTCTACTATGCGGGCGTCGCACGTGGCGAGCATGGTCTCGTGGCCAACTCCGGTCGCGTGCTGCTGGTCGAGTCCTCCGCTGCGGACATCAAGGCCGCGCAGGACAAGGTCTACGCGATCATCGACAAGCTCGACACCAAGGGCATGTTCTACCGTCACGACATCGGTTTCAAAGCGCTGAACGCGTGATGATGGTGTGTTGGCTGCGCTGAACCAATAGCCGTTGAGGGGCTGTTCCAATAGTTTGGAACAGCCCCTCAATGTTTTAAGATTTGTGCGGCAGGCGCGTCGTCGCCCACCACACGCCTGCCGTGACGAGGACGTGCGCGAATTCCGTGCGGCACGACACGAAGGCGCACAACGGTACGTCGAGTGTCGAGCCGTGCGGCAGGCGCGCCGTCCTCATTACGGCAGGTCCATGAAGGAGGTGTCTTTCAGGTAATTCTTCCCCGTGGTGATGTCGTATTGAATGAGCTTGTAATCGGCCAGCAGCTGCTTGGTCTCGGCGTCGAAATCCTCTTCGGCCATGGGCTCGCCCTTGGCGTTCAGATAGATGTTCTGACCTTCCGGAATGCGGTCCCAGCCTTGGATGTTGTTGACCACCGGCGGTTCCATGGCCGAGATCTTGGAGTGCATTTCGGTGAGGAACGCCAGATACGGCGACACCTTGGCATCCATATGCTCGGCGGCCTGCGCCACAAAGAAGTTGGGCGACGAATAGTCGGCGTTGCCTATCTTGTTGCCTTGCGTGCCGGAAGCCTTGTTGGACCAGATGAAGTAGTCCGTCTGATGCAACGCCAGCGAGTTGCCGTCATCAGCGGAAGCCGACGAGTAGATGCCCGGCAGATGGTCTCCGTAGAAGACCACGGTGACCGGCTTGCCGAGCTTGTCGAGTTCGCTGAGGAATCCGGCGGTCGCCCCATCCGTCAGGGACGCGCCCTTTTGGTAGGTTTCGATGGATTCCTTCTCGTCGTCCTTCAACGGCTTTCCCGTGGTGGAGGAGGCTTTGAAGTCGTTGTGCTTGTACCAGTCATGGTAGGGCATGTGGTTCTGCATGGTGATGACCTGCAGGAACTGGTTCGACTTGGTTTTCCTGACTTCCTCCAGCGTGCTTTGGTAGGTGGCCTCGTCGGAGACGTACGGCGAATCGTCGATCTTGTCCTGATGCGAGATGACGTCCGGCCCGGTCAGCGTGTAGAAATGCGAGAAGCCGAACTTCTTGTAGTTGGTGGCGCGCGAATACATGGACGATTCGTACGGGTGCAGGCCAATGGAGTTCTTTGCGGCGCCCCACATCTGGTTGATTGTCGGCGTCCAATGCTCGCTCGGCACCAGCTGCTGGTATGGGCTGGTCAGGGAGGAATCGAAATTCGCCATGCTCAGGCCGGACAGTCCCATGTATTCCAAGTTGGCGGTGCCGCCGCCGTATCCGGAGGACAGCATCAGGCCGGACGTGGTATTCTGCTTGATCTCACGGATCTTCGGCATGGAATCCTTGTTGACTTTGAGTCCCGGCACGCGTGACGGGTCGGAGAAGGATTCGGACAGCACGTAGATGACGGTGCTGTCGGTCATGTTCGCGGAACGTTTCGCGTTGATCTTCTTCGCGGCCTTCTCATAGCGGGCCGCGACCTGCTTCATGGTCTCTTCGGAATAGTCGTCCGGCTTGACCATGACTTTCGGGTTGAGCTGACGGGTGAACGCCACCAGCGGCCCGTTGCGCTGGGCGTCGTATACGGAGTCCCACATGGAGGGCTTGTCCCCCATGACGGTGGCGAAGCCTTTGGCCCACGAGCCGACGGTGCTCACCTGCATCGAATACAGCGTGAAGAACAGGCCTGGAAGCAGGATCAGCAGCAGTCTTGCGATCGCGTTCACGGAACGGGATTGCTTGTCGGAGCCGCGAAACAGTCTGCCGTGACGCGCGTCGAGGCGGTTCAGGAAGACGAACAGCGCCACGAACGCGGCAAACGCCGCCACCGCGATCAGAATGGTCCATTGCGCGCCGGACGGCATGAAACTCATCAGATTGCCCGCATCGGCTTTGAGGAAGTTCAGATCGCTTGGCAGAATCGCCTCGTATCGAATCGACACTTTGAAATGCTCGATCACCGCGACGATGAACGTCACCGCCAGAAATATCGGCGTGGCCACCCAGAAACGATTGGTGAGCATCAGCAGAATGACATACAGGACGCCCCATAGGATGAGGTTCAGCACCGCCACGAAATTGGCGCTGGTGAACATCTTGCCGACGAATCCCCAACCGGTGAGCCACATGTTGTTCGACAGCTGCACACGCGTCGCGGATTCGCTGACGCCGATCTGCAACGCAGCGATGCCCACCGCATCGAACAGGACGAACAGCACACCGTAAAGCCATCCCGGGAATTCCTTGCCCGTCTTCCTGGCCGTCGGATCCACGGTGGCGATGCTGAGCTCCTCAATCGGCTCGTTTTTCGATGTTGCTTTGGTCACGCATAACCCCACTTAGTTCGTTTGCAATGCCCTATTGTCATATATGCGTCTGAAAAAGACAACGTCCAACGTTTTTTCTTTACGATTTTTACGATTGGATTGCGCCGATGGCGATACGATTCCAACGGAAATACGGCAGACAGCCGCTACTTGTCCGCCTTCCGGCAGTCCTCGCACAGGCCGAACACCTCCAGCGTGTGCCGTTCAATGGTGAAGCCGTACTTGTCGGAGATGCCTTTCAGCCAGCTTTCGGAAGGCGATTCAATTTCCACGGTTTTGCCGCAGTTCGTACAGACGAGGTGATGATGGTGCCCGTCATCGCCGCACAGGCGGAACAGCTGCTGCCCGTCGAGACGGACCGTGTCGGCGCGGCCGGCTTCAGCCAGGGCGTTGAGCTGCCGGTAGACCGTGGCGAGTCCGATATGTTCGCCACGGTCTTCCAGCTTGCGGTGCAGCTCCTGCGCGGAGATGAATTCGTCGCAGCCGTTCAGCACGTCGCGGATGGCGTCTTTCTGGCGGGTCTGCCGCACGATATGTTCACTCATTACTTATGATGTCAGGCTTTCTTCAAGTCGTCCCAGCAACCGGTGGCCTCAAGGTCGGCCACGGTTCGGGCGGTGTCGTCGGTCAGCACGGTGATGTGGCCCATCTTGCGGTCGTGGCGCACCTCGGCCTTGCAATAGTCGTGCACGTTCCATTCAGGATGGTCGGCGATGAGCGCGCGTGTCGGCGCGACATGCTGGCCGAGCACGTTGACCATGACGGCGGGCTTGAGCAGCTGCGGCTGTTCGAGCGGCCAGCCGGCAATGCCTCGGATATGCGCGTCGAACTGGTCGAACGAGCATGCCTCGATGGTGTAATGGCCGGAATTGTGTGGTCGCGGAGCCAGCTCGTTGACGATCACCTTGTTGTCCTTGGTGATGAACAGTTCGATGGCCAGAATGCCGGCCAGTTCGAAGCCCTTGGCCAGCCGCAACGCCAGTCCGTGCGCCTCCTTGGCGACGCTCTCGTCCACTTCGGCCGGCGCGATGGTCATGTGCAGGATGTTGTTGCGATGCTCGTTGCGCACGATTGGGAAGGTCACGTAGTCCTTGCCGTTGCCGGCGACGAGGATGCTCGCTTCGAACGCGAAGTCGACGAATCCTTCCAGAATGCTCGGCGGGAAGCCGCCGCCACGGTCGGCGCGGGCGCGCACCTTCTCCAGATCGGCGTCGGACCTGAGCACGGTCTGGCCGTGGCCGTCGTAGCCGCCGGAACGGGTTTTGAGCACCGCCGGGTAATGGATCTCGTCGAGAGCCGCGTCGAGCTCCTCTACGCTGTTGACTGCCTTCCATGGTGCGGTGGGCGTGCCATGGTCGTTGATGAACTGCTTCTCGTTGACGCGATCCTGGGTGACGCGCAGCAGGTCGGTGCCCTGCGGAGCCGCCGCGAGGGAACGCACCTGGTCGATGGAGTCCGCGTCCACGTTCTCGAACTCGTAGGTGAGTACATCGGATTTCTCAGCCAATTCGCGGATGGCGGTGATGTCGTCGTATTCGGCGGTCACTTGGAAATCCGCGACCTGAGCGGCCGGACAGTCGGGTGTCGGGTCGAGCACGCCGATGCGGAAGCCCATGTAGCGTGCGGACAGCGCCATCATGCGGCCGAGCTGGCCGCCACCGATGATGCCGATGGTCGCGCCGGGCATCAGTCGTTCGATACGGCCGTTGGTTTCCTCAGACAAGCTGGGCATTGGATTCAGCCACCTTTTCCTTCAGGGAGTCACGATAGTCCTGCAGCGCCTTGGCCAGTCGCTCGTCGGTGGTGCTCAGAATGCTCACCGCGAGCAGGCCGGCGTTGGTTGCGCCGGAGTTGCCGACGGCGGTGGTGGCCACCGGAATGCCGCCCGGCATCTGCACGATGGACAGCAGCGAATCCCAGCCGGACAGCGCGTGGGAGCGTACCGGCACGCCGATGACCGGCAGTGTGGTCTGCGCCGCGACCATGCCCGGCAGGTGGGCCGCGCCGCCCGCGCCGGCGATGATGATCTTCAGCCCGTTGGCACGGGCGTTGTGCGCGAACTCACCCATCAGTTCCGGGGTGCGGTGCGCGGAAATCACCTGCTTCATGTACGGCACCTCGAACTGGTCGAGCATCTCGCATGCGTGCTTCATGGTCTCCCAATCGCTTGCCGATCCCATGATCACCGCGACTTCAGGCTTGTTGTCTGCCATCAAAACCTCCGAAGGATTTACGTAGACTTACGTGTTCCAGAACACCGCCTACTTTACTTACTTGGCTCGATGTGCAGCACGACCTTTCCGAAAACGTCGCCGTCGACCACTTTGCGGAACGCCGCGGGCGCGTCGGCAAGCGCGTAGGTGGAGTCGATGACGGGGTGCAGGTCGGCGTGTTCCACGAATTTGAGCAGTCGTGCGAAATCGTCACGCGAACCCATGGTGTTGCCTTGCACGCGAATGTCCTGGAAGAAGATGCGGGTCAGTTCGGCTCCAGGCTGGTCTCCTGTGGTGGCTCCGCAGATGGCGATGGTGCCGCCGGGGCGTACGGATTTGACGGAATGGCTCCAGGTGGCCGCGCCGACCGATTCGATGACAGCGTCGACCTTATGCGGCAGTCGCGCGCCGGTTTCGAAGGCGGCGTCGGCTCCGATGGCGATCGCGCGGTCTCGTTTCTCTTCGCTGCGTGACGTGACGAACACTTCCAGTCCTGCCGCATGGGCGAGTTGGATGGCCGCTGTGGACACGCCGCCGCCCGCGCCTTGGACGAGCACGGTGTCTCCCGGTTTCACGTTGGCCGATGTGAACAGCAGTGAGTAGGCGGTCAGCCAGCTGGTGCCGAGCGCGGCAGCCTCATCGAGGGTCAGGTTGGCGGGTTTGGCGAACACGTTGGCGCTGGGCACTTGGGTGGTTTCGGCCATGGTGCCCGCGTATTTTTCGGATAGGATGGTGCGCCGCTCCCCCGGCATGACGCCGGCGCCGTCGGTGCCGACGAAGGTGTAGAGCACCACTTCGGCTCCGGCTTTCAGCCCTTTGCGAACAGGAATGTCCTCGTCGAGCACGCCTGACGCGTCGGTGCCGAGAATCATCGGCGTCTGTTCGGCGGAGAGTCCCACGCCCTGCAGGCTCCAGATGTCGTGGTGGTTCACGCTGGCTGCGGCCACGTGGATGGTACTCCAGAACGGCTTGGTTTCGGGCGTGTCCAGCTCCCCCACCTTGAGTTGCGACAGCGGATTGTCATAATCGGTTCCTGCTGCGTATACGGCTTTCATGGTCAGCGCTCCTTCGCGGTTTTTCGGTGGTTCGATTCATTTCATCGTTTCCATTGTGCCGCAGTTGAGAAGACTTTGCAGGTATTTCACAACCGACACCCCGGCAGAGGCATACAGTGGGATAGGATTTTCCGCGGTAAAGAAGACAGGTTCAGGGAAGGACAGTTGCGCATAATGACCGCTGGCATACTGGGTTCGATTCATTCTCCGGCGGATGTGCATGCCCTTTCTTCGCAACAGTTGCGTGATCTGTGTCTGGAGATTCGTTCCACGCTGTTGAATTACGGCCGGAAGCATGGTGGCCACATCGGTTCGAATCTTGGCGTGGTGGAGCTTACCGTGGCGTTGCACCGCGTGTTCGGTTCTCCACGTGACCGTTTCGTTTTCGATGTCTCCCACCAAAGCTACGTGCACAAGATGCTTACCGGGCGCGCCGAGGCGTATCTGGACGAGTCGCGGTTCGGCGAGGTGACGGGTTTCACCAATCCGTTGGAAAGCGAGCATGATTCCTTCGTGCTGGGCCATACCGGCACGTCCATCTCCCTTGCCTGCGGTCTTGCCAAAACACGTGATATGCAACATACCGCTGCGGGAGCAAGCGAAATCGGCAACGTCATCGCCATCATCGGCGACGGTTCGTTGAGCTCGGCGATCGCTTTCGAAGGACTGAACAACGCTGCCGAACAGGGCGGTAATCTCATCATCGTCGTCAACGACAATGAGATGTCGATCGCCGAGGATTTCGGTGGCATGTACGGCAATCTTGCCCGTCTGCGCGCGTCGAACGGAACCGCGGAGCTGAATCTGTTCAAGGCGTTCGGACTTGACTACCGTTATGTGGAGCAGGGCAACGATGTGGACACGCTGGTCGCGGCGCTTGAAGACTTGAAGGATATCGACCATCCCGTCGTGCTGCATATCCACACCACCAAGGGCTTGGGTTTCAGCGATGAGACCGAGGCGCAGGATGGTTCCGACGGATGCAACCAGACCAATCCGCAGCCGCATGCCGGCCAATGCGAGGCGAATCATTGGCAGGATCCGGACAGCGCGCTCGGCAAGCCGCTTGACGCGCGCAAATACTACGGTCAGATGGCCATGGCTTCGTTGGAGTCCCGTTTCGAAAACGAGCCGGGACTGGTGGTCATCTCCCCCGCCACACCTGGTTCGAATGGCATCACCCGTGATTTCCGTGAACGTGCCGGATCGCATTATGTGGACACCGGCATTACCGAGGAGCATGCGGCCGCGTTCGCCGCAGGCATCGCGAAGGCTGGAGGCCGGCCGGTTCTGGCGACTTCCGCCACGTTCTTCCAGCGTATTTACGACCAGTTGCAGCAGGAGCTGGCGTTGAATCATGTTCCGGCGACGCTGCTGATTTTCGGAGCGGGCATTTCCGGCGCAGACAATACACATTCCGGCACGTTCGATATGACGATGTTCGCCAACACGCCTGATGTGACCTGTCTGGCACCGACCAGCGGAGAGCAGATGCTGGACATGCTTGCATGGGCCACGGGGCCGTCTGATCATGGTGTGACGGCTATCCGCATGCCCGGCGAGCAGATTCTTGCCATGGAGCGTTCCGCCGATATGGCGTTCGACCCGGCCGAACGTGCCGACGCGCACGAGACGACGATCGATATTACCGGCGATTGCCCTTTCACGCGGTACCAGATCGTACGTCCGGGACGTGAAGTGGCGATTCTCGGCTTGGGCAATACACTGCCGTTGGCGGCCGAGGTGGCGGCAACGCTCGAAAACGACGACGATATCAATGCGACGCTTATCGACGCGCAGCAGTATTCCGCGATGGATGGCGAGCTGCTGGACGTGCTTGCCGACGGCCATCGTGTGGTCGTCACCTTGGAGGATGGCCAGCTGGAAGGCGGCTGGGGTGAGAAGGTGACCGCGTTCTACGCGAATTCCACCAATCCAAAGGCGGCCGGTGTGCGTGTGCTCAACTTCGGCGCATCGAAAGAATTCACCGATCGTGTGCCCCTTGCCGAGCTTGATGAACGTTACGGGCTGACTGTGGAAGCGGTGGCTGATCGCATTCGCCGCGTCTTGGCCCGTTAATCACGCAACTAGCCGGCACCGTCAAAAATCGACAGGGAACGTCGAACAATCGCGAAATGCCGGCCCACGCTGAACAGCACATGGCCGACCATAGGCATTATTGTCAATCGCAATCGCTATTGCTCGTTCTTGATGGCGTCCAACGCAGGAATCTTCACAGCCTTATTAGCTGGCCCCAAACCGGCGAGTATGCCCACCAGAATTGAAAACAGCACGGCCACGACAAACAGCCACCATGGAATCACGGAGATTCGGCTCACGTCGTCACCGCCCATAATCGCTTTGCCTACGTTTTCCATACTGAATCCACCAAACGACAGCAGATTGATGCTCAGCGACCCCAAGGCGGAAATCAGACAGGCGATAAGTCCACCGACCAGACCGATGGCACCTGCTTCACATAGGAACATCGTGCGAATATCCTTCACATAGCAGCCGAGCGCCTTCATAATGCCGATTTCCCGAGTGCGTTCCGACACGGACATAATCATGGTGTTGGCGATGCCGATGGCCGCCACCAGGAATGACACCGCGCCAATGCCTCCCAATGCGAGCTGGATGCCACGACTCTGCTTTTCAATCTCCTTGCGGGTCTGTTCGAAGGACGTGGTTTGGTAGCCAGACATTTTGATCTGCGCTTCGATACCCGGCACATCCTTGATATTTTGAGCGTGCACCACCACTTGGTCGTAGTTTGTTTTGGTCCGGCTGGTGGTATTGGTTTTGCCGTCGATTTTGGCCTGCAATGTGTCCATATCCTCCAGCGACATGACTACACCGGAGCTGAATGCATCGTAATTATTGGTTGAAGCGTCCAACACACCGACCACGGTGAGAGGCATGGAAACCACAGGATTCTGCGAACTGGCAGTACCATCGCCGTCGCCTGAATCGGTGGAACTCATCGAAGTGCTGCCTATTTTGCGGTAATCGTCAGGGCTTTGATAATCGGCTCCGGTAATCAAATTGAGTTTCGTGGTCAGTACGTCGAAGAACGGCTTCTCCCCCTCGCTCTCCTTGCAACCGTTCTCATCGCACTCATAATCACCGGGAGCGATACGCCTGGAGTCATCATCGGAACGATACTTATCCATAAACTGGTATGCCGCGTATTTGCCGAGCAATACTTCTCCGGCACGCCTTGGCATACGCCCTTGAACGAGCTTGTATCCCGATGCTTCAAGCTGGGTCATATCCGTACCCATCACAGAAGCATATTGAGCCACGTATCGGGATCCGGCTCCCGCAGTGAGATCCACGGTGCTCTGCGCCGACCGCTGTGGCATCACGGCCGCGACGCCTGAAATGCCACGGAACGTCTGTACCGCAGCATCGTCAAGCTTGGCCTGCTGATCCGATGATGTCATGTCCGACGAAGACAAACTCGACATACCGACGCCAGAGCTGTCGTACGCGCCCGAGCCGCCGGCAGCTGTGACGGTAATGTCGTTGAGATTGCCCATGCTCTTGAGCATCTGCTCATTCTGCTCGCTGATGCCTTGTCCAATCGAAATCATCAGGACGATAGAGCAGCAGCCGACGATCACGCCGAGCACCGTCAAAATCGTACGCGATTTGCGCCGCAGCAAATTCTGCGCGCAAGTATGTGCGATATCCGAAAATCGCATGCCTACTCCTTGACAGATGGAGCGGAAGATGACGTTGCGGATACGGAGGCAGCCGATGTGCCACCTGCCGTGGCGATTACCTGCGTCGGCGCATCGGCAGCCATGGCAGTAGATTTACCCTGCTTATCGGCTCCAAGATCGGCAGGCTCCCAATCCCAATCGTCATCATCGGCCACCTGCTTTGCCTTCTTACGGCGGTGACGGACCACCAATACGACCGTCAGTACAATCACGACGAGCGCAACGGCCGCCGCCACTATCCACACCCAGACCGGCATGCTCTGATCCTGGACGTCAACATCCGTATCGGAATCATCCGGAACAGGAGCTTCAACAGCATTGATCTTCACCGGAAATTCCTTGGTCTGCGGCTGTCCATCGGAATTCTCATACGTCACCGTCAGTTTCGCCTCGGTTTCGCCGGGCTTGTCCGCAGTGAATGCGAATCCAATGGAGCCGGACGCGCCGGACGCCACATTGCCGACGTACTGCTTGGCCTGCGTGGCGGTGATACCGTCGCCTTCAACGCTCGCCTCGACATTGGAAACGTCGCCCTTGCCCTTGTTCACGTAATCCATGGTGATAGTAGTTTCCTCACCCGCGTTGACGATATTGGGCACCACTGGATCGTTCAATTCAAAACGATCAGGCTGCGAAACGGGTACGGAAATTTTGATGTCGGAAGTGTTGGAGCTGCGTGCGGCACCGTCCACATACTCGTATTTGAAGCTGATGTCGATGCCCTGCGCGCCGTTTTTCGCACTGGCCAGTGTCTGCATCGGCACGGTCTGCGTCAACGCAGCTCCCGCATTCAGCGCATCGTAGTAGAACGTGTTCGTACCGCCGGAGATGGCAAAATTCTCACCGCCGTCCACGGTGACCACCATGTTGCTCACCGCCACTTTGCCCATGTTTTGGAAGGTGAAACCGAGGTTGAAGGTGCTGCCGACCGCCACCGACCCGTCGCCATAGGTGAAATTGGTGATAATGATGTTCGGCACCGGCCCAGCAATCTGCTCAACACTGTTGTCCGCTCCCGCACCCGGAGCATCGGAAGTATTGGCACCATCTTCGGCGAACGCCGTCGGCACAATGCACACCAACGTGATGGCGACCACCGCCAATAGTGAGATTGCCCCGTTGAGCAGTGTTGCGATTCTTGTGTTGTTGCCCATGGAAGGCCCTTCTGTTGTCGTCATAGTTGTCGATATGCTGTCATGAAGTTACGTAAGCCGGTCGCCGATGATGCGGCCGTCAAGAAGTGTGACGATGCGATCGGCGTATTGCGCCATATTGTCGTCATGTGTGACGAGCACGATGGTCTGGTTGAAATCGCGTGCGAACGAGCAAATCATATCCATCACTTCGGTTTTGGTTTTGGAATCGAGATTGCCGGTCGGCTCGTCGGCGAATACCACTTGCGGACGTGTCACGAAAGCGCGGGCGATGCCAACGCGCTGCTGCTGACCGCCAGACATCTGGGTCGGATAATGGTTCATTCGTTTGCCAAGGCCGACCCGCTTGAGCATGGCACGCGCGATCGTCTCGCGTTTACGCTTCGGCACGCCTCGGAACATCAGTGGCATGGCCACATTCTCGATGGCATTGAGATCGGGCAGCAGATTGTACGACTGGAACACGAAGCCAAGGTGCTTCTGCCTGAATTCGGCCAGCTGCCGTTCGTCAAGCCTGCTGATGGACACACCTGTGATACGTACACCACCTTTAGTTGGTTTTTCCATGCCGGCAAGCTGATTGAGCAGGGTGGATTTACCGGATCCGGACTCGCCATAGATACAGCAAATCTGCCCTTGCGGAATGGCGAGATTGACACGTTCCAGTGCTACGACGGTCTCATCGAGCACTGGATATTCCTTGCGTAGGTTTTTAACCTCGATAATGGGACCGCGACCGGTTTTCCCAGCGTTGGATGTGCTACCTACCGGCATATTCACCTCCTCGTTTTCTGGGAATATGTTGATAATTGCTCCTAAGTCTAAAGTGTTTCACCGCGCTTCGCCACCCTTAAGGGAACACCCTGAAGCCACGGTCCGCGCGTGTCTGAAACTCGAAAACCGTTCAAGAAACCCCGCCTGAACGATATGGAACATGTTGTTTCATGCCAGAAACCCTTGTTTCGTGCCAAATGGCAGTGAACCGTGAAACGACGAAAATACAATGAAGGCATCGCAACGAATCGAAAACGAAGCTGAACGGTTCCATACCATGAGGGGGACATCATGAAACGTCGTTTCACACAAGCGGAGGTCTACTACCTCAACACCCTGCCCGCGGTGGAGCGGGCATCGATGGACCGCATCACCTATTCGAGGGATTTCCAGGTGCGTTGCATGGCGCAATATCTGCGGGGCAACGGACCGACTAGCATCTTTGCCAGCGCGGGACTCAATCCGAAGATCGTGGGCAGCAAGCGCATCGAACGCGCCATCGCACGTTGGAAGGCCGATCCGCAGATCATGCTGGAGGCGCAGTCGTTCGCCAATGAAGCCGCGGCCGATCAACGCGACCTGCTCGTCATCTCCCAATCCATGACCATCGCATGGCTGGAGAAGAAAGTCATGGATCTGCAGAAACAGATCCAATCCGTGAAGCGGCATGAGGCGGAACGCCCGTCCATGCCGGCCCACGGGGCGCTCATCGGACTGGAATAGCGTCCAGAAGCGTTCCCATGACAAGATGTGCGTCGTGGTACGGCGATGCACCCATACGCGATCCCTCCTTCCATCGTTTCCGCATTCTCCGTCACATTCACGCGGCTCCCCGATGGAAGGAGGGATTCGTTTCGTCTTTGGCCGCATACCCCGCGATTGGCGCATGCGGCCAAAGACGCCATTCGATCAATATTCGTCAGATACGCGGCACCGATGGGGCGGCCGTATGGGACGGCTTCGGCGTGTACGCGCTCCGTTCCGCGGTTTCGTTGGCTGTCACCATCGCCTGCGTGATCTGGCTGTACATATCCTGATATCCGCCAGGGGTGGATGCTGGAAGCACGACGGTCTTGGAGTTGTTGGATTCGCTCAAGGAGCGCAGCACGTCGAGGTACTGGTTAAACAGCACCACATTGTTCACATCGCCGATGTTCATGCCGACAGCCTGCAGGCTCTTGATCTGGTCGACGATACCGTTGGCGATCTCGCGACGGTAGTTGGCCTGACCTTCACCCTGAAGACGGGTCTTCTCCGCTTCAGCAGCGGCTTGGGTCTCAATCTGGATGCGCTGGGCCTCGGCGCGCTGCCGGGTGGCCTCCTTCTCACGCTGGGCTGCGTTGATGGAATCCATGGCATTCTTGACCTGCGGGCTCGGGTCAATGGCAGTGATCAGGGTCTTGACCACGGTGAAGCCGAAGCGGGACATCTCGTTGCCGACGGTCTTCTGCACGTCGAAGGCCACATCATCCTTACGGGCGAAAGCATCATCGAGGCTCAACGCAGGAATGGCGGAACGCAGGGCGTCTTCCATGTAGGAGCGCAACTGGCCGGCCGGATCGCGCAACTCATAGTAAGCGGTGGCCACATTCTCCGGATTCACACGGAACTGGGTGGAGGCGACGACCGTGACGAACACATTGTCGAGGGTTTTGGTCTCCAGCTGCACGTTGAGCTGGTTGACGCGCATGTTGGTTTTCATGGCGATACGGTCCACGAACGGGATACGGATGTGGATGCCCGCGAACTGCACCTTGTTGAACTTGCCGAAACGTTCGATGATGTAGGCCTGCTGCTGCGGCACGATGAACAACGTGGACAGGAACAGGAACGCGATGATCAGTGCAATGACAAGGAGCGCTACAAGGAACGGCATGGCATTACTCCCTTCTTTGGTTTCTCTTTAAAGGTCTTGTCGCATGACCTTTCGTAGGTTCTGCAACCATTGCCGAACCCGAGTAAAAATTTACCAAAGAATGCAATCGTATGCAGACAATGTCCGCGAGCTGGGCAAGGGCCGTCCACGAGCCAACCATCGCCTGTCCAGGAGCTGACCCACATCCGTCCACGAGCCGGACAGAGGGGCGCTTTCCCCTGTCCGGTTCGTGAGATAGCGTGCCAGTTAATATTCAAATCCCTATCGATGGCAAAACTTTCAGGCATATACGTGTTGCGCGAAGGTGAACAGACTCTCGCCGGCATGACGGTTGAGATAGTGCTCGTACGCGATGTCGAAAGCCTGGCCGAGATCCTCGATGAGGTCCTGCTTGTCTTCGATGCCGACTGCGAGGCGTACCAGTTCGTCGGTGATGCCGACCTTCAGACGCTCCTCGCGCGGCAGTTCGAAATGCGTCATGCGGCACGGCAGTTCGGCGAGCGATTCCACCGCGCCCAGAGACACCGCCAAACGGAAGATATGCAGGTTGTCGAGCACGTCCGCAGGGTCGACGCCCGGCACCACTTCGAAGCTCAGTACGGCACCGCCGCCCTTGAGACCGTTGGAGGCCAGCTCGTATTCGTGGCTGGGCAGTCCCGGATAATGCACGGACTTGACCAACGGGTGCAGCAGCAGATAGCTGGAAATCGCACGCGCGTTCTCCTGCTGACGGTCCATGCGCAAGGCGAGCGTCTGGATGCCGCGGCGCACCGAATCGCATTCGTTCGGCGCGAGCACGCCGCCCAAGCGGTTCTGCGCGAAGTAGACGCGCTTGCCCAGCTCGTCGTCCTTGACCACCACGAGGCCGGCGTTGACTTCGGAATGGCCGGCCAGATATTTGGTGGCGGAATGGATGACGATGTCAGCGCCTTGGTCGAGCGGCTGCTGCAGATACGGGGTGACGAATGTGTTGTCGACGATGGCGATCGCGCCATGACGGTGGGCGATTCCGGCAATGGCCGTCACGTTGTTGACTTGCAGAAGCGGGTTGGTGAGCACTTCGAAGTACACGGCCTTGGCCGGACATCCATGCGCATTGCCCTTGGCGGATTCGCCGGACACCGCCGCATCGAGCGCCTTGTAATCGGTGGTGTCCACTTCCTCTACGATGACGCCCCAGCGTTCGAAATACTCGTGGAACAGCGAGTAGGTGCCGCCGTAGATGTTCTTGCCGACGATGATACGGTCGCCGGGTTGGAAGATCGACAGCACCGCGTGGATGGCGGCCAGGCCGGAACCGAACGCGAAACCGCGCGTGCCATGCTCAAGCTGCGCGATCTGCTTCTCCAGGAACTCGCGGGTCGGGTTGCCGCTGCGCGCGTAATCCCAGCGGGGCATGGCCTCGACCGATTCGAAAGCATAGGTGGACGAGTTGTAGATCGGCGGGTTCACGGCTCCGGTGTTGTTGTCGTTGACCGGCAGTCCGTGGACGAGCTGAGTGTTGAATCTGGTCATGGTGCGCACCCCCTCGGTGTGGTTTCCTTGCCGCGTGCCGTTCACGCGATCACTGGCTCCTACTTAACCGTGTCTTGGAAAGCGCCACGCGCCGGAGATTATCGACGTTGCTTATACAACGTGCGAATCGCCATAGCGTTTATTTATGAGGGGTTATCGGATGGTACGAAACCTCCGGAAACATACACCCGCGTGGACTGTAAACGGTTTCGAAGGATGTGACATAACCGGCCCGGAATCGGCATGAAAAAGCCTTCCGCGGCGTGTGCCACGGAAGGCTTGGAAACAGGATTGACGGACGGCAGGCCGCCGTCAGGTCAGGTAAGAATCAAAGCTGGCCGCCTTCGACCACAATGTCATCCGGGTTGACGTCGGAGCCGTACACCGGCTTCAAAGTCTCCTCGTAATCCTTGTGGAAGAAGTTCTCCTTGCCGAGCTTCACGATCTCGTCGTTGATCCAGTCGAGCAGCTCCTTGTTGCCCTTCTGCACGGCCGGCGCGATGGTGTCTTCGTCACCGAGCTTGGTGATGCCCACCTTGAAGCCCTTGTTGGTCTTGGCCCAGGCCAGCACCTCGGTGTTGTCGGTGGAGAAGGCGTCACCACGGCCGTCGAGCAGCGCGTTGTAGGCGTCGGCGTACTGGTCGTACTTCTGCAGCTTGACGTCGGGTTCGTTCTTCTCGAAATAGCTTTCGGCGGTGGTGCCCTTGGCGATGATCAGCGTCTTGCCCTTGAGCTGGCTCACGTCGGTGATTTCGGCGTTCTCCGGGGAGACCACGCCGAGCGCGACCTTCATGTACGGCTTGGCGAAGTCGACCTTCTCCTTGCGCTCGTCGGTGACGGTGAAGTTGGCCAGCGTGATGTCCACCTTGTTGGACGTGAGCACATCCACACGGGCGGCCGGATCGACGGACGTGTACTTGACCTTCACGCCCAGATCCTTGGCGAGACGCTCGGCGAAGACGATGTCGTAGCCGGCATTCTTGCCGTCCTTGTCGATGTAGCCGAACGGGGCCTTGTCGGAGAAGACGGCCACTTTGAGCACGCCGGACTTCTTGATCTCGTCCAAGGAGCGGGCAGTCACCTTGGACGTGGTGGCGCCGCCGTTGGAGGCGTTGTTCTCCTCGCTCGGGGTGGCGGCGTTGGGACCGCAGGCAGCCACGGAGGCGGCCATGATCAACGCGGCCGATGCGGCCACGATGCTCTTGATTGTCTTGTTGATGATTGATGCGGTCATGGTTACTCCTCTCTTGTACGGATGACTGCTATCAAAACTTGCGATTACTCGGCGGAAGTTCCCGTCGGTTCCGCCGGCTTGCGATGCCTGTCGAATTCGAACGTGTGCAGGAAACGCTTGGCACGCTCGGTTTTCGGATTGGTGAAGAACGCTTCGGCGTCGTCGGATTGTTCCACGATGCCGCCGTCCTCCAGCATGATCACCTGGTCGGCGATGGCTCGTGCGAATTGCATCTCGTGCGTCACGATGAGCATGGTCTGGCCGGAATCGGCGAGTTCCAGCATCACGTCAAGCACCTCGCGCACCATTTCCGGATCAAGCGCGGCGGTGACCTCGTCGAACAGCAGCACTTCCGGATGCAGGATCAGCGCACGGCAGATGGCCACGCGCTGGCGTTGGCCTCCGGACAGCTCATGCGGCCAGGCATCCTTGCGGTCGGCGAGTCCGACGCGTTCCAACAGAGCGATGGCTTCCTTCTCGACCTCCGCCTTGTCGCGCTTCTGCACGAGCGTCGGAGCGAGCGTGATGTTGCCGAGCACGGTTTTGTTGGGGAACAGGTCGTAGCTTTGGAACACCATGCCGACACGCGTGCGCAGCTCGCTGCCGCGCTTGCTGCGGCCGGCCGATTCGGTGCCCGGCTTGCCGGTTTCGATAATCTCGCCGTTCAGCGCGATGGTGCCGCCCTGAATCGGCTCAAGACCTGCGATGGTGCGCAGCAACGTCGACTTGCCCGATCCGGACGGGCCGACGATGACGAACACCTTGCCATGGGGCACGTCGAAGGAGATGTCGTCCAGCACTGGCTTGTCGGCATTGGCGTACCGCTTGACCAGATGCCTGATTTCAAGGCTTGTCTGCGTTTTCCCGCTGTTTTGCGCGGTCTGCGTAACCTGTTCAGCCTGCTCAGTCATGCTTCCACCTCTTTTCCAACCTGCGGGCCACGATGGACAGCGGCCAGCACACGATGAAGTACATGAAGAAAATCGTTCCGTAAATCCACAAAGTGCCCGTCGGATACTGGAAACGGTTCGCGTCGATGATCTGCTGGCCCACCTTGATGACTTCCACCACGCCGAGCAGCACGGCCAATGACGTGGTCTTCACGATACGCGTGGCGAGGTTCACGGAAGCCGGCAGCAGCCGGCGCAACGCCTGCGGCAGAATCACTTTCGTGAACGTCTGCCAGCCGCTCAATCCCAAAACGTACGACGACTCGTACTGCGCCTTCGGAATCGATTCGAGCGCACCACGCACCAGATCGCCCAGTTCAGCGCCGCCCCACAAAACGAAGACGAACACGCATGCGCCGGTCGCATCCAAATTCCAATTCCATGCCTGCGCGAAACCGTAGAAGGCGATGAACAGCAGCGCCAGCTGTGGCATGATGCGGATGAAATCCAGATAAATCCTGGTCAGCACCCGCACAACGGGATTTTTCATCGTCATCAGCCAGCCGACGATCAGGCCGACGGGCACGGACAACGCCACGGACACGCCGGCGATCCACACCGTGACCCACAGGCCCTGTAGCAGGCGCGGAATCACGCCCGGCTCGAGCAGAATCTCAGCGCCGCTCATAGTCGAACCTCCGTTCCAGCCAAGTGCCGAACAGCGAGATCGGCAGCAGAATCACCAGATACGCCACAATCAGCAGGAACAGCGACTCATAGGTGTCGTAGTACATGCCGATCAGGTCCTTGGCCATGTACATCACGTCGGCGAGCGCGATGGCGGACACCACGGACGATTCCTTGATGAGGAAGATCACATTGGCCACGACGCCTGGAATGGAGGTGCTGATGGCCTGTGGAATGACCACGCGGCTTAATGTCTGCCATTTGCTCAAGCCCAGCACGTATGCGGATTCGCGCTGCACTTCCGGAATGGTCTCCAAGCCGCCGCGCATCGCTTCGGCCATATAGGAGCCGCCGAGGAAGCCGAGTCCGACGATGGCGCACAGTTCCGCGGACCAGACGAGTCCGAGTTTCGGCAGGCCAAAATACAGGAAATACAGCTGCACCAGCAACGGCGTGTTACGGCTCAGCTCGATGTAGACGCGCACGACCTGCCGCAGGACGGGGATGCGCGCGATTTCGATGCCGGCGCAGACCAAGCCGACCACGATCGCCAGGATGATGCCGAAGACGGAAATGAACAGCGTCATTTCGGCACCGCTGACGAAGAACGGCGCGTAGTGCGAGATGAACGTCCAGTCGAACACGCGCGCCTCCTTCTCTTCTCAACGGATTTTTCGTATTTGTTCCGGCGAACGCGGCTCATACTATCGCTTTATTCGCCACTACGAGCCAGTTTCGTTATCGGTTTTTCGTATAAGGACTTATCAGGTATCGCGAAACAGTCGTCCTGCGATCCCTCCAAGGTTCTTCTACAGTATGGCATGTTGGCGGATTGCGCCGTCGGCGCATATCGAAATGTGAAGATTGGGTATGCCTTGCGAGAGAGTATGCACATGCTCATTCGACATGCAACGATGGAGGATCTGGACGCGATCGAGGCTGTGGAGGCCGCCTGCTTCCCACCTGCGGAGGCCGCAAGCAACGAAAGCCTTACCGCACGCGTGGCCGCTTATCCGGACCATTTCTGGCTGTTGGTCAACACCGATGACGACGATACCCCGTTCCCCTCGCGTGTAGAGGACGGCACGTTGGTTGGTTTCGTCGATGGCATGGCCACAAACGAGCCGAATCTTGCCGATGCCATGTATGACGACGCCGATATGCATGACGAGCATGGCGTTTGGCAGATGATTTTCGGCGTGGATGTGGCACCCGTCTACCAGCATCGCGGCTGCGCCAGCTATCTGCTGCGCCAGGTGATTCTCGACGCGGCACAGGCCGGACGTAAGGGCATTGTGCTCACCTGCAAGGAGCGTCTTGTCGGTTTTTATTCACGATTGGGATTCGTGGACGAGGGTCTGTCCGATTCGACGCACGGCAATGTGATTTGGCATCAGATGCGACTTGCGTTGACACCTTCCAGCGAGGCGGACCGCGACGCGGAAACGCACCGAAACTTTTAGATCTTGGCCTGGGCGCCATGATCGGAAAGGGAAAGAGAAGCCAGGCTGTGATCGACGCCATCGTAAGAAATGGTTCGGTCTATTTCGCAGCGATCGGCGGCGCAGGGGCTCTTTTATCCCAGCGCATCAAAAAATCCGAGGTAGTCGCCTATGGTGATCTCGGGACCGAGGCAATCCGGATGATTTCTTTCATGCACGCAAAAATCTTATCTTTCGGAATGTCATTCTTTGTCTTTACAGAAACCATAGCAATCTCGCCATTCTTTACATGAACCGAGGAGGTCACCACACGGGTCGGATTGGTAACTTCCTTCTTTGCATAGATTTCACCACGCTTACAGGTATTTCCGGCTACCGTGATCTGCTCACCTTCCATCGTCACAGTCAGAGGGCATCCCAGCGGACATCCGATACAGATCAGTTCTCTCTTCTCCATCTTATTCCACCTCCGTACAAATCACGATTTCTTTTAAGTCTGGATACTTCTGCAGATCTTCTTTCTTTAAGATCACCTGCTCCATCTCCCCCGGCGCCAGAACCTTTTTCTTCCTTGCCTGTACGCGTACTCCATCCAGATATACACTGATACTGCGGTCGCGGTATACGTCTGCCACACGGAAACGCACAACGACCTGGTCTCTCATATTGTTGACGTCAATGGTCTGCGGAACGGTATAGCGCACACCGTTTTCTGCCTTCAAAGTCACTGTATGAGACTCTGCCTTTGCTTCTGTCTCTCCGTTCTGTGATCTCACATAAGCTGCCGCATTGGTTCCTGCAAGAGTGGCCTCCTCAGATACGTAATCAACCAGATCGTGCACATGCAGTACGTTTCCGCAGGCAAATACTCCCTCCACACTGGTCTCTAACTGGTCATTGACGTTCGGTCCGGAGGTCACACGGTTCATCTCCACACCTGCCTCTTTAGTCAGTTCATTCTCCGGAATCAGACCTACGGACAACAGCAGTGTATCACAGCTGTAATGCTCCTCCGTTCCCGGAATCGGTTTTCTGTCCGGTCCCACTTCAGCCAGGGTAATGCCGGTCACACGTTCCTTGCCCTGAATATCCACCACCGTATGACTCAGCTTTAACGGAATGCCGTAGTCATCCAGACACTGGACGATGTTTCTCTTTAAACCGCCGGAATACGGCATCAGCTCTGCCACAACCTTAACTTTAGCCCCCTCTAAGGTCATACGCCGGGCCATGATCAGGCCGATATCACCGGAGCCAAGGATCACAACCTCCTTGCCGACGCTGTAGCCCTCAATATTCATCAGACGCTGCGCGGTTCCTGCGGAATAAATGCCTGCAGGACGATATCCGGGAATGTTTAAGGCGCCTCTCGGACGCTCCCGGCAGCCCATAGCCAGGATCACCGCACCTGCCTCGATGGTCTCCATGCCGTGGTCACGGCTGATGACCGTTACTTCTCGCTTCTCGTTGATATCAATGACCATGGTATTTAAACGGTATGGGATTTTCGCCTCCTCTGCCATGGCAATATAACGCGCTGCATACTCCGGTCCGGTCAGCTCTTCCTTAAAAGTGTGAAGGCCAAAACCATTATGGATGCACTGATTTAAAATTCCGCCAAGGCTGCTGTCACGCTCAAGAATAAGAATATCCTGAATACCGGCTTTTCTTGCTGCCACTGCCGCTGCCAGGCCTGCCGGTCCGCCTCCGATGATTACAATGTCATGTTTCATGATTGCTTCCCCCTTATTTATGACCCTTCAGCATTTCAGATCCCGGTGCATTCTTGCAGACCTCTTCCATGCTGATTCCAAGTTCTCTTGAAAGAATTTCCATGGTTCGCGGTGTGCAGAAGCCAGCCTGACAGCGTCCCATGCCCTGACGCACGCGGCGCTTGATGCCATCTAAGGACTTTGCGCCCAGGGTTCTGTTGATGGCGTCCACAATCTCGCCCTCACTGACGTTCTCACAGCGGCAGATGATCGTGCCGTAGGACGGATTCCTGCGGATCAGCTCTGCCCGTTCCTCCTTACTTAAAAGCTCCGGGCGTACGATGCCTTTTCTTCTGCCGTTCCAGTCTTCCTTCTTTGCCGCATGCAATTTTTCTGCCACTTTTTCAGCCAGCCACCGGCCAATAGCCGGGGCACTCGAAAGTCCCGGAGACTCAATGCCTGCTGCGTCAAAAAAGCCCGGAGCATCCTCTGCCTCACCAATCACGAAATCATCCCCATCCTCATGGGCACGCAGTCCTGCAAAGGATGTTATGACCTGACGGAACGGAATGCCTTTGACGCTCAATACAGCACGGCTCATGAGGGATTCCAGCTCCTCTGCCGCTGTTGCGGTCTGCTCCTTATCATCGATATCCGTTGCGGTTGGTCCTGTCAACAGATTACCGTGTACGGTCGGGCTGACCAGAACACCCTTTCCCATCCTGGTCGGAAGCTGGAAAATGGTATGGCTGACCAGATTTCCCGCCTCTTTATCAAGCAGACAGTAATCGCCTTTTCTGGCAGTAATGTGAAGCTTCTTTTCACTTACTTCATTGTGGATCGTATCCGCATATACGCCTGCCGCGTTTACCACACAGGCTGCTTCGATATTCCCCTGGTTTGTCTTGATCCGATATCCCTCTGCTGTTTTCTCAATGTGCTCTACCTCAGTCAGAAAGCAGAATTCCACACCGTTGTCGCAGGCATTCTCTGCCAGGGCAATCGTCAGGCCAAACGGGCAGACAATGCCGCCGCTTGGTACATTCAGCGCGGCAACCACGGTATCCTCAATATTCGGTTCCATTTTACGCGCCTCATCTCCGCTGATGACAGACATACCTTCCACGCCATTCTGCATGCCTTTTTCATAAAGTGCCTGCAGCGCCGGTTTGTCTTCTTCCGCAAAGCACAGCACCAGGGAACCATTGCGCTTGTATTCAAAATCCAGTTCTTCAGAGAGCTCTTCCATCATCCTGCTTCCCTGAATGTTGAATTTTGCCTTTAAACTCCCCGGTTCCGCATCAAAGCCTCCATGCACGATCGCACTGTTGGCTTTTGAGGTTCCGGAACATACGTCCTCTTCCCTTTCCACAACACAGGTCTTTAACTGATATCTGGAAAGCTCTCTGGCAACCGCGCAGCCAATCACACCGCCGCCAATGACCACTACATCGTATTTCATACTGTTCATACTCCTGTCTCCTCTATTCCCGGTCCATTACCGGACCTTCATCTGTTTTCGCCCGCGTATGGCGCAAACAAAATTCTTTTTACTCGCTGACTGCCAGCACATCATCCATCTCTACCAGTCTGGCCAACAGTTTTGTTTTTTTATATCCAGGCGGAAAAACCACATCAAACTCCAGTTTCACTTCGTCTTTCTTGGTCTTGTTGATTTTTACGGAAATCACACTGAGCTTCTCTCTCTGGAGATAATCCTCCATAGACTGCACAATGCCTTCCCGTTTTACCAGAGTCATACGAATAAGTCCACCGGATGCCACATCCGCAAAATAAGCAACGCGGTGCATAACAAACTGAATGAGCAGAACCAGCAGGGCGCTGCTGATCCCTACCACATACATACCAGCCCCGAGAGCCAGACCCACGCCCGCGGTGGCCCAGATTCCGGCTGCCGTGGTCAGCCCGTTTACCAGATTGTTGCGTACAAAGATGACCCCGGCACCCAGAAAGCCGATACCGCTGACAACCTGCGCTGCCACACGGGCGGCATCTGCCTTTTCCACATCCATAAACCCATATTTCGATACTACCATAATAAGAGCTGCTCCCAACGCCACGATCACATGGGTACGAATGCCCGCCGATTTATTTCGATTTTTCCTCTCACTTCCGATCAGGAGTCCCAGACACGCCGCCACAAAAATGCGCACCAGGTATTCTACCTGAACCCAAAGCTCCGGAGCTGTAAACTGTGCCAGTACCGGCCAAAGCTTCAGCATTCCAGATACCCCCTTTTCCTTTCTCGCTGCTGTTCATGCATTGCGCATCCTTTTATCCTCCATACGGAAAACAAAAGAAGCGTACCCCAAGAAACACAGATCGGTTCTGTGCTCTTATGGTTACGCTTCCTCTTATTCTCTCGCGTGTATGGATTCAGTTGTCATAGTGTGATCTTTAAAATTCACCTACTCTGGTGCAGGCAACAAAATGGCCCGGTTCAATCTCACGCAGCTGCGGGTTGCCATTCTTGCAGCATTCTGCCGCGCAGTCGCACCGTTTCATAAACCGGCACTCGTCCGGCAGATTGACCGGAGAGGTGATCTCGCCGCGGATCAACTGGCGCACCGGCTTTTCCTTTCCCACGATCGGAAGGGGAATTGCAGACAACAATGCTCTGGTATATGGATGGACCGGATTCTGGAACAGCACATCAGCCGGTGCTTTCTCGACCATCTGGCCCAGATACATAACTGCAATATCATCGGAGAAATATTTAACTACCGACAGGTCGTGGGTAATAAAGATGTAGGTCAGTCCCAGATCTGCCTGCAGCTTCTTTAACAAATTTAAGATCTGCGCCTGAATGGATACGTCCAGAGCCGATACCGGCTCATCACAGACGATCAGTTTCGGTCTTACAGCCAGCGCACGCGCAATGCCGATACGCTGACGGCGTCCGCCGTCAAGTTCATGCGGGTATACGTTCATATAACGCTCCGCCAGGCCTACCGTACGCATCAGCTCCAGGGTTCTCTCTTCAATATCGCTCTTGGATTTTAACAGCTTGTGTTCAATGATCGGCTCACTGATGAGCTGCATCACAGTCTGTCTCGGATCCAGGGACGAGAACGGATCCTGGAATACCATCTGCATCTCCTGACGCAGCGGACGCATCTGCTTGCGGCTGTAGTTTGTGATGTCCTTACCGTCAAACAGGATCTTGCCTCCCGTCGGCTCTAACAGTTTTAAAATGGTACGTCCGGTCGTGGACTTTCCGCATCCGGATTCACCTACAATACCAAGTGTCCTGCCCTCTTCGATCTTGAAGCTCACGCCATCGACCGCATGAAGCTGTCCACCCGGAGTATTGAAAAATTTTGTGAGGTTCTGGACCTCAAGAATTGTCTTACCTGCCATCTTTGTTCTCCCCTAATCTGAATTCTGGATCCTTGTAGGCACTGCAGGCAACAAAGTGGGTTGCGCTGCCCTCTACAGATGTCAGCTCCGGAACAGCCTTCGTGCATGCCTCTGTCGCATACGGACATCTCGGTGCAAACGCGCATCCCGGCGGCAGATCAGACGGATCCGGCATCAGGCCCTTGATCGGAACCAGTTCCTCACCACGCTGCTTTAAGTTCGGAAGAGAATCGAACAGTCCCTCCGTGTATGGGTGGCGCATGTGGTTGAACACATCGTCTGCAGTTCCTTTCTCCACGATACGGCCTGCATACATGACTGCGACATCCTCACAGACCTCTGCCACAACTCCAAGGTCATGCGTGATCATGAGCATGGACATTTCCTTGTCACGGATCAGCTGTTTCATGAGTTCCAGAACCTGTGCCTGGATGGTTACATCCAGCGCAGTGGTCGGCTCATCCGCGATCAGAAGCTGCGGACTGCAGGCCAGCGCAATCGCAATGACAACACGCTGCTTCATTCCGCCGGAGAACTGATGTGGGTAATCGTAAGCGCGGGATTCCGCGATACCTACCATCTTTAACATTTCTTTTGCTTTCTCGAAGGCTTCCTTCTTGGAAATATTCTGGTGGATCGCAATACTCTCACCGATCTGGTCACCAACCGTCATAACCGGATTCAGCGCAGTCATGGGATCCTGGAAGATCATGGCAACCTCATTGCCGCGCATCTTTTCCAGTTCCTCCGGTGTCATTTTCAATACATCTTTTCCATCCAGTTTAATCTCGCCGTCTTTGATAACCCCCGGCGGATTCGGAACCAGATTCAAAATCGAAAGTGCCGTGGTAGTCTTGCCCGCGCCGGTCTCGCCCACCAGACCCAGAGTCCGTTTCTTGGCGATGGAGAGGTCAATGCCATTGACTGCATGGACATCGGCATCTTCGGTCTCATAATGGACTACCAGGTTTTTTATATCAAGTACTAACTCGTCAGCCATACCCTATTCCTCCTAAATCTTATGTATTACCTACTTTTTCAGCTTCGGATCCAGCGCATCTCGCAAGCCATCACCCAGAAGGTTCAATGCAAGAACCGTGAACATAATGGCAAGACCCGGAATGATACACATATAGCTTGCGTCACGGATGTGGCTGCGGCCTGCTGAAAGCAGTGCACCCCATTCCGGTGCCGGTGCCGGAACACCGATTCCAAGGAAGCTTAAGGAAGAAGCCGAGATGATGGTAGTACCGATCAGCAGCGTGATCTGCACGATGATCGGGGAAAGGCAGTTTGGAAGAATGTGCTTTACGATGATCTTCCAGGTCGGCAGTCCCATGGCGTAGGAGGATTCCACATACTCCTGATCACGAATGGTCATAACGGAAGCGCGCACGATACGCGCAAAACTGCTGGCGCAGGAGAAGGCCAGCGCGATCATCAGGTTCACCGTGCTCGGTCCTAACAGAGATACAATAACTACCGCTGTCATGATGTTCGGAATGGAATAGAAAATATCAATGCCACGCATGATGATGGAATCGGTAATTCCGCCCTTGAAGCCTGCCTGGGAACCCAGGATGGTTCCGACGAGAAGTCCCAGCAAAACGGAGCCGACACCGATGATCAGGGAATAACGGGCACCGTAGACGATACGTGCAAATAAGTCACGGCCATACTCATCCGTACCAAACCAATGAGCCGCGCACGGTCCCATCAGACGGTCTTTCATATTCTGGCCGATCACGTCTTTCTCGTAATTGAAAATAACCGGGCTGAGCGCCGCTGCCAGTACCAGAAGGACCAGAAAGGCCAGTCCCAGCATGGCACCGCGGTTCTTGGTCAGGCGCCGCCAGGTTTCCTGAAACAGCGTCCTTTTTTTATACTGTTTTTTGATTTCGCTTGCCTGTGCCATGTTATCACCCCTTCTTACTGTACTGAGCTTTGATTCTCGGATCAAAGAATGCGTAGATCAGGTCTACCACCAGGTTAATGATACACATAAGGATGGAGCACATAATGATCGCTCCTGTAACCATCGGGGTATCACGCTTGGAGATGGAGTCATATACCAGACGTCCGATTCCCGGCCAGGAGAATACCGTCTCTGCCAGAACGGAGCCGGTAATAACCAGAGACATCTGCAGACCGATCGCAGTGATGATCGGGATCAGCGCGTTCTTTAAACCGTGTACGGTGATGACCTGCTTCTCTGAACAGCCCTTTGCCCTCGCGGTGGTCATGTAATCCTGACGGAGTACATCCAGCATGGATGAGCGTGTCGTTCTGGTAATGAGTGCAGCCAGTCCGAAGCCTACTGTTACTGCCGGCAGCACCAGGCTGTCCAGCCCGCCTTTACCGCCCGTTGGAAACAGGCCCAGCTTCAGCGAAAATATGATGATCAGCATAAGTCCCAGCCAGAAGTTTGGCATGGACGTGCCGAATAGGGCAAATATCATACCCGCTGTATCCTTCCATGTATTTTGATGTATCGCAGTGTAAATACCGAGCGGCAGGGATACCACTACAGCGATGAGCACGGCGGCTCCGCCCAGCAGCAGGGTATTCGGAAGACGCTCCATGAAGGTCTTAAATACATCCCGCTTGGTCACATAGGACTTACCCATATCACCAGTCAACATGCCTTTCATATAGTTTCCATAACGTACGATAAACGGATCATTCAGTCCAAGGTCTTCACGGATCTGCTCAATCTGTTCCGGCTTTGCGTTATCACCCGCAAGCATTAACGCCGGGTCGCCGCCGGTCAGGCTCATGGCCCAGAAGATCAGAAATGAGGTTACCAGAATAACCGGGATCAGCATGATAAGTCTTTTCCCAATGTATTTCAGCATTTGCCTGTCGCTCCTTTTTTTATGTTCAGTGACTCATATGGAAACTTGCGGGGCTTTTGAAGCACCCGCAAGTCTTTTCAGCCATTATGTCTTTGTTTCTCTTTACTCTGCGATGTATGCATGACGCCAGTCGTGGTTGCCGCCGCCGTAGAAGTACTGTCCCTGAAGGTTCTTGTTGTATGCAACAACCAGATTTGCAATGTATAACGGAACCTGCGGGCATGCATCTACCAGATAGGTCTGCAGCTCTTTTGCTGTCTCAAGACGTTTATCCTGATCTTTCTCAGTTGCTACGATATCAATCATCTCATCTGCCTTAGAATCCGAGTAGTGATGATAGTTGGAACCGGAACCGGTGTAGAACAGGTCACGGTATACAAAGTCAACCTTGGAGTCCTCATTCCATCTCCACAGGAAGAGCTCCTGCTTGCCGTCTACACAGGTAGATTTTAAGGTTGCAGTCTCCATCGGCTCCAGAGTTACGTCGATGCCGATGTCTGCCAGATTTGCCTGAACGATGGTTGCGATCTGCTCATACGGAGCACCGGATGCATAGGTTAAGGTTGTGCTGATACCGCCATCCGGATAGCCGGCCTCTGCCATTAAGGATTTTGCTCTGTCCACATCGTAGTCAAAGCCTTCCATGTCATCATAGAAGCCCCACAGACCGCGGTTTAAGATGGTGGTCTGCAGTGTGCCCTTGCCATATACAGCTGCCTCAAGAACCGCGTCACGGTCGATCGCGCATGCAACAGCCTGTCTTAAGGTCTGATTGTTCCACGGCTCCTTCTCTACATTAAATGCAAAGTAGAAAAGACGGGTACCGGTCTGCTCGTAAACGGTGATATTGTCATCATCCTCTAAGTACTGCAACTCATTGATCGGCGGATTTACACAAACATCAATCTCGCCGGCCTGCAATGCCATAACACGGGAGGATGCCTCGATGTACGGACGGAACTCGATGGTCTCAGCTACGCCAGGAGCCAGGTTGTCGTCTGCAGGGAGATCGTTGCCCCAGTAATCATCAACCTTAACCAGGCGGCAGTACTCACCTTCTACCCACTCATCAAATTTGTACGGGCCGGTACCAATGTAGTACGGATCCTCTACGCCGTCATCATAAGCCTTCTTGGACTGGATGGATAACGGAACGGATGCCAGAGACTGGATGAACTCATTGTTGTATTTTTCAATTTCAATCTCGATGGTGTAATCATCAACTACGGTACAGCCAACATAGCCAGCCAGAATGGAGGCTACCATGTTGCCGGTTGCCATATCCAGAGTAAACTTTACATCCTCTGCGGTCATCGGGGTCTTGTCGTCGTCGTTGAAGTGAACGTCATCACGCAGTTTCATCTCGATATGGGTGTCATCCTTGAACTCCCAGGAGGTTGCCAGGCAAGGACCGAAACGCTCATCTCCCTGGGAACCATTATTGAAAAATACCAGGGTCTGATGCGTATTCTTTAAAATAATGTTGTTGATCTGATCCTGCTGCTGCTGAAGATCCAGATTGTTGATGTCAGCATCGGTACCGATAACCAGGGTGTCTTTGTGACCGCCTGCCGCAGTGCCTCCTGCCTCTGTTGTTGCGGAACCAGAGTCACCGGCTGGAGCCGATGTGGAACCGGACTTTCCGCCGCAGCCTGCCAGGGATGCTGTCAGCATGGCAACACTGAGCAACAATGCGATTTTTTTCTTCATACACATTTCCTCCGTTTTCTTATAATCGTCCGGCCTGTGTTAACCGGACGTTTTCATAGATAAGAAATATACACTGCTTTTAAGCGCAAAAATAGCGCAGTCGTACGACACCTTACGTTCCACATGGACTCTAAAAGAAATGTCCTACACACCTGCGCTGCTCTATTCTCTCTATGCAATGTGTATATTTATTTATCAGCTATTACAGAGTATAGCATCATTTTTCAAAATATACAAGCACTTTCCGCGATAATTCTTCGTTATTTTGTTAACTTTCTTTAGCTATTCTCCGTATTTTTCAGCATTTTTTCCAATATCAGTTTAAAAAATAACGTTTTTCCCGCCATTTACGGATTCAAGCGTTTTTTTAATAAAGCCTCTGCCAGTACCAGATCCTCCGGTGTGGTTACCTTTAAGTTTTCGTAGCTTCCCTCCACCAGGCGCACCTTTGTGCCGCTTAAGTGCTCTACCACCATGGCATCATCCGTGATGCCCTTCTGCTGTATCTCATCTGCCATCA
>OGYH01000669.1_pt1 | contig 35278 bp, 48 predicted proteins | sample 1576511 | NCBI WGS metagenome assembly OGYH01 (sample SAMEA3541522, study PRJEB24748) | human gut metagenome | biome: human gut; feature: human-associated habitat; material: faeces | place: China | collected 2012
TGTCCACCGCATTCACATCGGGCGCGGTGAACACCTCACATTTGCCGCTCGTCACTTCCAGAAACTTCATGTCGCTGTCCTCCGTTTCGTCGATTGCTTCACCGTATGTACCCACGGCGTTGGGGTGCCCAGTGTATGCCGTAGGATCAAGCCCCGCCCCGGTGGTCGTGGCCCGCACCTCGAAATGGCAGTGTGCAAAGGGCGGGCTTGCCAGCGCCGCGTTGCCCGTGCTGCCCATCACCGCCAGCGCGTCGCCGCTTTCCACCCGCTGGCCCACGGATACCAGATTCCGCGCGTTGTGGCAGAAATACAGGCAGTTCACCGCGTCCGGCGTCTGGCCCGCGTCCAGCTCCACGCACACATACCAACCCCATTCCCACGTTTTGCTGCCTGTGGACTTGTCCACTTTGCGGGCCGTAATAACCCGCCCGGAAATGCTTTTGCCCTTATAATCAGGCATCAGGATGGTGGTGCTATCTAATCCTTCCTCATCACTGCCGCCGTGCCAGCCCTTGCCGTTGTTCCGGGTATAGCCCCACCGGCTGTACCCGTACCGCACCCGCACGCGGCCCTTAAAAATTGCCATACGCCATGCCTCCTTTACAGCCCCAGCGCGGCAAGCTGCTGTTCGATGTAGGTGCGCTGCTCCAGCGCGGCCACAAGGTGCATTTCTTCAACGACCTGCCCGGTGGCAATGTCTGTTTTGCTCACGCGCTTTTTGCCGATGCTCGCCACAAGGCAATAGTGCTGGTACACCGTGTCAAATACGATTTTCGGGTCGTCCTCGTCGGTCGTTTTTGTCAATCGGATTTCCGCCGTTGCAGCCTCATCCATAAAAACCACTTCAAATTCTGCCGCTGTCATGGCATCCTCGCCCATGTGAATTTCCATACGACTGCGTGCGTTCGGGCTGCCGCTGGGGTATACTGTTGTATCTTCCAACAGCTCGTATTCATTGCCGTTTTTCAGTGTGACTTTCAGCATTTTTCGTTCCTCCATTTTAAATCAAATAGCATCCGTTCATTAAAATAGTCGCGTTCTTTCCCAAGTGTGTAGCACCGGATTCAACTTCTAACATTAAATAGTAATTCCCATTTGGGGAGTTTATGTTGAATTTAGTGCTTGCGGTATATGTTGTGTCGAATCCGTTTGCTTCGGAATAAATAAGCTGTTGAACAACATTCCCGTTTATATCACTCAATGCCACCTTGATATGGGAAAAGCTATTTGTGATAAATGCCCGGAGATTGGCAAAATATATTTGTGAATAACCTATTGTGCTAAATCCACCAAGCATAACGCGTCCGTATCCTCGTTCTGTGCCGCCGAATGCGTCAACTTTAATATCTGAGCCACTATTAGTAACGGTAAAATATGCGGCATACCCGAGGTTCTGCGTATTGGCAACTGGTACGCCGGGGTAGACCGTTTTTTGTCGTTTCCAAACTTCCGTTGCCCCCATTTTGACAGCCGCCAGCGCTGTGTTATTGAAACGCACCTCTCCGCTTTGCGGTACATCTGTACCATTAAATTTTAGAGCCATGCCCCCACCGCCTCACCATGTAATCGACAACGTGGTGCCGGAAAGGGACATATTTAATACATGCCCGTTGATGCGCTGGCAGGATACATGCGGCCACTTATTACCTGCATCATTTCCGGCAGAGAGATTGACGTAATCTTTATTTGCATTCGCATAGACTGGCGTGATCGAACCATCGGTCCCGGACCAATCACTGTTGTACATGCGTATGCTTGTATGCGTGTGGCTGCTGTTGGCCTTGCCGGCCAGCTTGGTGTTCATTTCCGTTTCGGTATAATATCGGTCGTCGTGGTTATGAGTTGACGGGGCGAATGTGTCGGGTCTGCCCGTTATACCGTCCCAGGGAACAGCCTCCGCATTCGCGGCTGTATGCGCTTTTTTACTGCCATTCAGCAGCGCTTTAACATCTTGTACCGCCGCATTCCAAGCGTCTTGTAGGGCTTTGGTGACGTGCAGCAGCGTGTTTTTTGGATGTGGCGCAATTGTATGCGCTGTCACCTGTAAATCTGTAATCACGGTCTTGCTGATTTTGTATGTCGCCAGTTCCAGTTCATATAGCGTTCCGCCCCGGTTGATATCTTCTTTCTGCAATGCAGGCAAGGATGCTGCCGCCTGTGTTACCAGTGCAATTTCCTGTGTGGTTCCGTTAATTCTCACGAGCAGACGGCCGTTTTGTGTTTCGGTCGTGGCGGGCAATGTCGCCTGTATTGTTTCCGCCTCAATTACAAACACACGGCCAAGGATAACGCCCCGGCCCGACGTAATTTTCATTTGCGTGCCGCCAATCGCAGAAGCTACACAGCCCTCCACCACGCCACTGTCCGCAATAAGAAAATCGTACAAAAGCGCGTCGTCTTTCGGCGTTACATTCGTCCCGGCTTTTTGTTTCATTTCTACGCTCATGCCCGTGCCCTCCTTTCAATTCTTAGAATTTTGTCAAGGTCAACGCGCACATACCCAAAAACGAATTTGTGCGTGTTCTGCGTCTTTTCGTATCCCGTAAGCACGCTTTGCCAGCTCTGGCCGTTTGCCTTAATCGTGACTATTTCCCCGATCCTGATTTTTTCGGGCGGAATCAGTTTATCCCCATCGTGTACGGTTATTTCAATCAGATTGTCGAAGTCCTCCGGGGTCAAATCCTCACGCGCCCGCTGTTCGGCCTCCAGCGCGAAATCCTCCGCTCCTTCGATGTACTCTACTTTGAAAAACACAGGTGTAATCCTGCTTTTCGGTGTCTCCGTAGGTTCCCCGGTTTCTCCGTCCAGATAGTAAACGGCACGCTGCGCGGGATCGTCTTTGTTTATGTACGTCGCCTTATTTAGGCTGCCGTATGTGTCCATCAGATAGACATTTTTTTCAATCACGTTCGGCAAGTCGGCTTCAATCACTCGTCCGGCGCTGGACACCTTTGCCACCGTCGCCGCAATCGCCTTTTCCTGCGGTCGTAGCTCCACGGTTACAGCTACGTTGTACACCGTCAGCGCCCGCACGATAATGTCCATCAGGTCGTGCACGTCGCTTTTGATATTCAGTGCCGCTCCCTTTGTATGCGTGCCTGCCTGTACACGCAGCCCTTGCACGTTTTGGTGGTCGTCCGCATTTTCCACAAAAGCCGCTCGGATTGTATCCGCTATGAATTGCTCCAAGTCTTTCCCGATATTCGCGCGGTCGATCTCTGTTGTAACATCAAAAATTGACATTAGCGGGGCCACGTTCACGGTTGTGGTTCTGTCCGTTTCCGTATCCATCACAACGCCTTGATAGATTACAGCGCCGTTCATATCGGTGACGTGTGCCCAATCCCCCCGCGCGATTTTCACCGCGCCCGGCAATGTAATCTCTGTCTTTTCGGTTGTGAGATAGTCAAATACAAGTTCCGGTGATTGAATCCCCGCGGCGGCGCGCAACGTAAAATCACGCTTGAAAAATTCTGCTTTATACGGCTTCATAGTAGGCGCGCACCTCCACCGAAACATTCAGCTCCTGCGATCCCTCATGCGAGAATTTCAGCGTACTATCCCCGGGCGGCGCATAGATAAAGCGTGCCGTGGAAAAATCGCTTTGCTGGTATACATCCTCCACCCATTCGTTCTCCGTAGTGTAAATTGCAATTTCCAGCCTGTCTGCTTCGCTGCGCACCACCAATTTTTGGCCCTCTTTAATTTCCGTCGCAACCGCGCCGGACGAAATGGACAGCCCCGCAGCTTTTTGAATGTCCAGCGGGTCCGTGGCGTAGGTTTCAGGGGAGGCGAGCTGGTAGGTTACTTGGACCGGAGTTCCTGCGGATTTCTGGGCGGCGAGGTAGGAATTAAGCTCACTTATGGTTTCAAGCGTTTCAGATATAACTATCACAGCTGTATTACCCATAGCAAGACAGTCACCATCAAGGTTGACTTTATTAGTGATGCCATTATATTCTGCGCGCGGAAAATGGCTGCACGAAAATAATTGGTTTAAACTACCTGTTACGCCAAGTTGGGTTCTAAGAATCGAATAGGCATATCGCTCGCCAATATACCAGTCACTAAATGGAAGAAACTCCTCCGTCCCGTCAAGCTCCACAAAGCCCGTCTGGTACTCCGTAAAGCACACGTCCAGCCCGTTGGTACCATCGTAGGCGGTGCTTTGATAGTAGACGGTGAGGGGGTTATCGGTAAGCCACGACTTAATCTCCTCCAATGTCTTGCAGCCGGGGACGCGGAAGTTGATAGAATGGGAGTTTGAATCATTTTGTACACTGATACCCAGTTCATCTCGTCCATATGTACCACCGCTAGAACCTCCAGCGGTTCGCCTCGGCAACTTATCACACGCAACGGCCCCGAGCACATCATATGGCGTTGCGGGCAAATCGGGCAGTTCGATATTGAAACGCCGTGATGTTCCAACGACGGACACGTCTCCTGACGGAAAAATATCGCTGTTCTGATCTATAACAATCCGCTTATCATAGACGCTTGTCACTCGTGCCGAACATTTGTCTTGCGCCGCGCCTACGCGCCGCAAAGGACGCGGAACAGGCAGCGTAACCAGATTCTTATTTATAACCGTACTGCTTATCCCGGTCAGTTCCACAGGCGCGTCCACGGTGCCGCCTTGCGGTGTGTCTCCTAAAAACACGCTTTGCGGCTCTGGCCCATTTTTCACAAGTTCCCAGCGCGGATTGCGTGCAGGCCCGTAAATTTCAATCGTACACGGGCTTTCCTGCCCGCTTGGGTTTTGCAGCAAAATGCCCGGCGCGGTACTGTCAACATACCTGTAAGGGTATGTGTAGGTGTACCGCTTGGCCGCCGTGGTATCCGAATATGGATCAATGCGCAGCGTGGAATACCACGGCCCCAAGCGGTAAAAATCAACATTTGTCTCCGCGTATTCGTCAACGGGCGTTATTTCTTCTTTTTCCACGACAGATACGCGGACGCTAGTAAAATACCAAGCGTTTTTGGGTTTATATGCCAGTGTGATAGGGCGCTTTGCAATGAATTGCAGAAATTCCGTGTATGGCTCCATGTCCATAAACGGAATCATGCCGGACACCGGGTTATATTGCGGCTGCTCGTCTACAACTACGTCGCATTGCCCGATTCTCACGGTTTCAAATTCGATTTCCATGCCGATGCCGCTTATATCCTGCAAGCATGCGTCCGGGCGCGTCAGGTCGAACTCCTCGCCCTCATTGTTCACCAATTTGATTTCACGCATGCCACGCCCTCCTTTCTGTTACACCCGCACCGGGCGCACGCTGATTCCCAATCTGCGGTTCAGGTCGCGCGCGACCTTTTCCCCGTCGCGTGGTTTGTAGTTGTAAAAATTATTTGTCTGCTGCCCGATGCCACCGCCTGTGGGTGTGTTTTTCGCCTTGCCAGACAGCGGCGTTACCACTGCGCGCCCATTCATCAGCTTTATGTGCTCCGGGCCAGCTTCGGCCACAATGGCCTCACCTTCCTGCAGCACACCTCCCTTTGCAAGGTACGGGATATTCGGGATACTCGGGATGCTCGGATGCCATGAGCCGCCGCCCAGCCAGTCTGGCATGTCAAAGCCGATTCCGTTGAATCCGCTTATCAGCTTGTTTACGCCGTCAATAGCCATATTCAGCAGGCCAATCACGCCATTAAGCGGAGCTTTTGCAATTGCCGTGAAACTGTCGAAAATCCCCTTGAAAATCTTCTTAACACCTTCCCAAGCAAGCGACCAATTCCCGGTAAATACACCCTTTACAAAGTCTACGATGCCGGAGAATACCGTGCGAAGCGCGGTGAAGATATTAGACACATTCGCAAAAAATGCATTGACGAGATTTCCCAGCACGCCGAAACGTGTTGTCCAGTCTGTTGTAAACACCGCAGCAATCCACGCTGTAAGCTGTGAGAATGCGGCCGGTATTTGCACGGTGAAAATATTCGCCAGATAGTTAAAAAACGCCAGCGCGGCGGCCTGTATATTCTGCCAGCACATCAAAATAAAGTTTCTGAAATTCTCGTTTGTGTTCCACAGGTAAATCACCGCAGCCACTACCGCAGTGATTAGCGTTATAATAATCCCGAATGGATTTGCAGATATAACGCCCCACAGTGCCTTTATCCCTTTTGTAAGGGCCGGTATTTTCCCGGCGATCGTTCCACCCAGCGATATAATTGAGCCTACGCCTTGCGCAAGTTTCCCCAGCGTAATAAGTACCGGGCCTATGGCTCCGGCTACGGCCACAAAGGCCAGTATTGCAGTTTGCGCTCCCGGGCTTAACTGGTTAAACTTGTCCATGACGTTCTTGACATACTGCGCCAGTTTCAACAGCCAAGGGCCAGCCGTTTTCGCAATGGTTTCTCCTACGTCATGTAATGCGACTTTCAGCGTTTGCTGCGCACGGGCAGTGTCGTCCACCTCGTCCACGATCATGTCGTAAGTACCCTGCACCGCGCCCTCGCTATTTTTCAGCGCTTCTACATATTCATCCACGGCGAAGCGCCCGCCTTGAATCGCGTCCGCAAGATCGGGGCCAGCTTTTGCGCCAAACACTTCAATCGCCATCGTGGATGCCGTTGCGAGGTCTGGTGCTGCCGCGATTTTGTCGAGCACGTTCTGGAACTCCACAGAAGCGTCTTTTCCCTCTGCTGCCCAGTTTGAAATAGCCTTTTTCATACCGCTGAACGCGATTTCGGTATTTACGCCTGCTTTTTCCCATCCAGCGAACAAGGCTATGCTTTGCTGCGTATCAAGTCCCAGTTGGCGCATTGGCGCGCCGTACTTTGCGAGATTGGTCGCCAAGGTGTCCACGGAAATGCCCGATTTTTGCCCCGCAACCGTCAGAGAATCCAACACCGAGCCGTAATCTTCCGCAGCGATTCCCGCGTCCCCCATGGCCCTTGTAACGAGCTGCACAGACGTGTTCACGTCTGTGCCGTTTACCTTTGCATATTTCAGGAACGCCTCGCTTGCGTCCCGCAAGGCATCCCCCGTGAACCCCAAACGTGTGTTGACTTCGCCCACAGCCGCGCCCGCGTCTGCAAACTCGCCCGGAATCGACGTTGCCACCTCGTTGAAAACATCACCCAGCGCGGCGGCTTCTTCGCCTGTCGCACCTGTTTTTTGCATCACTACATCCAGTCCGGCGTCCACATCATCCATGGCCTTGACGCTCAATGCCGCAAAGCCCGTAACAGCAGCCGTTGCAGGCAGCAGGCTTTGCCCCGCTCCCGACATTTTCTCGCCAAACTCGTTTACTTTGCCCGCCGCTTCTTGCATGACTTGCTTTGCGACGCTGCCAAACTCTTTTTGTTTTTCCTTAAGATCATCGAGGCGCTGTTCTGTATTTACAAGCTCCCGCTGGAAATCCAAATATGCGCCCCGGTCGATAGTGCCCGCCGCATACTGCTGTTCAATCTGGCTTTGTGCCTCACGCAAAATATCCAGCTTGTCCTTGGTGGCTTCAATGCTGTCGGCAAGGATTTTCTGTTTCTGCGCCAGCAAATCGGTATTGCCCGGGTCGAGCTTCAACAGGTTATTTACCTGCTTCAGCTCACCTTGCAGATTTCTGCTGGTGCGCGTTACGCCATCAAGCGCTTTTCCCAGTTTTGTGGTATCGCCGCCGATTTCAACGGTGATTCCCTTAATCGTCTTGCCCCCCGCCATCTATTCCACCACCTTCGTTTTTCTTCCCGTACTTCTCCCGCAGCCTTTCCACATCCGGCTCCACTTGTTCCAGCCTCCATGCGTTGCGCAGGTATTCTTCCCCTTCTTCCGTTTTGCTGTACATGTACACCACCGCGTCATGCAGGAGCGTCCAGTACACAAACACATTCAATTGCATCACGTCAAAAACGGAAATCCCCGCATAATCCGCCACGACCTTTTCTTTCAGTGTGGTGATATCATACGGGATATCGTCCTCGCCGCCTGCGGGATAATACGGGATTTTCAGTTTGGGTCGCTCTTTTTCTCCCCTCTTATCCAGCCCATATAATCGTCAAGGAGTGCCATCATCTGGTCTGTGTCCATCATTTCCAGCACGCCCTCGGGCGTGATCCGCACCTTTTCCCTGTTTTTACTCAACAGGCGGGACACGCATTCCGCCAGATGCGTGGTTTGCTCGGTTTCACACTTTGCCAGTTCTTCAAGCTTGCACAGCACTTTCAACTTTGGCGGCTCCACGTGCAGCGTGCGGCCATCCGGCTTTTTAAACTCCCAGTACCTTTTGGGGACATTCGCCAAGGTAAACATGTGCCGTCCTCCTTACTCCGCCTGAACTTCTTCGTCGAAAATAATCAGCGTGCCCTCTGCGTCCAGCGGCTCCGCCGTGATTTCCGGGTCAACGGTCGTTTCCTTGTCCTTGGCGAAGGTGATTGAAACGCCGCCCTGATTCTTCCCGGTCACAGTGATACGGATTTTCTTCCCGTCGTCTTTGGTGTGCACGAAACGCCAAAGATACTTTTTGCCGTTCGCATTTTTGATGCCGCCGATTTTGTATGTCACCTTACCCGACGTTGTGCTTTTGCGCGCCGTGGAAATCAGTGCCTCCAGCACGTTCTCCGCCCAAGTGATAAGGCCCAATTTCATGGTTGCGACTTCTTCCGTCAAAATGCTTTTTGTAACGCGCTTGAAATCGTCTGACGCTTCATAAAAGCTCGGCTTGTATTCAATAGACGCACCGCCCTTGATATGGCCCGCGCGTTTTTCCTCAACTTCCAGCGTGGAATCCTCCGGGATGGTCGCCCCGTCAAATTCCGCATAGTACAGATCGCCCGAACCCAAAATGATTTCTTCCTTTTTAGCCATTGTTTCCGCTCCTCTCTATGAATGAAAAATTGTAGTAAACAACTACCAGTGAACCATCCTCCAGCACGGCCTCGTCCGCCGTGTACTCTGTGCCATACAGCGCAGTCTCCACGATCTTCTCGCTTTCGTCGTCCTCCGGTAGGTGGTACAGTTCCAGCGTCACATTGCGCAGACGGAGAAAGTTTCTTTCGTCCGCCCCGTACCCTTGCCCGTCCGCCGCACGCCAGACAATATAAGGCGGCGGCGTAGAACGCAAGCCCCCGGCCTTAAACGCGCCGCGCCTGTGCTTGATGCCCGTTCCGTCCAGCAAGGAACGCAATTCTCTGATACTTTTTATTTGCTGCATAGTTCCTCCGCCTTTTTGACGAACTCCTCAACGTGCTTTTTCTCGTTCGGGGCTATATGCGGATGCCCCGGCACATACCCGCCATTCGGCCCCGCGTGCCCCTTTTCAAGCAGATGTGTGCGCTGGAAATTCGTTGCGTTATACACAACGGCGCGGGTATTCCCGCGCCCCAACTTCTTTTTGTCAACTTTCCAGCCTTTTTTATAATCGCCTGTCAGCTCCGGGCTGTCGTTTACAATATCCTGTTTCAGCGCCTTGGCTTCTTCGTCCACAAGCTCGTCCAAGCCGTCCGCGATATCTCCCGACCAGCTTTTCAGTGCGCTTGTGATTTCCGCCGTGAGGTCAAATTCCGCCATACCATCCCGCCTCCTGCGCCATCGAAAGCGCTGCCAATGACAGTTTGATGTATGGGCACCCCGGGTGCGCCGGGTCGTCGCCGCGCATGTGCTGCGCCTGTTCGATTTGATACAGCAGAGGTTTCCCGGCCTGCCTTATCTCCACGAATTGCCCGGCGTTCACCCCTTGCACCATCGGCACGGAAATCGAACGCGATAAACGCACTTGCGCCTGCTTGGCCGCAAAATACCGAACCGCGCCCACGATTTCTTCCCGATACCGAAGATTTTCATAAACCTTGGCCGGGGCTTCGCCATCCATGAAATCCCAAATTGTGCACAGCCCGTCGTTAAAGCTGCTGGCCGTCGTCCTGTTTTGGTTTCCCAACGCCGAACGCCTCCCTTAACCGCAGCGCCGTTATTTCGCCGCTGAAATTCTCAAAAAACAAATCACGGCATCCGTTGAGCGTATACCGGCAGAGGTCAAAAAGCAGTTCCTTGTGCTCCTCGTCCTCAAAATCCAATTGTGCGCACCCCGCACGTTTGCACAGGGTGCGCATAGACGCTTTGACAATAGACAGCATTTTCTCCCGGGCCTTTTCGTCCAGTTCCCACGTGATATCTTGACGGTTTACCCATTCTTCCAGCAAAGTGGTTTCAAGTAGCTGTCCCATGATTTACTCCTTATTTTCCGGTTTCACTCGCGGCTGCCGCATCCTGCTGCACTTTTACGGTCAGTGCATACGGTTTCAGCGCGGACACGTCCAGAAGTACGAACGCATATTCATCCATCGGGAAGCCTGCGCCGAACAACTTCGCCATGTATACGCGCTCGTCCTCGATAAAGCGCACGCTGTCGTCGTAGACAATATTCGCCTTGCGCGGGCTGCCCAGCGCCGCAAAATACTTCTTGGCAATGCCGATTACCGCCACGCCCTTCTCCAGCGCCGGGGTCTGGATCATCTTTGCCGGGATGGGCAAAACATCATGGTTGAACGTTCCGTCCGTGGCGCGCGGCGTGGTCGCGGGCATAAACTTCTCCCAGTAATCGAACGGATTCACCAGCAGCAGCAGGCCGTTCACCGGGCGCGCGTGCTTGTCGTCCTTGTTCAGCGGATCGCGGGCTAGTTTCGCCACGATTTTGCCCAGTTCCTCGGCCTCAAGCGACGTCAGTTTCACGGCGGTCATGCGAGGATATACGCCGCCCTGTACATTCGCCGTGTCAGAGACGTCGCGCGTCATGCCAATTGGCTTTTCCTTGCCGTCTCCATCTACAATGCCCACCTCAAGGCAAAGCGCCGCAGCTTCGGACAGCGTGGCGCGCACATATGCGTCTATCCATGTGGGGCCAAGCTCCACCAGATCCTTGCTGATTGGCATATACGCTGAAAGTTTCAGCAGCATGGTGTCCACAGCGTCGAACGCGCCTTCCAGCTCTGCCGCGATCGCGCTTGTGATTTTGCCCCACACGGCAGTCTGCGCGCCCTTTTTGTTCACCAGCATTTTAATCGCGCCGTGGGTGTTCATAAAGGTGATTTCATCCAGAAGCGGATGCGCGCGCCGTATATCGTCCATCACCGCGTCGATCACGGTTTCCGGCAGCGTTACTTCCCAGTTTGTCGGCGCGCCAGATTGCGCCGCCGCAACAACGGAATTCCCCAAATCGGTGTAAGCCTTGATTTCCGCGCTTGTAAGCATGCGAACGCCACGGCTTGCCAGTACGGTTGTGTCGTGGTTTTCAATGCTCATCGCCTCGGCGGCCTCGGCCCTGATTCCCTCCTCGGTGATTGTGCTGAACGCCACAAACGCTTCTTGGATTTTCTGCTCGTCGCCGCCCTTCATGGCGCTGGCGAGGGCCTGCGCGGCCTCCATTTTTTTCTGTTTGATTTCGTCTTTGTTTCTCATGTTGTTTTACTCCCTCACATTTCTGCCAGCTTCATTAAAATTTCCGTCAAGTCCCTGCTGGCGGCAGGCTCGGCGGGTTTCTGTTCTTCCTGCTTTTGCAGCGGTATGGTGTACAGTGCAGCCGCCACAGCCCGCAGCGCGGCAGCCGCGCTGTACGCTGTTGCCTGCTGCGGGGCCGCGTCTGTTTTCGCCTGCGCCTCCTGTAATCTGCGCATAGCCTCCTGCGGGTCAATGTCATACGCGGCCAGCTCGTCCGCCAAGCCGCATTCTATGCATTGCTCCGCCGTCAGCCATGTGCCCTCGTAGCCGTTTGCGTCCATAAGCTCCACCAGCCGCTCCTCCGTCATGCGCTCCCCCGCGTGACGCAAGATTGCGGCGCGGAACGCGGTGTCGATGGTGTCCAACGCATCCGCCGCGCTGCGAAGCTGTGCGGCATTACCCGCCACGCTGTCCCACGCGTGGTGCACATACGTCACCGCGCTTTTCGGCATAACGACCTGGTCACATGCGGACGAGATCGCGGTGCATACAGAGCAGTTGAACCCGTCCACATACGCCACCTTGCGCGCCGGATGTGCCGCAAGCTGGTTTGCAATTGCCAGCCCCTCCTTGACGCTGCCGCCCGCGCTGTTGATATGCACTTCGATGGTGTCAGACTTTGACACCGCTTCAAGCGCTTTACGGAAATACGCCGCGCTGGTTTCGCTCGTGTGAAACTCCCACGATTCCGGGTCGATATCGTAGCCGCCGTGCACAGGGTCGTAAATGTACAGCTTGTGCGTTACGCCCTCCCCGTTTTTCTCTGTCTGTGCCTCTGCTTTAAAGCTGATTTTCAGCGCCATTGCTTGCTTCACCTCCTCCCCCGTCTTGCTTCACAGGCTCGTCGGCGGTCGATGCCGCGCCGCCGTCGCCCCAGTCGTAGTTCTTTGTTTTTGCGTACTCATTTGCCCAAGCCTCGGGGATTTCCGGGTCGCCCACCTTCCGCCTCAATTCGTTGGAATTGTATAGCCGGGCGGCGATCAGTTTGTCCGCCTTGTCTGCAATCTCGAAAATATCCACATGCTTGACGCAGTTCACGTCCAGCATGGCATAGCTGCCTTTTACGGCTTTTTCGCCGTACTTTTTGCGCGTGATCTCCTGCCCAAGCTGGCACGTAAGGGGCGCGACGGCGTTTGACAGCAGGCCCTCCGCCGCATCCTTGGATAGTCCAGCCTGTCCCGTGAATATTTCCTGCGGAATTTTGTATGCGTTGCACGCCCGTGCAAACTGCTGCACGGTCAATTTCTCAATTGCGGACATTTCGCTGGCGCTTTGAATCGTCGCGCCCGTTTGCGGTGTGTATTTGTAACCCTCCGTCAGCGGCAGCACGGCGTTTTTGGCTTCAAAATAGGCTTTGAAGCGCTCATTCATCAGCGTTTCCAAGTCTTTTTCAAAGTCCGGGTCTCCGCTGGCCTGCGTGCCAATCTCCAACGTGCCCCGCATGCCTCCGGCGCGCTTGTAGTTCGACGCGCTTGTGCGCAACATATCACCGTATAATGCCCCCAGCTCGCCCAGCATGGCCCGTGCCTCGCTGTTTTGCGTGGTGATATAAATTACCTCGTCGGAGGTCAAACGCCGTTTTATGGCCGTGTCTCCGCGCAGGACGATGCCGAAAAACTCGTCCGGGGCCGTGGCGTGTTCCGCGCGCTGGAAACTCTGCGCCACCAGCATTTGCCCGTTCACCTCTACGAGAAGCGCCTCGCCAAAGTACAGCGCCCGGGCGAAAAGCTCCCGCTTTAATTGCATGGCGTTCTGGTTGATATTCGGCTGCACGTTCCACGCGTAATGCTCCAGCCCGTGCAGCTCTTTGTTTTTGTGGAACGTCCGCACCTCTGCGCGGGCCGCCGTTTCCGCAATCAGATTTACACACGAAAAAATCGCAAGCTCCATCACTGCCGCGCGCGCTTCTCTTTCGCTGTAACTGGCCGTACTCACGTGCACGATCGGGGCGGCTGCGTCCTGTTCTCCGCCCAAAAACGTACTCCTGATAAATTCAACAATCCGCGTGGCCGTCCCCTCCTTCCCGTCCGCGTAAAAAAACAAAGAGCGAAAAGCCTTTCAGCTTTTCGCCCTCACCGTATCACATATTGAGGCGGCAAAAACAGGAAGTCCACCCCCAGCCGCCCCGCTTTGACGAAAAAGAAAAGGCGCAGCCCTTCGGCTGCGCCCGCGCGCCCATTACCCGGCGCGTTTATCCCTGTATTTCGGCCCGTACTTGGTGATTGCGTAATACTGCACCGTGTTATAAACCTTGCGCATATCATCTGCCGCCACCCATTCCAGCAGTTTATTTATCAATTTCAGATAATGCTCATATGTTATTTTTTCTTCCATGGTGTGCTCCCTTCTTTCGGGTGCGGTTGGGATAGAGTGTTGGTTTGCTTGTCAGGGCCGCCAGCACTCTATTTTTATTTCGGCAGTTTTTTGTAAACCAAGTCGATGCCCCTTTCCACCACTTCCGTGCGTGAAATCTCCAACCTTTCCGCGCACTCCCGCAATTGCTCGGCTGTCGTTTTCGTAATCCGTAGTTGCAGGCTTTCGGTTTTAGGCTCTTTTCCCTTGATTGGCCTGCCCATTTTTTTCTCCGGCATTTTTTCACCTCACTTTTGCCACTACAAAAATAATACATTATGCAGTGGCAAAAGTCAATAGGCAAACAGAAAACCAGCGGCCCCGCTTTGGGCCGCTGGTTTCTTGCCTTATCTGTTCGCCTGTAAACGCTCCGCCAATGCTTCACGCAGTACGCCGGATACGTTGATTTTTTTCCGGGCGGCTTCTCTGTCCATCCAGTTTGGGATCGTCACGTTTCGGCGTACCATTTTGTTGTCGTTTTTTCTTCTGTACTCCTCAAAATCCACGTCCACAAGGGAAACAATTGTTTTTCCATCTTCGGCAAACGTACCGTTTTCCGGGTGAATTGTTTCCATGCTCGACGGCGCACGCAGCGTCTCGCCCTTATCCTCCAGAAGTACGCCGCGCTGCCCTATCGCATCACGCGCCATTTCTATGGCATCCGCCATATCGGTTCCCTCTGTCAAAATTTCCAAATCCGGCACTTCGACAAGAACCACGCCCGCCGTTTCCGTGAACAAAACCGGGTATATTCTTTTTTTCATTTCGCAGCCTCCATTGCTTGTGTCTGGTTCAGTTTAGTGTTGTTTCGTAAAGTATATTCATCCGATGGGTGGGGGCTTAGTCCAGCCCCCACTTTTTCAGAATTGCTCTTGCTAATCTCTCGTTTATTTCTGTGTGCCTCGGAACCTGTTCCATGTCCTTGCCTCTGGTGTAAACATCGTGGTTTCCGCCGTTCCGTGCCAGCTTGAAGCCCGCATTTTCAAGTTTCTTTATCAAGTCCCGCCGCTTCATTCTTTGCGCTTTCCCCCTTTCTTCCTTTGATTATATTATACACATTTAGTGTGTATGTGTCAATAGATTTTTTGAAAATAAAGCAGCACCGGGCCAATATTTTACGGCCCGGTGCTGCTTTACCCGTAGGTATACACGCCCAAGTTCCTGGGCCGCTGCTGCTGGTACGGTTCCAGCCTGTCCGATACGATGAACGCAGCCACAAACGCCATGAAGCCGTCCGTTTTTCGGCTCTTGGGTTCGATTTTCTCAAAGGTGACATTGCCTTTTTTATCCACAACTTGCTTTGTATTCCCCACATACCAGCGCATAAGGCTGTTTTCTCCCCATATTATCGCGTCGGCGTTAAACGCCTTTTTCAGGCTTGGGGCTATTGCGGATTGCTCCGGCAAGTACGTCAATTTGTAGTTTCCGTCCTCTTTGCCCTTCTGCGGGATAAAGCCCGCTGCCTTTAAGTATTTGCCCATGAGCGTGAAGCGGTAATGGTCTATCGCGCCGTAGATGAATTTATATTTTTTCCGCTGCTCTTGCAGCCAGTCCACCACCAGCGACGGCTCCATGTCCGGCTCGTCAACAAACGTCAGGTGTCCGCGCTGCTCCGCCTCTGCAAGTGGATATTGGATTCGGTGCAAATCCTTGCTGTGCTTGCACACCCATGTGTGGGTAATCCAGTAATACGTTCCGTCCACAAGGAACAGCAGGCCCGCCGCCATAAAGTCCGATGTGCTGGCGTAGTCAATCCCCCACACGCACGGCTTGCCCGTGAGGTCTGGCACCTCCCGCGCCGTAGCTTTCACATGATCCCAGCTTGTCACCTCCGCGTCCTTATCGCCTTGCGGGCGGTTCATCCGCTTTGTCATAAATCCCGGATGCCCCACAGGATCGTCCAGCCATTCGGCGTACTCCAACATAATTTCGTCCATGAGGTCGCCAAAGTATTGCAGGCTCGGATTTGCCTTGTGCCAGTTCTTCGGGTCTCTGGCCTCGTCGTCGCTGTCCAAGCGGCAGATAAACGGCAGCATGCCGCCGTCCTCCTTTTCCCCGGCGAGAATCGCAAGAGCCTTTTCCAGTGTTGTGTCCAGCGGGCCGTCTCGCACGTCGCCTTGCGTCGTTACGATGGTGCGGCGCGGGTGCGGCACCTTACCCAATCCCGTGACCGCTACGTCAATGAGCTTCGTATTTTCATAGGCGTGGAACTCGTCAAAATTCACTTTGCCCGGCCGCCCACCGTCCTTTGTACCGGGTGCGCGGGTGTGGTATTTCCATGTGCTGCCCGTCGCCTTGTTGGTGATGCTCTCTTTCGTCCAGTCGAATTTACGGTGCATTTTCGCTTCGTTCGCTTCAAGCACTTGCGTGCGCACTTCCTCAAACGAGGTTTTCGCCTGTTCCTCGGACGTTGCAAAGTCGTCGATATTGTACGCCGGAATGCCGTTCACGGGTGTAAGCAGCGCGAAATTTTCAAAGGACAGATAACCATTTTTGCCCGCGCCTCGCCCTACCAGTATAAGCAGGATGGGAAAGCGCGGGCGTCTATTTGGGCGGTATGTGCAGCAGTGGAGCGCAAAGCAGAATTTTTCCCAAGGCAGCAGTTGAAACGGGAAGTATTGCTGCAGGTCGAAGTACCGGGCCAGTTGTTCCTCGTCAACCTGTATCGTTTCTTTGCCGTCGAGGATTTCCAGCCATTCGATAAGCGCTATCTGCTCCCGGCACATTGGCACGGGCGCGGCGCGTACTATTTCCGCATATTCCCGGATCGCGGCGCAATTAAAGATTCCCGTCGTCATCCGGCGTTTGCACCCTCTCCGTGGTCAGGCCCATTTGCTTTAAAATATCAAGCATGCGCTGGTTGTACAGCACAGCCAGTTTGGCGCAGTCGTTTTGCTTCTTGTACTTTTTCCCCGCCGCCGATACTGCATCGACCATCAGCCCGTTTTTTCGCACGTCTGCCTGCGCTTTTTTCATCTGCTGGTAAAAAAACATATAATCGTCCAGCATTGCCTTGAATGTGGGCGTGTCCGCCCCTTTGGCTTTCAACTGCGTTTCCAAATCCGCCTTGATTTCACGAACCGATGCCACCAGCACCGCCTCCTCCCGGTTTTTAAATTTCGGCCTCGTTTTTACGAAAAAATGCGGTTTTTTCACCGCTTTTTTCGCAAAACCCTTTGTACCCGCGCGCGTATGCTCCCCCAATTTTCCCTCGCGCACGCGACGAGGGCGGAAAGTCGGGCATCCCCCTCGGTCTTTCCTAAGCCGCTTTGAGACACCCCATAGGGGGCGGGGGACTACCAACGTTCTGGATATTTTACCACCGCCGCTTTGTGGTGTTCATGCCAATGGCAGCTATCGCAAAGCACTTCCAAATTTCTTTTGCCCCCCGGTGTGTATTCCATCAAGGCAAGGTCTGGCCGTTCCCTTACCCTGTTGACATGGTGTACTGTCAGGTGCACCACGCTGCCGTCCTCCCGCCTGTCGCCCTCTGTCACAATCAAGCCGCGTGCTTTGCAGCGCTGGCATTCTCTGTGCTGATTCCGCAGCGCACGCGCACGGGCGCGCAGCCACAGCCCTGATGTGTAGAATTCATGCAGCCTGTCCTGTGCTATAAGTTCCAGTATCCAGCACGCAGGCCACTTGTTCGGGTCGTATTGCATGGCGCTTTCCTCTCCTCTATGCTATCGCCTATCTATGCGGAAAGGAAAGGAACAGCGCCCCTATAACCCGCACAGCCTGTCAAGCGCCTGTGTATGCTTATCCCTCGCCCACCGCTCCGATCTATCCATCTTCTCGCCCACGCGCTCCAAACTATCGCCGTTTATGTAATGCAGCACCAGCACTGCGTTTTCGCTCGGGTCGTGTATCCGTCCAATCAGCGCCAGCACTTCGCCGCGCGTGCGCAGGCTCTCCTCCGCATTCCGTGCTATCTCCTGTTCCAGCTTTCCAATGCTTTGGGCCGCGTCCGCTGCTTCTGCGCCCTGGCACTGCTCCAGCATTCGGCGGCGTATGCGCAGCTGGCGCAATTCTCCGGCCATCTGCCGCTCCCTCACAATCGCGTCACGGTATCGCATCAAGCTGGCTTTCATTTCTTCCCGCTTCATTCCCGTTTCTCCGCTTTGGGCCGCTGGCGTGCAAGCTCTTTCCGTGCCCGTCTGTCCTCTCTGCGTTTCTTTTCTTCCGGGCCTGTGAGCCTGTCAAAAATGCGGTTGACACGTTCCCACAGTAGCGCAATAAGCATTGCTGCAATGATTCCAATTGCTGCGGCAATAACCAGCGCGGCCGCTATCGCAAGCAGCGCCATAAGCAAATGCATGCAGATATCAAACACGTACAAAAAAGATTCCAGCATATCTTTTCCCCTTTTCTCACGTTGCAGGCGCAAGGAATGCCGCTTTGGTTTCCCGTGCAATCCTGTCTTGTGCGATATTAAAATATCTCTCGTCAATTTCAAACCCGATAAAGCGCCGCCCTGTTTTAACCGCAGCCACTGCCGTGCTGCCGCTCCCAACAAAGCAATCCAGCACCAAATCACCCGGCGCGCTGCTATTAGTTATAATCCGCTGCATAATTCCAAGCGGCTTTTGCGTTGGATGCGCTTTTTCTCCATCCGAAACACGCGCGCCGGAAGAAAACGCCTTTTCCGTCCATACGTTCGTTTCTCGTCTGATTGTCTGCGAATTTACAGCCCCATAAATCATCAGTTCGTGCGTATTTCGGTAAAAATTCCCGGCACCGCTCATTTTGTCCCAAACAATCATATTTCGCACAGGTAGATAGTCTGCAAATATCGGGTAATAAAACGCATATCCGCGCCAATCGCAAAAAATATAAAACTCTCCGTCCTCGGATAATACGCGCGCAAATTCCTGCGCAAGCTGTGCGAAAAACGGGCGGCTGATTGCCAAATCGTTGAACGCGCCTTTCTGTCCGTTGTGCGTGAATCCTTGGAAGTACGGCGGATCAGTCGCCACCAGCTTAACGCTGCCTGTTTCTATTTTTTTGATGCCCTCCAAGCAATCCATATTGTAAATCCTGTTTGTTTCCAACATTTCGCCGCCTCTTTTTCGTCTATTCGCACTTGTGCGGTTTACCGCATGCGTTATCGCATGTTTTTAAATTCGTTCCACGATATGGGCACCAATGGTACTGCGCCGCTTCTTCCGCGCTGATCGGCTGATATTCACAATCTTCCTCTTTCCATAACTGCACGGCCTGCCCTTCCGTCAGAGGCCCCACGATCAGGAGCCGCTCGGCATCCTCTGCGCGTTCCCAGCATCCCCGGCGAATTTTACCCATGTAGTGTAAATCCCGCACCCGGCGCGGCTGTCCGATTTCCGCCTGTGCCGTCAGATGCAGCATATCCCCCGGAAAAGTGAGCAGGCGCAAAACGTCGTGCGCATAATCCTGCCACTTTTGGCAGTACAGTTCCCAGCTTTCACCCCAGTCCGCCGTATACGGCAGCATTCCGGCCATGTACCAGCACGCACGGCGCACCGCACTGTCTCCACCGTTCTCTACTTCCCAGCCCACGGCCTCATATTCTCCGCTTTGGAGGCGCTGCACGATCAGGTGCGCAGGCATCAGGGCACGGTGCGCTTTTTCCCAATTGCTGATTTGTTCCTCCGTGGCCGCGCTCCCCATCCACCACTCCAAAGCGGCGCGCGTGCCCACGTCCTTGCGCAGGCGCGCCCAAAACAATGTTTTTCCCACTACCGCCATCCCCCTGTCTCATTCCAGCGTTTCCACAGGGCATCAAGCAGCGCATGCTCTTGCACATGCATGATCGGGTCTGCCTGCAAGTCTATGGCATGCCGGATAAATCCCAGCACAATGGCTGGCTCTGATATGGCGTTTGCGCTGTGCGCCGCTATCGGCTCGGATTCATCCGGCTGCCGCACCTGCGGCAGCTCGTGGCGGTCGCACCGCGTCACCCTGTCCGACTTTTCCGTGCATTCATCCCAGTGTGCGCACGTATAACACGCGCTGGTCGCGTGTTCCGGGTGCGGTTCCAGCGGCAGTTCCTGCGGTTGCAGTTCAAGTTCCGGGCCTTCTTCTTCGCCGCCTTTGTATTCCGATTCCCAGCCGGATGTATTTTCAATCGCTGTGCGTATTTCCGTACATGCGTTATCGCATGTAGCCGCGTTATTACAATTGGCGCAGCATCCCGGGCACCCCGCCGTCGCGCCGTCCCGGTAATAACCCGCCAGATTTTCAGCGTTGTCGCAAAAGCATCCGCTTACGGGGCATTCGCGCTCGGCATAACGTGCGGCAAGCTCTTTGCGCTTCTGCGCCTCCCTTTCCTCCCGCGCCTGTTTCTCGGTGATTGGCTGCGGCGCTTCGGCGTGCCGTTCCTGCTCCTCCTTCGGCAAGCCCGCGAGCTGATACGCAGCGGAAAACGCCAGCGTGCCGTCCTTGATGCGCTCCATCAGTTCTGGAATCAGATTTTTGTTGACCGCCTCTAACTGCGCGATTTTGGTTTCACTGATTTCCAGCAAGCGGGCCATAGCTGTGCGCAGCTTCCCCTCTGTCAGGGACACGCCGTTGACCTCGCGCACGCCGCCCGCCCTCAGCTCTTGCAAGCAGCTTTTGAGCTGCGCCACTTCTTCCAGCAGCGTGGCCGCGTCCTTTACGCGGTAACTATTCGCCATAATCAGGTTCAGGCGTTCCTCGGTATCCGTTTTGTGCTGTTTTATCTGGCACGTGACGAGCCGGAACTGTTCATTTCCTTTTTCCAGCAAAAGCAGCATAGCACGCCAGCGGCGTTCCCCGGAAATTATGCGATAGTCGTGCCCCTCTCCGTCCGGGTCGTATGTCACAACGATGTTTTGCAGCAGGCCTGCCGTCTGGATATTCAGCGCCAGCTCCTCGATTTCGTGCACAGGATAAAAATTCCCGCTGTTCGGATATAGATTTGTTATCTCGATGTCCTTCGTGCGGAATCGTCCGCGCGGCTCCTCCCTCACGCCCGCTTTGCTTTGCTCGTTCAGGTTTTGCAATACGCTGCGCCCGCTCATTATTCGCCCTCCCCGGTTTTCCGTTTCTTGGCCGCGACGCGCGCGGCCTCCGCCACATATCGTGCAACTTGCCTGTATGCGTCACTGATTTTACAGCGCGGGCGGTATGCCGGCAGTGGCATGCGCGCCGCCGTGTATGTTTCCCCTATGATGCCGCGCGGAATGACCGCAGGAATCGCCCCCAAGCGCGTTTCACGCGTCAGCCACTCGTATACCTCCGCGTGCTTTTTGTTCGCTCCTGCGGCCACCAGCAGGCCAATAGCAAACAAATCCGGGTTGAGCTGCCGCAGTTCTTCCAGCCGTTCTTCCGCATTCGCTACGGCATCCGCTTCAAGTCCGCCCGGTCGCATGGGCACAATCCACATATCCGCCGCCACCATAGCGTTAAGCACTGCCATATCCATGAGCAGGCCGCAATCTATCACAACGTAGTCATACCAACCGCGCGCAGCGTGCAGAGCCTTTCGCAGGCGGTGCACCTGGTCTTGCACGGTGTCCTGTAAAATGTCGGCGTTTGTGTTCATCAAATATCCGTTTGCCGTGAGAATGTCGAAATAGTAGTCCTTCCGAAACCGTTCCAGCGTTACAGGCAGCGCAGCGGCGGTTATTTCTTTGTTCCCCTCCAGCACATCTACGGTGCCGCTGTGCTCCGGGTCGTACCGCTGGACGAGCTGCGAGGCATTTCCTTGCTGGTCTGCATCTATCAGCAGCACGCGCGCCTTGTGCTCCTCCGCGAGGATATAGGCCAGAGAAACGGCGGTTGTCGTTTTCCCAACGCCGCCTTTTTCCGCTTGTACAGCAATTACAAACATGCTTTTGCCTCCTTTTCCGCTTTGGTCTTGTATATCGGCGTATATCGCCCCTCGATGTAATCCAGAATAATGGCGGCTGCGGCCTCCCAGCCCCGCGCCACCTCCGCTGCATACCCGGCGCGGCGTAATTCTTCAAGCCAGCGGTCTTGCTCTGCGCTTACTGTGCCGCCGCTGATTCGTTTCATTTCCACGAACAGGCCGCAATAAAACCTGTTGTCAAAACCGCCGTCCGTGCGCTTTGTTTCAATCCATTTCGCTTTTGGGAAAAATATGTCCGGCACTCCGGCTTTTACGCCCTCCGCTTTGAACCGCGCCGCCTCCGTTTTGCCGCGCTTTCCGCCGTTCGGGATGTGGAACATCAAATCCAATTCCGGGTATTTCCCGCTTTGGAACTGTGCCCATCGGAAAAGTGCCGCCTGTTCTTCCCCCTCTAATTGGCACGGGATTCTATACATATCCGTCCGCCTCCGAATCTCTCAATACTTCCAGCGCCGCGCCGTCCCTCACTTCATAGGTGCGGTCACGAAGCGCTTTTTCGATTACCCACACTTGTACGTCCGCTCCAACCACAAAAAGCGCGTCCTGCCCCGCGACGCGCACTATGTCGCCCGCCTTGATTCGTCGCCCGTTGCAGTCCGTCATATCCGTGTCAAACGGCATCGACCGGGCGCGGTCGTCCCAGTATTCCGACGCGCCGATTTTTCGCGGGTCATTTCCGTAGCGTTCGCGCCATTCCGGTAGGCTCTCGTTTACCGCGTCGAACTCCAAGCCCCAGCCCTTGCACGCATCCAAGGCTTGCTGCAGCATGTCTCCCTCCCTACACGTCCACAGGATAAGGGCCGCGCCGTCCGCCCGCTCTTTCAGCGCCGCCTCGATTACGCGCCAGTTCGGCGCGCCGATTCCCGGCCACGCACCCGGTTTGCACAGGCACCCGTCGAAGTCTATTGCAATTGCACGGCGCAGCGGTGTGCACTCTTTCGCTTCGCTCATTTCCTCGCACTTCCTTTCCCGTCCGCGAGGAATCCCGCAGTAGTAAACGCCGCCCCAAGCAGCGCGCCGAAAATCATTGCCGAAATTATGTGCATTTCCGTTTCCTCCTCGGTTTTGTTCTTTGTGTTCGCCCGCTGCCTGTCTTTATCAGCGCGCGGGCGGGTAAATTGTGTTTGCGCCCACGTGCGTCCACGACCTCACCCCATTCCTGCGGCCCTCGCGGCGTTTCTACGGTATACAGGCGCGTCACGCGGCAAAAGCGCCCCGTAATGGGCGGCACGGGCATTCCCTCCAGTTTTGTGTATTGTACCGTTACTTCGTCGCCCGGCTCCGCCTTTTTCAGCAGCCGGGCGGATATGTAAAACTGCTTATTGCAGCAGTTCGCGCGGGCGTTTCCCTCCAAATACCAGTACCCCGGGAACTTCTTTTCCATTGCCGTGCGGATCGCGTCGCGGTCTTTTGCCATTCGCCCCACGACGGCGGCGCTGAATTTGGTGTAACTCTTTTTTTCAGCGGCTTTCCTTAATCCGACCGAAGAAATCCACTTTTTTCGACCGCGCGGGGCCTTGGTGGTATAGAAGCCTACACCGTTCAAGGCGTTTTCGTCGTAGTCCAGTTTCCGCAGTTCGTTGCGGTCGCCCAGTCCCCACAGCTCCTCTACTTCTTCCATCGGCATGGCACCGTCAAAAAAAACATGGTGGTGGCACCTGATTCCTTTTTCCTCGTCCTCCTGCCACTCTATTACCCCCACGTACCTTGTGGGCGGCAGTCCCATCCGCTTGCGGCGGCGCTGGATTCGCCGGATATAATTCCGCATGTTGTTCAATGCCTCGTCATAGTCCAGCGGTTCGCAGCCTCTGCGGTATGTGAATGTGCACCAGAGATCGCGCGGGCCAAAATTCTCGTTGATAGTGCGCACGCATTCTTTCTGGCTGTTGCGGTCGTTCAGGTCTTTTTGTGCCGCCGTGTTTTTCTTGCGCGGAATGGTCGCCGGAAGTTTTGTAAACTCCGGGTATATCTCCACTTCCAATTGATTTCCTGCTCTGATTTCTTTTGTGGCGTGCACGCATTTTTTTCTGTCCCTCAATAACCGGGCCACTTCATCAGCCGCCAGCATTTCGCACGAATGTTCAAAAGCCGATTCATAGTCATACGGGACGAAACCTGTTTTCTTTTTTCTCTGCCCTGTTCCTTGTGTTTTCATCATTTCCCCCGTGGTTCACTTCTTAGGATTCGATTACAAGGCCGCATGCGGCCTTGCTTGGCCGCTGCTTTTTCTTGACGTTTACGGGGAAAAGCGGTATACTATATATGTACTGTACAGCCTCATTTTTCCCCGCAGTTACCCCCGGGCGCGTTGCTACCGCGCCCGGGGCTTTTCTTTTCCTCCGTGGCCGCCCGGGAAACGTATCAACTTGCGGGCTGCGGCCTTTTCCCGCGCTATTGCTATATACTCGTTTTCAAATGCGTATCGCTGCTTGTCCGATACCGCCGCATGCTGCGGCACTCCCACACGGCGCTTGTATTCCTCAAACGCGCGCGCCACTGGGTCGTCCGTCAGCGAAAGCAGATACCCGTACCGGGCCAGTGTCCCAAACGGTGCGGCATGGTCTGGCGTATGGTCGAAAATTCCGTTTTCCCACGCCTTGCGCTGGCGTGCCTCATGGCGCTCCTGCCAGCTTTCCCGGCGCGCCCGGCGCGCATAATATGCCGCACGCTCTAAGGCGTAGGTGTCACGATCCCACATCATCCCTGCTTGCAGTTTTTTGCAGGCGCGCGGAAGTTTGTGAGCGCCGCATCAAGCGCGGCCATGTAATCCAGTGTTTCAAGTGCCAGTGCTTGAAGCGCCTTTACTTTTTCCATGGCGGCATCTACTTTGCTTGTGTCAACTTCGATGGTTACAAAAACCTTTATTGGATCTTTCTTCGGCGGCGGACAGGTCAGGCGGGCCGCCGCCTCCCGGTACAGGCTTGCATCCTCAAAATTTGCGCAGTCTGCCGAATCCAGCAGCGCCGCAGCAATATCCCGCCTGCTCATATCCATGTAGTGCGCCGCGCTGTCTCTCGCGTGTTCAATCATGCTGCTGGCTCCTCCTTTTTCTTTACCGTCACGGTTATAACGGCGTTCTCTTTTTTCGCCAAAATCTTCGCCAGCGCTTCATATACGCGACGGGCATTCAGTGTTGTGCTCATAACGGCTCCTTTCTGCCCGCCTGTTAGGCGGGCTTTTTCTCTGTGCCGCGCTCCTCCATGCAGCGCGCCATATACCCCAAAACGTACATTTTCATATCGTTGGGCAGCTTTTCAAAATCCTGCGCCGTCTGCTCCACGATCTCGCGCTTTTCGGGCATGTCCTCGCCTCCTTCCCGTTTTGCGTTCCCGTTTCGGCCCTCCGTGGGCCATCATCGGCGGAGCGGATCAGCTCCGGACGGGCCGTCACAAAAGACGGCGTATTATTCGTATCTGTAAAAATTCTCTCCATATATGGCATTTACCATGTCGAATACTTTCGCATACCCTAAGCCGCGTTTATTTGGCATCCATAACCTTTTTCCGTCCTCCTGTGTCCACTCCCCGCCGCCCATCATAAATTCATATTGTCGCGGGTGGGTGCGGCGAAGCCGCTGGAAACGTGTTTCTCCTTTTTCGAGGTGCGCACCAAACGGGCAGAACATGCACCCTGTCCTCTCGCATCCCGTACAGCGCAGCGGCGCTGCGGGTGAAAACGGATTTTCCTCATATTCATTTCCGTCCGCATCGGTGTAAACAAGGTCGCCGTACACGCTGCATATTTCGATGTTCTCCCGCTTTATGTAGTGCAAGATATCCTGTTCGAGCCATGCCGAAAGCGGGTTGCTTTTCGCCTTGCCGCGCGGAGAATCCGAAAAAGTATTGCAGCCCTTACCAATCCACCAAGTAGTTCTCAAAACGCTTTCCGCTGCCGTGGTGCCTGTGATCGGGTAACGCCCCGTAGCCCGCTGGTATGTTTGCATCGGGCGCTTTTTCATTGCTCCGCAGCATTCATCCGAAATTTTTATCGGCAAATCCATCAATGGCAGCCATTTAGAGTAATCGAATTGGCTGCGGCCCCCATCATTTCTCCGATACTCCCCATGCATCCGTTTCCAGCGTGAGCCTCCCGGCGTCCGTTTCGCATTTACAATCGCATTACTCACCGCCTTTGAGATCAGCGGATAACCGTAATGCCGCAGCACTTCAAGAAAATTCATTTTCGGGCGAACGGAAACAACATTTTCCTGCCGCATGGCAAATTTCCGAATTTCCGGGTATTCGAGGCCAGTATCCGAAAACACGCTCGGAATATCTTGCAACAGCCTGCCCCCGCGCGCCGGGTATTCGTGTTCAATGAGGTATTTCAAAACCGTGCTGTCCTTGCCGCCCGAAAACGAGATATAGCAATTCCCATGCTCCCGCAGATAGAAAATTTCTATCATCGAAAGGCTGTGGTCGATTTTCTCGTCAAGCGTTTCCGCCTGTAATGCCTTTAAGTCCTCACGTGTGTAGCGCATGGGCTTCTCCCCTTTTCTGCCTGTCCCGCTTTGGAGCGAGTGGGACAAAGCATGTCCTTTGAGATTTTGCGCATTTTGATTGAATCAATTCTTTAATTATATTTTAATTGATTTAATCTAAATTGTCAATGCTTTTCGCTTATTTTATTTTGATTAAATCAATATAAATCAAATAACACGCCCCGGCGTTGCATTTCCGCAAACGCCGGGGCGTGTTTGATTCTGCTTATATGATTCTATTATAGTGCTGCGCTGTTTCGGGTTATCTTAAAAGAATTGCCAATGTTGCTATTAACGCAGGAAAAAAGCCCATTGCAAACCCTTTAACAAAGGCCCAGTCTTTATCGTTCATGGGTATTCCCTCAAAGCGATACCCACAGCCTTGGCGAAAACTGTGACTATTTCGAGCATGCCGGGGCCTCCTTTGGAATTCCCCAATCCGATGGAATTTTTTCTCGCAACGTACAATCACCGTTTTCATCTGCAAACCTACACTTATCGCAAGTTAGTTGCTTATCGCAATATCCTGCAATAATCTTTGCTGCTTTTTCAGCCCTTGTCTTGTTTATCCAAAACATTCTGCAATCACTCCTTCTCCACACATTTCACATCTTTTTTCAAACCGCTACGTGATCAGCCCATTCGGCCATAGTTTGAAAACTCTTTCCCGTGCACCATTCCGGCGCATTCGCCCGTGCAAGCGCCGTGGCAAACGGCGGCGGCACAGCATTGCCGCAGCGTGCAACCTGTGCACTTTTGGGATATGCCTTTCCGTAGCAATCAAACTCTATTTCATAATCCGAGGGAAAGCCCTGCGCATTGTACAATTCACGCGGCGAAAGCATGCGTAAACCAATGTCTACAATTTGATACTCTGTGCCGCTGATCGTTACCAGTCCGAAACGGTCGCGGCTGGTAATTGTGTCCAGCGGCTCCGTAAGGCTGTGCGCCGTTCCCTTGCCATAATATTTAATAAGCAGCGCACGCACTTCCGCGAAGTGGCCTGCGCCTGCCGTGACGGTATGTAGCGGCTCTGTCACCGGCTGCCCGGTACAGTTGTTGTTTAGCTGCACGATGTTGGCTGTGCAAAGGCTGTTATGGTCTATCGCCGTTATGGTGTCCACCGGGGCGTCTGCCGCGCTGCCTGCTCCTGTATATCCGCCCGCATAGTATTTGGACAAAAACGCCGTTACCGCTGCATGTTTCTGCCCGGACACTACCGTGCCCAGCGGTTTTTCCAGATCGAGGGCGCGCGGGGCCTGTCCCTTACGCTCTCCGTATCCCGTCTGTACCAATGTGGCCGCCGCCAAGCCGTAGCGGTTGGACGCGTCTACCGTTTGCAGCGGCTCCACGATATTCTGCCCCCGGTGTTCTTTTTCGCTCTGTTCGCTGTGATACTGTATCAGCGTAGGGCAGGCAACAAAGTGCCTATTTCCCGTGGTTACTGTATGTACTGGTTCTTCCGGCGAACTTCCTACGTTATTTTGGTTATTACACATGATATAAGGAGTTACCACGCCAAACCCATGTTTTGCCGTAAGTGTGGGAAGTGGTTCTGTGATCTCCTGTCCCCGAAAGCGGTCTCCTGCATGATTCACCTGAACAATAAACGGCTCCGGGTTTTCAACGACGAATTTCTGAATACCACGCGCAATCCGGCGAAGCGTGTTTTCTGCCAGCGGCTTTTTTCTCTCAAATATAGACGGGCACGGCTGCGTCCAGTCGATGATTTCCGATGCCGTGCGCCATGGCCGCAGCTTTCCGCTTTGCACGGCAGCGCTGTGCGGGTCGCCGTGTGTCGGCTGCGGCCACACAATCGGTTTTCCGTCCCGGCGTGCAAGCAGGAAAAAGCGGCGGCGCGTGGTCGGCGCTCCGTAATCGCATGCTGTTAGCTCCCGCCATTTTACCGTATATCCCAGCTCCCGCAATTCCTTTACAAATCGTCGAAAGGTTTCGCCTGCACGACGCTTGTCCGGCACGAGCTGCTGTTCCTGATACGCTACGCGCTCCCCCGGTGCCGCCACAGTGCCGTCTTTTTTCAACACCCGTCCTGTCTTTTTGTCGCGCGCGGCCACTAAAGGCCCCCATGTCATAAACTCCACAACATTTTCCATGCTGATAATACGCGGATACACTGTGCCGGCCCATTTCAGTACAACCCATGCAAGGCCCCGTATTTTTTTGCTTACAGGTTTTGCGCCCTTGGCGCGGCTAAAATGTTTGCAATCCGGCGAAAAGTGCGCCCATCCCACCGGACGGCCTGCGCATGCCGTGCGCGGGTCTACTTCCCATATGTTTTCGTTATAGTGCCTTGTATATGGATGATTTTTCTTGTGAAGCGCAATAGCGGCTGCGTCGTGATTGATTCCAATATCTACCGGGCGTCCTATGGCAAGTTCAAACCCCGTGCTCCATCCCCCGCCGCCGCAAAATCCGTCCACTGTGATTTCATCTGTAAAACAGGTTTGTGCGGTCATTGCCATTATCATTCCCTCCGTCCATCTTGGCTCCGCAGTTGGGGCAGTATTCGTACCTGCTTATTCTTACTCCACTTCCAACCCAACCTTTACAGTTTGTGCAGTCCCACGTCCACTGTTCTTGATTGAAAATCCACCGCCCATGCACCACCGGAGCAGCGTCGATGGCGGGGGCGTTCTCTGCCATCCCATAGGCCAGATCGATTGCCTTGTCATACCCATCGGCCCAGCTTTCGGGTGGCGCTCCGCAGCCTCCGGCATCGTGCAACCGCTGCATGAGTGCCTTTCTGCTGATTAAATCATCTTTTTCGCTTGGCTCTAGCCGTGAAACTACCGACGAGGCGGGTTCTTGCAACTGCTTTTTCATCGTGTTTCCTCCCCGTGCCACTTTTTAAGTATTTTCGACTTGCGCTTCATGCACCATGCGGTGGCTGGGAACTTAAATGTTCTTTGCGTTATGCAATTCGCAAGGAACACGCACTCGTCACAATGGCCTCCTACAATGGCTTCTGAAATCGCCAGTCCCTCCGCCCGCTTCTCTGGCGGGTACGGTCTGTCAAAGAGTGTCGTATGCGTCCATTTGTCCATTTGCTCGAATCCTTTCTGCCCGCGTGTACCAGCGGGTCGTGTTGTTTTAATTGCAATAAATCACAAGTCTATCGTTATTGATTTGAAAAGATCTCACGGTGCTGTTGAGTTCTTCCCGGTAACTGTATTCTTGGTTCATTGGGTCTGCCAAAATATTTGTTTGTAAAAGAAGCTCATGCCCCACCTGATCGGCAAGATATACAAATTTGATAGAGCTTGATGCATACAAAAATTTATTTAAAAACTGTTTTACTTTCATGGTTTCTCTCCTTCTCCCCGTGTGGCCGATGGGACAGCCTTATTTTTATTTTCTTGTTTTCACTGTGGTGGTATCCAGTTTCATTGTGAGAGTTATAATCTTCTGCCGGATCGTATAATTGTTTTTTACGCTTTCCCGCAAAGTGCGTGCAGTGGCTTGCGGTGCAATTGATAAAGCGTATTCCACCAGTGCCTCCTCCGCTGCGCGCAGTGCTTCGCCCGCGCGGGCGTATTCTTCATTCAGTTCAGGAATGCCCGGCAATGCATCAAAATTCTTACATGCCATATCAAAAAGGGCTTCATCTTCGATTTTATAAAGGCTGTCGGCTTCGGTTCCCTCGCTGTCCATAAGCCCACGGCCCTTTAAAAAGGATTTCTCCCGCGCCTCCATCTTCATTTCTACGCGCCGCTTTGCCTGTTTTGCTTTTTCGTAGTCTCTCTGCTGCTTGTTCATCTTTCGACCTCCTATTTTGATTTAATCAATCTTATGTCTATATTGTATTTGATTAAATCTATTTTGTCAATGATTTTTCAAAAAAAATATTGACTTAATCAATTCCTTGTGATATGGTAAGCACGAAAGGAGTGAAAATATGAATGCACGCATAAAAGACGCTCGTCGCTCTCTCGGGCTATCGCAAAGTGAATTCGGTCGGAGAATCGGTGTTACTACCTCGGCTATCAGTCGAATCGAAAGCGGCGAAAATTCTGCATCAGAACAGACTATTATGTTGATTTGCCGTGAATTTAATATCGACTACGGTTGGCTTACTACCGGGCAAGGCGAAATGTTTGTCGAGAATGACGACCAGATTACAAAGCTGATTGACACCGCGCTGGCCGGAGAAAACGAATTTGCGCGGGCAATTTTTCGCGGGTTCGCTCAATTCAGCGCCGAGGATTGGCAGCAGCTCCACGGCCTGATAAAAAAATTCCTCGACGGGATGAACCCCGACGAGGTAAACGCGTTGCTGGGAAACGATAAAAAATAAAACGGCAGCCTCCCCAAGGGGCAAGCCGCCGTTTTCGCTCAACTGGAGCCATGTAAAATTATTGTTTGCGCATACCTGTATATTCGTTTTAGCTGTGCGAGGTTTGCAAGTTTCAAAAGCTCGTTAAGCACTTTACGATAATACTGCGCATCCAAGGCGCTCACCTCCTTGAATGCATTTTACCAGATATTTCCCGCTTTTTGGTGGTTTTGCGCCATATTTCCCGATTTCGGGAAATATACTGTGCATGTCCACCGCGCTGCACTGTTATGTGTTATAATTCTGGTTGCATTACTTGTTCGGCGCGTCAAACAGATCTGTTATTTTAGTGCCCGTTGCGCGGGCTATCGCCTCCAACTGATCCAGTCGCGGCGACACTGTGCCGTTCTCGATGTTATTCAATGTCGTTTTCCCTATCCCGGTAAGCGCTTCTAATTCTGTCAGTGTGAGGCCCGCGCGCCTGCGGGCCTGCCAAGTAAGTATTTGCAAATAAATTCACCGTGTTATTATCTCATGTTGCGCACGGTCGCGCGCTGGACAATATTTTCCGCTTTGCGGAAATTCAAGAATAGCGCAGAAAAACTAGTCTTAGAAGAATACTCAATCAATGGGGTTAATCATGGATAATAAAAATATTGTCGATATAATTTTAAGCAGCATCCCTGATAGATACAAACGCCCAATAAAAAGCATCAGGGAAGTAGCGTTGCACAATAAATATACAGATGCGTTGTGGGATAAAAAGGCATGTTCAAACGTAACCATCGTTTTATTCCCTTCTGCATATCAACTCAATCCTTCATCCGCAACACTTTGCAAATTAATCGATAAAAAAATATATTTTCCCAGTCTGGGTATCGATGGAATTTTTGATCCCGAGAAACTGCCCATCAATTTTAGCGACATCCTTGTAAAACAGTTAGAACCCCTTTTCCCCAGCGAAGCATTTGGTTGCTGCGGCTCATATTTAGAGTGTAGTAATAAGAAAACATGTGTGCATATCGATCCGTACTACGCCAGCGGATGCATGTATAAAAAAAGCCTTGACGCTGGTAAAATATTCTATGGAGCGAACAAAAATGTTTGATTTTGTTGCTATTGATTTCGAAACCGCGAACAAAAAACATGACCCTTGTCAAATTGGTATTGCTTGTGTGTGCAACGGCAAAATAGCCGATACCATCAATTCATACATAAACCCGGAACGCCAATTTGATGAAATTTGTTCTAAAATTCACGGGATATCTTCGGAGGACGTTTCCGAAGCGCCTACCTTCGCTGAAATTTATCCCCAAATTTTCCCATTACTCCGTCATTATCCATTGGTAGCGCATGGAGCGCAATTTGATAGGAGCGTTGTCATAAAGGCATGCCAAGCGCGGAACCTACCTATTCCGAAAATGACGTTTTATTGCACTCGCATTCTTTTATCTTATAATTTTCCCGATTTAGAATCCTACAAACTTGACCGATTGTGCCAGTCGTTCGATATCCCTCTTGTGGCGCATCACAACGCACTTGATGATGCAATCGCTTGCGCACAATTATTTTCCTTGCTGCAAGCTGATAGCAATACCGCCATTTTCCCCCTTCCACCGCCCGATACGCAGATGCACCATCTTGGTAATCCATTTATTAACGCTTCGTATGGACAAAGCCCATCTGCCCCCTCTATGCCAACGTTCGATTCCTCCACTGATGCTGATAATCATTGCTACATTGAACCCGATATCGAATATGACAAATTCGACGGGCTGATAAGCGGAAAAAAATTTGTTATTACTGGAGATATTGCTGAATGTGATCGCAAAACAATCACGGAAAGAATTGTTCAAGCAGGCGGAAAAGTAGTCACCGCAGTAAGCAAAAAAACTGATTATCTTGCCGTCGGCATGCTGGATGAAGCGAAGGTTGGTGACAAGCGATCTGGAAAATCCACTAAGATTAAGCATGCAGAAAGTTTAAAGGACGATGGGATCGGAATTCGAATCATTAAACTATACGATGTTTTTTCTGTTCTGAACGCAAAGTAACATATCATGTTTCCCAGCCAGACAGTGCACCCAATACGTCGAAAGGAATCGCTCTATGAAAAAGCAATATCTTGATGCAGAAAAAGCCTCCGCGATTTTGCAGGAACCTGGCGACAACAAGCGCGACAATATGATTGACGCGCTCACGGAGGAAGAAGCGAAAGTGCTTTGCAAATTCCCGTTTGAGGGGCTGCCCCGCAGAAAGCAGCCAAGTGCTCCACGGCGGCAGCCGAAAGCCGTTTCATAATAAAAACAAAAAGCCGCGCCCCCTGTTGGCGCAGGGAACGCGGCCGAAGCAATACAGGCAACACGGCAAAGCCGTGGCACAATACCGCCCACAAGGATATTGTACCACGAAAACGCCGCGCTGCATAGTCTCTTGCACCTATTTTGGACAGCGAGGTGTTTTCTTTATGTCTTTTTTTACCTTTTCCACAGTGATTTTTACAGGCATTCCCCGCCCTGAAATGATACGCGCCAGCTCTGCATATATCTTTACTGCATCCATTGCCGCGCCCCCTTTCTGTTGCATTCATACGCGGGCGGCGGCAGCGGTATGCGGAAGGAGGCGCGCAGCATGAATGTAATTCGCGGCGTGGGCTATATCCGCGTTTCTACCGCCGAGCAGGCCACACGCGGGCTGTCCCTCGATGCGCAGGAGGCCGAAATCCGCACATATGCCAAAGCGCACGGCATAGAACTGTTTAACATTTATGTGGATGCCGGAATCACCGCGCGCAAGCGGCTGGATCGGCGCGAAGCATTCGGCCAGATGATGAAAGATGTGGATTCCGGGCTGATTGATGAAATCATTGTCATGCGGCTGGATCGCTGGTTCCGCAACATATACGATTATCATAAAATGATGAACGAACATCTAATCCCCCACGGCGTAAACTGGAGCGCCGTAAAGGAAGATTACGATACCAAAACAACAAACGGGCGCTTGATGATAAATCTTCGTCTCGCAATTGCGGAGCAGGAGTGTGACACAGACGGCGACCGAATCCGTGATATCCACGACAACCAGATCGCCAATGGTATATGGATCGGAGGCTGTGCGCCGCCCGGTTACCGCATCGAAAACAAGCGTCTGTCAATTGATCCCGACATGCAGCCCGCCGTTTCCTATTTCTTCGAGCGTCTGCTGTCCTGCGGAAGTGTTCGCCGCGCTATGCTCGATATGAACGAGCGTCACAACTTGCACTTTGAATACGGGCAAGCAATCCGAATGGCCCGCAGTACTACATATTGCGGCGTGCGGCGCGAAAACTACAATTATTGTCCCACGTATATATCGCAGGACGAGCATGCGCAAATCATGGCGGCTCTTGAGCATAACGTGCGCGTGCGCAGCGCCGATAACGCACGCATTCATATCTTTTCCGGGCTTCTTGTTTGTGCATGCTGCGGCCGTCGTCTGGCGGCCAATACCGTTCGCAAAAAGTCCGTCACGTGGACAGCATACCGATGCCACCGCGCTTTCGGGGATCATGTTTGTGACAACCGCCATCTTGTTGACGAAAGAAAGGTCGAGGCTTGGCTGCTGGATTATCTCGAAAACGGATTGTCCGACTACATCGTTTCCGCAAGTGTGGCCGATGCACAGCCCGTTGTGGTTGACAATACCGCCGCGATCCGCGAACGGCAGGAACGTGTAAAAGAACTGTTCATCAACGGCTTTATAGACTTGCAGGAGTACAAAAGGAGAGCCGCCGAACTGGAAGCGAAAATCCAAGTGCCGGAAAAGCAACCGCCGCGCAGTATGGAAAAGCTGAAAAGCCTTTTGGAACGCGGCGTGCGTGCCATCTACAACGATCTTTCGCGCGGAGAGCGTCAAGAGTTCTGGCGCTCAATTATACGGGAAATCCCCGTGAACAACGGCGCTGTATCAGGCGATCCGATTTTTTTATAATTTTCCGTTGTACTTTCTATATGCACGACACCAACGCCACGAAGAACACGGCCGCCGCGCTGCCGGACGTTATCCGCTGGTTCAAAAATGCAGGCTACCGCTTCGATACCGTGGACCATCTGGAAAAAAAGCCGTAACCGCCGCCGTCGCCCCGCCTGCTGTGGACAAAATACGGCCGGAATATGAAAAAAATGCAAATTTTAACAGCAAAAAGCCTGAAAATCCGTCGTGAGAATTGTAAAAAGGCACAAGATATTGTATACTGAATGTGTTTCGTATCTTGCAGCGGAAAGGGCGTGCGCACATGTTCGGCTATGTTTTGCCCCTGACAGCAGAGCTGAAGGTGCGCGAGTGGCACGCCTACCGCGCCTATTACTGCGGCCTGTGCAAGGAGCTGAAGCGTGAATATGGCTTTTTGTCCCGTTTTCTGCTGAATTACGACCTTGTCCTGCCGGCTCTGCTGGCGGACGGTATGGCGGGCACGCAGGCGCGTATGTGCCCGGAGCGCTGCATGGCCAACCCGGTGGAAAAACGGCCGATGTGCCAAAGCACCGCGGGCCTTGCCCTGGCTGCGGACGCGCTGGTGCTGACGGTGTATTACAAGCTGGCGGACGACCTTGCGGACGAACGTTTTTTCAAGCGTCTGCCCGCTCTGGTCCTGTGGCCCTTTTTGAGCCGCATGCGCAAAAAGGCGGCCGTCCGCAGGCCCGCGCTGGACGAGACGCTGCGCGAACAGACGGCCGCCCAGCAGGCACTGGAGCGCCGCGCCAGCAAAAGCGCCGATGAAGCGGCGGACCCCACGGCCCGCATGACGGCCGCGTCAGTTTCTGTGCAAAATCGGCATAGCCGCGGTCAATGAACTCCGTATGGGTG
>OGYH01000671.1_pt1 | contig 35185 bp, 24 predicted proteins | sample 1576511 | NCBI WGS metagenome assembly OGYH01 (sample SAMEA3541522, study PRJEB24748) | human gut metagenome | biome: human gut; feature: human-associated habitat; material: faeces | place: China | collected 2012
CTGAAAACAAACAGTTCTATTTTTTATATTTCTATACACTTTGTTGGCATGCAATTAACATAACCTGTGAAAATCCGTAACACCACCCACAAGCGGCAGTTCATACGTTAAAACTCCGGTTATTTAAACAGATTTTTGAAGAACTCCCCAATCGCACTAAAGATATTTCCAAAGAAGTTACCAATAGATGCAATGATTCCGGAAGAGCTTCCTCCATTTTTAAAGGAATTGTAGAGAGAGGCTGCGTAATCCACCAGTCCACTTAAATCAATTCCAAGAGAAGTAATTTTCAAAAGAAGATCAACGATTTTCTGTCTCTCATCATCAGATAAAGTGACGCCATATTTATCACAGGCTTCATCAATTGCTTCGTTGATACTCTTCTCGTCAGTCAGTCCTTTTTCTGCGATCAGGGACTTGATGTAAGCAATAAACTCCTCCACTTCCTGATCGGTCAGACCCTGAATGGAAGCTTCCAGTTCTCCGGTGACAACAAGTTCATTTAACGCTGCATCTACAACGTTATCCTGTACTGCTTCCCCGGTCATTGCCTCATATGCCTCAAAGATTCCAACCAGTGCAGCGGTTCCGGAGATTGGCTTTGGGCCTGCAACGATGATATCTGCATCTGTAATTCCAGCAGTTGTCAGCGCATTTTTGTACATACCAACGGTACAGTATGTGATATTGTTCGTAGAAATGTTTAATCCATTTCCTTTTTTACGCTTTACGATCACGACAGAAGACCAGGACTTGCTTCCGATTTTGGAAGAATCCACATAGGAATCGAGGTACTGGTGCTCCTGTGCATTTGTAACGTAAGTGACGTTATAATTTGCAAGATTGGCAGGATCGATTCCCATAAGGGATAATACGATATTTTTCTGGTCATCAGACAGATCTGCGCCGAGTGCCAGATAAGGTTTATCATCTTTCTTAATCTCAACTTTATCGTTATTCTCATCCACAATGACATCTCCAGTCACATTTTCTGTGGATTTTTTATCATCCTCTACCGTTACCCCGCCTGTGACATTATCGGTTGTGCCACTGGTGGAAGTATTTGTGCTGTCGGAATTTGTTGTTGTACTGCTCTGTGCATCTGAAGCAGAATTATTTGTTGTGCTGTTCTGTGCATCTGAAGCAGAAGTATTTGTTGTGCTGCTCTGTGCATCCGAAGCAGAATTATTTGTTGTGCTGTTCTTCGTATCTGAAGCAGAGCTGTTTTGTGTAGTTGTAGTTCCGGTTGAACCAGCATTGGTATCTGCACCTGTTGCACTGCTGTTATTCTGCGTTGCTGCATTATTCTCTGACTGTGTTGTCTGGGAATCACCGGATGTTGCATTGCTCTCTTCCTGCCCGGTGGAATTCTGCGCAGAAGCATCTGCTGCAAATGATGTTACATGTGTTGGTATCATCATCACTGCTGCTAAAATAATTGCTGCAATTCTCTTTGTCATTCTCTTTCTCTTCACTTTTTTTCCCTCTCTTTTTATTTACGTATCGATCCGCACTCTCATCCATGCAAGAAGATCTGCATACACTTTATCGCGGTCTGTCTCATTTAAAATTTCATGTCTGTCATTTTCGTAAAGCTTATATGTAATATCCAGAGAACCTGCCTCTTTGAAGAGATCATACACTTTTTTCACGCCGACACCATTATCTCCCACCGGATCATCCTGACCAGATACAATAAAAATTGGAAGCTTGTTTGGTACTTTCTTCACATTTTCCAACTGATTATCGTAGAGAACTGCTTCCATCAGCCCCAGATAGCCGTTTAATGTAAATTTGAACGTACACCGTGGTTCGCTATAATAAAATTTTACAATATCCTCATCTTTTGTAAGCCAGCTGTTTGAAAGTGTTTTTCCAGAAAGATCATATTTCTTATATGGTCCGCCAAACGACAGCGATTCTACCAGTTTGCTTCTGTGATGCCAGCCAAAAATTTTTGCCAGGAATTTGCACACGTTGATTCCAAGTTTGGTCGTATTGTCCGGCACACAACCGGTTCCCATAATGATTGCCCCTCTCAAATCATCATTGTGAATGGTGAGGTATTTCCGGAGCATATAAGATCCCATACTGTGTCCCATCATAAAATAAGGAACACCCGGATTTTCTTTCTGGATCATCGTACGCAGTGCATGCATGTCTGCGATCACCGTGTCACTCGGATTTTCTGCAAAATATCCCCAGTCATCTTTGGATGCTACGGAATCCCCATGTCCTAAATGGTCATGTCCCACCACCATAAAGCCATTCTCTGTCAAGAATTCAGCAAATGGTCTGTAGCGCTCTACAAACTCTATCATGCCATGTGTGATCTGTAAAATTGCCTCATACTTTCCATCTTCCGGAATCCATTTGACTGCATGGATGGTTGTTTTGCCATCCGCAGATAAAAATGTAAACTTCTCCCCTTTTGTCATACTTTTCCCCTCTCTTTTTCATGATTATATATTAGATATATTTTAAAACCTGTGGCTTCTTTATTCTGTCTGGACGAAACGATGGACTTCCTCCACATTGCGTTCTAATTCATCCGCACATTCTTTGTGCTCTTTCCACTCCTGGCGCAGTGTTTCCGCTTTGGATAACACTCTGCTCTGCACTTCGAAAAATTCATTTTCACCCTGACAGAGACTTTCTAATATTTCTTCAATATTTGTTTCTTCTTCCACATTTTCATGATCCGTTTCCACTGCCTCTTTGTCCCTGTCTTCCAGAAGTTTCACCAGAGAACCGTTATTTTCTTTTAAGAGATCATTTAACGCATGAATCTGTTTTTCCGCCTCTGTGGCAGTTTCCTCAAAACCACTGATCCTCGCAAGCACATCCGCAACCGCCGAAGTATACTGCTCTGCGTTCACACGCACTTCCTCTGCCGCTGTCACAAATTTTCTTCCGTCTTCTCCCATGCGTCCTGCCTCGATTGCTGCGCCGAGTGCCAGAACTCCCATATTCTGTGAAATATCTGCCAGTTTCTGTAACGCCTCTTCAACAGACTCTCTCTCCTGACAATATGCCTCATAGAACGATTCTATCTCCTTCATGGGTGTGGTGACGTACTTGTTCTTCTCTACAACTTTTGCAATTTTCTCGTGCTCACCCTCCATTTGCTGGCAGAGTGCTTCTTTTTCCTGCTGCAATCTGATATTCTGTTCATTCTTTTTTGCAAGCTGCTGTTTCAACAGTACGGTCTGTCCTGAATTCGCCTCTGAACACTCCTTTAACAGTTCCAATTCCTCTGAAACCGCCGTGATTGTCTCATCCAGTTCCGTTTTTGAGATCGTCATCTGTACCAATGTCTCTTCTGCGCTGTCTTTTGCTTTTGCAATATTAGAAATCTGCTCCTGCAGACGGTTCTGTTTTTCCTGTAATGCCAGAAGTTCCTCTTCCAGTTCTTTTGCTTTTTTTCCACCAAACATATGCCATCCTCCAGCTTTTATTGATAATTTCGAATGATAACCTGTACGCTTTCCACTCCATTATACTCGTTAATCTCCGGATAGTACACAATCATTATCCTCAATTTGTTTATCTGACCGCGAAAAGCTTTTTCCACTTCCGCACTTCCATACTTTTCTGCATAATATGCTTTGAACGCCTCAATATCACCAAAATAGACTGCCGATACCGCCTCTCCCGCGGCTGTCAGGAGATTCAGCCGCAACACATTCTGATTTTTTCCGACCACAAAAGCCTTTGTGATACTCAGGTTTTTGTCGGCAAACTGTGGCTTGATATTGGCTTTTCCAAAAGGCTCTAACACTGCAAATTCCCGGATAAGACCGGCATCCGCATACGCTGCTGGCATCGGAATATCAATTTTGATCTTCGGAATCAGGTCATCCTCCGTGAGATTTGCACAGGCATTGATTTTTTCACGGAACTTATCCACGTTTTCTTCCGGAAGAGATAATCCTGCCGCCATCGGATGTCCGCCGAATTTTTCCAGAAGTTCCCTGCACTTACATAGTTCCTCATACATGGAGTACTCCTCGATGGAACGCCCGGAGCCCTTCACGCCCTCCTCCGCCTTCGTCAGCACAAATACCGGCTTATGATAAGCCTCCCGGATACGCCCTGCAATGATTCCTGCAAGACTTTCGTGCACCTGTGGCAGATAAATGACAAGCACTTTATCCGACATGTAATGTTCCTCCACCACACGTTTTGCCTCCTCGACGCCATCTGCTGTCATATCTTTGCGCTGCTGGTTTAACTCCACAAGCTCCCTTGCCGTTTTTGCTGCCTCTTCCTCTCCCTGTAAAAAAAGAGACAGAGACAGTTTTGCTGTATCAAGTCTGCCACTCGCATTGATGCACGGTCCCAACACAAAACCAAAATGATATGCATTGATCTGCTCCGGTTCTAAATGATTCTGAAAGATCAGGGCGCGCATCCCCGGATTTTTTGTGCGGTGAATGCGGTTTAATCCCTCTTTCACCAAAATGCGGTTTTCGTCTGTCAGATCCATGACATCGCCAACGGTTGCAAATGCGACATTTTCCAGAAATTCATAGGTTTCTTCCAGGGCAAAACCCATTTTTTCATACAATACCTGCAGCACTTTCCATGCGACTGCTGCTCCACATAACTCTTTAAAAGGATACGCACATTCCTGCTGCTTTGGATTCACGATTGCATCTGCGTTGCTGCGAAGGAACTGCTTTTCCCCGTTCTCCTCTGTATAGGGAATCTCGTGGTGATCGGTCACTAACACGGTCATCCCAAGTTCTTTGGCATGCGCAATCTCTGAGATTGCAGCAATTCCGTTATCGCACGTAAGAATGGTATCCATTCCGTCTCTTTTTGCCTGATCGATCAGATTCTCATTGATTCCATAGCCATCCTTCATGCGGTCCGGAATCTGCGTGGAAACATTTCCACCACAGTGTTTAATTCCCCGGTATAAAATATAGGTTGACATAACTCCATCTATATCATAGTCGCCGATAATATGGATCGGCTTTTGCTCTTCTATTTTAACTTTTAAAATATCTGTCAAACGATCTGCATCTTTCAATAAATGTGGATCGTATAAATCCTTTAAACTTCCATAGAGATATCTTTCAAATGCCGCCTCCCCGATCACCTCACGGTTTCGGATAAGACGCGCTGTGACAGGGCTGATCCCGAACTCTTTTCCAAGCTTTTCAAAATCAGCCCCTTTGTTGATTACAAACCATTTTTCCATGTAACACCTGCTGCCTGTTTTTTCTTATGAATTTATCTTTTAATAATGCACTTCCATCAGCATCAGTCCACATGCCGGTGCTGTATAGCCTGCGTTCTCCCGGTTTTTGCTCTCTAAGATCTGTGACAGCTCCTCCGGCGCTCTCCTGCCATCCCCGACCTCGATCAGCGTACCCGTCAGGATCCGCACCATATTTTGCAAAAATCCATTGCCCCGGTAATCGATCCAGAGATCATTCCCTTTCTTCGTAAAATTGATCTCATAAATTGTGCGGACTGCCGTTTTTTTCATTTTCTTATTTCCGCAAAATGAAGTAAAATCATGTGTTCCGATCAGATAGGAAGCAGCTTCTTTCATGCGCTCCACATCGAGTGTTTTCTCATACTGGTACTCATATTTCCGCTCGAAAACATCCGAGATCTCTCCCATATGGATGTGATAGCGGTAGGTCTTTTTCTTTGCGGCGTAGCGGCTGTGAAAACGCTCGTCCACCTGTTCAACCGCAATAACGGCAATGTCATCCGGCAGATAATGATTCAGATAGGACAGGATTTTTTCCTCCGTAAAATGCTCCTCAATATGAAAATTTGCTACCTGACCTTTGGCATGCACACCCGCATCCGTTCTCCCCGAACCGATGACTTCCACCGCATGTCCTGCCATCTGTCCCAGCACTGCTTCTATTTTTCCCTGAATGGTCAGACCGGTGCTGTTCTGCCCCTGCCAACCCTTGTATCTTGTCCCATCATACTGGATTGTGATTTTATAGTTGTTCATACTTTTTATCCCTGCTTTACTGCAATTTAAACTGTCTTTTAGTTTAACACATTTTCCACTCAAATCCTAGTCTGCGATCTGTTCCTGAAACGTTTTTGTGCCGGGGAACTGAAAAAAACCAATCCCCCGGCACATTTACTCTGCATTTTATACCAGTTCTGCAATCCTTGTCACCGCAACATAGATCTCCGATATTTTATACCAGGTACGGTAATCTACCACTCCCGTCACAGGCAATCCAAAAATAGACTGGAATTTTTCTACTGCTGCCTTCGTTGCTTCTCCGTAAATCCCATCCGGTGTGATCGTCGGGATTGCCGGATAGGCCTGCGAGATTCTCGCTAACTGTTCCTGGATCTGCCGGACCTTATCTCCGGCAGCTCCCACTTCCAGATTATACCGCGGCCAGGATGCCGGGATACCGGAAATCTCCTCCGCTGTATTGATAAACATATTATCACCATAATAATAACGGAGAATTTCTATCGTTTCGTAGTTCTGATCCCCAAGATATTTGCTTCCCCACTGGCTCAGCCAGTTGCTGCACGTCACGCGCTGTCCGTCACAATACTGCGTCAGGATTGGCTGTCTCACATTTGGTCTGGAAAGATAATTCTGGAACATTTCCTCTACCACATCCGAGATACTCTGGAAAATATTTCTTCCATATACAAATTTCTGGTCATAAGCAGTGGATGTTGTGATGGTGAAGTTATAGCCTTTGTTCCGGTACCATTCCGTGTAAACCCTGTTTAACGTAAAGGACATGATCGCAAGGATATTGGCACGCAGCGTGCTGTCCGGCCACGTGCTGTATATCTCGCTGGATGCCACATTTTTGATGTAATCCCGGTAACGGACATAATAATTTGCCGCATTGGGATCCGATGGCGGTCCGTCATGAACAACGACAAATTCCGGGATCACCACTTTACTCAGCACGATCTCCCCTGAGTCGGAGACAGGCTTGATCTCGGACTCTGCTATTTTTGCCGGGAAATTGCCAAACAACGTATTGACCGGAATCACAATGGAATCTATTTGATTTTCTTCCTCATTTTCTTCCGCCATTCGCACCTGTTGCAATGCGAGCTGCTCTGAAAAAACCTGAACGCCCGAAATACTGACGGGACGATATCCCGGTGCGGTAACTTTGACTGTATATTGGGCAAATGGTTGATTTTCGGAGGGTTCCATCGAGTATTCAAGCGGAGGCGCATCAAGCGTAAGTTTTTCCGACATTCCCGAATCATCCGCGCTTACCTCCTCCACCGTGGAATCCGGATCTCCAGAATAGGAAATGGTGATTCTTGCTCCCTCAATCGGTCTTCTGGTCCGGTTTGTAAGTACTTCTACTTTGAGGCTTCCTTTATCTACAGCCTCTGTCTGGGCATATTTGATATCTGGCATGAACAACCTCTTCATACATTTCCTTATATTATATGCTCAGACATGCAATCCTGTTCTGCTTTCTGTGCAAAACATTCGATTTCCAAACTTCTAAATTTTTATTTCCGTTCTTTATCCAAATCCCCCAAAACTTAATTCTTACTCTACCGTAACTACCTTCGCCAGATTTCTTGGCTTATCAACATCAAATCCCTTATCGGATGACACGTAATATGCTAAAAGCTGTAATGCAACCGATGCAGGTAAAACCATAAATTCATCCTGCATATCCGGAAGCCTGATCACCTGATATTCGGTATCAAGATCACCGGAAAGTGCCTCTTTGATAAATAATACAATATCTGCACCTCTGGATTTTACTTCCTTAATATTGGAAAGCTCTTTTGACATGAGTTTTTCCTGTGTTACAGTTGCTACAACTGGTGTATTGGTCGTGATCAGTGCGATCGGTCCGTGTTTTAATTCGCCGGAGGCATAAGCCTCAGAGTGGATATACGAAACCTCTTTCAGTTTCAGTGATCCTTCCAGCAGGATAGAGTAATCCAGTCCGCGTCCGATCATAAACAGATCCTTTGCTTCCAGAATCTTCTTTGCGATCACATGGATGTCACGTCTTTTCTCCAATACTTTCTGCATCACTTCCGGAACACGCTCTAATTCTGCGATAAAGCTCTTTGTCTGCTCCTCTGTGTAGACACCTCGCAATAATGCCATTTTTGCAACCACAAGATAAAATACGGAAAGCTGTGTTGTGTAAGCTTTTGTACTTGCCACTGCAATTTCAGGTCCTGCTGCGGTGTATAACACATAATCACTTTCTCTTGCAATGGAAGAACCTTTTACGTTGATAACGGATAAACATTTTGCGCCCTGTCTCTTCGCATATTTTAATGCTTCCAAGGTATCAATTGTCTCACCGGACTGTGATACTGCGATCACCAATGTTTTCTCATCAATGACCGGATCGGAATACATAAACTCTGATGCAAGTTCTACGTCCATCTGCACATGAACGATAGATTTTACCAGAGCCTGTGCCACAAGTCCCGCATGCATGGCTGTTCCGCATGCTACCACACAAATTCTGTCACAGTCTGTAAAAAGAGAATCCGGCACACCATCCGAAGTAAAATCAGGCAGACCGTTCACGATACGGTCTTTGATCGTATTCTTGATTGCTTCCGGCTGCTCCATAATCTCTTTTTCCATATAAAATGGATAACCATTCTTTCCCGCGCTGTTCAACTCCCAGTCAACGGACAAAAATTCTGGTTCTACCACATTGTCATTTAAATCCGTAAGTACCACATGATCTTTGTGCAACTCTAAAATGTGATATTCCGGTACAACAAAGTATTCATTTGTAAAACGGCAGAGTGCAGTCAGATCTGATGCAAGCATTGCTCCCTCTTTGCATATGGTTGCAACGATCGGGCTGACATTCCGGATCGAGTAGATCACATCCGGCTGATCTTCAAACAGGATCACAAGCGCAAAGGTACCCTTTAATTTGCTCACTGTTTTTTTGATCGCTTCCTTTGGATCTCCCTTGTAATAATGATTTAATAATGCAGCCGCAACTTCACTATCTGTTTCAGAATGAAGGATTTCCTGCAAATCGTAATCAGCGATCAGCTCACGATAGTTTTCGATGATCCCGTTATGAACCAGAGTCACTTTTCCCTGCTGATGCGGATGTGCATTCTGATCCGTAACTCCACCGTGAGTTGCCCATCTTGTATGTCCGATACCGCAGGTAGACAAAATCTTCTTCGAATCACAAATTGCTCTTAAATCACTTACTCTTCCGGCACATTTATAAACATTTGTCACATGGGAATTTTCGTCTTTCACTGCAATACCCGCACTGTCATATCCACGATACTCTAATAATTCCAACGCATCTAATAAAACATCTTTTACGTTTTCACTGCCTGTATAACCTATAATTCCACACATATTAAATTTCCTCTTCTTTTCTATTTAAAATTTAAATCATATTCGAATTCAATTGTCCCATTATACCGTATTTGTTTTGCAGTCACCTGCATATTTGCCGGCATATCTCGCACTGGGAAGTACGAAAGGGCGTCCGCCGAATTTTCGATAACCCTTTTCCTCGTTAACCTGTGTATGGTCGTCCTCACAGGTACATGGCGCTAGAAGAGAAACCTAAATGTCTGCAATCAGTCACAGACAGGATCGCATATCTGAAAATATAAACCTTATTCGATTATCAATGTGCTATATATATTGTAAATGCCTTCATAAATGCTGCTACATCTATGAAGGCATCTATAACATGATTACTATACTATGATATGTGAAAAATGTCCAGAAGTTATTTTACTTCTACTGTCCAGCCATATTTATCCGGGATTCTTCCCCACTGGATACCGGTTAAGGTATCATATAATTTCTGTGTCAGTTCACCGATCTCAAAGTTGTTGACTGTCACAACATCATCTTTGTAACGAAGTTCTCCAACTGGTGAGATAACGGCTGCTGTACCTGTACCAAATACCTCTTCCAATGTACCGTCATGTCCGGCTTTCATCAGATCATCTACGGAAAGTCTTGTCTCATTTACTTTGTAACCCCAGTCACGAAGCAGATGGATCATGGAATCTCTTGTAACACCCGGAAGAACGGTTCCTTCGATCGGTGCTGTGTAGATTTCACCGGCAATCTTGAACATGATGTTCATGGTTCCAACTTCCTCTACATATTTACGATGCTCACCATCTAACCAGAGAACCTGTGCATAACCAAGTTTTTCTGCTTTCACCTGTCCTAAAATAGAACCTGCGTAGTTACCACCACATTTTGTAAAGCCTGTACCACCTTTTACTGCACGGACAAGTTCATCCTCAACCAGAATCTTAACCGGGTTAAGACCTGCTGCATAGTAAGCACCTACCGGGCAGCAGATAATCATAAACTTGTATGCGTTTGCCATATGTACGCCGAGTGCTGCTTCTGTTGCAAACATAAATGGTCTGATATAAAGTGAAGTGTTTGGTTCAGATGGAACCCAGTCAGCTTCTACTTTTACAAGTGCTTCCACTGCTTCGACAAACATATCAACTGGGAATTCCGGCATGCAAAGTCTTGCGTTGGAATTGATCATTCTCTTTGCGTTCATCTCTGGACGGAACAGCTGGATTTTTCCTTCTGCTGTACGGTATGCTTTCATACCTTCAAATGTTTCCTGTGCATAGTGAAGTGTCACACATGCCGGATCCATTGTGATAGGTCCTTCCGGAACGATTCTTGCATCTTTCCATCCGTCTTCTTTTGTCCAATCCATGACAAACATGTAATCTGTCATATACTTACCAAAACCAAGATTCTTCTGGTCTGGTTTCTCCTTTAATACCGGTCTTTTTTCAAATCTGATATCCATAATATCCTCCTTGTTTGCGAAGCAAATGCGACTGTCCTTACAGGAGCAGAGGATTTGGCCTCCTTTTCCCATTACACTTTTGGGAAATTAACTTTGACAACCATTATGATACTTTCTTTTTTTCATGTCAAGATTATTCCGAAGCCTTATGTTATGTATAACTATTAGTTATTATCTGTTTTATTTTCTATAACCTGATTTTATTTTCTTTTTCAAGTGACTTTTCCACTCTCCTGTAATATAATAAAACTACCTAAAAAAATTATGAGAGGTGATCCCTATGCATACATTTCAGCCAATTCCAGTTGATATGCTGGACATGAATCCATTTACGAAAATCGGCAAAGAATGGGCACTGCTCACAGCCGGAAATAAACAGGAATCCAATACAATGACCATTAGCTGGGGCGGTGTTGGTGTTTTATGGGGCAAAAATGTTGTCTATGTTTTTGTCCGTGATTCCAGATATACCAAGGAACTGATCGATGCGGGAGACTTTTTCTCCCTTACATTTGTAAGTGACCAGTACCGCGATGCCTTGAATTACTGTGGCTCCCATTCCGGCCGGAACGAGGATAAGATTGCAAACGCAGGGCTTACCGTGGACTACCGGCATGGAATCCCATACATTGATGAGGGAAATCTTGTTTTGGTCTGTGAAAAAATGTCTGCTACCAGAATCACGGATGATTCCTTCCTCGATTCCGAGATTGCTGACAAATGGTACAAAGACGGCGATATGCACACCATGTACGTTGGACAGATCATTGATGTGCTCGCAAGATGATCATTTCTGCTAAACTCTTATTTTTTTGCAAAACGCTGCATTCCTAAACCACAAAAGCCTCCCGGCAAAAATGATCCGGATTGCCTTTCATCGCAATTCCCACATTTTTATCGGGAGGCTTTTTTACTCATGAAGCAGATAACCACTTCTTATTCAACAAAAAAATTTATTTTATTTCAATGGATATTTCTCTGTCAAAGATTTCACGATCGCCTTTGCCTTGTCAGCTGCCGGCTCACCCTCTTTGATCATCATTGCGATTGCCTCTGCGATCTGATCCATATCATCCGTGTTTAATCCGCGGGAAGTTACCGCCGGAGTTCCAAGACGTACACCACTTGTCACAAATGGAGATTTCGGGTCGTTTGGAATGGTATTCTTATTGCAGGTAATGTTGACGGAATCCAGAAGTTTCTCAACTGCTTTTCCGGTAAGATCATAATTGGTCAGATCTACGAGCATGAGGTGATTGTCTGTTCCACCGGATACGATCCTGATTCCACGATCCATCAGTCCCTTGCAGAGTGCCTGCGCATTGTCAATAATGTTCTGCTGATAAACCTTAAATTCCGGCTGCAATGCCTCCTTGAAGCAGACTGCCTTGGCTGCGATCACATGCATCAGTGGTCCGCCCTGAGTGCCCGGAAAGATTGCCTTGTTAAAGTTATACTTATCCGCAATCTCCTGACTGCTCAAAATCATTCCGCCTCTCGGTCCGCGCAGTGTCTTATGCGTCGTTGTCGTCACTACATGAGCATATGGAATTGGGCTTGGATGAAGTCCTACTGCCACAAGTCCTGCAATATGCGCCATATCGACCATGAGTACTGCACCACATGCGTCTGCGATCTCACGGAATCTCTTAAAATCAATGGTTCTTGCATAAGCGGATGCCCCTGCAATGATCATTTTCGGTTTGCATTCCATTGCAAGCTCTTCCACTTTATCATAATCGATGAATCCTTCGTCATTGACACCATATGGTACTACATGAAAATAAGTTCCGGAAAAATTGACCGGAGAACCATGTGTCAGATGTCCACCATGGTCTAAGTTCATTCCCATGATCGTATCACCCGGTTTTAAAATTGCAAACTGCACCGCCATATTTGCCTGCGCACCGGAATGTGGCTGCACATTGACATACTCACACCCAAATAATTCTTTTGCGCGCTCTCTTGCCAGTTCTTCCACAACGTCCACGCACTCACAGCCACCGTAATATCTCTTTCCCGGATAACCTTCCGCATATTTATTCGTCAGGACACTTCCCATTGCAGACATAACCGCCGGGCTTACCCAGTTTTCGGATGCGATCAGCTCAATATGACTGTTCTGTCTGTCAAGTTCATCGGTAATTGCCTGTGCAACTTCCATATCCACTGCCTGAATATCTTCTAATGTGTACATAAAATCCTCCTTGTCTTCCGCCAGATTTTAAAGTTCATTATAAAGGACTTTCTGTAAATATTCAATTATAAATTTATTTAAAAAATGTATACGCTGTCGCAAACCATGCATTGATCACATCACAAATCCATGCATATTCCCGATCAATGCCGCGATGCATATCTGCAAGATCAGGATAAGCGGCATTCCTACCACAAAATACCAGTGCTTTGTCTTATGATGAAACAGATACATGCCGGCCCACGTTCCGGCACTGCCGCCTAAAATACTCACAAGGAAAAGTGTTTTCTCCGGTATCCGCCATGCATGATGTCTCGCCTTGCTTTTGTCCATTGCCATCACTGCAAGTCCAATGAGATTCATAACGATCAGATAGATCAAAAGTCCTTTTTGCATTCTCCTGTCTCCCTTCGTTTTTTCTGTAAATGTGAAATGCAAAAACGGCCGCCGGAAGGCAGCCGTTTTCCTATTTCACAACTATTTTGTTGCTTTATTTTTTCCTAAATGTACTTTCATGACATACCATAACTCTGTTGCGATGCAGATAGAAGAATAAGCACCACATACAAGACCTGCCATAAGTGGAAGTGAGAAGTCACGAATACTTGCCACACCTAAAATGTAAAGCATTACGACCATAATAAAAGTTGTAATAGAAGTATTGATACTTCTGGACAATGTCTGTGTCAGACTCTTATTTGCAACTTCACGCAATTCCTCCGCAGTCTGTTTTCCGGTCTTTAATGCAAGATTCTCACGGATACGGTCAAAGATAACGATCGTATCATTGATAGAGTAACCTACGATGGTAAGAACACATGCAATAAAGGTACTTCCTACAGAAATACGCACAAGTGCATATACTGTGATCACAACAAGAACGTCATGAACCAATGCAAGGATCGCACTTGCTGCAAATCTGATATCTTTAAAACGGAACCAGATGTAAAGTAACATAAAGATACAGGACACGATAACCGCTTTCAATGCATCGGAACGCATCTCACCACTGATGGTAGAACTGATACTCTGGGAAGTGATGGTGGATGCATCCACGTCACAATTTTCTGCCAGTGTATCTTCCAATTCCTGACGCTCATCAAGACTTAAGGTACGTGTCTTAATTGTAACCTGTGTTGTTCCTTCTACTTTTGTTGCCTGCACATCGGAATCCCCGGTTACTTTTTCCACATAAGGAACAATGTCATTCTCGATATCTTCGATGGTCATATCTTTGCCAAAATCAGCCGTTGTGGAAGTTCCACCCATAAAGTCAAGACCATAGTTCAATGCCTTGCCCTCTGTTGCGGAATGTACTCCCATACTGATCAGTCCGGCAGCGATAATGATACCGGAAATTGTAAAGAATACTGCTTTTTTTCCAATAAAATCAATGCTCTTTCTCTCTTTTGCACGACCGTAAAGTTTTTCACTCTTAAGTCCCAATGCATACAGAGAATACAGAATGTATCTGGTCACAACCATTGCTGTAAAAAGGGAAAGGATGATACCGATCATTAAAGTATAGGCAAAACCTTTTACGGTACCGGAACCTAACGCCATAAGCACAACAGATGCGATCAAAGTTGTAATGTTACCATCTAAGATAGCTGACATCGCTTTCTGGAAACCGATCTTCATAGATGTCTGGACCGATTTTCCGGTTGCGATCTCCTCGCGGATACGTGCAAATACGATAACGTTCGCATCCACCGCCATACCGATACCAAGGATAATACCTGCGATACCCGGAAGCGTCAGTGTGATCTCGAATAAATATAAGGTTGCGATCACTAAAGTTGTATAAATTGCAAGTGCTAAGGATGCTGCAATACCCGGTACTGCGTACATAATGATCATAAATACCATAACGATTGCAAGACCGATCGCACCGGCTTTTAAACTGGTAGAGATTGCCTGGCTTCCCAACTGTGCTCCTACAACAGAGGACTCTAACTCGGAAAGCTGTAAAGAAAGAGAACCGATACGGATCTGCGTTGCAAGTGTCTCAGCCTCTTCGAAGTCTGCCATACCTGTGATCTGTGCCTCACCGCCTGTGATAGCTGTCTGTACACGTGGATAACTGATGGTCTCTCCATCGTATACGATAGGAAGGTTTTTACCAATGTTTTCAGAAGTTACTTCTCCGAAAATCTTTGCACCCTCATCGGTCAGTTTTAAGGCAACCACATACTCTTTGTTGCCATACGTGTCTGTCTGGGTTGCAGCCTGTGCGTCTGCGACCATATCACCGGTCATAAATACCGTTCCATCCGGCATCTGGAACTCCAGGGAACCCGGATTACCAAGATCCTCTAAAATCTGGTTTGCATCCTGCACACCAGGGATCTCAACCGTAATTCTGTCGTCTCCAACCTGATATACGGAAGCTTCTGTACTGTAACTGTCTACACGTTTCTGAAGTTTATAAATGGTATCACTCATATCTTCAGCACTTGGATTCTCGTCCACTACCTGATAAGTAATGGAAACACCACCGGAGAGATCCAGTCCCAGAGGAATTGACATATCTTCGCCGATTCCGGTGGATGAAAGAATAATTGATGCATAATAAGCAAGTCCCACAAACGCTGCAAGGATCACTGCCAATATGACTGCTGCTTTACTCTTTTTCATTGTTTTACCCTTCCTTTATTCTTCGTCTGCCTCGGCAGCCTTAATCATGATTGCGCATTCAATACGCTTTTTCTGAAGTGCACATCCGATGTCGTATGCATTGTGGATATCTCCATGGAAATTGTAGGAGTTTGCTGCACATCCGCCACTGCAATAGAATTTTGCAAAACAGTTACGGCATTTTTCTTTCGCATAAACATTGCAGCACTTAAATTCATCACAGATATCCTGACGTTTGATACCCTCGTCCACATTTCCAAGCAGGAAATCCTCATTTCCAACAAACTGATGACAAGGATAAAGGTCACCCCAAGGTGTCACTGCCAGATACTCTGTTCCTGAACCACAGCCGGAAAGACGTTTTGCCACGCACGGTCCACCCTCCAGATCTATCATAAAATGGAAGAAATTGAAATCATTTCCATTTTTATGTCTCTTTACCATCTCAGCAGCCAGCTTGTCATATTCCTCATAAAGCTGTGGAAGGTCTTCCTCACGGATCGCATAATCCTCGGTCGGCTGTGCCACTACAGGTTCTACTGAGATCTGTTTGAATCCAAGATCTGCCAGATGCAGCACATCATTGGAGAAATCAAGGTTATTGTGTGTGAAAGTACCTCTCACATAATACTTGTCCTGATTGCGGCTCTCTGCAAATTTCTGAAACTTCGGCACGATCAGGTCATAGCTTCCCGCTCCCTTGCGGAATGGTCTCATATGATCATGGACTTCTTTTCTTCCGTCAATGCTTAAAACCACATTGCCCATTTCTTTGTTGGCAAATTCCATGATCTCATCGTTTAATAAAACGCCGTTTGTAGTAAGTGTAAAACGGAAGTTCTTGTTGTGGATCTTCTCCTGCTCTCTTCCGTAGGCTACGAGGTCTTTTACAACCTGCCAGTTCATAAGAGGTTCTCCACCAAAGAAATCCACCTCTAAGTTTCTTCTGTTACCGGAATTTGCGATCAGGAAATCCAATGCTTTTTTACCGGTCTCAAAAGACATCAATGCCCTTCTTCCATGATACTCGCCCTCTTCTGCAAAGCAGTAACGACAGGCAAGATTGCAGTCATGTGCGATATGTAAACAAAGGGCTTTTACAACGGTCGGGCGCTTTTTGAAATCCATCATATAGTTTTCATAGGTGTCCTTTGTGAAAAGTTCCTCATTTTTGATCAATGTCTGAACTTCGTCAATCGCTTCTTCTACTTCTTCTTTTCCATATTTGCCGGATAATGCAGTTACAATCTCTTCCGCAGAGGTATCTGCTGCGTTCTCACGTGCAGCATACATCTCAATGACATCATATGTCACATCGTCAACTACGTGGATTGCACCGCTGTTTACATCCAGAACAATATCATAGCCGTTGTTCTTATACTGATGAACCACTATAATATTTCCTCACTTTCTATCATCTTTTCCTCATAATATGTACAATCATTACACATATCTATAACGTACAAATGACCGCACGCTGCGCGAACGGTCGTTTGTGAGTGTCATTATTCACTTTTGAGTTAAAACTTATTTGTTCTCGCAAGTCTGGTTTCCTACTGTGCAGGATGTCTTACAAGCAGACTGGCAGGATGTCTGACATTCGCCGCATCCACCTTTTTTTACTGTGTTCTGTAATTTTCTAGTATTTAATGTTTTAACGTGTTTCATGATTATTTCTCCTTTAAAAATCTTTTTTCGCTGTTTTATAGTATAACACATAGTTTTTCATAAGAAAAGCATTTTTTTAACTGATCATGCCGCCGGCAGTTCCCGCACACGCACAGAGCACCCAGGTTGTGATCATTTTCACCGGTTCAATGCCTGCTCCCCCCTTTATGATCAGTGAGACGGCAAACAAAATTCCAAAATAAACCGTTCCTGCCACAAATCCCCAGAGGAACTTTTTATCCCTGATCTTTTTTCCCATCAGAATGCCTCCAGTCAGCCCCGTTATGATATAAATAACGATCACTGCCACTTTGACAACTGCCTCCGAGAGCTCCAGTCGGTATAAAAGCAATGCCAGAAGCAATAACAATAACGCACTTATGATAAACATGATAAAAAGAACCATTGCCAGCACTTTTGCCGGGTTTTCCTTTGCATCTCTCGCCCTTAATCTCAATCCTGTTCCCAATCCGCCACCGCCAGACTTTCCCTTCTGTCTATATATATGAAGCAATCCGGCTGCTTATGCGGATTTTTTAAAATGAGCGCTTATGTCCTGCCGTGGCAGATGAAAGTTTTCTTCTTTTTTACAGGTAACGGATGCTGTAAGAAGCCTCAAATATCTGCTCCGGCTCCACTGCGTTCTCGTATGCCCGTTCCTCTAATGTACCATCAAAATCATCTGCATCACATCTTCCATACCACGGTTCAATGCAGACAAACGGTGCGTCTTTTCCTTCCGGTGACCAGATCGCAAATAAAGGTGCATCAAAATCCATGGTCACATAAGGTTTTCCATCCGGTGTGACCAGTGAAACTTCCCCGGTCTGTTTTCCTTCCACCATATAAGTGCAGCGGTCAAAAAATCCCGGTGTAAAGTATACTTTCTCATTCTCCAGCGGGATTACAATATCTTCACTCATTACTGCCAGTCCGGTATCCGGTGTATTTCCATGATGATGCAGTTCTTTTAATCCTGCAAATTGCAGACCATATCCAAGCTTGCTTTCTTCGTCATGAAACGGACATAAGAAAGCCGGATGTGCGCCAATGGAAAAATATAAGGTCTTTGTATCCGGGTTTTCCACTTTCCACATGACTTTTAATTCATTGCCTGTCAAATTGTATCCAATTTTCAAAACAAACGCGAATGGATACTTTTCCATCGTTTCCTCATTGGAATGTAAGGAAAACCAGATGGTGTCCGCTGTCTGGGATTCCATGGTATGTTCCATATCCCTTGCAAAGCCGTGCTGCCCTATTGCATACGTTTTTCCGCCATAGCGGTACTCTTTATTTCTGCAGTTCCCCACAAACGGAAACAACACAGGGGAGGTTCTTCCCCAATATTTTTTGTCCGCATACCACATGTACTCTTTGCCGTCGGATTTTCTCTTTACGGATTTTAGTTCTGCCCCAAAAGAATCGATCTCCACACGCAATGTGTCATTTTCCAAAACATATCTCATACAATCCTTCTCCTTGTCATCTAAATATCGATAGGCGTTTGCGAAACTCAATTTTACGTTATGAATATTACGAAAAGTTAACAAGATCAACGAAAACACAATTGTTTTCGCAATCACCTACGATATGAAACTCAATTTTATAATTCGCAGTTGTTAACAGTTCTTGGGAATGGGATAACGTCACGGATATTGGACATACCTGTTAAGTACATGACGCAGCGCTCAAATCCAAGTCCGAATCCTGCATGTCTTGCAGAACCGTATTTACGGAGGTCAAGATAGAAGCTGTAATCTTCCTCTTTCAGTCCAAGTTCATTGATCCTTGCAAGTAATTTTTCGTAATCATCCTCTCTCTGGCTTCCTCCGATGATCTCACCGATGCCAGGAACCAGACAGTCTACTGCCGCAACTGTTTTTCCGTCCGGATTCAACTTCATGTAGAAAGCTTTGATCTCCTTTGGATAATCAGTTACAAATACCGGGCGTTTGAATACCTGCTCAGTCAGATAACGCTCATGCTCGGTCTGAAGATCGCAGCCCCAGGATACTTTGTAATCAAATTTATCGTTGTTCTTCTCTAAAATCTCAACTGCTTCTGTATAAGTCACACGTGCGAAATCAGAGTTTGCAACATGCTGTAATCTCTCTAACAGCCCTTTATCGATAAAGCTGTTGAAGAATGCCATCTCTTCCGGTGCATTCTCTAATACATAGTTGATGATATATTTTAACATGCTCTCAGCTAAGATCATGTCATCCTCTAAATCTGCAAATGCAATCTCCGGCTCGATCATCCAGAACTCTGCCGCATGTCTTGTTGTGTTGGAGTTTTCTGCACGGAAAGTAGGTCCAAAGGTATAGATGTTCTTAAATGCCATCGCATAAGTCTCACCGTTCAACTGTCCGCTTACGGTAAGATTGGTTGGTTTATTAAAGAAGTCTTTGCTGTAATCTACTTTTCCATCCTCCGTCATTGGAAGATCGTTCATGTCAAGTGTGGTTACCTGGAACATCTCACCTGCACCCTCACAGTCACTTCCGGTAATCAGTGGTGTATGCACGTACACGAAATCCCTCTCCTGGAAAAATTTATGGATTGCATAAGCGCAGAGGGAACGCACGCGGAATACAGCCTCAAAAGTATTAGTTCTCGGTCTTAAATGAGAGATGGTTCTCAGGTACTCAAAGCTGTGTTTTTTCTTCTGCAATGGATAATCCGGTGTAGAAGGGCCTTCTACTTCCACTTTTTCAGCCTGAATCTCAAATGGCTGTTTTGTGCCCGGAGTTGCAACTAATTTACCGGTAACGATAATCGCTGCTCCGACATTTAATTTTTCTACCTCTTCAAAATTTTCCAGAACATCGGAATAAACAACCTGGACCGGCTCAAAAAAAGTTCCATCGTTTACCACGATAAATCCAAAGTTTTTGGAGTTACGGATGTTTCTCACCCAGCCACCGATCGCGATGGTCTGATCCACATACTCATCCTGTCTGCGGAATAAATCTCTTACATTTACTAATTCCATTTTTCTACTCTCCCTTTCTCTCATCAACGTCTGTCGACTCTTTTATGATCTCATACCTCTGTTTCGGTATCGTTTTCTTATTCTTCTGTGCTGTCTGCGGATTCTGTACTTTCTACAGATTCGGTATTTTCTTCAACTGCGTTCTCAGTAACCTCTGCTGTCTCTGCTAATTTATCCAAAACTAATCCTGCAAGATAAATCACACGGATCTGATTCTTTCCGTAAACAGAATCGCCATAGCCATAGTTACTATATAACGTGTCAGCATCACCGTAACCGCCGTTGCTTACGATCGTGCTTACATAATCTTCAAACTCCGTATCGTCAATCTGGATATCTTCTTTTTCTGCAATGGCTTTTACGATCAGTTCTAACTTGATACTGCTCTCCACACTGTCAGACCATTCCTGCTCAATGCTCTCTTCTGTATAGCCGTAAGAGCTGAGTACCGTTTCCATCTGGCTCTCATCCCCGGAGCAATAGCGGTCAATGAAATTGGCACGGATCGCTTCGATCACATCAGATCTGTAATCTGCCGGCATATCAACAGTACAATTTTCTAACAGATAATCCTCCAAAGCGGAATAAATATCATTTTTATGAGTGCTCTCTGCGCTGGACTCCAGATACTGGCGTACCTGCTTGTACACTCCATCCACGGAATCCGCACCAAACTGTTTCGATGCAAATTCATCATCCATCGTATCCATGGTCACTTCCTTCTGGATAGAATTGACCGTAAACGTAAATACAACTTCCTTTCCGGCAAGATCCGGGTTATTCGGGTATTCATCCGGGAACGTCACATTAGAATCGATCACATCGCCTACTGATGCACCGATCAGCCCGTCTGTAAATCCATCAATGAAACCGGAACCGCTTGCGGAAGAATTGTTGGACACATCAATATTCTGATCCTCTGCTGTTCCACCGCTGAACGCCTCACCGTCTAATTTTCCGACATAGTCTACGTTTACAATATCGCCCTCTTCCACTGTTGTCTTGTCCGGATCAGCCGTATAAAAAGGTCCGCCCTGTGTAAAAATCTTTTCCACATAATCAAGCACATCCTGATCTGTGACGTCATAATCTCCTGAAATCGTAACCGGGATTGCACTGTAGTCACACAATGTCACATAATCCGATCCCTTCAGATCATATTGTGCAAGCGGAACTGCCGGCACCTCTTCTGTGCTTTCGGTGTTCTCTACTGCTTCCGTTGCCTCAACTGATTCACCTTTGCTGCCGCATCCTGTCATGCTGATCGCTGTGGATACACACAATAAAAGTGCTAACACTCTCTTTTTCATTTAATCTTACCTTTCTTTTCCTCATTTCCTTTTCCGGCTTTTCTGCCGGAAATCCAAAAGACGGAGTCTGCCGTCTAACTTTTATAACATATCACAATTTTCCCTAAAATAAAAGGTATTTCCCCAAAATCACATTGCTTTTTCCAAAAATCAATGCTACAATAAAACACGAATTTGAAATTAGGGAGGATTTTCGTTGTGAGTCCAGTAACAATTGTATTATTAGTTATTTTAGCAGTGCTTATTGCTGCAACAATTGCTTTATATTTCCTCGGAAAGAAAGCTCAGAAGAGAAAAGACGAGCAGGATGCACAGCTTGCTGCAACTGCACAGACTGTTACTATGTTGATTATTGATAAGAAGAGGATGCGTCTGAACCAGTCCGGTCTGCCACAGGCAGTCATTGACCAGACACCAAAGCTTATGCGCCGTTCCAAGCTTCCGATCGTAAAGGCTAAGGTCGGGCCAAAGGTTATGACTCTGATCGCTGATGATGCATGTTTTGATATGATCCCTGTGAAAAAAGAAGTCAAAGCTACAGTAAGTGGTATTTATATCACGAAAGTTACCGGTGTCCGCGGTCCATTAGAGAAACCGGAAGGCAAAGTAAGCTGGAGAACCAAGTTAAAGAGAAAAGCTGAGAGCGCCAACAAAGAACTTCAGAAAGAGAAAAAATCCATGAATGAAGAAAAGGCCGCTAAGAAATCTAAGACAAAATAAGAATGGACAGGTAAGGCTTCCAGCCCGGAGGGGTTGGAAGCCTTTTTTCACTTCTTCCTTATTTCTTCAATACAAATGAAGCTTTATTATCTGTCAAACTATCTTTTCCGATAAATATTTCGAATTCTCCTGCTTCGCTCTCATAGATTCCATTCTCCGTCAAGAAAAGAAGCTGCTGTTCTGTTATGGTAAAAACTACCTTCTTTTCCTCTCCCGGACGAAGCGTAACCTTCTTAAAATCTTTCAATTCTCTGACCGGACGTACTACAGAAGCCGCAATATCATGGATATAAAGCTGCAGGGTTTCTGTTCCCGTGCAGTTTCCTGTATTTTTTACAGTTACCTCCGCTTCGATCTGTCCCGATGTATCCATCCATGTCCGATCCAAATGAATATCTGAAACCTCAAATGTTGTGTAACTCAGACCGTATCCAAATGGATACAATGGCTCATTTGGAATATCCAGATATTTCGAGCGGAATCTGTCTTTATCTTTGCCTTCTACATGTGGGCGTCCTGTTGAATATTCATTATAATGTACCGGTACCTGTCCTACACAGTATGGAAAACTCATCGGCAGTTTTCCGCTTGGATTATATTTTCCAAATAAAGTGTCCGCAATTGCCCTCGCTCCTTCTGTTCCAGGCAGCCACACCTGAAGGATGGCTTTTGCCTTTTTGTTTATTTCACGTATGTCTAACGGGCGTCCTGAAAATAAAACCACTACAATATTTTGATTGACTTCCGCAATTCTATCAAGCAATGCTTCCTGTACCTCAGGGATTCTGATATTTGCGTTACTGGTTGCTTCACCCGACTGTAAACGGTCTTCTCCTATTGCAAGTACAACAATATCTGCCTCTTTTGCTGCCTGTACTGCCTCACGCAGCATATGATCCTCCTGCTCCTGCGTATAAGATTGCTGCTGCTGTTCTCCAAATCCTTCCAGACATACATCCGCCCCTAACATTGGTGATCCCTGGCAAAATGTACTGTTTTCTGAAACGTACTGTTCCTGTACTGCCTCATGCAGCGTCATAACATCTTTTGCATCTGCGATAAATGACCAGGCACCAAACAGGTTTCTGTTATCTACATACGGACCAATAAAGGCGATCTTTTTCTGTTGATCTAAAGGCAGGATATGTTCCTCATTTTTCATTGTCTTGCCGGTGGGGGCGTAGAAGGTCAGGTCCTTGTCGCTCTTGTTGACGATGTTGACGACAAAGCCGATGTCGCCCCAGTCGTCCTGGAACTTCTCGGTGATGGTGATGGTGCACAGGTCGTCATCGGCGACAGTGACGGCGGGGGAGATTTCGACGCTCTGGACATCGCCGTCTTCGACGGCCTCCTCGACTTCCTCTTCCTTCTCGGCGGCATCGCGATCCTTCTTCACGGTACCGGACAGGTCCTTATCGGACTTGCTAAAGATGAGCTTGTCCTCGCCGTCCTCAAGGACAAGCTTGCCGTCCTCGAGCTTCACGTCGGTCGTCTCCTTGTCGACGGTGATACTCGCGGTGGTAGCGTCCTTGGCCTCCCACTTTAGGTCGGAAACTTCGGAGAACAAATCGAGGCTGCCCGTGCCGTCTTCGTCCAGGACCAAGATGCAGCTGATGCCCCATTCCTCGAACATATCCATATACTCATCGGTCAGCTCTTCGCCCTCCGTGGTTCCACCCGAGAGCTTCCAGCTACCGACAAAGTTGGCCTTGGGGTCTTTGCCGCCGCTGCAGCCCGTGAGGGCAAAGGCGAGCGCCAAGACGCATGTCAGAAATGCGAGTGCGGACTTTTTGAACGTTGTCTTCATGGTGTCCTCCTTCTTGTGTGAAAACCCATAGAAGCAAATGCGGGGGTGGCGGATCCCCCGCCAATTACCAGATAAAGGGGTTAGGGCCTAGGCGTTCCGCAGTTGCTGCAGAACTTGCCGCCGTTTTCGCTACCGCAGTTGGGGCAGAACCACTTGGCCGGCGCCGGGGCGGGTGCGGGACTGCCGCACTCGGAGCAGAACTTGCCGGTGTTGGTGGCGCCGCAGCTGCAGGTCCACGTGCCGGCCGCAGGTGCGGCGGGAGCCGGTGCGGGAGCGGGTGCCGGAGCCGGCTGCGGGGCGGTCTGCTGCTGCGCCTGGCCGGCGGCGAACAGCTGGCTGGCGTTCATGCCGCCCATGCCACCTGCCATGCCCATGCCCATAAAGCCTGCCATCGCGCCGTTGGGGTTGGCCGCCGCGGCACGCATCGCGTCGCTCTGGGCGCTGGCGATGTTGGCGGCCGCCATGGTGGGGTCGCGCATGACCGCTGCCTTCTGCAGATCCTTGATCATCTGCTCGTCTTCTTGCGAGGCGGCGATGGAGTTAACGCCAAAGCTCACGATCTCGACGCCGCGCAGGTCACGCCAGTCGGCAGAGAGAACCTCGTTGAGCGCGCGGGCGAGCTCGGTGGTGTGGCCGGGGATGGCGCTGTAGCGGATTCCCATCTCCGAGATCTTGGCAAAGGCGGGCTGCAAGGCGGTGAGCAGCTCGGACTTAAGCTGGCTGTCGATCTTGTCGCGCGTGTAACTATCGGTCACGTTGCCGCATACGTTGGTGTAGAACAGCAGCGGGTTGGTGATGCGGTACGAATACTCGCCGTTGCAGCGCACGGAGATGTCGACGTCCAGGCCAATGTTGTTATCGACCACGCGGAAGGGTACGGGCGAGGCGGTGCCGTACTTGTTGCCGATGATCTCCTTGGTGTTGATGAAGTAGACGCGCTGGTCCTTGCCCGCGTCGCCGCCAAAGGTAAAGCGGCTGCCGATATTGGCGAAGGTCTCCTTGATGGAATCGCCCAGGTTGCCGCTAAAGACGCTCGGCTCGCTGCCGGTATCGAAGACGAACTCACCGGGCTCCAGCGCGACTTCGATGATCTTGCCGTTTTGCACCACGAGCATGCCCTGGCCGTCGTTGACGGCGATGACCGAGCCGTTGGAGATGACGTTGTCCTCGCCGCGCGTGTTGGAGCTGCGGCCACCGGTACGTTTGCTGCCCTTGCAGGCCAAGACGTCAGCAGGCATCGATTCGCAGTAGATATATTCCTTCCACTGGTCGGCCATGACGCCGCCGGCAGCTCCCAATCCAGCTTTCAAGAGTCCCATGGTGATCTTCCTTTCTCGTCAAAGGCCGGGTGGTATTGGTCGGATTGCTTAGTCGTCCTTGTCGTCTTTCATGACAACGGTGGTCTCGGTGTGGCTGAAGGTGTCGTGCTTCTCGGTCAGGTCGAGCTCGCCGCAGTACTCGTCGGCGTGGGTGGCCTCGTTGGCCGTCTTGAGCTGGCCTACCAGTAGCACGTCTCCGATAATCACGATGATCAGCGGCGCGATGATGTTGATGAGAATGCCCTCGACATCGAAGGTGAGGTAATCTGGATCGAAGGCGTATTCCCCCATAAAGAGAATCTGGGAGAGGATAAATCCGATCACAAAGAACAGCACCGAGGCAATAGCGAGCTTGGGCTTGGAGCAGGGGAGCTCGCCGACCATGCGGCCGGTCTGGCCGTTCATGGCAAACAGGTAGCTCTTGCCGTTCCATGAGGTGGAAAGCATCCAGACGGGGAACAGGGCGTAGTCGCTGTCTTCCCAGGTGTAGTCGAGCTGCTTGCTTTCGACCGTGGCATCGTCGTATTCGTCGACGACGGTCTCGCGCAGGGCCGAGATCGTGCTCTCCTCCATGCGGCGCTCGGCGCGCGCCTTGCACGTCTCGCAATCCTCATCGTAACGGTTGGCGATGTAGCCGGGCATATAGGCGACCGAGAACGGGCGCAGAGCCTCGTAATCAAACGGCTCGATGGCGTCCATATGGCCGTCGGGCATCTTGGACGATCCGTCGACGGGCACGCGCTTAAACGAGATATTGCCCTTGCGATAGGCATCGTAGTGGTCGGTGGTCGTGACGGTGCGGTCGGATTCCTCGGTCACGGTCTCGTTGGTCGCGTCAAAGTACACTTCGCCGTCAACGCGGGCGCCGTAGAGCCAAAACGGCACGTAGACACCTTGGACCTCGTCGATGTGGTTGCCGGTGACAAAGTTCTTGGGCAGCAAGATCTTGCCCTTGTAGTGCTCTTTGAGTGCGGCCATAACGTCATCGCGCCCGAGCTTAAACGGGATCACCAGGTCGGGCGAGAAGTCGCCCGAGAGCTGACCGGGTGCCACGGCGGGGTTGCCGCAGTATGGGCAGGTGGTAACGGCGACCGTGCCGTCCGAGACCAGCTCGGCGCCGCACGACGAGCAGATATAGCCGGCGTTTTGGGCAAGCTCCTGTACCGCGTCGTCGACAGCGGGCTTGGACGCCGTGGCCGCGGCGTCGGCTTTGGCATCCGCCTTGCCCTGGCGCTCGCGATAGAGAGCCTCGACCTCTTCGACTTCAAAGCGCGAATCGCAGTAGTCGCAGACGAGCTTTTGCTCGGCGCTGGCAAAGTGAAGGGGGCCGCCACACGCAGGGCACTGATAGTTGACGCTCTCGAAGGCCATGATCGGTCCTTTCTGCGCCGGGGACTATGCGCCGATGGCGCCGCCGCAGTATTCGCAGCGCCCACTGGCATCGGGAATCGTGGTTGCACCACAGAAGGGACAGGTGACTGCAGTCTTGGGAGCCTTGGCGGCCGCGACGCTATCGCGCGTCTCCTGGCGCAGCTGCACCAGCGCGTCGCGGACTTCGGTTGCCTGGCGCTTGGCCTCGCGGTACTCAACGGATCCGCGCTGCTCGATGGTGGAGTCGTTCACGCGCAGGCCGATCTCGGTAAAGTACGGCGTGTTGACGTGGATGGTCAGGTTAAAGTCGTAATCCAAGTCGTAGCGCGGCGGATCATAGCTCTTGCGCTCGCCGTCCTTGGTCTCGCGATAGACCTCGGTCCGATGCTCGTCGATGTCCATGTCGCAGCCGAGTACCTGCGAAAACTCGATGATGTCGGGGTTGGCGTCGCGCCAGCGGCTCTGCGAGGTAATGATCAGCTGGCCCGCGTCCTCGTCGAGCATGATGTTGGTGCGTCCGGCAGAAAGCGTGCGCGTGGGGTTGAACGACGCCAGGCGTTCGGCGTTGGCCTCGCGGTAGGCGAGCTGCTCGCGGATGTCGTCTGCGGTGCTAGAGCGCCAGCCGCTAAAGAAGGGGGAGAGCTTGCCGGCGCACTCTTTGCACAGGCAGCCTTCGTTGATCTTGGTCTTTCCCAAAAGACCCAGCTCGGTACCGCAAATCGCGCACTCTTTCTTCTCGAACATCTTGTCAAAGAAGCCCATGGCTGCCTCCCATCAACTGGTAGCGTGTGTCACTTTTGATGATGGGTGAGTGCGCGGCCTTTCACGATACCCAAGCGGCTCAAGAAGTCTCCACAACTGGGACACATGGCCCATTTTGGGCAGTCATCGGGGACGTTCTTAAACGACTAGTCGCCGGGGACACTCTTTGCCAAAGGGTGGCACTTGGGGACGTTCCTTTCTGCCGGCACCTGGGGACACTCCTTGTGGGGGGGCTCTTCTCGAGAGACAGGTTGGTTATGGCCCCACCCGCTGTCGGAAATTCGATCAACGCTTTCTAAAAATGTTCAATAGAGGTCAATTCCAATTGAGATTATGTTGAAATATATAAATACTCAATTGGAATTTTGCAGTTATCCCAGTTAAAATAGGAAAAGGGAGGCAAGTTATGCTCAAGCGTAAAATAATCGAGAAAATTGAAAGCTGGAAACAGACTAAAACCGGGCAGGGACTGCTTATTACCGGTGCTCGACAAGTTGGCAAAACAAGCGCTGTCGAGCAGTTCGCCCGTGACAACTATAGAAGCTTCCTGAAAATCGACTTCGTGGAGAGACCCGACGCGGTCGAGCTCATAGGGGAGGCAAGGAGCCTCGATGACCTCATTGTGAGAATCACCGCACTGGCTTCATCGCCCATCGCTTCGGATACAAAGACGCTTCTGTTTTTTGATGAGGTGCAGCGTTGCGGAGACGCCATCACCTGGATGCGTTATCTTGCGCAAGACGATCGTTTCGATGTCATTTACTCCGGCTCCATGCTCGGGATTGAGGCGTTCCATTTTCGGTCGTTGCCGGTAGGTACTATCGATATCCTCGAGATGTTTCCCATGGATTTCGAGGAATTCTCCTGGGCTCTGGGAGTCGACGAATCATTATGGGATGTCGTTCGTGCCTGTTATCGCAAACGGGAACAAGTGCCTCCGTTTATTCATGAACGGTTGATCGAGACGTATTATCGGTATGTCCTTGTGGGTGGCATGCCTGAGGCCGTTCAGCTGTTCGTCTTAACTCATGATACACAGGCGATGCGCGCTCGTCAGCAGGGCATTCTCGAAGCATATCGCGCAGATATCGCACGGTACGCCGAAGCCCCCGCGCATGCTCAACGGATCAGGACGATCTACGATGCCATGCCCGCGCAGCTCAATAAAGAGAACAAGCGCTTTCTCGTTACCGGGATAGACAAGCGGAAACGATTTTTGGATTTGCAGCCTGATTTTGACTGGCTTGTTAATGCGGGCGTTGCGATCCCGGTTAAGAGGGTGAGCGAGCCCATGTTCCCCTTGGGTCTCTCGCGGGAAGACAGTTTTTTCAAGTTCTACCTGAGCGATGTGGGGCTGCTGTTCTCTACTTTTTCTCCCGCTGATGTCGAGGCCATTGTTGCGCAGCGGGAATCGATCAACTTTGGGCAGGCTTTTGAGAATGCGGTCGCCCAGGAGCTGCGCGCATGCGGCTACTCTTCGTTGTTCTACTTTAACGCGGCCAAGGTTGGAGAAGTCGATTTTATTATCGAGGATAAGCGGAGCCCCGTCGTTTTGCCTATCGAGGTCAAATCGGGTAGGTACAGCACAAAGCACGTTGCCCTCGATCGCCTGATGAGCGTTGAAAACTATGGATTGGCTCGGGCGGTCGTGCTTCACCGGGACAACGTGGTGGATGGAAAGGCGATATTGTATTTGCCCCTATATATGGCGGGCCTGCTAAAAGAAATGCCATAGATGAAGGGTTGAGAGCTCTAGGGTAGTCATTGGGGACGTTCTTAAACGACTGGTCGCCGGGGACACTCTTTGCCGAGCAAGCAGTCCACGTCGTGCTCCTTCTGGGACAGACGGCTCAAAAACGCTGCACGCCGTGGACTACTGGGGTCAAATTCGCGGCATTTCGAGCTTGGCTTCGTTATCGGGACTGATTCTTTATTAAAATTGAAATCCAAACAGTTGAGCGGCGGGGGGGGGGATTCATGAGAGGCATGGGAGACACAGCCGCATACTTACGTCGGGGCATTCGGGAGATTATATGCCTAGCGCTGTTCTATTTTACGTATTTGGCTGGCGAGTATCTTTTTGACGTGCGCGTTGCCGAGTTTGTGCCGCCGAGCGAGGTCGTTGTCTACGAGAGCTTCATCGTCGGCGCGAGCGCAATCGGCTTTCTTGTGCGTCCCCTTCTGTACTACCGCCGTCCCCGTGCGATCGATACGACAAGCGACATCGCGGGCGTGTTGCTGGCATCGGCGTTGCTGCTGTTGATGATGGCGGCTCAATTTGAGATGCTCATTGCCGGCGGGTTGCTGACGTTCTGCACACTGGGCTACTGCGGATCGACCGCCCATGCCAACTTTGCGCGACGCTTTGCACGGACGCCGTATTTGGCGCGCGTGTTGGCACTTTCGTATGCTTTGGGCGTTTTGCTGCAGGTGCTCAACCATATGGTGATGCCTGCGGGGATTCCGCAGCAGTTTGTTCTTGTTGCCTGTGCGGTTGCGCAGGTGGTACTGCTCCACAACGTCCGTCGCGCCAAGCTACACGGTGAGCCTGAGGTTGGGCGCGAGTCCGATATCGCCGAGCTTTCGGTGGATGCGTCGGAATTTGGCGCCAAGTGGCAAGACGATTCTGAATCAACGGCGGCTTTTCGGCGCGCCGTGGTGCGTCTGACGGTCGCAACCGCCTGCCTTACCGGTGTGTTTGCCGCCCTCAATGCAGGGCTCACGACCTCGCATGCCGCCGGGGCCATCGATTTGGGCGATTGGCCGCGCCTGTTGATGGCGGCGAGCGCTCTAGCTGCCGGCGCCTTGTTTGACCTGCACGGTCGTTCGTATATGAACATCACCATGACTTGCACTGCCATGTTGTCCACGCTTTCGTTCTTTGTCTTGCTCGTCGACGGCAATGGCGGCAATGTGCTTGCGGCCATGGCGATTTTCTATCTGGGTTCGGGCTTCTTCGTGGTGTTTTTTACGACGAAATTTGCTGCCATTTCGGTTTATGCGCACTGGTCGTATCTGTGGCCGTGCATGGGTCGTGTCATCAGCAACATTTGCGCGATGCTCGTGACGGCGCCGGCGGTGGCGATTATCTCGAGCCAGAACGTGCTGCTGGCGGTGGGTGCGGTGCTCGTACTGTTTGTGGGCATTGCGATTTCGCTGCTGGGACAGTTTGGGCATCGGGCAGATGACGCTGCGGTGCCCGGCGAGCTGGCGTTTGCTGCCGATGATCTTGGCGCGGATCGCGCGTCTGCTCAGAGCGAGCCCGCTTCCGCGGAGGTGCCGGAGCTCACGCTCGACGAACGTCTCCATGCCTTTGTCGCCGCCTTTGAGCTTACAGAGCGCGAGCGCGATATTTTGGAGGCCTTGGTCGCATCGCACGAGAGCGTTCAGGATATCGCTGCAACGCTCTTCCTTTCGCGCTCTACGCTCTACCGTCATATCGCCTCAATCAACAAAAAGACCGGTGCCGCCTCGCGCGTGGCCCTCATTAACTTCTTCTGGTCCTGGACGCCTCAAGACTAGCTAATTTGGGACGGGGCTTTTTTAGCTGTTTTGGGCCGCTGCGGCCAGCAGGGGTGGGTCGCGACGGCCCAGACATTCTTGACGATGGTGCCGGCAACGCTACAGCAGCTCGCCGTGGCGGGCGATGTAGCGGCGCTTGGCCAGCTGGGTGAGCGCGATGTAGGAGCCGACGATGCCGATGAGCAGCGCGAAGAAGCTCGTTGGCAGCGGCATGAGCCCCAGTGCATCGGCGATGGGGCTTGCCGGCAGCCAAGTGACGAGCGCCAGGCCCAGCACGGTGAGAACGCACAGCGCGGGCGCGGCGTGGTCGCGCGGGCTCGGCAGGCGCGGGGAGCGCAGCATGTGGATCACGAGCGTCTGCGACCACATGGACTCGACAAACCAGCCACTCTGGAAGAGCGCCGCAAAGGTCGCCATACCCGCGACGTCGCCCGCGGCGGCAAGCTCGGACCAGCTTGCGCCCACGGCGGCGGGGCACACCACAAAGAAGAGCGCGGCGAAGGTCACGATGTCAAACAGCGAGCTCACGGGGCCCAGCTCGAGCATAAAGCCCTTGATGGACGCAGCGTCCCAAGCGCGCGGGCGGGCAGTCCAGGCGTTGTCGACGGTGTCCCACGGCAGTGCGATGCACACGATCTCGTAGACCAGCGACAGCAGCACCAGCTGCAGAGCGCTCATGGGCAAAAACGGCAAGAACAGGCTCGCAGCGGTTACGGACAGCACGTTGCCAAAGTTGGAGCTCACCGTGGTCTTGAGGTACTTGAGCAGGTTGCCGTAGGTGCGGCGGCCTTCGATGATGCCGCGCTCGAGCACGCCCAGGTCCTTTTGGAGCAAGATGATATCGGCGGATTCCTTGGCGATATCGACGGCGGAGTCGACCGAGATGCCGCAGTCGCTCGCACGCATCGCGGCGGCGTCGTTGATGCCGTCGCCCATAAAGCCCACGGTGTGGCCGAGCAACTCGCGCATGACGCGCACCAGGCGCGCCTTCTGCAGCGGCGAGAGCTTGGCGAAGAGGTGGGTGTTCTCGGCGCGCTCGGCAAGCTCGGCGTCGTCGAGCGCATCGATCTCGGAGCCCAGCAAGACGTTGCTCGCGTCGATGCCGATCTGCTCGCAGACGGTGGCGGCGACACGGTCATTGTCGCCGGTCAGGACCTTAACGGCGACGCCCTTGGCCTCGAGGGTGGCGACGGCGCCCGCGGCACTTGCTTTGGGCGGATCGAGGAAGGCCAAAAAGCCCATCAGCACCATGTCGCACTCGTCGGCGATGCCAAACTCGCCCACGCAGCGCGGATCGGTCTTCTGCGCCACAGCAATCACGCGCAGGCCCTCGGCGTTAAGCCCAGCGACCTGCTTGCGAATCTGGGCGAGCTTCTCGTCGGTGAGCGGCTGAGCGATGCCATCGACCTCGACAAAGGAGCAGATCTCGAGCATCTCCTCGGCAGCTCCCTTGGTAACCATCTGGGTTTTGCCTTGGGCGTCGGCTACAACTACGCTCAGGCGACGGCGCGAGAAATCGAAGGGCACCTCGTCGACCTTGGCATAGCGGTCACGCAGGCTCTGGCCCAGCATGGAATCGGGCGCGACGGTCGAGGGCGTCACGTCGGCGCGGTCGATGACGGCCAGGTCGATAAGGTTCTTGAGGCCAGTCTGGAAGAAGCTGTTCAAAAACGCATGGCGCAGCACGCGTGCGTCCTCGTTGCCGTCGGTGTTGAGGTAGCGCTCGAGCACGATGCGGTCTTCGGTGAGGGTGCCGGTCTTGTCGCAGCACAGGACGTCCATCGCGCCGAGGTTTTGGATCGCCGGCAGTTCCTTGACGATAACCTGACGACGGGCGAGGTCCTTGGCGCCCTGCGACAGGCTCGTGGTCACGATGACGGGAAGCATCTGCGGCGTGATGCCCACGGCCACGCTCGTGGCGAACAGCAGCGCGTCGATGACGTTGCCCTTGGTGGCGGCGTTGATTGCAAAGACGGCCGGCGCCATAACGAGCATGAGGCGTACGAGCAGCATGGAGACGCTCGAGACGCCGCGGTCAAACGCGCTCTTCTCGCCGCGCCCGTTGAGCATCTTGGCGATGCCGCCCAGGTAGGTGTCCGAGCCGGTGGCAACGACAAGTGCCATGGCGGTGCCGTTTTGCACGGAGGTGCCGGTAAAGACGATGTTCTTGCAGGCAGAGAGCGGCAGCGCGGAGCTGTCGGCGCCCTCGATAACCGTGGCGGCAGCGGTCTTCTCGACGGCCTCGCTCTCGCCGGTGAGCGCGGACTCGATCACAAATAGGTCGCGCGCGGTGATGACGCGGGCATCGGCCGGCACCATATCTCCGGCAGAGAGGCGGATCACATCACCGGGGACGAGCTCGTCGAAGGGGATCTCGACGCGCTCACCGTCGCGCAGGGCACAGCAGGTGTTAGAGACCAGGTCCTTGAGGGCCTCGGCCGCATTGCCGCTGCGGGCTTCTTGGATAAACTTCATACCGCCCGATACCAGCAACATGATGCCGATGACGATGACCGTGGAGGGGTCACGCTGCAGCTCGGGCACGGCGAGCACGTCGATGTAGAGCGAGACCAGTGCGAGGGCGGCGAGGATGCCAGCGAAGGGATCGACGAATGCGTCGGCGATGCGGCGGGCGAGCGTCTTGGTCGGCGCTTCGATGGTGTTGGGGCCGACGGCGCTCAGGCGCTCGGCGGCGTGCTCGGCGGTGAGGCCGTTTGCCGTGGCGTCAAGCAGTACGAGAGTGTCCTCAGCACAATGGGTGGCGGCGAATATGGTGTTCTTGGACAGGCCGGCGTGGGCGGCAGGGCGCGCCGTGCGGCGGCGCTTGGAGATAGCTTCGAGTACCGTAGCGGTTTTGAGCATCAGCATAGGGTCCTCCTTGTTGAAGGGAGTTAGCGTACGTGTCGAATTTGCTTTAAAAAACCTAGATGTCGCTCACGTCATACTCGCGAACCACCACAAAGGGGACAGGCACCTTTGTGGCGGTTTTGACGATCGGTTCGTGGCGCTTATGCGAATACGGAATCCTCGCGGCGTGCCGAGGGCGACATGCAGGTTTTTCGACTATGACTGCCTTCCATGGCACACCTCCTTATGGACGGGCGCAGCGCGCTTTGGGTATCTCGTACCCGTTTTAATCCGCCCGTATTCTTGATGAGGGGGTTTGACATGTCAACCCCCATTGTTCGGAAAACCGTTGCCCCTGACAAAGCCTTTACAGAATGCCGTGGCCTCAAAGCGCGCCCGCATCGACGCTTCGCCTGCGCTAAACTGGAAGGCACGTACGCGATTATGAGAGGAGCCCGCATGGAGGCTTACAAGCAAGAGTTCATCAAGTTCATGGTCGAGTCCGACGTTCTTAAGTTTGGCAGCTTTACGCTCAAGAGTGGCCGTCAGTCCCCGTTCTTTATGAACGCCGGCGCTTACGTGACGGGCTATCAGCTCAAGAAGCTGGGCGAGTATTACGCCCAGGCCATCCACGATAATTTTGGCGACGACTTTGATGTGCTGTTTGGACCGGCCTACAAGGGTATTCCGCTGGCCGTCGTGACCGCCATTGCCTACCACGAGCTGTACGGCAAGGAGGTCAAGTACTGCTGCGACCGCAAGGAGGCCAAGGACCACGGCGCCGATAAGGGCAACCTGCTGGGCTATGAGCCCCAGGACGGCGACCGCGTGGTCATGGTCGAGGACGTCACCACCAGCGGTAAGTCCATCGACGAGACCTATCCCAAGGTCATGGCTGCGGCCGATGTCGAGATCAAGGGTCTTATCGTCTCGCTCAACCGCATGGAGGTCGGCAAGGGTGGCGTGACCACCGCTCAGAAGGAGATCGAGGCCAAGTACGGTTTCCCCGTCGCGAGCATCGTTTCCATGGCCGAGGTCGTCGAGACCCTCTACAACCACGAGATCGACGGTAAGGTCGTCATCGACGATGAGCTCAAGGCCGCCATCGACGCCTACTACGAGCAGTACGGAGTTCGTTAGTTACGCGGGTTTACCAACCCGCGTAACCACTTGACGCTGCAAACCCGCCAGAGCGGCAATCTGCCTTTCAACTTCGGCGGCATGA